>Ga0302325_10001195_pt1 | contig 67690 bp, 51 predicted proteins | sample Palsa_T0_2_FD_201948 | JGI IMG/M metagenome (GOLD analysis project Ga0302325, IMG submission 201948) | Peat permafrost microbial communities from Stordalen Mire near Abisko, Sweden - Palsa_T0_2 | ecosystem: Environmental > Terrestrial > Soil > Palsa > Peat permafrost | place: Sweden: Abisko...
GCGCATTACAGCGCTGACCATACGCGGAATTCGCTATCTGATCGTGATTCTGAATGAACGTCACGAAGGCCGCGGGATGGATGTCCAGCCCCGGCGTGCCGCGCCGCTTTCCCTGCCACTTGTAGCGCTGACCTTGATACAGATAGCCATACTTGACGGAGGAAATGAATTCCTGCGGTGTGCCCAAATAGTCGGTGTAGTAGGCTTCGTTGTGGCCCGTCAGAGCCACTATGGCGGTGTGATGGAAGTCGTCATTCCATAGACCGTCCAATCCGTAGCCGTCTTGCGCGGCAGGCTTCACCAGCCTCACCTCCTGGGGCTCGTTTTCGGCGATGACAATTATGTCGCGCGGCGCGGCGCGCTGACGCGCCTCGCGAGCCATGACGCGCAGAATGTGATCTTCGGAGCTATCGTGGATGTCTTGCGTGGCGTCCAGCCGGAGGCCATCCAGATGGAACTCGTCGATCCAGTAGCAGGCGTTCGCGACGACAAATTCGCGGACCGGCCCGCAGTCGTCCCCGTCGAAGTTGATGGCCTTGCCCCAGTCCGTGGTCTTTTCGCAGAAAAATTGCGGAGCGAAGTTTGCGATGTAGTTGCCATCGGGGCCGAGGTGATTGTAAACCACGTCCAGGATCACCCCCAATCCGAGCGAATGCGCGCGATCCACGAAGCGGCGAAAGTCGTCGGGCGATCCATAGATGTGCGCCGGCGCGAACCACTGCACGCCGTCATAACCCCACCCGAATCGTCCCGGAAATTCCGCCACCGGCATCACTTCCAAAACAGTAACTCCGGTTTCGGCAAGCCGCGGCAACTCAGCCTGCGCGCCGCACCACGTGCCTTGCCTGGTGAACGTGCCAAGGTGCATCTCATAAATCACTTGATGAGGCAGCGTGACACCACGCCAATTCCGGTCGGTCCAAGGGAAAGAAGCGGCATCGACAACTTCGGAAGAACCATGCGGTCCCTCCGGCTGGAATCGGGATGCCGGATCGGGACAGATCTCGCCGCCCTCGAGCTTGTATTGGTAGCGCGAGCCGGCGCGCGCTCTCGGCGCGAGGCCGGAGAAATAGCCCGAGCTTTCGGCCTGAAGCGCTACGATTTCGCCTCCATCGAATACAACTTCAACCGTGTTTCTGGCCGGCGCCCACAGCCGAAAATGGACTCCTCCGCCTGACACCTCGGCGCCAATAGGGAACCGTCTGACATGCGGTTTCACTGGCGTTCCGTGGTCAACAAACGGGAAACGCCAGGTGCGGTGGGTTCGCGGCAGACCACCAGCGAGAGCGGCACCAGTTCGATGGCCGCGCCCGTTTCGGAGAAGCGAGAGTCCGGTTCCAGCGCAGGATCGTTGGTATCGACGACCACTTCCCATTTTTCCGCGCCTGGCGGTTGCGGGACGAAAAACTGAATGGGCTCATGATGGCAATTGAGCATGATGAGGAACGTGTCGTCCTTAATTGGCTCACCGGCTTGGTCCACTTCCCCGATGGTTTCACCGTTGAGTATCAGGCCCAGGCAGCGCACCCAACCGAGTCCCCATTCGTCGTCGGACATCGCCTGTCCATCGGGGCGCAGCCAGACAATATCTTTGTCTTCGGCGCCGCGGATGGCGCGATCCTGATAAAACTTTCGGCGGTGCAGGCTGGGATGATCGCGGCGGAACTGAATCAGCTTCTGTGTGAATTCCAGAAGGGACACCTTGCATCCGTCCAGGCGCCAATCCACCCAGGTCTCTTCGTTGTCCTGACAATAAGCGTTGTTGTTGCCATTTTGCGTCCGGCCGATTTCGTCGCCCCCGAGAATCATCGGCACGCCCTGCGACAGGAGCAGGGTCGCCAGAAAGTTTCGCTTCTGCCGCTCGCGGCGCTGAACGATTTCGGAATCCTCCGTGGGGCCCTCGGCGCCCATGTTCCAGGAGTAATTGTCGTTCGTTCCGTCGCGATTGTCTTCCTGATTCGCCTCGTTATGCTTGCCGTCATAACTGACCAGGTCGTGCAGGGTGAAACCGTCGTGAGCCGTTACGAAGTTGATGCTGGCGGAAGGACGGCGGCCGTCGCGATCGTATAAATCGCTGGAGCCGGTGAGGCGATAGCCGAGATCGGACAATTGACCGTCGTCGCTCTTCCAGTAGCGGCGAACCGTGTCGCGATAGCGTCCGTTCCACTCGGCCCAGCCCGCGGGAAAGTTGCCCACCTGGTAGCCACCGTCCCCCACGTCCCAAGGTTCGGCGATCAGCTTCGCCTGGGAAATCACGGGATCCTGATGGATGATGTCGAAGAACGCCGACAAACGATCCACGTCGTGCAGTTCGCGCGCCAGCGTCGAGGCCAGATCGAAGCGAAAGCCGTCGACGTGCATTTCTTCGATCCAGTAGCGCAGGCTGTCCATGATGAGCTTAAGCACCTGCGGATGCCGCACGTTCAAACTATTGCCAGTGCCGGTGTAATCCATGTAGTAGCGTTGCTGGTCGCCGACCAAGCGATAATAGGTTGGGTTGTCTACTCCGCGGAAGCTCAACATCGGCCCCATGTGATTGCCTTCCGCCGTGTGATTATAGACGACATCAAGAATCGCTTCGATGCCTTCGCGGTGAAAGGTCTTGATCATCGCCTTGAACTCGGCCACCTGTCCGCCGCGGTCGCCGGAGCCGGAATAGCGGGCTTCCGGACTGAAAAAATTGGTCGTGTTGTAGCCCCAATAGTTGCTTAGTCCTTTCTCCGCCAGATGCTTGTCGGTGAGAAAAGCATGCACGGGCATCAGCTCGACGGCGGTAACGCCCAGGCGCTTCAGATATTGAATCGAGGGCTTGGCGGCAAGCCCCGCATACGTGCCCCGCAACCCTTCCGGGATTTCGGGATGGCGTTTGGTGAAGCCTTTCACGTGCAATTCGTAAATGATGGAATCGCTCAACGGGAGGCGCAGCGGCCGGTCCTCCTCCCAATCGAAATATGGGTTGACCACCACGCACTTCTGCATGCCGGTGGCGTCGTCATTTTCGTCGAACGTGAGGTCGGCGTCCCCGTTGCCGGGTTGATAGGGAAAAATTGACGACGACCAGTCTACTTGACCGGCCAGACCTTTCGCGTAGGGGTCAATCACCAGCTTGTTCGAATTGAATCGAAGGCCATCGTTGGGCTGAAATGGTCCATGCACTCGATAGCCATATAACTGCCCCGGCTGCAATCCATGAATGTAGCCGTGCCACACATAGGTGGTCCGCTCGGGCAGCCGAACCCTCGCCGTTTCCGGAGCGTCGGGTTGCTCGAAAAGACACAGCTCAACCCACTCGGCGTGCTCGGAATAAATGGCGAAGTTCGTCCCGGAACCATCCCACGTGGCCCCCAAGGGGTGCGGCCGTCCCGGCAAGATTTTGATCGACATATCCGAACGGTAGACGCTAAAACATGCCAACTTCTAACAATTGAATTAACTTCCGGTCACTTCACTGTGATCGGGACTGCGGCGACCGTGTTCTCCCATTCCAGTTGCAGTTTGCCTTTGTTGCCGCCCAGGTTGGAGAGCGTCACCTTGTACGTTTCCATCGGCTTGGGCGGCTTGCTCATGTCCATCTTGACGCGGCCCAGGTCGCGGCTTTGATCGTAATCCAATCCCCATTCTCCGGTTGCTTTGCTGACGACAAGCTGCCACTGCTTGGGATCCAAGTAAACGAACAGGGTGTAATCGCCTCTGGGAACCGCGACCCCGCCGATATCGAGGTTGGCGTCAGTGTGGAGCGCGGTAGCTTCGTTCGCTCCGGCGCGCCAGACGCGTCCGTAAGGCTCCAGCCCGCCGAAGATTTTGCGGCCCCGCATGGACGGCGCGGAATAGTTGATGCGGATGGTTTTGCCCGCGATGGTGACGGATGTTTGGGCGGGCGGGCTGAGCTGGGCCAGCAAGGGAGCGGATGCCAGCAGCGCGGCGACAAATCCCAGACGAGGAAACGGGACCACAGGGTCACCTCCAAAACTGAAGGATATCAATACGTGGCCGCGAACGTCCGTCCGGCACTGGCAGCGTGCTCGCCCGAATAAGCATAATGAAAACAAAACACCATGGAAAAACGATTGACCGATAAAACTGCGATTGTCACTGGCTCGAACCGAGGCATCGGACGCGCGATCGCAATGCGCTTGGCGGGTGAGGGAGCGAAAGCCGTGCTGTGCGCGCGGGACGGGAATCTGTTGGAACAAGCGGTGAAGGAGATCGAAAGTGGAGGCGGACGCGCGGCAGCCCTCTCCGTGGATCTGCGCGATATGGATGCGGCGCAGAGAACCGTGGAGTTTGCGCTCAAGAGTTTTGGGCGGATCGACATCGTCGTCAATAACGCCGGCGCTACCAAGCGCGGCGATTTTCTTGAACTAACCGACGAGGATTGGGCCGACGGGTTCGCGCTGAAATTCTTCGGCACCATGCGGCTGACGCGCGCGGCCTGGCCGCACTTGAAAGCGCAAGCAGGTTCGGTATTGAATATTTCGGGCGTTGGCGGCAGGATGCCCGGAGCATTATTCAGCATCGGAGGCTCCGTGAACGCGGCAGTGCTCTCGTTCACCAAGGCGATGGCCGACATCGGAATTCGCGACGGCGTGCAGGTGAACGCCGTGAATCCCGGTAGCGTCCGCACTGAGCGCTACCGGCGCATGCTGGAGGCCACGGCCAAACAACAAGGGACCGACGTTGAAACCGCCGAACGCAAAATGATCGAAAGCGCGCGGACCACGCGCATTGGCGAACCGGAGGACATCGCCGCGCTGGTGGCGTTCATCGTAAGCTCAGAGGGGCGATTCCTACAGGGCTCGCTCATCGATATGGATGGCGGCGCGACGAAAGTCATCTGAATGCCAGCGAACCCTCCCACCATGACGCGCGCGTTTCCGATCCCGTCCGGTTCCTGCGGGGTTCCGGCAACGGCGCAAGCCTACTGTTCGAACGTCGGCGTGGACATGACGGTCTGGCCGGCGGAAAGTCTATGCCAATGGTGGGGGCGCCGAACTCTCCGGGCGCCGATATCGACGGATATTTCGCGCCTTGGCAGTCTGTGTCGAAACTCCGAAAAGACCGCTTGCTCACGCGCGCGGCTCGGCAGATTCATCGCGTTACAGAGCCGCGACCGTCAGGGAGCGGGAATCCAGACGCGGAAAGCTTACTTCATGGTTAAGCTTTTGTACGCCGCTTCCACGAACATATCGGCGGTCCAGAAGCCGCCAGGCGTGTTGTAGCGAGGATCGTAATCCAGCGTGGGGCGCGCGGCTTTCACCTGATCCAGCGTCATGCCCTTCTTGATCATGGCCCGAATACGGTCACGCACGATGGTGACCATGTCGCGATACTCCAGCACGTCGAACTCGTCGCACAGCCGGCCATGGCCGGGAACGATGTAGGTTCCGCCTTCTTCATGATGCGCCGGAATCGCCAGATCGAGAATGCGGTTCAGCCCGTCGATCTCCCCTTGCAGGCTGCCGCCGTTCTTCAGATCGATAATCGGGTAGCCATTGGTGACGAAGATGTCGCCGGTGCTGACCACGTCCGAGCGGCGGAAGAAGGCGATGGTGTCGCCATCGGTATGCGCCGACGGCGGGTGGAACATCTGAACCGCCTCACCGTTGAAGTACACCTCTTTTTCCAAGCCCAGGAATGAATCGGTAGGCCAGGCGCTTTCCGGATAGGGCTTTTGCCCGCTGGGCGGCACGCTCATCCGGTCGAAAACATTTTGATGCGCAATGATTTGGACGCTATGGGCCGCGGTTTCGCCGGGCGTGTTCACCAGCGCGACTTCGCGAGCCGAGCCGCCGCCCGTTTTCGCCAGCGTTTCATTCCCGCCTACGTGGTCCGGATGCACGTGCGTGTTGATGATGTAATGGATCGGTTTATCGGAGAGCGTGCGCACCGCGGCGATCACTTTGTCGGAATACTGGGCGAGCCCGCTGTCCACCAGCAGCACGCCCATGCTGCCCACTTGCACGGTAATGTTGCCCCCCGCGCCCACCAGCATATAAACGTTCCCCTGAACGGGGAGAATATGCAGATCAGCGTTTTCCGAATCGTGCGCGGCGGGATTGGCCGCGGGCCTTTCCACGGCGGGCGCCGAATCGATCTTCGCGGAGCCAAGAACCTTTCTGTACTCCGGATACATGGTGGAGGGTCCGCCCATCACGGCGGCATGCGGCAAGTGCTGCTTGTCCGCATATTCGTAGAGGAACGGGTTCTGGCCCGGAAGGTAGCTGGGCACATCGCCCTTGGGCCGAGTCAGGATCTCTTCCACGTATTCGCAAGGCCACAACCATCCTCCCAGTTCCTTCTCATCGAGCAGAAAATCGTCGGTGCGAATCAGGGGCTCGGCCAGATACACCGGATCGCTCAGGATGGTGACGTGCGTCATGAAATTTCCGTGCCGCAGAAAATGCTCGGTCATGGTGGCTTGGTCGCTCTCCGGAAGCCCGTTGCGGCGAGCCCAGCCCTGCTTGAGGTGCGTCGTGTAGACGGTCAAAATATCGCCGTCCCACTTGCCGGTTGAAAATCCCATGAAGGTGTGCGCGGCGTAATCGGGCGGATGCGGACGCCCATCCATCCAGATAGTGCGGGTCTGTTCGTAGGTGCTGATGTAATTCTTAATGGCGATTACCTGCTGCGTATAGGGGTCCTTCTCTTCCCAGATTCTGAGGTGCAGCGGGCCATGGTAAATGTACGGAGACACGTGCACGCGGCATTGATGCTCCTGCAGCGTGAGGCGCGACGCATTCCAGCTTTCGGCGAAAGCTCGCGCGGAATCGTTGATCGGAAGACCGGCGAAATCTCCCAGATCGGGCCCCGGAATGCGCTCGTTGAAATCCTCGTGATGCAGCGGGCTCCACTCGCCGGAGAATTGGCCCTGTCCCCAGACCGGAGGGAGGGTGCTGGCGACCACCATCAGGAGACCGGCGGTTTTGAATAACGTTGCGCTGTTCATCATGAGCTTTCTTTAGGAGCATATAACAATCCGAGCCGCTCCGCTGAATGTTGCATGCAGGTGGGGGATGTCGCGATTTCGTGGCGTTCTGTTGCTGTCGATTGTTCCGGCTGGGATTGTTTCGAACCGCTCGCTCACGCGCGCGGCTCGGTTCAGCCCGTTCAGAGCCGGAAGATTGGGGTGCAAGGCGCGCTGTATTTGAGTCGTTATGACGATCCCCGCTGCGTGGCGTACTTAGACGGTCGTCAGAGCGCTGTGCTCAAGAGCCGTAAACCGGACGCTACTCCGCCGCGGCTTGGCGCAGCAGGGGCTTCATGCCCAGGTTGCGGATCAGGCGGTGCAGATAGTTGGGATGCAGGCCGAGCAACTTGGCGGCTTCGGTGTAGCTGCCTTGCGCCTGCTCGAAGGCGTTCAGGATGAGCTGCTTCTTGAACTCGCGCAGGGCGTCGTGGAAGGCGGTCATGGGCGCGCCGGCCGATTCCGCTTTTTCGAGCACCGTCTCCGGCAGATCTTCGGGCAGGATCAGGTCGGATGAACCCAGCACCACGGCGCGCTCAATGGCGTTTTCGAGTTCGCGTACGTTGCCCGGCCAGTCGTAATTGGTCAGATAGGGGCGCGCGTGAGGCGAAACTCCCAGCACGGGGCGATTGGATCTTTTCGAAAATTTCGCGGCGAAATAATTTGCCAGGAGCGGAATATCCTCGCGCCGTTCGCGCAGCGCGGGCATGCGCAGCGACACCACGTTGAGGCGATAGAAGAGATCCTCGCGGAAGCGGCCGCGCTTCACTTCTTCTTCCAGATCGCGATTGGTGGCGGCGATCAGGCGTACATCCAGCTTGATGGTGCGCGTGCCGCCCACCCGTTCGAACTCGCGCTCCTGCAGGACGCGCAGGAGCTTGGCTTGCAAGGACGGCGCCAACTCGCCGATTTCATCCAGGAAAACGGTGCCGCCCTCGGCGACTTCGAGCTTGCCCTTCTTCTGCGCGATGGCGCCGGTGAAGGAGCCTTTCTCGTGCCCGAACAGCTCGCTTTCGAGCAGGGTTTCGGCCAGCGCGGCGCAATTGATGGCCACGCAGGGCTGGCTGGCGCGGCTGCTGGTGCGGTGGATGGCGCGCGCCACCAGCTCCTTGCCGGTCCCGCTTTCGCCGAAAAGCAGCACGGTGATGTCGCGGGGCGCCACGCGCGCGATGAACTGATAGACGTCGCGCATGCGCGGGCTGTCGCCCACCATGTTGTGCTCCAGGCTGATTTCGTCCTGGAGACGGCGATTTTCCTGCTCCAGCGACTGCATGCGGCGCGCGGTGTCGAGCGCGGCGGCGGCGATGCTGCCAATGGCGGTGAGCAGTTGCAGATGATTCTCGTCGAAGCGCGCTTCCGGGTTGGAAGCATCCAGGTAGATGACTCCGAGTGTCCGATCGAAGACTTCCAGCGGCACGGCCAGCACGCTGTAGATGCGCCGTTCCAGGATGCTGGCGGTGTCGGAGAACGATTCGGTGGCCGGCAGGTCGTTACACAGCATAGCCACGCCGTCGGAAAGCACCTGCGATACGATGGTGCGGCTGACTTGTACGGCCTGATTGGGCCCGGCTCGCCGGTCCCATCCAAACACCGAGCTCCATTCATCCATGCCGTGCTCGCACAGCAGAATGGCGGCACGGTCGGCGGGCGCCACTTCGAAGATGGATTCGAGCAGAAGCTTTTCCAGCGCCTCCAGGCCGCGCACCGAGTTTACCGCTTTGCTGATGCGCAGCAGAGCGTTCAGATCCGCGAGGGTGCGGGCGGAAGTTGTGATTTCGACCAGATCGCCCAGGTAGCGCGCGTCTTGCTTTCGCAAAAAGACCGTGGAGCCGACGCCGGTATCGGCTTTATCGAACTCAACCGACGTGGAGGCGCCCTTGGCTTTTTCCATTTCGGGCTGCACGAAGACGAAGAGCGAGTTTCCAATCTTGATTTCGTCGCCGGACACGAGCGTGCGCTCGGCGACCGGAACGCCATTGACAAATGTGCTGTTGCGGCTGTTCAGGTCCTGGACTTTAAATTGCCCGGCATGGCGCGCGATGAGACAGTGCCGGCGCGACACCGCCGCGTCCAGCAGAGAAATCTGGTTGCCAGGTTCCCGTCCGACAGAGATTTCGTCCTCCGCCAGCGGAATAACGCTACCCTTCAGTGGGCCGGCCACCGCCTCGAGTTCAGCGGGATTGTCGGGCATGCTCTCCGGGTCAGTATAACGGATTGGGGCTGGGTTCGACATCAAGAGACGGAGGTCGAACACGATTGGCGAGCCCGGAGGCCGCCCCGGCACGCAGGAGCCGGCGCTACACATGGGCTGGGCACGCCCGGCGCCATTTCGTGCCTTTTGCTTTGCGCAAGGTTGCGATAATGCGATAAGCTTAAAAGACGAGTTTGCCAAGGTTGCGGGCTCGCTGTGCCTCCACGTCGAACGACTTTTCCAACAATGAAGATCGGAACGTTGCTTTTTTTCGTTGCAATAGCGGCGCTGGGCGCGGCTCATGCCGACGGCCCGGAGTTGAAAGCCGTGCAGCATCCGATGTCGGAACTGCACGCGGTCGCGAAGTTCACCATTCCCGGTTCGCCGGACTGGGTCGCCATCGGCGATAGCGTGTGGATCTCGAATAATCCCAAGAACAACATTTCGCAACTTGACGCCGCTAGCAATAAGGTAGGCGCGGTGATCACGGTGGGGAAGACTCCGTGTTCGGGTTTGGCGATCGCTTTCGACAGCGTATGGGTGCCGATTTGCGGCGATGGATCGGTGGAGCGCGTGGATGCCAAGTCGCATAAGATTGTTGCTTCCATTCCTTCGGGCGTTGCCAATACGGAAGGCGGAATCACTGCCGGAGCAGGCAGCATCTGGATGCCATCCGACGCCGCGGGCGTGCTGTCGCGCATCGATCCGGCGACGAACAAAGTGGTGTCCAAGATTTCGATCCCGGCGGGTTCGTTCACTGCCGCATTTGATGCAGGCTCGGTCTGGATCACCAGCACGAAAAACAACCTGCTGACCCGCGTGGACGCGAAAACCGAGAAAGTTGTGGCGAAAATCCCAGTGGGGCCTGCGCCGCGATTCCTGGCTACTGGCCTGGGCAGCATTTGGACGCTCAATCAGGGCGACGGCAGCGTGTCGCGCGTAGATCCGGCCACCAATAAGGTATCGACGACCATCCAGGTCGGCGTGCCGGGCCAAGGCGGCGATATCGCGGTGGGCGAAGGCGCGGTTTGGGTAACGGCGATCGGCAAGCCTCTCTCGAAAATCGATCCGGCCACCAATCGGGTAGTCGCGCAGTACATCGGGAAGGGCGGCGACGCATTGCGAGTGGGCCTCGGCTCATTGTGGCTTTCCAATCACGAATTTCATGAAGTGTGGAGGATAGATCCAAAGGGTCTCTAACATGAAGTACGCTATTGTGTCTGCTCTCAGTTTGGTTTCGGCGTTGGCGCAGGCGCCCGCGCCCCCACCTTCCGCCTCTGCCCTGGGTCCCGATTTCTTCGAGAACAAAGTACGGCCTGTTCTGGCTGAAAATTGTTACGACTGCCACACCTCGGCCGAAATGGGCGGGCTGCGCGTGGATTCGCGAGAGCGGCTGCTGGCAGGCGGTAAATCCGGCCCGGCGGTGATGCCTGGAGATCCCGACAAGAGCCTGCTGATCCAGGCCATCCGGCAGAGCGGCGATCTGAAAATGCCCAAGGGCGGAAAGCTGAAGCCTGCCGAAGTGCAGGCCCTCACGGATTGGGTGAAAATAGGCGCGCCGTGGCCGGAGACGAAAGCGGCGGCGGCGCCCAAGCCGGCCGGCAAAGTGATCACCGCCGAACAGCGGGCGTTTTGGTCGTTTCAGCCACTGAAGGATGAGCCGATTCCGGCGGTGAAGGAGAAATCCTGGGCCAAGACAAATATCGACCATTTTGTTCTTGCCAAACTGGAATCGAAAGGTATGAAACCGGTGGGTCCGGCGGACCGCAGGACGCTGATCCGCCGCGTGACTCTGGATTTGACCGGGTTGCCACCGACGCCCGAAGAAGTGGACGCGTTTGTCAGCGACAAGTCGCCGAACGCGTATGAGAAGGTGGTGGACCGGTTGCTGACATCGCCGCGCTACGGCGAACGCTGGGGACGGCACTGGCTGGATGTGGCGCGTTATGCAGAAGACGACGTGCGCGGGCTGGATCCCAAGGATCGAGGCTACATGCCGTTCCAGGGCGCGTATGTTTATCGCGACTGGGTGATCCAGGCCTTCAACGACGATATGCCGTACGGCGATTTCTTGAAGGCGCAACTGGCCGGAGATCTGATGGACCCGAAGGTTCGCGACAAGGCCGTTCCAGGAACGGCAATCATGGGGCAGGGTCCGTGGTGGTGGGATCAGGCGGAGCCGGTGCAAGGGCGCGCTGACGAGCGCAATGAGCGAATTGACATGGTGACACGGGGGATGCTGGGGCTTACGGTGGCCTGCGCGCGCTGCCACGATCACAAGTACGATCCGATTTTGCAAAAGGATTATTATTCGCTGGCGGCCATTTTCCTGAACACTACGTATCGCGAATACCCGGCTACATCTCAAGCCGAAATGGCGGTTTGGGAAAGACAGCAGAAGGAGATCGACAACAAGGAAGAAGCGCTGGACGACTTCATGCAGAAGCAGAGCGACTTGTACGCCCAGATGCTGGCGCAGAAAACTTCGAAGTATCTGATGGCGGCGTGGATGGTGACTGGAGAGCCGAAGAAGAAGGTGGAAGAAGCGGCTGTGGATCAAAAGGTCGATCCCGAAATGCTGGAGCGCTGGATCAAATTCCTGGCCAAACCGCCCAAGCACTATTCCTACCTGCGTGACTGGCAGGACATGGTGAAGTGCGGAGGGACTGAGGAGCAGGCGCAATTCCTCGGGGATTACTTCCAGAAATTGGTTCTTTCGGTGGCCATTGACGCCGCGGCGCTCAAGGAAGAGAACGACATCATCAAGGCTAAGGCCGGCGTTCGCAAGAAGCCTCGCCGCGACTCTTATCCCAACGAGTTCGAAACCGACGACCAGTTCTGTCCGGGCTGCAACCTGGAACTGAAGACCATGCCGATCGAGCCGACCAATCTGTATCTGGACGTGTATAGGGCGGACCAGGATTCAGAAAGCGATACACGGCCCGACCCGGGTCTGTTATCGCTGCACGATTGGGCGCTGGAGCGCCATTTTTCAACTGAAACGGCCGAGCATGTTGCCGCGTTGCGCGCGGAAATCGATGCGCTGAAAAAAGCGCAGGCGCCGTATCCATTCCTGCATGGGGCGAGCGACGCCAGCGCCATGAAGGAAATGCAGGTCAACGTGCGCGGCAATCCGCACACCTTGGGCGATCCGGTGCCGGAACGTTTTCTGGAAGTTTTGTCGGCGGCCGAGCCGAAGCCGTTCTCCAAAGGCAGCGGCCGTTTGGAACTGGCCGATGCGATTGTGGCTAGTCCGCTGACCGCACGGGTGATGGTCAACCGGGTGTGGAAATGGCACTTCGGATCCGGCATCGTGGATACGCCGGACAACTTCGGGAAGATGGGCGATCCGCCGTCGGATCCCGAGTTGATCGAGTATCTGGCCAAGAGTTTCGCCAACAACGGCATGTCGATCAAGAAGCTGCAGCGCGAGATCCTGCTTTCGTCCACCTATCAACTCAGCACGGAATCCTCGGCGGAGAACGCCGAGAAAGACGGCGCAAACCGGTTGTATTGGCGCGCCAACCGGCAGCGGTTGGACGCCGAGGCCATCCGCGATTCTCTGCTCTTTGTTTCCGGGGCGCTGGATCTGAAGAAGACCGGAGGCCCATCCAGCGATTTTGCCGACGACAATTTCCGGCGCACGGTGTTCTGCAAAATCAGCCGCTACCGGCTGGACAATTATCTGCAGGTGTTCGATTATCCGAATCCTTCGTTTACCGCCGAGCAGCGCTTCACCACCAATGTCCCGCTGCAGCGCCTATATTTCATGAACAGCAGTTTTGTTTATAAGCAGGCCGAGACGTTCGCCAAGCGCGTGTATGACGAAGCGAACGATACGGCGCGAATTCAGAAGGCCTATCGCATTCTGTTCGGGCGCGCGCCCAGCGACGCGGAAATAAAAGCCGGGATGGATTTCCTGCAATCCCATCCAGAAGCGCCCGGAGAGCAGGTGGCCGGTCAGCCGACCACGGCCTGGAACGAATATTCCCGCGTGCTGCTCAGTTCCAACGAATTTGAGTTTGTGAATTAGGAGAAAGGAACACGACGATGTTGCATTTACCGGCCCGACCGCCGCTTTCGCGGCGCGAAGCATTGTGCAGGATGGGAAGCGGCTTCGGCATGCTGAGTTTCGCCAGCCTGATCGGCGAGTCGCTCGCCAAAGCCGACGCACCTCCGGTGCAAGGCGTGCCCAGCGCGCGCATTCCCAACTTCAAGCCCAAAGCGAAGCACGTCATTTTCCTGTTCATGAACGGCGGCGCATCCCAGATCGACACCTTCGATTACAAGCCGATGCTGGAGAAATACCACGGCCAGCCGCTGCCGGGCGCGATACCCGATCATGAACGGAAGGTCGGGAATCTGATGAAATCGCCGTTTTCGTTCAAGAAATACGGCCAAAGCGGGATCGAAGTAAGCGAGATTTTCCCGCAGTTGGGCGAGTGCGTCGACGACATGTGCCTGATCAAGTCGATGTACACCGATATCCCCAATCACGAGCCTTCAGTACTGATGATGAACGTCGGCCATATTCAGCCGGGGCGGCCGTCCATGGGATCGTGGCTGACTTACGGGCTCGGCACGGAGAATAGGAATCTGCCCGGCTTCGTGGTGCTTTGTCCCGAAGTGCCCACCACGGTTGGGCCGCCGCTGTGGAACTCGGCTTTTCTTCCGCCGATTTATCAGGGTACCTATATTACCGACAATGTCCGCGACAAAAAGTTCGACCCGGAAAAACTGATCCCCAACATCCGCAACGACAAGTTCGATCTGAAACAGCAAAAGAGCGAGTTGGACCTGCTCGGCAAGCTGGATCGCTTGCAGATGGATCAGGAGCACGCCGACGATCCGCAGCTCGACGCCACGCTGCAGTCCATGGAAACCGCCTATCGGATGCAGACCGAGGCGCCGGACGTTTTCGATGTGCGCAAAGAGAGCGAAGCCACCATCAAAATGTATGGCGAAGGGAGCACGGCTCGCGGCTGTTTGACAGCGGCGCGCCTGATTGAGCGCGGGGTTCGCATGGTGCAGGTGTACTACGCCAAGGGCGATCCCTGGGACCATCATTTCGACATCGAACTGCACCGCAAGACCGGCAAGGATTCCGATCAGCCGTTTGCCGCGCTCATCAAGGATTTGAAAGGCCGGGGATTATTGGACGAGACGCTGATCGTGTGCGGCTCCGAGTTCGGCCGAACTCCGGTGGTGGAAGTGGGCAGCGGATTCATGGGTGGCCAGGTGCATAACGGCCGCGATCACAATCCGCACGGCTTCACCGTCTGGCTGGCGGGCGGCGGCGTAAAGGGCGGCATGACGTACGGAACCACCGACGATTTCGGCTGGAAAGGCGTGGACAAGCGCGTTCACGTGCATGACTTGCACGCCACCATTCTTTACCTGATGGGCATCGACCATACCAAGCTGACCTATCGTTACAGCGGGCGGGATTTCCGGCTGACGGACGTGGCCGGGAACGTGATTCACGACATCGTTGCCTGATCGTCTTTTGGCCCTGGTCCTCAATACTGTTCACTTAGTATGTTCGTGCCAAAGGTGCCCGCGGCTTCAGCCGCGTTTGTGTTCGGTATGGGACGCGACTAAAGTCGCGTGTACCAGCGCCTCATAAAGCGAACAGTATTGGGCCTAGTCCAGGGCTCGCAGATTCAGTCGCGGCGGCACGCAAGGCGCGTGCGTGCGGTACAAATATTCCTTGTGTTCAACTGACGCTTCAAACTCCTTGACAGGGCCTTTGCACGGCGTGATAATTGGAAAACTGCCGCGTGGGGTTACTGGTTCTTCGTGTTTTTCAGTGCGGATTTCCTTAGGCCGCACCACCCCGCAGTTTTGAAATAAACTCTTCGCCGAGTCCTCGCCGCACCGCCTTTGCGGCCTCTCGCCCTGTCGGCGTCCCGAGCCTGTTGTTCCCTGTTCACGTTCAATTTTTCAGTTGGAGGAGAGGAACATGTTCATGAGGACTTTTGTACGAGGTTCTTGGCGAGGTCTTTTGGCGGGGGTGTGCTGGCTTGCCGCAGTCTCAATGGTCGCAGTATCGCTGCTGCACGCTCAATCTACCAGTTCGCTGCACGGAGTGATCTCAGATCCGCAAGGCGCTGTGATTCCGGGCGCAATCGTCGGGCTGAGCAACGCCAGCACCGGACTTTCGCGGCAGGTGGTGAGCGACAACACCGGATCGTACCAGATTCTCCAGATGATGCCCGGCGAGTATACGCTTACCGTAACCAAACCCGGTTTTGCAACCGCCACGCAGGAACGTGTTGTGCTGCACATCAACGTAACGGAAACGCTGAATGTGCAACTGGAAGTTGGGACCACAGGTCAAACCGTCAACGTCACAGCGGAAGCTTCCACCATCAGCACTACAGACGCGTCCATTGGCAATGCTTTCACCGAGCACTCGATTCGTCAGTTGCCGCTGGATACGCGCAACGTGGTGCAGTTGCTGAGCCTGCAGCCGGGCGTTACTTCCAATGGCGAGGTGATGGGGTCGCGGCGCGACCAGAACAACATCATTCTGGATGGCGTGGATGTAAATGACAACGAGAACTCCGGCATCGGCCAAGCCGAGATCGGGTCCCAGCAGGGATCCAACTCCAACAACACCAACCAAGGTCCCGTCCCGGGCTTTAATTCGGTTCTGCCGATTCCGTTGGATTCGGTGCAGGAGTTTCGCGTTACCGTGGCCGGCCAGGGGGCCGACGAGGGCCGTTCGTCCGGCGGGCAAGTGGTGCTGATCACCAAGAGCGGCACCAATCAACTGCACGGCTCGGCCTACGAATACAACCGCAACACCGTTACCGCCGCCAACAGTTTTTTCAATAATCTCAACGGCGTCGGCATCACCCCGCTGAACCGCAACCAGTTCGGCGCGTCACTCGGCGGACCGGTCAAGAAAGATCGGGTATTCTATTTCCTCAACTACGAACGCCGCATCGACGCCAGCGCGGCGGCCGTGGTCCGCCAGGTTCCAACCGAGAACCTGAAGCAGGGCATCCTAACGTTCCAGGACGCCAATTTGAACACATACACACTCGGCCCGGCGGCCATTAAACAGATCGATCCGCTGGGAATTGGCCTCAACCAAGCCTACCTCAACATTCTGCAACAGTACCCGGTGGGCAACGATCCGGCCTATGGTTCCGACGGCGGTTTGAATTTCACCGGCTACCGCTTTAACGCGCCGGACAAACTTGACAATCGCGCCTATGTGGGCAAGATGGATTTCATCCTGGACAACGCCGGGAAGCACACTCTCTCCGTGCGAGGAACGCTCTCCAACGCGAATCAGGATCAGCCCACCGCTCTCGCACAGTTTCCGGGGCAACAAGCGGCCAGCAAGCTGTTGAACAACAGCAAAGGGATTTCTTCCACTTACACGGCGATCTTGACGCCGACCCTGATTAACAACTTTACTTACGGCTTTACGCGCCAGGGCCTGGCTTATTCGGGAACCAGCGGCGATGCATTCCAGTTGTATCCGCTTGATACGCCCGTGGACTATGCCGCGCGCGCCAATGGCCGCATTCTGCCCGTCAACAATATTGTGGACACGCTCACCTGGACCAAGGGCAAGCACACCATCACCACCGGCCTCAATTTCCGCATCATGACGAACAATAAGTTCACTTACTCGCAGTCCTACCCCAGTTACGGATTCAACGTCAACGTGGCGGTGGGATTGGGCGAAGATATCGACACCAACCTCGCCAACTACATGATCGGGAAAACGGGCAATTCCAATTTCGCGCTGAACGATACTTACAACGACGCTTCCGCGCTCGGAATCCTGCTGGGTTTGGTCAACAATGTACAGGTTACTTATCAGGTAGCTAAGGGCGGTACCCTGCTGCCGCAAGGAGCGCCCGATGCCCGCGCCTTCGCACTGCGCGAATATGAGGGCTTCGTCAGCGATCAATGGCGAGTTTCGCGTGAATTGACCATTACGCTGGGGTTGCGCTATACCAACGATCCGCCGCCTTATGAGAAAAACGGCCTGCAGGTGGCTCCCAACGTCGGGCTGAATCAATACTTCGCGCAGCGCGATTATCTCGGATCGCTTGGCGTTCCTTCCAACGAAATGCCGAATGCCATCCTGAGCTACAATCTCAACGGTCCGGTGAACGGCAAGCCGAGTTGGTATAACCCCGACGACAACAACTTCGGTCCGCGTTTTGCGCTGGCCTACAATCCCAAAGACCGGGGAGGGCTGATTGGTAAACTATTCGGCTCCGGCGGCGTGTTCCGCATGGGAGGCGCCATGCTGTATGATCGCTTCGGCAGCGAGCTGATTACCGAATTCGACCAGTTTGGTTCGTTTGGTTTGGCAACCACGCTGAACAACCCGGTCTCCTATACATTCACCACTTCGCCGCGCTACACCGGCAGTGTTCCTACTCTCCCGGCTGCTCCAACCCCTGGCTTCCCCTATACGCCGCCCGACGTCAACGGAATCGTCGGCGAATTCCAGGGCATTTATCCGGATTTGAAAGCGCCCTATTCTATTCTGCTGAATGCGTCCTTCGCGCGTGAATTGCCGGGCAAATTGACCCTGGAGGTGGCTTATGCAGGCAGGCTTTCCCGCAAGCTGCTGCTGCAGGGAGATGTGTACACACCGCTTGAGAACCTCAAGGACCCGGCGTCCGGGCAAACCTGGCTGACAGCCATGACCACAATCCGCAACACCTACAACTCGGTCTGCGCTTCGATGGGTAATAACACGCAAAATTGCAGTCCGAGCGCCGCTGGGACGGCGGTGATGAACAACCCCTCCCTGGTGCCGAACATCCAATACATCAGCGATATGTTCGCTCCGCTTAAGAATTATTTCTTCCCTGGAAGCGCGGCCGCCAACTACTTCTACGGAATTTACGACGTCTACAACGGCAGCTATCTGGACATGTTGCACTCGGTGGATCGCATTCAAGGCCAGTACACCGCGCCCGGCACCTGCGCCTCCAAATACGGCTGCTACACCTTCTTCGCCCCGCAAGGAAGCTCTATGCCTACCTGGATGAACGCCGGCGACGCCAATTATCATGCGGCCACGGTGAGTTTACGGCGCGCTTTCAGCTCGGGCCTTTCCTTCGACTTCAACTACACTCTGTCGCATTCCATCGACAACGCATCGGCTGCCGAAGGAAACTCCACGCAAGACGGAGCGGTGATCCAAAACATATTCAATCCTGGCGAATTCCGCGGATCGTCGGACTTCGATATCCGGAATCAAGTGAACATTGATGTGGTGTACGAATTGCCAGTGGGCAAGGGTAAGCCCTTCTGGAGCAGCGCGCCGGGCTGGGCCAATGAGATTTTTGGAGGCTGGCAGATTTCGAGCATCATGCGGTTTGCCAGCGGTTTGCCCAGCGTTATTCAGGGCAACCAAACCTGGGATACCAACTATTGGCAAAATACGCTGGCGATCCCGACTGCGGCGTTTAAAACTGGAACTCAAGTCGACAATAACGGCATCCCGAGTCTGTTCTCCAACACTAACGCGGTCGGGGATTTTGCGGACGCCTATCCAGGGAACGTGGGGACTCGAGCGCTGGTCCGCCTGGCCGGCATGAAGAATTTCGATATCGGCGTCGCGAAATCCTTCCCGCTGCCTTGGGAAGGCCATCGCATCCAGTTCCGCGCCGAAGCGTACAATGCGTTTAACAACGTGAACTTCATCCAACCCAGCCTGGCCTTGTCCAACCCCGGCATCTTCGGCGAATATCAGAACACGATGCCGCCGCGCGAAATGCAGTTTGCTTTGCGCTATGAATTTTAGCCGCGTTGGCTATTTCTTCCTCTCGCTTCTGGCCGTGAGTGGCGTGCTGCTGCGCGCCACCACGGTCCTGGATTACATTCCGCTTTCCATTGAGGGCAAACCTCTACCGCTCGCGTCCTACCGGGGCAAGGTGCTGCTGATTGTGAATGTCGCCAGCCGCAGCATTTTTGCGCCGCAGTACGAAGGGTTGGAAGCGCTGTACCAGAAATATAAGGATCAAGGCCTGGTGATTCTGGCATTCCCGAGCAACGACTTCGGCCAGGAAGAACCCGATGGCAACGACGCCATCAAACAGGTAGCCGCCAAATACAAGGTGACGTTCCCGATGTTCGCAAAGCTTTCTTTGGCTGGCGAGCATATGGCGCCGCTGTATCAGTTTTTGATTGACAAGCAAGCCAATCCCAATACGGGCGGACCGATTCGCTGGAACTTCACCAAATTTCTGGTGGACCGGGAGGGCAAGGTGGTGGAACGCTTTGAGCCGGACGTGACGCCAGATGCTCCGGAGCTTGCCGTGGCGATCGAGAAGGCTTTGCGCGTCGAGAAAAAAAAGCCCGACAGCGATAGAGCAAGCGCCGGTGCAGGCAAGACGGTTTCGCGGCTCTGAACCGGAAATCGCGCTAAGAAGCGGTGAAACATGTCGCGTACACACGAGTGTGTACGCTGCACGCACGAGTGCGTGGCCAGGGGTTTGGCCGGTACATTCAATGGGTTGGGAGATAGTGGAAGAGGTCGCCGATAGATCGGCGCAGTAGCCGCCTGGTTGCGATATACTGAGAGATCCAACCGGCCATGTAGCCCACGTTGTGCCTTGCTGCACGGACGGTTGCGATGCGAAAAATCCTATTAAGCTTCTACGCGCTGTTGTTCCTGGGTGGCTGCTTGAGCGCTGCCGGGAGTCCTCCTTCCTTCACGCTCGGCTGGTCAGTCTACGTCGGCTGGGACCCTTACCAGTACATGGCGAAGTCCGGGCTGCTGAAGAAATGGGCGGATAAATACGGCGTTGCGATCAAAGTACAGCGCTTCGATTACGCGCCGTCGCTGGACGCTTTCGTCGCCAAGAATATAGATGCTTGCGCGATGACCAATATGGAGGCGCTGGATATGCCCGCTGCGGCGGGCGTGGACACCACGTCTATCATTGTGGGCGATTACTCCAACGGCAACGACGCGGTGCTGGTGCGCCACAATCTCACGCTGGGCCAGATCCCCGGCAAACGCGTGCTTCTGGTGGAGAAGACCGTCTCGCAGTATCTGTTTGAGCGCGCTATGTCAATCAACAATCTTTCGGGCGAGCTGAAGCGCGTTAAGTACGTGAACACATCGGATTCGGATATCGCAGGCGCATTTTTGAGCGATCAAAGCCAGGACGTGGTGGTCACCTGGAAACCGCTGGTCTCGCAGATTCTCAGGGGCAAGGGGATTACGAAGATTTTCGATTCCTCGAAGATTCCCGGCGAAATTCTGGACCTGATGGTGGTGCGCACCGAGGTGCTCAACCGGCCGGACGGCTCCGGACAGCGCTTCGCCAAAGCGATTGCTGGAGCCTGGTACGAGCTGACGGCGCAGATGTCCAAGCCGGGGGCAGAGGGCGACAAAGTTTTATCGGCGATCGCCGAGGTTTCCGAAGACACGCTGGCTTCGTACAAAGAACAGCTCGCTACTACGCATCTGTTTTATACCTCGCCCTCGGCGCTAGAAATGACGAAATCGGAGCAACTGAAGAAGACTATGGAGCTGGTACGCCAGTTCTGCTTCTCGCACGGATTGCTGGGCGATAAGACCAGCTCCCCGGACGATGTCGCCATCCGCTTTCCGGACGGCTCCATCCAAGGCAAAAAGGATCGCGTGCGCTTGCGCTTCGACGCATCCTACATGGAATTGGCGGCGGGAGGTAAGCTGTGAGCGTCCTTCAAATTCACGCGCAACCGTCGCGCACCACGGTCTGGATTCTTTCCTGGTTTTTGTTCGCAAGCGGTGTGGCGGGTTACTTCTGGGTTTCTCGTGGCCGCCATCTGGAGAATCCCGACGATCGCGTGATGCCCACTCTGCGGCAAATGGGCCGGGCTTTTTCGGATGCAACGTTGAAACCGGCCGAGGACGACGAAGTGGCGGCCAATGCGGATCAACAATCGCTGGCCACCAAGATTCACAACAGCATGCTGTGGAAGGACACCATCGCGACGGGCCGTCGATTTCTGATCAGCATGGCGCTGCTGTTTCCCGCCGTGCTGCTCGGATTGCACATGGGCATGTTTCCTTACGTCGGATCGTTTTTCCTGCGCTTCGTTTTGTTCTTCGACAAGATTGTGGCGCTCTCGCTGCTTCCGATTTTGTTCATCGCGTTCGGTATCGATGAGCTGGCCAAGGTGATGTTGATTGTAGTGGGGGTAGCGCCGACCATCATCCTGGACGCCTTTAATCTCACGCGAGGCGTTCCGAAAGAGCAGATCGTGAAGGGATTCACTTTAGGCGCGGGCGATCTCTCGATCGCCTACCGGATCGTCTTCAAACAAATCTGGCCGCGCGTGTTGAATAGCATCCGGCTCAACTTGAAGTCGGTAATGCTATTCCTGTTTGCGGGCGAAATGATCGCGTCGCAGGACGGGCTGGCTTACCGGATCGCTCTACTTCGCCGCCATATGGGGATGGACACGATTATTCCTTACGTGCTGTGGGTTGCATTGCTGCTATTCCTGGTGGATTTTGTGATGCGAACGCTGAACCGGAAACTGCATCCCTGGTTTCAGGAGGCCTGAGTTTCAGGGGACATGACGGACGTGGCGACGGCACGAACTTTCTTGGATGGCAAAACCGCTCCGGTGAATCTCGAAGCGCCCGTGTTGATTTGCATCCAGGACGTGGTGGTGGAATATGGACAGGCAGGCAAGCCGCCAAAACGGATCTTGAACGGCGTCAACCTGGATATTCCTCCAGGCGAGTTCGTCTCCATTGTGGGACAAACGGGCTGCGGAAAGTCTACGCTATTGCGGCTGGTGCTGGCGGAGGAAATGCCCACCAGCGGCCAAGTGTTGGTGGATGGAAGCCCGCGTAAGCAGCCGGATCGGCGCTGCGGATACGTTCCGCAAAAATATTCGCTGTTTCCCGACCGCACGGTGCTCGAGAACATCACGTTCGGGCTGGAGGTGACCGAGATCGGAATGTTCGGGAGCTTTTCGCCCGCCCGCCGCGTGCGCCGCCAGGAGTTTCGAGCCGAAGCCGTCGGCTACCTGCGACGCATGGGCCTGCGCGAATCGGACGCCGTGAAATATCCGCACCAGCTTTCCGGCGGGATGCAGCAGCGCGTGGCTATCGCGCAGGCGCTGATTATGCGGCCCAAGATTCTGCTGATGGATGAAGCGTTCAGCGCGCTCGATCCGGGAACGCGCGCGGGAATGCAGCGGTTGATCAAGGACCTGTGGCGCGAGACCGGGACCACCATTCTGTTCGTGACCCACAACCCGCGCGAGGCCGTGATTCTCGCGACGCGCGTGATCGCTCTGGGCCGCACCGGCGGGGACGACGACGGAGCGAACGTAGTTCTGGACCTTGCCATACCCGGCAGCGATGACGACCCGGCCATCGCAGGTCTGATCCGGCGCGTGGAGCAGACCACCTTCCCTAGCGGCGCGGAGAGCGACGAACAGACCGGCGCGCCGGAAGCCTAATCGAGCAAGTACAATCAAAGGTCCATGTCCTTTTACAAGAGCCATGCCCCGAAGCATCGGGAGCACACCAGAGAAGTGCAATTGCCGGAACTGGAGGGAATGAAAGCGCTCCGCGAGGAGGCCCAGATTCCATCGCGGCAATGGGAAGAAGACGTCCGTCGCGGCAAGGAATTCGGACTGGAGTGCGTCGATTCCATCGAAGACAAAAGTGAGATCAGTTGTTTTCAGCGCGGCGAGCTTCCGCACTGGTCCGGGATCAACACATTTCTGAAAATGCCGTATCTCGAAGACGTGCGCAAGGTGGGCGACTTCGATGTGGCTTTCGTCGGCGTACCGTTCGACATTGGCACTACGTATCGCGCGGGAACGCGTTTCGGACCGCAGGGAATTCGACGGATCTCCTCGCTCTACACCACCTACAATTTCGAACTGGGAGTGGACCTGCGTGAGTCCCTCAAAATGTGCGACGTGGGCGATATTTTCTGTCCTGCGAACATCACCAAGAGCCACGATCAGATCACCAAGGGCGTCGCGCACATTCTGTCGCAAGGGACGCTGCCGATGATCATGGGCGGCGACCATTCCATCGGCTTCCCCTGCGCGCGCGGCGTGGCGCAGTGCGTAGAAGGTAAGGTGGGCATCATTCATTTGGACCGGCACATCGATACGCAGGAGAAGGACATGGACGAGATCATGCACACTTGTCCCTGGTTCCATGCGACCAATATTCCCAATTGCCCGCCGACGAATCTGGTGCAAGTAGGCATCGGTGGATGGCAGGTGCCGCGGCCGGGCGTGAAGAAAGGCCGCGAGCGTGGATCGACGGTGCTGACTATTTCAGACATCGAGCGCATCGGTATCGACAAGACCATCGAGATCGCGCTGGAAGTGGCATGGAAAGGCGCCAGCGCCGTGTATCTTTCGTTCGACGTGGATTCTGTGGACGCTGGATTCGTTCCCGGCACCGGCTGGCCGGAGCCTGGCGGCTTCCTGCCTCGCGAAGCTCTTGCGATTTTGAAAGGCGTGGCCGCCGAAGGCATCGCCGCCATGGAGGCCGTGGAAGTTTCGCCTCCTTATGACATTTCCGATATCACCGCGCTGGTTGCTGTGCGGGCCATGGTGGACGTTTTGGCAAGCATGACCAAGCATGGACGGATCGGCGGGAAACTGCGCTGACTCCCGCGTTCATCCTCGCTACGGATCTGCACTGCGGGGACGCGGCCTGGAGTAAAGCCTTGGAACAGGCCGATGCGGCTGCGGATGCGGCGGAAAACATTCTCGGTTTTCGGCCGTTTGTGTCGCTGGAGTCGATCGATTCGTTGGCGCTTCAAGTTATCGATGCTCAGGAAGTATTCGTGCTTCCAATTGCTCTCGATTTCAATCTCCTGCAGCGCGAGGCATTGGGACGTGCGATCGGTGAGGCGCGGCGCGCTCATCCGCACATCGTTGTCCACCACGACGATGTCGATCCGGGGCATCCTTTGCTGGTGGAGGCGCTGGCCGATCGGCTGGCTCACGCGGTCCCGCAAGAGCAAGGCGCTCCCCAACACACTGGCCTGATCCTGGCTGCGAGCGGGCATGGCGATCCGGGCAGCCGGTCGCACAGTTATCGATTGATGCGGCTGATTTGGGAGCGGCTGGGACTAGCGGCCGGGGAAATCGGATTCGTTCGGCACGCGCAGCCGTTTCTCGCGATGACGCTTGAAAAGTGCGCGCAGCAGCGTTTGAATTGGGTGGTTCTGCCACAGTCGCTATGGCGAACGGAGCATGTCGAGTTCGCGGAATGCATCCTTGAAAATTTTCAACGGCAACATCCGGAAGCGGCTACGTGGCGCATGGCGGAGCCGCCCGGGGATCATCCTGCGATCACTGCCTGGCTCACGCAGCGGATCGCGCGTTTATGGAATGAAAAGCGCGTCCGCGAATCCGTGCGTGTGCCGTCGCCCAAACGAAACTCAACCCCGCTACCGGCTTCCTGGAACGTAGGCGCGGGCGTCATCGCGTCGGTAACGGATTGTGGCCGGATGTCGGGCGTGCTGGAACAGATCCTGCCGGCCGGTAAGCCCGAGCGGGTGCTCGTCAAGGTGACGTGGCACGGATACGCTACAGGAACGTACACCGATCCCACGGCGCTCGACCTGCTCCTCAGCGCCCTGCCCGCCCCGGCGATTATTCTGGAGGGCCATACTTCCTCCAGGAATTTGGAGGAAGCGCGCTTCGATTGGGAAACGGAAGCGCGCGAGCACCGCGCCTGGATTCGCCGGCAAGAGGCCGAATACTTGCGCCGCACCGGTCTGACCGATGTGTTGGCGAAGCATTCCGCGGCGTATGTCAACGTCACAGAGGCATTCTGGGATGAAGACTGCCCAACTCCTGCGTGCGCCTTCATTCCACAAGTCCTGCTGCCCTACGCCGGCTGCCCGATGATCAGCTTCGCGAAGTTCAAGGGTCCAACGCGGCTTGCGATCTCGAACTTGTTTGGCTTGATTCCAGATCCGTTGCGATCAAGCTGGCATGGACCCAACATCACGTATTTTGCGCGCGTCTGTTGCGATATCGCAAAGACTTATGGCGCGCTGTTCCCGCTGAGCGGCTTGAATGAAGGGCTTTATTCGGCGGTGCGATGGAATCGTAAGGGCCTGTACCGCAGCCGCTGGGGCAATTACGATTTGATCTCGAACGCCGGATGTCTTGCGGCGAGCCGCAATCCGGCCACCGCGGACGTGCTGGCGAGCCGACTGCAAGGACAGGATGTGAATCGCAGTGCGTTCTTTGATGTCGTTCGATCGGAGCTCGGCTGGGATGAAGCAGCGGCGTCCGATTCCCTGCCCTCTTTCGTTCAGCACCTCTTCGCTTGATGCTCCCGCTGCTTCGCCTCCAACAACTCGCCGACAGCGCGCTCCCCATCGGCGGCGCGGCGCATTCGTTTGGGATTGAGGCGCTAGTGGATCTGGGGCTGCTGGACACGGAACGTATGGCCACGTTCCTGGAGGATTATCTCGCGGAAACCGGCGCGCTGGAAGCGGCTTACTGCGCGGCCAGTTGCGGCTCAACCATTCCCGAATGGCTTGTTCTGAACGCCAACCTCGGTGCGCGCAAACTGGCTCGCGAGTCCCGCGATGGTTCCTCCGCAATGGGGCGCCGCTTCTTGCGTCTGGCTGCGAACATCTCAGGAGATGAGTTGTTGATCGCCGCATCCGAGTTGGGAGCCGAAGTTCACCTGGCGACTTGCTTTGGTTTGGCCGCTGGAGCATTCGGGATCGACGCTGTTACGGCCTGCGCGGCCTACCTCCAGCAATCGATGACGACGCTGGTTTCGGCCTGCCAGCGCTTGTTGCCGCTAGGACAAACGCAAGCGCATCAGATTCTTTGGAACTTGAAACCGGCCATTATCGCCGCTGTGGAACGCGTCACTGAACCCGCGCTCGTCAGCTCTTTCACGCCGCTACTCGACGTGGCGTCCGCGCGTCACGCAACCCTCTATACTCGCCTATTCATGAGCTGAGCGATGGCGCAATCTTCGAACCTCCACCTGGCCTTTGAAGCGAACGACGCGGGCGGCACAATCCTTCGCGTCAAACAACAGCAGACGCCCTGGCGCGTCCTGCGCGGTTTTCGCAACGCCTCCGGAGAGACGCTCGCGCACGTTCATAACCTCTCGGGTGGCATTCTCGACACCGATTTCCTTTCCTGGCAAGTGGACGTGGGGCCGCGGGCGCAAGCGCAGGTAACGTCCACCGGCGCCACTCGCGTGTATCGTAGCCGCTCGGCGGAGAGCCGTGCCTCGCAGCGTATCCGTGTCAGCATCGCGGCGGATGCGTATCTCGAATACCTGCCCGATCAGTTGATCCCATTTGCCGGTTCCCGCTTCGATCAAAGCGCCCGCATCGAGGTGCAACGCGGAGGTTCGCTCATCTGGTGGGATCGCGTGGCGCCGGGTCGTGAAGCGTCAGATGAGATTTTCCGCTTCGCAGATCTCACGTCGCATTTCGAACTGATCGCGGACGGGCAGCCCATCGCGACCGAACGCTGGAGTTTGAAGCCGCTGACGCAACGATTGAACTCCATCGCACGACTTGGCCCATTTCGCCACTTTGCTTCCTGCTACGTGTGTCGCGCCGGCGAGCAGGCCGGCTACTGGAAAAACTTCGAGTCGCAGATGCAATCGGTGGCCGACCAGCATTCGAACTCTGAAGTAATATGGGGAGTGACCTCGCTCCGCGCGCACGGCCTGGCGATTCGCGGGCTGGCAGTGAGCGGGCGTTCGCTAGCGGGTAGCTTGGTGGAAATGTGGAAAGCCGCCAAGTGGATTCTCTGTGGCCGGGTCGCCACGCTTCCCCGAAAAGTTCACTGATCCGATTTAGAGTGATTGAATGGGACGATTTAAGGAGACTGGCCGGTGCATCTGACTCCGCGCGAGCAGGAAAAGCTCATGATCTTTGTGGCCTCCGAATTGGCCAGGAAGCGGCGCGCGCGCGGCTTGAAGCTGAATTATCCGGAGGCCATCGCGATCTTATCGGCGGAGATTCTGGAGGCGGCGCGCGACGGCAAGAGCGTCGCGGAGATCATGGGCATGGGCGGGTCGATACTCACGCGGGCGGACGTCATGGATGGGATCCCGGAGATGATTCACGAAGTACAAGTGGAAGCGACGTTCCCAGACGGCACCAAGCTGGTGACGATTCACGACCCGATTCAATAGGAGCCACATGCAATACTGTTCACTTTATAGGACGCCGAACACAAACGCGGCGCGACCATGCTAAGTACTCTCGTTCGCAAGCACGGTGACTGGTGCACTTGTGGCGCACGCACTCGTGCGTACCGCGTTCACACTCGTGTGAACGCCCTCGTACTGGCCCGATCACTAGTGTTCGCAGGAGTGCGAACACGGCACCCACGAGTGCGTGCGCCACGTTTTAGGACTAAGTGAGCGGTATTGTGAGCCATATGCACCCCGGCGAATACTTTCTCGATGATTCTGAAGTGGAATTGAACGCGGGCCGCGCGACGGCGCAAGTGGTGGTGAGCAATCGTGGCGACCGACCGGTGCAGGTGGGCAGCCATTACCATTTTTTCGAAGTAAATTCCGCGCTGGATTTCGATCGTGCCGCATCTTACGGTATGCGCTTGGATATTGCGGCCGGCACGGCGATCCGCTTTGAGCCGGGCGAGGAGAAAGAAGTTCCGCTGGTGGCGTTGGCCGGAAAGCGCGCGGTGTACGGCCACAACGCCAAGGTTCAGGGAGCGCTGAAATGAGCGTGAAAATTCCGCGCCGCACGTACACCGATTTGTATGGACCCACCAAGGGCGATCGTGTGCGTCTGGCCGACACCGAATTGATCGCCGAGGTGGAGCGGGATTTCGCGGTCTACGGAGACGAGATCACGTTCGGCGGCGGCAAGGTGATTCGCGATGGCATGGGCCAAAGCTCCACGGCCACGCGCGAATCCGACCCAGGCGCGCTGGATCTGGTGATCACCAACGCGCTCATCATCGATCATTGGGGCATCGTGAAAGCCGATGTTGGGGTTCGGAACGGCCGCATCGTGAAAATCGGAAAGGCCGGGAATCCGGACACACAAGCGGGCGTGGATCCCGATCTGATGGTCGGCGCGTCTACCGAAGTGATCGCGGGCGAGGGCAAGATTCTGACCGCCGGCGCGATCGATAGCCACATCCATTTCATCTCGCCGCAACAAATCTACGAAGCTCTATCGAATGGCACTACGACCATGATCGGTGGTGGAACTGGTCCAGCCACCGGAACCAATGCGACCACCTGCACGCCGGGCCGCTGGAATCTGGAGCAGATGTTTCGAGCGGCCGAGGCGTGGCCCATGAACTTCGGATTTCTCGGCAAAGGAAATGCTTCGGCACGCGAACCTCTGGCCGAACAGGTTCTCGCCGGAGCTTGCGGGTTGAAACTGCATGAGGACTGGGGCACCACACCCGCGGCGATCGATGCCTGCCTGCGCGTGGCCGACGAGTTCGACGTTCAAGTGGCCATCCACACCGATACGCTGAACGAAGCGGGATTCGTCGACGATACCATCGCGGCCATCGGCGGCCGAACCATCCACACCTATCACACCGAAGGCGCGGGCGGCGGGCACGCGCCGGACATCATCAAGATCGCGGGGCTGCCGAATATTCTGCCGTCGTCCACCAATCCCACGCGTCCGTTGACCGTGAACACCATCGCCGAGCATCTGGACATGCTCATGGTCTGCCATCACTTGAATCCGCAGGTGCCGGAAGACGTGGCGTTTGCCGAAAGCCGTATCCGGCAGGAAACCATAGCAGCCGAAGATATTCTGCACGACCTGGGCGCGATCAGCATGATGTCGAGCGATTCGCAGGCCATGGGGCGCATCGGCGAAGTGGTTACACGCACGTGGCAAACGGCGCACAAGATGAAAGTGCAGCGCGGCGCGCTGCCGGGCGATTCCTCAAGAAACGACAATCTGCGCATCCAGCGCTACGTGGCAAAATACACCATCAATCCAGCGATCGCGCACGGGATCGCAAGCGATGTAGGGTCCATAGAACCGGGCAAGCTGGCGGATCTGGTACTTTGGAATCCCGCGTTCTTTGGCGCAAAACCAGAAATGGTGATCAAGAGCGGTTTCATCGCCTGGAGCGTGATGGGCGACGCGAATGCTTCCATTCCGACGCCGCAGCCAGTGCTTTATCGCCCGATGTTCGGATCGTTCGGCGGGGCGGCGCAATCCACGGGCGTTACATTTATTTCCCTTGCGTCCGTGCCGTATGTGGAAACGCTGGGCCTGAAAAAGCGGCTGGTCCCGGTGCAAAACTGCCGCAAAATCGGGAAGGCCGATATGATTCACAATTCGGCGACGCCCAAAATCGACGTGGATCCGGAAACCTACGAAGTTCGCGCCGATGGCGAGCTTCTCACTTGCGAACCGGCCAGTGTTCTCCCGCTGGCGCAGCGCTATTTTCTCTTTTAGTTATGACTCACAATCACACGCAGCGTGCTTTTCGAATTGGTATCGCGGGACCGGTGGGCAGCGGGAAGACCGCTCTGGTTCACGTGCTGAGCCAGTGTTTATGGCCCAAGGTAAACCTGGCCGTGGTGACCAACGACATTTACACCCGCGAAGATGCCGAGTTTCTGGTCCGGCAAGGCATCCTGCCGGCGGAGCGGGTGACCGGCGTCGAGACCGGCGGCTGTCCTCATTCGGCTATTCGGGAGGATGCGTCTATGAACCTGGAAGCGATTGAGGATTTGGAGCGCGCTCACGCCGGGCTGGAGCTGGTGTTCATCGAGAGCGGCGGCGATAATCTGGCGGCGGCCTTCAGCCCCGAGTTGGTGGACGTTGCCATCTATGTGATCGACGTGGCGGGGGGTGACAAAATCCCACGCAAGGGCGGACCGGGTATTATCCGCTCCGATCTTCTGGTGATCAATAAAATCGACCTCGCACCGTATGTGGGAGCTTCCCTTGATGTGATGGAGCGCGATACGCGCAAGATGCGGGGAGACCGGCCATTCCTGTTCACGAATCTGCGGGCCGGCGTGGGCGTGCCTGAACTAAAAGCTTGGGTGGAAGAGAAGATGAGCCAGCCAACCGAAGCGCGCCAGCACGTGGTCACCGCCCAAGATCTTCGCGGACGCCCGGTTGGCCTTTCACATTCCCACACACACTAACCCTATGGAAGTGTGGATATCTTCTGCGCAGCGTCGAAAGATGCCGTCCGCACCTAGCTAGGGCCTCGCGGTGCGCGTCAATTCCGATGGCTAGTAGGCTGTGTCGAAACCGGCTCCCTCACGGTCGCGGCTCGGTAACGCGCCGAATCTACTGAGCCGCGCGCGTGAGCAAGCGGTCTTCTCGGACTTTGGACACAGGCTGCTAGGCTAGCGGCGGCTCAATCCGCTCTGCACCGCGGCCACTTCCGCAGGCCGCAGTTCCAACTGGCCCGATGTCAATTCACGGGGCGACAACGCCCCTTGCGCCACGCCATCACGGCCATGCCGGGAAGTGCCGGCGACGATGTGGTACAACTCGTGCGCCAGCACGCGGCCCATCGCCCGGCCCAACAGAACGTTCCCGCCGGCCTGATTTCCGGCCAGGAAAGCGGACTGAACAGCGCCCCGAATGTTATCGCAGGCCAAATCGCTGAAAGGGAGAATGGCGCCATTCACTTCATGCGCCCAGCCGAGCGGGCCAGGCTGCAGAAATGCTCGTGGTCCATCCATGTCGCACTGGCCCAACAGCTTCACCACAACCAGAAGCCCGCTGACGGATTGAGTGGGCGTCCCGAGATGCCAGTGGAGGGAAACCCCGGACTCCTTGAGGATGTTGGCCGCCTCGCGACCCATCTCGCGCAAGGCCACCGTGGAATATCGGCCCTCCGGCAGCACGGCGGCAGTTACCTGATTGGATGGTTGGATGGATTGGTGTGCCGGCGGCTCGCCAGCCTGAAGAGGAACGGCGCAAACTACAACAGATAGCGCCCAACGTACGTGGTTTAGCGTCATAATTCCCTCGACACAGAGGTTGAAGCGTACAAGGCTCCCAAAAGAGTATACCTGCAATGGTGGACGGTTTTTCCGCACCTTGTTGAATGTCCGCACCTTTAATCGGCCGATTTAGGCGCGGACTATAGTGTCTAGCAGCCTGGGTCGAAACCGGCTCCTCACGGTCGCGGGTCTGTAACGCGATGAATCTACCGAGCCGCGCGCGTGAGCAAGCGGTCCCAGCTCCATGCCGTAGTCGGCCTTTCGCTGCGATGCGAGTTGCTGCCGCTCGGCTCTCTTGGAGCTATTCTTCTCCGTGGCCGGTCCTTTGCACTTCGAGTGCGTTCCACCGGGAGCTTATGCATCTCGCTGGGGGCCGGCCTTATCATTCCCCGCGCTCCGTAGATCTTCAGGGTTTCACGAAGTCTTCAAGCACGGCTTTACGCAGCAGACTCGGCGGCAGCATGCCCTGTGACAGGACGAAATCGTGGAAGCGCTGGACGTTGAACTTCGGTCCCATAGCTTGCTCGGCGGCATGACGAATTTCGATTAGACGCGTGTAGCCGTCGAAATAGGATGGCGCCTGCCCGGGCATGCGGAAAGTGAAACGTTCCACTTCCTCGGTGGCCAAAGCGGGCGAACAGATCACGTCCTTTTCCAGGACTTGCATGGCTTGCTCGGGCGTAATCTTGCCCTGCTGTAATTCCGGATCGAGAAACGCACGCGCAGCGCGCAGCAAACGGTAATCGAGCGAAACTAATTTGGCGTCGTCCGGCATGTAGGGAAGCATGAACCATTCCGAATAAAGCCCCCAGCCTTCCACGTTGGTGCTGTTGAACGCGAAGAGAGCGCGCGCCACCGACACTCCGCGTTCCACCATCGCATCGAACTGCAGTTCATGGCCGGGACGCGCTTCGTGCGCGGTGAGCGTCCAGGAGGCGGCGGCAAAACTGAAATCGTCGTACTTCAGCGTTTCGCCACCCTTTCCGGTGGTTTCCAGCGGCAGCACGAACTGGCCGCGCTCGCCGTTGTTATTGATTAATGGCGGAGGAACCATATGCGGCGCGGGCTGCTGCGCGGTCTCGGCGGCGGAGGCCAGCCGAATGATCGCCGGGCGATCCGGCAGCGTCACCAGATGCTCGCGGCGGATAATCCCCTCGATTTCCGCCAGCCGCTCTTGATAATGCGGCAAGACCTGGTCGCCGGGAATCTGTTCTTTCTTGAGGGCCGCGATAACGTCGCGATAGTCGGAAGACGGCAGATGGCGTTCCTTTGCAATCTGGGCGGCGATACCTTGCATTTGAACTTGCAATTCCGAGAATGTTTGATGAGCCAGGCGCGTCAGTTCTTCCGGCGAATAATCGATCCCGAAGTTTTCAAGCGCGATGGTGTACAGCTCCGGCGGAAGACGGAAGTCGCTGCGCGCTTTGGGCAGCACTTCGGAGCGAACAAATTTGTCGTAGGACGCGAGTTGCTCTTTGACCTTGGCAAAAGCGTCCTGGTAGCCGGCCACTTTATATTTTTCAAGCAGCAGACCGATCCCAGTGATGTAGGCCTGGGTGTTTTCCAGGTTTTTGTCCACTTCCGCTTTGGACGGCCCAATCAATCCTGCCGTTTTTAGCTTCTCGCGATAGCGCTCCTCGGCCTGAATAATCAGCGGCTGGTAACCGGCTTCAAGACCAGTGTATTTCCGTAGGCGGACCACGGAGGCTGGATGGCGAGCGGCGGCCACCTGATCGTCCAATAAGCTCTTAACTCCAAAGAAAATGGTGCCCGCGACGTCTTCGTACGGCAGCAAATTGCGTTCCTCCGCTTCCGACGTGCGAATGTCGCGGTCGGCTTGCGCGATGAGTATTTCCAGGTCCTGCCGCACCAGGGGATCCTTTTCCGCCGCCAAGCGCTTCTGCAATTCGAGGCGAGCGACTGCCAGATCCCGTCGAAAACGCTCGGGCTGCTCCGGAGGGAACGCGCTGATTTGCTCATCCAGCCCCGGCACGCCCTCCTGCGCGGCGCTTTCGGGCGCATAGCGCGCCAGGATTGCGATGAGCAGTTGGGCGTTCTGATTGCTTTTGGCAACCCACGCGGGCGGTGCGGGCAAGGATTGCGCGCGAACCATTGCGGCAACGAACAGAATCAGTAGGAAAGCGAGACGCATACCTTTAGAGTAGCCGCAAAACTCGTGCGTACGCGACATGTTTTCCCCTCCAGAGCCGCGCCCCCCAAAAAAGGGTTAAGCACCCGGCGTTCAGCGGCTACTGCGCCAATCAAACCTGTGGCGCACGCACTCCCGCGTGCAGCGTACACACTCGTGTGTACGCGACATGTTTCAGTGCTTCCTACCGCGATTTCTGCTTTAACAGGCTGCTGAATAAGTCGTTTGGAACCGACTCCCTTACGGTCGCGGCTCGGCAAACACCTGCAAACACGCATCCGCGATAATGAGCCGCGCGCCTCAGCAAGCGGATTTTCGCCTTTTTCAGCGTCCTCTTAGAGCCGCGCCTTTCGAGCACCACAGTACCCACCAGATCAGGAGTGGTTGCAAAGCCAGGCGTCCCCATCGGACGACAGGGGCGATGGACTCCGCGCCCGCATCCATTGGGTTCGTCGCCATGTAAATGTTCGCGGGAAAAACCGCGATGAGCAGTGCGGCCAATCCCCAAGCCGCGGCCCTGCGCGTCTGCGGCAGTAGAAGCCCTAATCCACCCAGGATTTCGCAGACGCCGCTGGCGCGCACCATGATCAGGTGCGATGGAATGTAAGGGGGCATGATCCTGAGATAGGCGCCGGTCTTGATGAAATGCAGCGAACCCGCGGCCACGTAACCAATCGCCGCAACAATCAATCCGATTTTTTGCGACGTGGAAAGCATTTCGGAAAACCCACGGCTGATGGTAGCAAATGCACTGCCGTGCGAGCCTGCATTAGGGTAAGATTGTTCAAACCACCATGCCCCTATCCGCCGGGACACGCTTAGGACCCTACCAGGTTCTCGCGCCCATTGGCGCGGGCGGCATGGGCGAAGTGTACCGCGCTCGCGACACGCGGCTCGGTCGCGATGTTGCTCTGAAGATCCTCCCGGCGGCGTTCGCCAGCGATCCCGACCGCGTCCGCCGATTCGAGCTGGAAGGGCGCGCCGCGGCAGCGCTCAATCACCCCAACATCGTGGTCATCTACGACGCCGGTTCGCAGGATGGCGTGTTTTACGTCGCCACTGAATTGCTGGAAGGCGAGACGCTTCGGGAACGGCTTTCGCAGCACGCGCTGCCGGTTCGCAAGGCGATCGATTACGCCATCCAGATCGCGCGTGGCTTGGCGGCAGCACACGCGAAAGCCATCACGCATCGCGATCTGAAGCCGGAGAATTTGTTCCTAACCAAAGACGCGCTGGTCAAGATTCTCGACTTCGGACTGGCGAAACATTCAGTCACGAACCCCGCCAACGCCCATCCCACCGAACTTGCGACGCAGCCGATCGAGACCAATCCGGGCATGGTGCTCGGCACTGCCGGCTACATGTCGCCGGAACAGGTGCGCGGCCAGGTAGCGGACGCACGCTCGGACTTGTTCAGCCTGGGCGTCGTGCTGTACGAGATGGTGTCGGGAAAGCGAGCATTCACCGGAGAATCCGGCGTAGAAGTCATGAACGCGATTCTGAAGCAGGAACCGCCGGATTTGGACGCTGCACTGCCTCCATCGCTGGATCGAATGATCCGCCGATGTCTGGAGAAGAAGCCAGAGGAGCGCTTTCAATCGGCGTTGGATCTGGCGTTTGCGCTGGAGTCGATCTCGGGAACGACCTCCTCTGGGATACAACAAATTCCAAAACCGCGACGGCGATATGTCCGAATGATCGCTTTGGTTGCGGGAGTCGCTGTGCTTGTGGGCACAGCCATGTTTATTGCGGGCCGTCGTACAGCGCATTCTCCCTCGCCCTCATTCCAGCGGGTAAGCTTCCGGCGCGGAGTCGTCCATATTGCCCGGTTTGCCAATGGTGGCAAGACGATCGTTTATTCGGCGTCGTGGGATGGCAATCCTTTCCGTATTTATTCCACCTCGGCCGAGAGTCCGGAATCCCGCGATCTCGGGATAGCCAATGCACAATTACTCGCAGTCTCGCCATCCGACGAAATGGCGCTTGCCATTACCCCCAATCTCGCCTTCGACGCCGGTGTAGCCGGAACGCTGGCGCGAGCCCCGCTCTCCGGCGGAACGCCGAGAGAAGTTGCGAATGACATTGCCTTCGCCGATTGGACATCCGACGGTAAGGGTCTTGCGGTGGTACGGGCCAAAGCGGGATTTCAGCAGATTGAGTTTCCGATTGGCAATGTGTTGTACCAGACCACAGGCGTTATTTACAGCCCGCGGATTTCCCCCAAGCGGGATTTAATCGCCTTCGTGGAGAATCCACTCGGAGGTGGCGCCGGCTCCGTCGTCACAGTGGACACGAAAGGAAACAAAAGAGCGCTCACGGAGTTGTGGCTGGGTGGCGTTGACGGGCTTGCATGGTCGTCCTCCGGCGATCAGATTCTATTTACCGCGTCTCCTTTTGGCAACACAAGGTCGTTGTATGCCGTAAATCGAACTGGGCGGCAGCGCTTGATAGCGCGTCTCCCCGGGTACTCCGTCCTGCTCGACGTTGCGCCCGACGGCCGCCTCCTGATGTCGAACGGCGTCCTTTCGACTTCGCTCTCCTATCTGCCGGCCGTCGATTCGAAGGAGACCGATCTGTATTGGCACGACGCCTCCGCGCTCGCTGACATTTCCCGTGATGGCAAGACTCTGTTGTTCAGCGAAGTCGGGGATTCTCTCCGCAGCGGCGAGGATTGTGTAACCTATCTGCGCGGTACGGATGGCTCGGCCGCCGTCCGGCTAGGCCCTGGGTGTCCGCTTGAGATTTCTCCCGATGGCAAATGGGCCATGGTATTGGGATCTGCGCGCCCGCCGTCCCAGTTGGTGCTGCTGCCCACTAGAACCGGGGAAGCACGGCCATTCACCCACGATGGAATTCATCACCAAGGCGCTGCATGGACACCGGATGGCAAGCGGATCGTGTTCGTGGGAAATGAACCCGGACATCGTATCCGCTACTATGTGCAAAGCGTGGACGGCGGTCCGCCTCGAGCGATTACGCCCGAGAATGTGAGCTACAACAGTGCCGACCCGCTCGCCATCTCTCCCGACGGGAAGTCTGTAGCCGTTGCCGGCTCGGACGGGAAAATTGTGCTTTACCCTCTCGATGACGGCGCGCCACGTACCGTTCCCAAACTGGACGGTTTTGCGCCCTTGCGCTGGTGCCGGGACAACCGCTCGTTGATGGTGTATCAGGCAGGAGATGTGCCGCTGAAGATCTTTCGAGCAGACATCGGAAGCGGCGAGCGGAGTCTTTGGAAGGAGCTCGCGCCGGCCTACAAAACAGGACTCATCGGCATCCCAGTCGTGAGGATCGGTGCGGATTGCCAGGGTTCGGCGTATTCGGCACTTTATTTTCCCGGGGAACTGTGGATCGTCAGCGGCCTGCGCTGACGGCCGCGAAAATTCCCGCCCAACTTGCGGTAACATGCAAGTTCAATGGAGTGTGTATTAGAGCTTCGCGGCGTTTCGAAGCACTATCCCTCGCACCACGCCGTCAATGGCGTTTCGCTGAACCTCGCGCGCGGCGAGTTCTTCTCGCTGCTCGGCCCCTCCGGCTGTGGGAAGACCACCACGCTACGCCTGGTGGCCGGATTCGAAGAGCCTACGCAGGGTGAAATTCGCCTCAACGGCGTCAGCATCCAGCATTTGAAACCTTATCAGCGCAACGTCAGCACGGTGTTTCAAAACTACGCGTTGTTCCCGCATCTCACCGTGCGCGAGAACGTGGAATTCGGTCTGCGCCGACGATCCGGCAATCACATCGCAACCCAAGTGCGCGACGTGCTGGATCTGGTGCAGCTCGCCGGCAAGGAATCCCGCCGCCCCGCGCAGCTCTCCGGCGGCGAACGGCAGCGCGTCGCGCTCGCCCGGTCGTTAGTGCTGGAACCCGACGTTCTGCTGCTCGACGAACCGCTCTCCGCGCTCGATCCCAACCTGCGAAAACAGGTTCGCGCGGAGTTGAAAGCCATCCAGCGCCGCGTCGGCATCACGTTTCTGTTCGTCACGCACGATCAGGAAGAAGCGCTCTCGCTTTCCGATCGTCTGGGCGTCATGAATAAAGGGCGGCTGGAGCAGCTCGGCACGCCCGAAGAAATTTATCTGCATCCCAGCACGCGCTTCGTGGCGTCCTTTCTCGGCGCCGTCAATTGGATTGGCGGCGTGGGTGTGCGCCCCGAAGCCATGCGCATTGAGCGCGCGCCGTCCAGCAATGGCCACCGCTCGCGCCCCGCGACCATCGTTCATTCCACGTTCCTCGGCAACTGCGTCCACGTCGATACCCGCTTGTCCGATGGCGAGCCCGCCGTGGTGGAAATCTCGCGCCTGGGCGAAACATTCGCGCCCGGCGAGCGAGTCCACCTGTGCTGGGAACCGGCCGACGAGCTGCGCTTCGATGAGTTGCATCAGTTCGATGAGTTGCATCAGTCCGATGAGTTGCATCGGTCCGATGAGTTGCATCGGTAATGAACCGCCTGCGCGCCTGGTTTCTGGCACCCACCTGGACCTTTAACATCGTGCTGTTTCTGGCACCGCTCGCGATCATTTTGGGTTACAGCCTCCTGACGCGCGGGGTCTATGGCGGCATCACCTCGCCCTGGACCGCGGAAAGCTATCAACGGCTCATCGATCCCATTTATCTCGCCATCCTCTGGCGATCGTTCTGGGTGGCGGGCGCGTCCACCGCGTTGTGCCTGCTACTCGGCTTTCCGCTGGCGCTGTTCATTTCCCGCGCGGGCGCGCACAAAAACTTTTATCTTGGACTGGTGATGCTGCCCTTTTGGACCAGCTTCCTGGTTCGTACCTACGCCTGGATGTTCTTGCTGCGCGACACCGGCCTGCTCAACACCTTCCTTCAAAAACTCGGCCTGATTCACTCGCCGCTGCCCCTGCTCTATAACGATGGCGCGGTGATCCTCGGGCTGGTCTACGGATATTTGCCATTCACGGTATTGCCTCTTTATGCCACGCTGGAACGCCTGGATCGCACGTTTCTGGAAGCCGCGGCCGACTTGGGCGCGAAGCCCTGGGCTACTCTCACGCGCGTGACCATTCCGTTATCCGCGCCCGGTATTCGCGCGGGCGCGATTCTGGTTTTCATTCCATGCCTGGGCGCGTACCTTACACCCGACCTGCTGGGCGGCGGAAAATCCGTCATGATCGGCAATCTGATCCAGAATCAATTCACCACGGCGCGCGATTGGCCGTTCGGCTCCGCCGTGTCGCTGGTCTTGATGGCTATCGTGATGGTGCTGCTGTTTGCGATCGCGCGGGGTGAAGGCGAGGACTTACTATGAAGCGCACGCCCGCACTCGCTCTATACGCGGTCGGAGCGTTCTTGTTCCTCCACTTGCCGCTGCTGATCCTCGCCGTCTTCAGCTTCAACTCCTCGCGCTTCACCGTGTGGGAAGGCTTCTCGCTGCGCTGGTATTCAGCCGCGCTGCACGACTCGCAGTTGACCGAGTCCGCGTTGAACAGCCTGATCATCGCGGTGGTCGCGACCATTGTCTCCACCGTGGCCGGCACGCTCTGCGCTTACGGCCTGTGGAAGCGCAATTCGCGGCCGCTGGCGGGATCGCTTTACCTTTCTCTGGTCACGCCCGAAATCGTCACCGGCATCTCTCTGCTCGCCTTCTACCAATGGATGTTCCGCTTCCTGCGAGTCCAGCTCGGAATGCACACGGTGATCCTGGCGCACGTTTCGTTTTCGATCGCCTACGTGGTTATTGTCGTCATCGCGCGCCTTCGCACCGTGGACGCCACGCTGGAAGAAGCGGCCCTCGATCTGGGCGCGAATGAATGGCAAGCTTTCCGCTACGTCACGCTGCCCGCGATTCTGCCTGGAGTGATCGCCGCCGCGCTGCTGGCCTTCACCGTTTCTTTTGACGACTACGTAATCACCAGCCTGGTGGCCGGCGTCGATTCGGAAACATTGCCGATGGTGATTTACGCTATCGCGCGCCGGGGCGTGAACCCGATCGTCAACGCGATTTCGGCGCTCATCGTCATCGGGTTCGGATCGCTGGTGCTGATCTCGGAAAGGCTGCGGACAACTTGAGGCGCAACGTGAACCGCCGCTACTTCTTATCCGGCGCGCTGGCGGCCGGACTAGGCGCGTGCTCCCGTGATCGCCGGCCGCGCCTCAACATCTTCAACTGGTCGGCCTACATTGCGCCCGATACCGTTCCCAAATTCGAATCCGAGTTCGGCGTGCGCGTGCGCTACGGCATCTATGAAAGTAATGAAGAGATGCTGGCGCGCGTGACGGGCGGCAATTCCGGCTGGGATATTGTTTTTCCCACCGGCTACATCGTGAAGCCGCTGCTGGCCAATGGATTGTTGGCGCCCATGCATCGGGACCTGTTGCCCAATCTTTCGCAGCTCGAACCCCGCTTCCAGCACCCCGATTGGGATCCGAATCTGAACTGGTCCATCCCTTATATGGTGACGGCCGCGGGCATCGCATATAACCGCAAGCTCGATCCGCCGCCCAAAGCCTGGGCCGACATGTGGGACCCGCGCCTGCGCGGCCGCATGACCATGCTCGACGATCCGTTCGATACTATCGGCGCGTCGCTCAAGAAGCTCGGCTTCTCGGTGAACGCCACCGATCCCGGTCAGCTTGATCGCGCCCGCGCGGAGGCCATCCGCCAGAAGCCGCTGCTGCGCGCTTATCTGAACGCCGAAGCGCGCGACCAGTTGGTCAGCGGCGACGTGCTGGCCGCGCACATGTGGAACACCACCGCGCAGCAGGCCATGGACTCTTCGAAAGACGTCGGGTTCGTTTATCCCGCCGAAGGCTACGCCGTTTATCCGGATGCGTCCGTGATCCTGCGCGAGAGCAAGCGGCAGGAGTTGGCGCATCAGTTCATCAATTTTTTGCTGCGCCCCGACATCGCGGCCGCCAACGCGCTGACGGCTCGCACCACCACCACCAACGCGGGCGCAAGAAAGATACTGCCTCCCGATTTTCGCGACAACCCGACGCTCTATCCCGCGCCCGATGTGGTGGCCCGCGGCGAATGGGCCATCCCGCTGGATCCAGCCACGCAGCGGCTGCGCGATCGTCTATGGACCGAGATCAAAGCGGCCTAGCTTGGAGAGCCTTGGCCTCCCATGGCGGCGCAAGGCGGCGAGACGGTCGCAGGTTCCTGATTCCAGACGCGACCACTCGGAACCCGGTTTCGCCACAGAGTGCCAGGCTATCCCAGGCCGCCCGAAGATTCAGGCTCCAGCGGGGCCCATAAGCCGATACAATCGTCAATTGCCGGCCTGGAGGCCACTTAACATGCACAAGTCTGTTTTGACCACGGGACTCGCATTAGCGCTCAGCGCAGTTTCGCTTCTATCCCAAGTTCAGCCGCGACCGGGTGCGTGGCGCGGGGCGGGGCCCACTCCGTGCGCGGGCTCTGACGGCGGCGTCTTCCAATGCCCCCCCGCGCCGCGCACCATCGCCATCCGCGCCGGGCGCTTATTCGATAGCAAGACCGGCCAAATGTTGACGAAACAAGTGATTGTCCTGTCTGGCGAGCGGATCGTGGAGGTGGGGCCTCAGGGGCAAGTGAAGATTCCGGCCGGGGTTCAAACCATCGATCTGAGCCAGGCCACCGTCCTACCCGGATTGATTGACGCGCACACGCACATGTTCGACGCCCGCGGACCGCATGGGACAACGGAAACATCCATGCTGATTGCCGTTTCAAACGTACAAGCCGACCTGCGGGCCGGGTTTACGGCCGCGCGGGATATGAGCACGCACGGAAATGGATACGGCGACGTGGCGATCCGCGACGCCATCAACCAGGAGCGTATTAACGGTCCCCGCTATCAGGTATCGACGCGGGGCATCGTTTGGGGCGCCACGCCGGCGAATCCGGATGTGCCGGACAATCCGTTGGCGAGCGCCGTGGTGCGATCGGCGGACGAAGCGCGCGCGGCAGTGCGTGATCAGATCGGCCACGGCGCGGACTGGATCAAGCTGTTTCCGACCGGCGCTTATTCATTCACCGCCGCGGGCGTCGCTCAGTATCAACTCACCTATCCGATGCCGGTGTTACAGGCGCTGATCGATGAGACGCATCGGCTGGGCAAGAAGGCGGCTTGCCACGTGTACGGAGGCGAGGGACAAAAGAACGCGATCCTGGCCGGCTGCGACACCATCGAGCACGCTTTCGACCTGGATCGGCAACAGGCCGATCTGATGGTGCAGAAGGGTCTCTATTATGATCCGACGTTCGTTCGATACATCGAGCCGACTATTGACGATAACGATGCCAGAATCACGGGTGGAAAATACCGCATGATTCCCATTTTCGAAGGCGCCGTTCGCCTGGCCGTGGAAACTAAAGGCCTGAAGATGATGGTGGGAAGCGGCGCCGACGGCTCGACGTACGCCCACGGCACGCAGGGGCTGGACTTTGAAGCTCTGGTAAAGCGCGGCGGCCTCAGTCCTGCCCGCGCCATTCAGGCCGGAACCGCCATCAACGCCGAAGCGCTGGGATGGCAGGATCAGATCGGCTCCCTTGAGAAGGGTAAGTATGCCGACCTGATCGCCGTTTCCGGCGACCCGCTGGCCGATATCACCGAACTGCAACGAGTGAAGTTGGTGATGAAGGGCGGAAAAGTTATCCGGAACGATATGCCATGATTGCCCGAAGAGTTTTGACTAACACGCGCAAAACGGAGTGCGGCGCGAAGCAGTTCCTGGCCCGCTTGGCGGTGCGCGCCGCATCCTTTGCGCTCGTGCTCGGCCTCGCCGCCAGCGTGGTTCTGGCGAGCGCCGCATTCGCTTCCGAAATCACTGTCATGAACTCCGGCGCGCTCACCGCGGCGTGCCTGCAACTGATCCCCGAGTTTGAGCGCGGCACTCACTACAAGGTCCTGACCGTTTACGGGGCCTCCATGGGCAACGCGCCGGACTCGATTCCAAACAGGCTTCAGCGTGGCGAGCCTGCGGACGTCGTGATCCTGGCCGGCTCGGCGCTGGATGAACTGATCGGGCGCGGCATGGTGGTCCCCGGCGGCCGTGCTGACCTGGCGCGGTCCAGCATCGGCATGGCGGTGCGGGCGGGAGCATCCAAGCCGGACATCGGTTCTGTGGAAGCGCTCAAGCGCACCCTCCTGGAGGCCAAGTCGATCGGCTATTCCGCTTCCGCCAGCGGCGTGTATCTCTCGCAGCAACTGTTCCAGCGTCTCGGCATCGCCGAGCAGATCCTGGGGAAGTGCAAGAGAATCGCGAGCGAACCGGTGGGCGTGGTGGTGGCGCGCGGAGATGCCGAGATCGGCTTCCAGCAGATCAGCGAGTTGCTGCCGGTAGCGGGGATCGATTTCGTCGGACCGCTGCCGGACGAAGTTCAGAAGATCACGGTATTTTCGGCGGGAGTCGCCGCGGGCGCACAGCATCCGGAGGCTGCCCGGGCGTTGATCCGATTCCTGTCGTCGCCCGCCGCCGCGCCCGCCATGCGGAAAAGTGGACTGGATCCCGTGATCGGCCACTGAGTCTGCTCTCTTACGAGGCAGGTTGCGCGGCAATGCGAGGCGGATTCTTCCCATCCCTTATCCGAGGGGCGGGGCCGATTTTTAGGGGTTTCTTGTATACTGAGACGGTCCGATTGGCCGGGAGGCGTCCTATGAACAACAAAAACGCCAGGTGGCGTTCCCTGGTAATGGCGGCCGGTATGGCGGCCGTTACAGGCGGCGTTGGTGCGCCAGCTTTCGCGCAATGGCTCAGCATTCGAACTCCCGGCATTCCGCGGCTGCCGGATGGGACGCCCGATCTGACCGCGCCCGCGCCGAAAATTCACGATGGGAAGCCGGACCTGTCGGGTTTGTGGAAACCTTCCCCGCCCTACATCAGCAACATCGCTGCCGACCTTAAGCCCGACGACGCTCCCTTTCAGCCCTGGGCGGCGGCGTTGTTCAAACATCGCCGCGACACCGAGAGTAGAGAGGATCCCACTGGAAACTGCATTCCTGGCGGAGTGCCCCGCGCGGATGCGGTGCCCTACCCATTTAAGATCGTGAACAGCGACCGGATGGTGGTGATTCTCTATGAGGCCGTGCATAGCTTCCGCCAGATTTTCACGGATGGCCGCGAGCTTCCGAAAGATCCCAATCCGACCTGGATGGGCTACTCGGTGGGGCACTGGGAGGGGGAGGATTTCGTCGCTGAAACTACCGGCTTCAACAATCAAGGCTGGCTGGATAACGAAGGCCGTCCCGCCACCGATGCGCTGCGCGTGACGGAGCGTTTTCGGCGCAAGAACTTCGGGAACATGGATATTTTGATCACCATCGACGACCAGAAGGCCTACACGCAACCTTGGAACGCAACGCTGCCGCTCAAGCTGCTGCCCGACACGGATTTACTCGAATATGTTTGCAACGAAAACAACAAAGATCTTGAGCACCTGGTGGGAAAATAGACTGATCTCCAATTTTCGCCGCAGGCTGGTGTTCGCATTCCTTTACACGGCGGCGCTTGGCATACCCGCCCTTGCTGCCGACAACCCCTTCAGCGCCGATGCCAGGCAGACCTACGCGCTGGTGAAGGACAATCTTCTCAAGGCTGCGGATCGAATGCCGGCCCCGGATTACTCGTTCCGGACCGTGGCGCAGGTGCGGACGTTCGGCGAGATGATCGCGCATGTCGCGGATGCGCAGTTGCTGATGTGCCAGGTTGCGAAAGGCGAGAAGACCACCGCGGATGCAAAGTTCGCGCCCCCGAAAACCGCCAAGGCCGATCTGGTGGCCTCGCTCAAGGCATCCTTCGATTATTGCGATCCGGTGTATGCGTCGATGACCGACGCAGCGGGCGCGGCCAAGGTTAAGTGGTTCCGCTGGGACATGAGCAGGCTGGGCCTGTTGAACTGGAACATCGAGCACGACAACGAAATGTACGGGATTATCGGGGCATTTCTGCGGATCAAGGGGCTGCTGCCCCCCTCTAGCGAAGGGCGCCCGTAGCGTTAGCATTTTCGCCCGCTCACACTGCGCAATATTCTTCCGATTAGATAAACGGCGAATCGGACCCATCGGGCGCAGTATGCAAGTCTCTCAACAGCCGGGTTCCACACCTTCCGGGCCTGCCACGCTTGAAGATTCTCTGCCGATCCTGGTCCGGGGTGGAGGAGCAAATCAATGCAATCTCGGCTGGAGACGACCTGGCTGTTGTGAACGCGCGTCTTTTCGGCACCATTGCCACAGCGCGCGCCGAAGCGCTTCAAGAGCGGGCGGTTAACCGTTTTGGGCGTTTCGCGGCGCTGAAGCGGAAATCGCGCTAAGAAGCAGCGAAACATGTCGCGTACACACGAGTGTGTACGCTGCACGCAGGAGTGTGTGCGCCACGTCGTTCACCCGGATAAATCAATGAACGGGCGGCGCTCCGGCGCTTGGCCTGGCGGGTTTCATAAAAAACATGAGCGGTATCAGCGCCACGCACAGCCAGGCCAGAAGCCGGAAAACGTCGATATATGCGACCATCGAAGACTGCCGCAATAAGTCTCCGTAGAGAACCGCCTCCGCCTGATGGGCCGCTTGCACCGGATCTGACCCGCCGGCCTGCAGCGCGCCCTGCAACTGATGGAGCCGCGCGGCATAGAGCGGATTGATCGCGGTGACGTGACCGGCCAGGCTGCTCTGCGAAACTTGCGCCAAGTGGCTCTGAGCGGCGGCCACGATCGAAATCCCCACGCTGCCTCCCAGGTTGCGCGTCAGATTGATCAGTCCGGTCGCGCTGTTGGTCTTCTCGCGCGGCACATATGCGAACGCCATCACATTAATCGGCACAAATAGGAATGGCATCCCGGCGCGCGAAAAGGTCCAGACGCTCACAAAAGTCCAGAAGCCGGTTTGGAGGCTAAGCTCCGAAAGACGAAACATTCCAAAGCCCAGGATGAGAAGCCCGCAAACCACCAGCCAGCGGGGTTGAAAGATACCTAGAAGACGCCCCACCAGCGGCATCACGAACAGCGTGATCAGGCCGCCCGGCGAGAGAACCAGGCCAGCCCATTCGGCGGTGTAGCCCATCAGTGTTTGAACCAGAATGGGGAGCAGAACCGTGGTGCCGTAGAGGATCACACCCATGGCGAACATCATGAACGTCGCCATGCTGTAGTTGCGCTGCGTGAATAAGCGGAGATCCACCAACGGCTCGGGCTGGCGCAGTTCCCAAAGGATTACGCCGATCAGGCCGAGAATCCCAATAACGGCGCACGTTACGATGAAGCGCGACTCAAACCAATCGTCGGTCTGCCCTTTATCCAGCACCACCTGCACGAAGCCGAGGCCCACGCTGAGCAAGCCCAGGCCGATGAAATCGATCTTCAGGCCCTGCTTGAGTGTTTTGCGGATCAGGTAGGGCGGGTCGTGTACCAGCGCCATGGTCATCAAAATGGCGACCACGCCCACCGGCACGTTGATGAAAAAAATCCAGCGCCACGAGAAGCTGTCGGTGATCCAACCGCCGAGTGTGGGACCGATGATTGGCGCCACCACCACGCCCATGCCATACACGGCCATCGCCATCCCCTGCTTCTTGCGCGAGAAGCTCTCCACCAGAATGGCTTGCGAGATCGGCTGAAGGCCGCCGCCGCCCGCGCCCTGGAGGACGCGAAAGAAGATGAGCAGGAAAAGATTGGGGGCCAGACCGCAAAGGAACGAGCTAATGGTGAAAATGATCACGCAGCCGATGAACAGGCGCTTGCGTCCGAACAACATGGAGAGCCAGCCGGTGAGCGGCAGAACGATGGCGTTCGAAATCAGATAAGAAGTTAGAACCCAGGTGCTCTCATCGACTGTGGCGGAGAGGCTGCCGGCGATGTGCGGCAGCGAAACGTTGGCGATGCTGGTGTCCAGCACCTCCATGAACGTCGCCAGCATCACCGTGGCGGCGATCAGCCAGGGGCTGACGCTGGGGGTCCAAGGAAGGGGAGGGTTCGCGACGGGCGCTTCGGCTATAGCCACGCGAGACGTTAGCTCCTTTCCTGCCGGGCCAAGTTCGGGAACATGCAGAGCAGACCTACCGAATCATTGTAGCTGGCTGTTGGCGGTTGGAGGCTGCCTGCGGCTTAGGACCGGAACATCTGAAAAAGTCCGTCCGATCCGCTCCTTGGTCCAGCTTGGACGGCGCCGTTAGCGCTCAGAGACCGGCATAGCGGCAAGTCCGTGATTATCTTTTTGTGGTACCATCCGACCACTATGTCCGAAGTCGCTTACCGCTCTGAGGTACGGATTGAACGGGTGAAAGGCCCAGTGCGTAAAGCCTATCTGCCGGCTGAAAATAACCCAGTGATATTCGGGGTACATGGCGCCGTGGCGGAGCACTACAAGGTTCCACCGGCGGTCCTGGAACCGCACGCCACTACCCTGGATTACGTTGTCGCCGCCACCGCCGGTTGACTCACCGGAACCTTCGGGGGCGCGCTGGAGGCGCGTAAGATTGACGCATCGAACGAGCGGCTGGTGGCCGAAGCGGTCGGCGAGGTTGAATTAGAGGACAACGTGCTCGTGATTCGCCGCATCCACGTCGTCTTCAAATTGAAAGCCGCGGAGTCGGACCGGGAGACTGCAAACCGGGTCCTCGGTTTCTTTGCCGACAAATGTCCGATCTATCGCACGCTCAAACCGGCCATCGCCATGACTACGGAGTTGGTTTTCGAGCCGGTGGAAGCATAAACGGTTGGATGGTCAGCGGCAGCTCGAACGGCACGGCTTGAGGCGGCTCGCACACCGTCTCGCTGCACGGCTGAAAACGGAGTTGTCCCTTCAAAACGGTGAGGCCGGCGTCGATTGGAAATTTGAGTAGCAGCGAACCCACTCCCTCGAACGAGCCACCATACACCGGCAGCGTTTCACCGAGCGCCGCCATCTCCATCGGCCGGGCCTCTGGAAGCACCAAGGATTGGCGGATGATCTTAGGATCGTCGAAAGTAATGGAAGCGGCGGTGTATGCGCCGGGGAGCGGCGTGCCATAGACGTGCCATCCTGGCTCCAGCTTGAACCTGGCAAAGAAGCCGAGTTCCTGGCCCGCAAACGCCTTGCTTCCAGACAGGCCAATTTCCACGCTGAGCGCTCCGCTCCGAAGAACGACCGCTTCCACTTCCCCGCCGGCGCTTCCGAACTCCTGCAGAACCACCGCCGATGCAGTTACCCGATGCTGGTAATTCTCGACAAAATATTTCCGGATCACCGTGCCGTCGGAAGCTACCAGGTAGTCCACCGGATGCGGTACGCCATGGGCACGCAGCCCCGCAGCAATATTGGTGTTGAGTATCCCAAAGCGGCGGATCACGGCGCTGTCGGGATCGGAGAGCAGCGGATATCCGATGCCGTACCGATCGGCGAAGCTTTTTAGAATGTCCTGGGAATCGTAACTGACGGCCGCGATCCCCACGCCATTTTTTTCCAGCATCGAACGGGATTGTTCCAACTCGACCAGTTGGGATCGGCAGTAGGGTCACCAGTCCGCGCTGCGATGAAACACCAGCAGCAAGCCGTTGGGCGCTGTGAGATCGCCGAGCGACCTCGCAACTCCGTTCTGATCCGGCAGAGTGAAATCCGGGATGCGCTGCCCGCGCTCCGGGCCAGTAGCGTAACGGTCGTTGGTTGCGTTTACATGCTTCGCATACAACTCCTCGGAAACCGGCTCCCCGGCGGCCCGCCGCCGTCCAAACTCCCGCATGACGGCAGCCTTCTCCGCCAGATCGCTTGGCTCTTCGTAGATCATTGAGTATCCCTTCAATTCATTATCGACTTGCCGTGGCATGCCGCGTGCTGGAATTCTTCTCGGACCGGATGTTCAGAAGCAGAGGCTGTGTCGAAAGTCCGAAAAAACCGCTTGCTCACGCGCGCGGCTCGGTAGATTGCGCGCGTTACATAGCCGCGACCGTAAAGGGAGCCGGTTTCGACACAGCCTGCGCCACCGGGCATGATCGGCGATAGTAGGTAATAGGAGACCCACATGACGTTGCTCGAATCTCTGAAGAAATACACCACCGTGGTGGCGGATACCGGTGACATTGAGTCCATCGCCCGGTTCCGTCCGCAGGATGCTACCACCAACCCTTCGCTTCTTTATCACGCCGCCCAAATGCCGGCCTATAAGCACCTGGTGGACGAAGCTGCCGAGGTTGCCCAGGAGCGTGGCGGCAGTCACGAACAGATGGCGGTGGAGTTCATCGACAGTCTTTTCGTCTCGTTCGGGTCCGAGATTCTGAAGGTGGTGCCCGGGCGCGTTTCTACCGAAGTGGCGGCCAGCTTGAGTTTCGACACCGAAGGCACCATCGCTAAGGCGCGCAAGCTGATCTCGATGTACAACAAGAAAGGAATCGAGCCGCACCGCATCCTGATTAAAGTCGCCAGCACGTGGGAAGGCATTCGGGCGGCGGAATTGCTTGAGAAAGAGGGCATCCACTGCAATCTGACGCTGCTTTTCAGCTTCGCGCAGGCAGTGGCGTGCGCCGAAGCGGGAGTAACGCTGATCTCGCCGTTCGTAGGCCGCATCTACGATTGGTACAAAAAAGAAGGCGGTGGCGCGGAGATTCCCGCGGATAAGGATCCTGGTGTGGCATCGGTGACCCGCATTTACAACTACTACAAAAAATACGGTTACAAGACCCAGGTGATGGGGGCAAGTTTCCGGAATGTGAATCAGATCGTCCGCCTGGCTGGGTCGGACCTGCTCACTATCAGCCCGGAGCTTCTGGAACAGTTGGAAAAAACCGAAGGCGCGGTGGATCGTCAGCTCGATCCGGCCAAAGCGCAGGCGGCGAAGGAGGACAAGCTTCACCTGGACGAGAAGACTTTCCGCTGGATGCATAACGAAGACGCGATGGCAACGGACAAGCTGGCCGAAGGCATCCGCAAATTCAATAGCGACGCCCGCCACTTGGAAGACTACGCGCTGTCCCAGGTTGCGGAAAAAGTCGGTTGAGCACGAGAACGCGCGTGTCTCGGGCCGTGCTCTGGGACATGGATGGAACGCTGATCGATTCTGAAGAGCTCCACTGGGTCTCCTGGCGGGAAACCATGGCGAAAGAAGGGATTGCAATCACATGCGAGCAGTTCCTGGCCGGCTTCGGGCAGCGTAACGATTCCATCCTGCCGCGCTGGCTGGGGGCCGCATCGTCACCCGAGCTTGTCGCGCGAATTGGAAATGCTAAGGAGGAACTGTATCGCGACCTGATCCGCAAGCATGGAATCTCACCGCTGCCCGGAGTCGCCGATTGGCTGCGCCGGCTTCAAGAGCAGGGATGGCTTCAGGCCATCGCGTCGGCCGCGCCGCGCGCCAACATCGACGCAGTCCTCGATGCTCTGTCGGCAGCCGGCCGCTTTCAGGGCATTGTTTCCGCTGAAGACGTTCATCACGGGAAACCCGATCCGGAGGTGTATCTGACCGCGGCTTCGCGAGTGGGCGTACCGCCGGACAGGTGCATCGTGGTGGAAGACGCCGTCGCCGGAATCGAAGGAGCGCGCAACGCGCGAATGCGCAGCATCGGCCTCAGTCACAACGGGAAGTATCTGGACGCCAACGTGGTGGTGGCCTCTCTCGATCTCCTGGATTCGGACGCTTTCGACAAACTCCTGCCAAAAACCGCGTAGCAGTTCGCTGGGCTATTTTCCTCCGCTCCGCAACAGAACCACGATGGATCGTGGCGCTACCACATATTTCGTAACATCCAAAGCCAAGCCGTGCTCGGAGAAATCGTTCGGACCCGGCAGCGCCGTATCCACGATTCTCTTCCAGTCCCGCGCCTCCCCTTCCTGAATCTCGAACTCCAAAGCGTCCCAATACGCATTGATCATCACATAGACATCGTCATCGCCTTGCGAAGCGCCGTGCAGACAGAACGCCAGGCTGCGAGAGTGGTGGGACAAATCCACCGTGGGGCCAACCCCGTACCATGCAATATCCTCGCGCCAGAATCTGCTGCGGCTGAGCGTGGGATGGGCCTTCCGGAACGCGATCATGCTCTTGAAAAATCGGAAAATCTCCGCGTTGGCGTGAAGCTGGTTCCAGTCCAGCCAGCCCGTGTCGTTGTCCTGGTTGTAAGGATTGTTGTTGCCGAATTGCGTGTTCAGAAATTCATCGCCGGCTCGGAACATGGGAGTTCCATTCGATAGAAACAGCAGGCAGCAGAAATTCTTCACCTGCTTCCGGCGCAGCGCCAGCACGTCCGATGGAACCCCTTCGTCTCCTTCATACCCGCAGTTCCAACTGTAATTTACATCCATGCCGTCCTGGTTCTGATGACCATTGGCCCAGTTGCGCTTCTGGTCGTAGGACACCAGATCGTAGAGCGTGAAGCCGTCGTGAGAAGTTACGAAGTTCACGCTCTGGTAGGCATGATACGCTTCCGCTCGGGTGTCGGGAAAAAGATCGTCGCTGCCATAGATGCGCCGCATCAAATCGGGAACCATCCCCGGGTCGCTTTTCACGAATCGGCGAATATCGTCGCGGAACCGTCCGTTCCACTGGAGCCAGGTGACGCCTGGAAACCCGCGCCCAAGCTGATAGGCGGCTGTGTCCCACGGTTCCGCGATCAAACGCAGCCGGCCCAACAACGGATCGGCGGCAATTTCACTGAAGATCGGAGCGTCTCCCCAATTGAGCGATCCGTCGGCGTTGCGGCTGAACACCGACGCCAGATCGAAGCGGAATCCGTCGATGTGCATTTCCCGCTTCCAAAAACGCAAGCTGTCCATCACCATCTTGCGCACATGTCGATGGCCGAAATTCAAGGTATTGCCGGTGCCGGAGTAATTGGCGTAAGGATTGGCCGGGTCCGCCGACAGCATGTAATAGCCTGGTGCGTCGATGCCTTTGTAGCTGTAAATCGGTCCACGGCGATCGCCCTCGCAGGTGTGGTTGTATACCACGTCAAGCGCCACCCCGATACCGGCCTGGTGGAAAGCCTTCACCATCTGCCGGAATTCCAAATGCTGCTCATCGTCCTGGCCAGTGCTCGCGTACTGTGCATGAGGCGCGAAGAAATTCAAAGGCATGTAGCCCCAATAGTCGCCCTCCTGCGGATCGCGCTGAAAGATTGGCATCAGCTCGACAACCGTTACGCCCAGATCCTGGAGATAGGGGATTTTTTCCACCAGACCGGCATACGTGCCGGCCCGAGACGGATCTACGCCGGAGGTGGGGTGCTTCGTAAAACCCCTCACGTGTAGTTCATAAATGATGGCATCCGATTCGTGATTAGGTGGGCGCTGGTCTTCCCAATCGAATGTCGCCCGATGAGCGCTCAGCGCTCCCAAAGGAGCATGGCCTGCGTTCGATCCTTCCCGCGCAGCCAGCTCGCGATCGAATCCGGGCGGAAAGAAAATGCACTGCGCGTAGGGGTCCAGCAGCACCTTCTGCGGGTCGAAGCTATGCAGTTGCGGAGCGGTTTCTCCCGACACGGAGTAGGCGTAATAACGAGCCTCGCCCATCGCTTTGATCGGAATACGGCAGTGCCATATCCTCCCCGACTTGTTGCGCAAAAAATCGAAGCGAAACGTCAGGACGGGATTCACCAGGTCCGTTGCGGCATAGAGCAGTAGAGTGACGCTCTCGGCGTGCTCGGCATGCAGGGCAAAGTTGAATGCCTGCTCCTCTTCCATCCACTTGACGCCCAGCGGTAATGGACTTCCTTCAACCTGCTCCCAACTCGGTCCCATCGCTTCGACGATCAATCCCCCGCCGCGGCGCGATCGGCAACAATCACCGCCTGTTCCCGGGAAATTCGGCCGGCTGGAATGGTCGGATCTCCTTTAAGCAAACGCGCCAGCATCGCAACCTTTTCTTTGCCCGTCGCCAGCCATAGAATCCGCCGGGCGCGATTGATTGCCGGATAGGTCAGCGTCATTCGCCGATGCCCCTGGTACACTCCCGTCAAGCCGACGTCTGCATTCGTGACGCCAGTCACCGGATCTCCAGGTATCAATGACGCAGTGTGTCCATCCGGCCCCAGGCCCAGGTGGACCAAGTCCAGTGTCGGCGGAGATCCGGCAATTTCGCGGAGCGTCGAGGCGTATTGCGCAGCCGCTACTTCCAGGTCGGGCGATTCTACGGGCATGGCGTGGATGTGCTCCGGCGAGATCGGCGTATGATCCAGCAAGCTGTCTCGAAGATGGGTAAGATTTCTGTCCGGATCTCCGTCCGGCGCCACCCGTTCGTCTACCTGGACGATACGCACGCTCTCCCACGGCACGTCGTCACCGGCCAGAGCGCGGAGCATGATCCACGGCGTGCGGCCGCCGCTAACCGCCATCACAAAACGGCCCCTGGCGGCGGCAGCCGCGCGAGCCTCGGCGGCAATCATCCCCGCGGCCGCACCGGCCGCAGCTTCGTCGTCCCCGAAAACTTCAATTTTCATCGGCGGCTCCGAAGCTTGCGGTACTTCAGAATCACGTTGTTCGTCGAACTGTCATGTTGCAGCTTCGGTTCTTTTTTGCTCTCGAGCTCGGGAATAATACGCTGCGCCAGCACCTTGCCCAACTCGACGCCCCATTGGTCGAACGAATCGATGTTCCAGATGGCGCCTTGCGTGAACACCGAGTGTTCATAAAGCGCGACCAGCTTGCCCAGCACCTCCGGCGTCAGCCGCTTCGCCAGGATCGTGTTGGAGGGGCGATTGCCCTCAAATACGCGGTGCGGAACCAGCCAGTCCGGTGTGCCTTCCGCCTCCACTTGCTCCGCGGTCTTTCCGAACGCCAACGCTTCCGTTTGCGCGCAAACATTTGCGATCAAAATGTCGTGATGCCGGCCCAAGGGATCCAGCGGCTGGCCAAACCCGATGAAGTCGCAAGGGATCAGCCGGGTGCCCTGATGAATTAATTGATAGAAGGAATGCTGGCCGTTGGTCCCCGGTTCGCCCCAGTAAACCGGACCCGTCTGGTGAGTCACCTTCTTTCCATCCAGCGTCACGTGCTTGCCGTTGCTCTCCATGGTCAATTGCTGCAGGTAGGCTGGAAACCTCTTGAGGTACTGTTCATAGGGCAGCACAGCCACGGTCTGCGCGCCAAAAAAGTCGTTGTACCAGACCGCCAGAACACCCATGAGCACCGGCAGGTTTCGCTCGAAGGGGGTGGTACGAAAATGCTCGTCCATCTGATGCAGACCGTCCAGCATGGCACGGAAATTATCCGGGCCGACAGCGACCATGGTGGAGAGGCCGATGGCGGAAGACATCGAATAGCGGCCGCCCACCCAATCCCAGAACTCGAACATGTTGGCTGTGTCGATGCCGAACTTCGCCACTCCCTCCGCGTTGGTGGAAACAGCCACAAAATGCTTTGCCACGGCCTTTTCGTCGCCCCCCAAGCCGGCGAGCAGCCAGTCGCGCGCGGTTTGCGCGTTGGTCATGGTTTCAAGCGTGGTGAATGTTTTCGACGAAATAATGAAAAGCGTCTCGGAGGGATCGAGATCGCGAACTGCCTCCACGAAGTCGGTTCCGTCTACGTTTGAAACAAAGCGAAACGTCATCGTTCGATCGGAGTAATGCTTCAGAGCTTCGTACGCCATTACTGGCCCCAGGTCGGACCCGCCGATGCCGACGTTGATGACGTTCCGAATGCGCTTGCCGGTGAAGCCTTTCCATTCGCCGCTGCGCAGCCGGTTCGAAAAAGCGGCCATCCGATCGAGCACCGCATGGACTTCGGGTACCACGTTCTTGCCGTCCACAACGATGGAGGCCTTGCGCGGCGCGCGCAAAGCGATATGCAAAACCGCGCGCTTTTCGGTGACGTTGATTTTGTCGCCGCGAAACATGGCGTCGATCCGCTCTTGTAAACCGCATTCCTTGGCCAGCCGGATCAGCAGCTTGAGTGTTTCGGCAGTGATGCGGTTCTTGGAGTAGTCCAGATAAAGTCCCACAGCCTCCGCAATAAAACGCTCGCCGCGCTGTGGATCTTTTGCAAAGAGCTGCCGAAGGTGTACGTCCCGGATTTTTTTGTAATGAGATCCCAGGTCCTTCCACGCCTGCCGCTTGACGGCTGGGCTCTTTTTGGTCGCTTCTACGCGTGCTGCCATGTTGTCTCCCTCACGGACCGATCTCACCTTCCAAATGATTCACGAGTCAATCTAATTCTACAGGCAGCTCACGACGGCTCAGACCAAGGCCGCAACGGTTTCCGCCGCCAGATCCGCCGCCAGTGTAAACAGCAGCGCGGCCAGCAGGATGGGAAGCTTCCCCGCGCGAATCAGGGATGCCAGACGGAACGGCAGGCGCGCGCGGGTGTTCAAGACGGGTTCACGCAGTGGCCCGCCGAGAATCTGTTCCATTAGCGCGCGGGACCCTTTCGATCTGGCCAGCAGCTGCGCTCCGGCCCGATGCCAGCTCGCCAACAGTTCGCGCCCTCGTTCGTCGATGTCCGTGACCAAAGTTATGTCGATATGTGGACACCTGTCGCCCGTGAGTGAGGAGGCAGTGCGCCAGACCTGTTCCAGCCGGCGCGCGCCTTCCTCATTCAGATTTCCGGCCAATTGCAAACGGAAAGCGGTTGGCCCATCGTGGATGTAATAGTCGAAACCCTCTTTCGTCATATCGCCGCCATTCTTCTCTCTGCAAGCGAACAGCCGCGACCCCCGATTGACGCATGAAGCGGCTATCGGCCCGGACTGCCTGAACACCGGCGCCGCAGGAAGGCAGCGCGCTGCCGCGCCCGCACCGAAAAAAAATTCACGCAAAATTAACAGTGTCAAGCGGGTCGCGGGCCATCGCCGGGGACCGCGCTACCGGACAGCCGTTTTCCCGATTTGTATCCAGTTCATGGTTGACAGCTTCCAATTCTGAAGCCACCATGAAGGTTACCCGAGGCGAAGAAACACCAGCGGTGGAGGGGGAGCGTACATTGGCGATCCGAACGGCACTCCTCCTGTTTCTCTCCGCCTTGCTCTCCTGGGCGCAACTTTACACCGGAGCGGTCACCGGTATCGTAGTGGATCCTTCCGGAGCTTCGGTGCCCGGGGCCGAAGTGGTTCTGACGGACATTGATCGGGACAGCCAAAGCAAATCGCGCACCGACGGCGCCGGCCGGTATCTCTTTCGCTCGCTGCCGCCCGGCGCCTATTCATTGCAGGTAAATGCACCGGCCTTTGTGCCTTATGAAATTCCGAGGATCGCGGTGGATGTCGATGCCACCGTCACCGGCAACGCATCCCTATTGCTGCGGGGCAGTGAAACAAAGATTGTCGCGCAAGCGCAAGCGTCCTTGCTTTCCGAGGATGCCACCATCAGCCAGACTCTGACGCGCGAGTTGATCAACGATCTTCCACTGGTGGATCGGAATCCTTTCGATCTCGCGTTTCTGGCTCCCGGTGTATCGCAAACTCCCGGCGCCACTTACGGGAACGGCGTCAGCACTCCCGGGTTCGTCACCAATTTCGTCTCGGATGGCAGCCGAAATGCTCAAGCGGACATGCTCCTGGACGGGGTCAGCATCATGAACAGCGACAACAATCCGGGTGTGCAAAAGGCGCTGTACGTCCCGCCGGTGGAGGCCATCGAGGAGTTCAAGATCCAGCAGGCCAATTTCAGCTCCGAGTTCGGCAACAGCGGCGGAACCATCGTCAACGTGGTGACGCGATCCGGAACAAATCAATACCATGGCGAATTGTTTGAGTTCTTCCGGAACAACGTTCTGAACGCCAATTCGTTTTTCGCCAACGCGGCAGGCTTGGCGCAGCCGCACCTCACCCGGAACGACTTCGGCGTAACAACCGGAGGGCCCATTTTCAAGAACAAAACGTTCTTCTTCTTCGACTTCAATGGCATTCGCGCGCTCACCGGAGCAACCTCGTCCGAGGCCGGTGTTCCGGACGCCGCCGAGCGGACCGGCAATTTTGGCGAACTGTGCGCGCGAGCGGGAGGCGCGTTCAATTCGAAAGGCATCTGCTCCAATCCGGCCGGCCAAATTTACGATCCTTACACCAGCAAGCCCGATGCGGAAAACAACGCGACCGGCCGGGCACCCATCCCGTTCGATAATCTAGCCACCTATATCAGCCCCGGAAATCCCAACATTCCGTTTGGCCTGGGAAATCTTCCCAGCACGCCGGGCAACCTGATCGATCCCGTGGGCGCCAAGCTCATTCAGGCTTTTCCGCTCCCCGACCTGAACGTCGGCGCCGCCGCTTACAACCCTTATGACAATTGGGTCGCCACTGCCTCCAGCCCCTACAATCAGCAATCGTTCGATATCAAGCTCGATCAACATTTCAGCGACAAGACCGTTGCCAGCGCGCGCTTCTCGCACGAATGGGATGCCGGCGAGAATCCGAACTTCTTCGGGAGCGTCTACGACACCAACACGCAAGGTCTCACCAAGCACTCCGCTCTGGTTGGCGACCTCAACTTTCTGCACACTTTCAGCCCCGCGACGCTGATGAGCGTTTCTTTGGGATACGCGCACAATTGGTATCCCACCGACGGCGTGGCGGCTTCTTATGGCGGATTCGATCCGGCGAAAGTACTGGGCATGCCGTCCTACATCGATACTTCAGGCTTCTTGACTCCTCCGTCCATCTGGCTTTTTAGCGCGTATGGCTGCAACGGATTCAACGGCTGCATTGGCGCTCAGGCCTTTTCCATTCTCAAATTCGCCAGTGAAACCGGGCATTTGGTTGGATCGGTGGATCACGTTATCGGGAAGCACGAAATCAAAGTTGGTGGAGAACTCCGGCGCCACCGGCTGAATTTCCTGCAAGCGGGAGCACCCAACGGCCTCTTCGCGTTCACCAGCAGCGGGACGGCGTCGGGCACTTACGGAGTCGGAGGCGACGTCCTGGCAGAGCTGATGATCGGCTATGTGGACAACGGCTTTACCGAATACGAAATCCCTCCCTTCACCTCCACCCAGAGCTACCAGATGGGTGGCTTCATTCAGGACAACTGGCGCGCTACCGCGAAGCTGACGCTGAGCATTGGCTTCCGTTACGATGTCGAAACCCCGCGCACCGAGCGCTACAACCAGATGAGCTATTTCGATCCTGCCGCGCCCTCGCCAATTTCGGTTCCCGGATTGAATCTGCGTGGAGCGGTAGAGTACGTAGGGGTGAACGGAAATCCGCGAACCGAGTTCAATACCTATTGGGGCGAAGTTGGCCCCAGGTTCGGTTTCGCCTACCAGGTGTTCAGCAACACCACGCTGCGCGGCGGCTATGGCATGTATTACGATCCCTCAGACTTGGGAGTGGTTGGCAACGCGGTCACGGGCGGTTTTCTTGGATACGATGCGATCACCACGGGAGTCAACAACGTTCCCGCGAAACCTTGGCTGCCGCTCGAATTCCTGCGCAATCCGTTTCCGTTTGGAATCCAAACCGCCGTGGGGAATCGGGATGGGTCATCTACCGAGCTTGGCGAGGCGTTGAGCAATATTCCAATTCGAAGCCTGAATCAAGTGCCCCAGGAGCAATCCTGGAGCTTCGGCATCCAGCACCAGCTCCCTTGGTCCATTCTGATCGATGCCGAGTATATCGGCCGAAAAGGTACGCATCTCTATGCGATGGGTTATGCGGGGCAGTTCGACGCGCTTCCACCCAACGTGGCCGCGGCCTTTCGAGCCGACCCATCCTACTACCTGGCGCAAGTTCCCAACCCGTTTCAGGACGTGCTGCCCAACAGCCCGGATTTGTCCGGCCCGACCATTCCCAGGTGGAAACTGCTGGTGCCGTATCCCCAGTACAGCGATGGAACCGCGTCAGGACTCAGCAGCAGCTTTGTTCCGTGGGCCAACTCGATCTATAACGCGGCGCAACTCCGCATCGAAAAACGCTTCTCGGGTGGTGTAGAGTTCCTGTTCTCCTACACCTTCCAGAAGAGCATCGACGATTCTTCACTCGGATCCAGCGGCTATTCGTTTCTCACCGGGGGTTCCACCACCAGCGAATCTGCCGCTCGCGATCCGAGCAACCTGCGGCTGGATCGCTCGCTTTCGGTGTTCAGCATTCCTCAAATCGCCCAACTGAGTTTCGTGTATCAATTGCCTTTCGGACGTCATCGTAAATATGGCGCGAACGTCAGTCCGTGGGCCGATGCCTTGTTGGGCGGCTGGCAGGTCAACGGCATTTATCGCGTGGACGACGGTCTTCCGGTCCAGATCTTTCTGTGCGGCGGCTGCAGCACCAGTCTGCCTACTTACGGCAATCAACTTCCCAATCTGCTGGCTCCGCTTCAGGTGGCCGGCACCCGGAACCTGGATCAATATTTCGCCAATCCGCAAGTGGCGGTAAAGCCGGCGCCTTACAGTGATGGCGATGTGCCGCGCGTGCTGCCGAATGCGCGCATCCCGGGAACCGACAATCTCACCGCGTCCTTGTTCAAAGAAGTGCCGCTCGGTTTCCGCGAAGGCGCCCGCCTCCAAATCCGGCTGGAGGCTTTCAATGTTCTGAATCGCGTCCAGTTTGCTTCGCCCGACACCAACGTCGGAGATGCTACCTTTGGGGAGATAACGGCCCAAGCGAATCGGCCCCGGCAAGTGCAATTGGGATTGAAGCTTTATTTCTGAGGTTTAGCCAATGCCTTCAACTTAGCCAAATGCGTGTAACGTAGTCGGTAGGTTCAGAAATGCGGCCGCGTATCGATAAAACCGCTTGCTAACTAACGCGCGCGGCTCATACCGAGCCGCGACCGTGAGGGAGCGGTTGCGGCTTTCGCGACCGCATTTAAGAAACGGTGTACTTAGCCAAATGCCTCCAAGATTTCGCTCGCAGACTGTTTTGGCTTCCGCTCTTGCGATTGCGGCTGGTCTGCCGCTGAGCGGCTGCCGGATGTTCCGGCATCCAGAGGAGCCGGCCATCGAGATTAGCCGAATCCCTCCGGCGGGCGAGGGCAGCGAGGACATTCTAGACCCCCTGGAAGGCCGCGTGGCGGGGGCGAAACCGGGCGAAAGAATTGTGCTGTTCTCTCGAAGCGGCAAGTGGTGGGTGCAGCCCTTCTCCACCCATCCCTTTACCGAGATTCAGCCGGATGCAACCTGGAAGAATTTGACCCACCCTGGATCTGCCTATGCCGCGCTGCTGGTGGATTCGCGATACGTTCCTTCCGCCACCATGAGTTCGCTTCCGATTAAGGGTGGCCCGGTGCTGGCGGCTGCCACTATGCTGGGAGGACCCCGGCGCCCCAAGGAAACGCTGCAGTTCAGCGGATATCAGTGGCAGATCCAGCCGACGTCGAGAACTTCCCAAGGATCGAAGAATTTGTCCGACCCCGCCAATGCGTGGACAGACCAGAGTGGATGCCTGCATCTCCGCATCGTCAAGCATCTGGAACGGTGGGTGAGCTCGGTAATCGAACTTTCCCGCAGTCTTGGATACGGATCGTACCGCTTTGTGGTGCGCGATGTCGCTCATCTGGAACCAGCGGCGGTGTTCGCTTTGTACACCTGGGATGAAGACGGTCCTCCGCGCGAGATGGACCTCGAAATCAGCCGCTGGGGCGAGCCCGCGGACAAGAACGCGCAATATGTGATCCAGCCTTACGTGGTGCCGGCAAACAGCGTGCGGTTTACGGCGCCTGCGGGAACTCTTACCTATACCATTGAATGGCAACCCGGAAAAGTCAGGTTCAAGACCGTCCGGGGATCCTCGCCCGAGACAAAATCCAATATCGTGGCCGAACACGTTTTCACGTCCGGAATCCCCTCGCCCGGCAATGAGAGAATTCATCTGAACCTTTACGCCTTCGATAACAGGAACAACCCGTTGCGGCAGGGAGCCGAGGTGATCGTTGAGAAGTTCGAATTCCTTCCTTGAGGCTCAATCACAGGCAGCGGGACAATTTCTGGGCTTTTTCCGCGCTCCTCTGAAACGCTTTGTTTTTCGGGCGCTGCTTCTGAGGAACACGCGCAAAACGGAGCGCGGCGCGAACCAGTTCCTAATTCAGTTGGCGGTGCGCGCCGCACCCTTTGCGCTCCTGAGTGTTTTTCTGATAACTGCCTCGTACGCGATCGATCCAAACCGCGCCATGTCCCAATATGTTCACGACCGCTGGGGAACCGATCAAGGATTTCCCCCCGGGCCTGTCTATGCCATAGCTCAAACTCCCGACGGTTATCTGTGGATCGGAACCGAGACCGGTCTGGTTCGTTTCGATGGATGGAGCTTCCACCTGGTCAGGGACGATTCGGGATTATTCACCATTACAGGCGTTCTCGGATTAACCACAGCCCAGGACGGCTCCTTATGGATACGTTTGCAGGATCTGACCATGCTGCGTTACCGCAATGGCGTATTTGAAGATCCCTCCTCCGATCTGATAAAAGCCACGGACATCTCAGCGATGAGCAACACCGATCGCGAGGTCTTGGCCTGGAAGCTGGACGCCGGCGCGTTTGGCTTCGGCGGCGGCGGAATTCAAAAGCTCGCTTCCGCCAGGGATCTCCCGAGATCTCCCGTTGCGGACGTGGCTCGAACGCCCAATGGCGACATTTGGGCGGGTACTCGCGATGCCGGTCTCTTCCGTCTCAGGGGCGGCAAAACTTCGGCCATCCGGAACGGCCTGCCCGATCTGAAGGTCAATTGCCTCCTTTCCGGCGGCGCTGGGGATCTATGGATAGGCACCGACAACGGCATCGTGAAATGGAACGGGAGCCAGCTCACTGCGGCGGGAATACCGGCATCTCTGAATCGCTTCCAAGCGCTGGCGATGGTCCGGGACCGCGACGCCAACATTTGGGTTGGCACGGATTCGCGCGGCCTGTTGCGCTTCAATTCCCAGGGCATCGCCTCCCTGCAGGAGAGCGACTCGGAAGCCGTGACGGCCCTCTTCGAAGATCGGGAGGGAAATCTGTGGATAGGAAGCGCCGGAGGACTGGAGCGTCTCCGCGACAGCGCATTTATTACTTATTCTCTTCCCGAAGGTTTGCCAACCGACGGAAGCAATCCGGTGTTTGTCGACGCTGACAACCGCATGTGGTTCCCGCCCGTGCAGGGCGGCCTGGAGTGGTTGAAAGATGGCAAGCATGAACAGGTACACTCTGCCGGACTCGACAAGGACGTGGTCTACTCCATCGCCGGGGGCCAAGGCCAACTCTGGCTCGGCAGACGCAGCGGAGGACTTACCCAGCTTGTGGCGCAGGGCCGTTCCTTCAGCGCGAAGACCTTTACCCATGCCGACGGGCTCGCACAGGACAGCGTGTACTCGGTTTATCAAGCCCGCGACGGCAGCGTTTGGGCCGGCACGCTGAGCGGAGGCGTGAGCAAGCTCAGCGCCGGCAAGTTCACGAGCTATACCACCGCGAATGGGCTGGCATCCAACACCGTTGCGTCCATTCTTGAAGCCGCCGACCATAGCATGTGGTTTGCAACACCCACGGGCTTGAGCTCCTTCGGCGCGGCGGTCACAACTCGCTGGCGAACTTACACCGCCAAAGACGGCTTACCGTCCGACGATGTGAATTGCCTGCTGCAGGACTCCTCGGGCGTCCTCTGGGCTGGAACCGCGGCTGGCATTGCTTTTCGGGTTAGTGGGGGCTTCCAAGCCCCGGCCAGCGGGCCGCCTGCGTTGCGGGAACAGGTCCTCGGTCTGGCCGAAGACAAGTTCGGGTCAATTTGGATGGCAACTTCCAACCACGTGTTGCGAGTCAACCGCGAAAAGCTGCTGCGCGGCGAACTCGCGGACGGAGATGTCCGCGCTTATGGACCCGCGGACGGACTGCGGGGGGTGGAAGGCGTAAAGCGGCACCGCTCCGTGGTCACAGATCCGGCCGGGAGAATCTGGTTTTCCTTGAATAAGGGCATCTCCGTGGTGGATCCCGCCCGGCTCAGGAGCGACTCGACGCGCGCTATCGCTCAGATCCAGTCCATTCTGGCAGACGGGCGACCCATCGGCGTGCGCGGCGCAATTCAGATTCCAGGCGGCCGTCAAAGGATCACTTTCGACTATGCCGGTCTCAGCCTCTCCGTTCCCGAACGGGTCCGCTTTCGATATCGGCTGGAAGGTTTCGATCGGGAGTGGAGCGAACCGTCAGCCGCTCGAGAAGCCGTCTACACCAACCTGTCGCCCGGCCCATACCGCTTCCGGGTAATGGCGAGCAACCCGGACGGCGTCTGGAGCAGCGACGAGGCGTCCCTGGGCTTTGAAGTGGAACCGCTATTCTGGCAGACCTGGTGGTTCCGCCTGAGCGTGGTGCTGGCCTGCGCACTGGCCATTCTCGCGCTGTATCGTCTGCGGCTGCATAATCTCACCCGGCAACTCGGCGTCCGTTTTGAAGAACGCCTGGCCGAGCGCACCCGGATTGCGCAGGAACTGCACGACACATTGCTTCAGGGCTTCCTGAGCGCCTCCATGCAATTGCATGTCGCGGTGGACCGGCTTCCTCCGGACTCGGCAGCCAAGTCCTCTCTGGCCCGCGTTCTTCAACTGATGGGCCAGGTGATCGAAGAGGGCCGCAACGCCGTTCAGGGCCTGCGTTCTACCGGAAGTGGATCGTTCAATCTGGAACAGGCGTTTGCTCGCGTACAGGACGAGGTTGCCCTGCGGGAAGACGTCGGTTTTCGCGTCATTGTGCAAGGCTTGCCCCGCCCATTGCACCCGCTCTTGCGCGACGAGGTGTACCGCATCGGCCGCGAAGCTTTGGTCAACGCCTTCCGTCACTCCCGCGCCAAGAGCGTCGAAATCGAGCTCGAATACGCATCCAGCCAGTTGCGCATTTTGGTGCGCGACAATGGATGCGGCATCGATCCTCAACTGCTGTATTCCGGGCGCGCTGGACACTGGGGGCTACCCGGCATGCGCGAACGCGCCGAAAGAATCGGCGCCAAGCTCCACGTCTGGAGCCGGCCCGCCGCCGGGACGGAAATCGAGCTCTCGATCCCCAGCCACATAGCCTTTCGACCTCGGTCTTCCCCGCGCGCCCCCCGATGGTTCGCGAGGTTGTCTTCCCCTAAGTCCACGGCGGTAGGCCCCGCATCGAAGAGTACAGCAGTCGGCAACGGAGAGAAAATGTCAGGGAGCGATCTATGAACCCAACCGGCCAGCCCCGCATCCGTGTCCTAAGCGTCGACGACCATCCCCTGCTCCGCGAGGGGATCGCCGCCATCATCAACAACCAGCCGGATATGCTGCTGGTAGCGGATGCCTCCAGTGGCGGCGAGGCTCTGCTGAAGTTTCGCGAGCACCGGCCTGACGTAACATTGATGGACCTTCGGCTTCCCGACATCAGCGGCATCGACGCCATGATAGCCATCCGCACCGAATTCGCCGCGGCTCGTATCATCATGCTCACCACTTTCGAGGGCGACGTGGAAATCCAGCGCGCCATGGAAGCCGGCGCCCGCGGTTATATGCTCAAGAGCATGCCTCCGCGCGAGTTGGTGGAGGTCATTCGCCAGGTCCACGCCGGAAAGAAGCGCGTGCCCGCCGAAGTGGCCAGCCATCTGGCCGAGCACCTGAGCGACGAAGCTTTGACCGCCCGTGAAATCGGCGTTCTGCGCCACATCGCCGGCGGCAACCGCAATCGCGACATCGCCGAGCGGCTTTTCATTTCCGAAGAAACCGTCAAGGTCCACGTCAAACATATCATGGAGAAACTGGGTGCCAGCGATCGCACGCAGGCCGTTGCAATCGCAGTGCGCCGAGGTATTATACAGCTATAACAAAGACCGCTTGCTCGCGCGCGGCTCAGTAGATTGTGCGAGTTACAGAGCCGCGACCGTGAGGGAGCCGATTTCGAAACAGCCTGATAAGATCCTTTGTGCCGCCAGTTTTGATAACACGATAGTGTTACCGAAAAATTCCAAGCTATCGGGATTCGTTTTTTGCATGCATGGCCTACGCTAAATGCAGGTGCGTTTCGAGAATTTCAAAGAAAGCGGAGGTAAGGCTACCTGCAACGTTTATTTTCCGCGTTTCCAGGTGGCTTGCCTGGCGTAGGCATGCTGTTGCTGCGGGGGGCCGTCGGCCTGATCGCTGCGATTCAGGGCGCGTTTTATCTTTCGGACAACGCCGGCTCCGCGCCGGGCGCGTGGCTGGGTGGTCTCTTCGGTCTGGCAGCCGGCGGAGCGCTACTCATCGGCTTGCTCACGCCTGTCGCCGGCGTCATTGTGGGACTGGGAGTCATCGGCGTGGGCTTCTCCATTTTTCCCGCCGCCTCTTCCAACCTCTTTGACGCGAAGCTGTCGGTGATCCTGACGGGAATCATGACGGCCGCCATCGTTTTCCTGGGTCCGGGCGCGTTTTCGCTGGATGCGCGCTTGTTCGGACGTCGCGAGATTATCATTCCTCAGAATCCCCGGCGTCCGGAACCGTAGCCACGCTGAAACCTTTCGTACCACAAGAGTGGTACTCGAAAACCCTTCCATCTTGTGATGATTCCACAGCCGCGTTGCCGCAAAGTAAATTATCGTACTTGACAGTGCGCAGAAAGCAGGCGCCAAAATGGAGGATCGGCAAAAATGGCTACTTTAGCTAGCACAATGTTCACCCCCCGGCGGGAAGCGCCGCGGCCCGCAAACGAACTTATTGGCGTCAGCCACGGCATGCGCCGGGCGTTGAACGAGGTCCGCATGGTGGCGCCAACCGACTCGGCTGTGCTGATCCATGGCGAAACCGGAACAGGCAAGGAACTGATTGCCAGGGCGGTCCACGAGCAGAGCCTGCGGAAGCGCGAGCCTTTCGTGACGCTCAATTGCGCCGCCATTCCGAGCGGCCTTCTGGAAAGCGAGCTGTTCGGCCATGAGCGCGGCGCTTACACCGGCGCGCTGAATTCCGCCATCGGGCGCTTTGAATTGGCCCACCACGGCACGCTGTTTCTGGATGAGATTGGCGATATGCCGCTGGAGCTGCAACCCAAATTGTTGCGCGTGCTTCAGGAGCAGGAATTCGAAAGACTCGGCGGCACGCGCACCATCCGGGTGGACGTTCGCATTGTGGCCGCAACCAATCGCGATCTGGGCGCGATGGTCCAGGAACGCCGCTTCCGGGCCGATCTGTTTTACCGGCTGCATGTTTTCCCCATCGCGCTTCCGCCGTTGCGCGAGCGCCGGGAGGACATCCCGCTTTTGGTTCGGCATTTCTTGCGCTCCTTCGCCGCGCGTATGAACAAAAAGATCGACATGGTCTCCGATGAAGTGATGGAAATTCTCAAACATCATAGTTGGCCAGGCAATATCCGCGAACTGCAGAATTTTATTGAACGCTCAGTCATCCTCTCGTCGGGACCGGTCTTGTGCGCTCCGCTGGGCGACCTGAAGCCCAATCTTAAGCTCTTCCCGGATTCCGAAAAGCCTTCCGGCGGCCGCACGCTGAAGGACGCGGAGCGCGATCATATTCTTGAGGTGCTCCGGCAGGTGGATTGGGTGGTGGGCGGCCATCGCGGCGCCGCCGTCCGTCTCGGATTGCCGCGTACCACGCTGCTGCATCGGATGCAGAAATTAGGTATCGTTCCAGAAGAGGCTCGGCAAGACCCATGTTGAATCGAAGAAACGGTTTTTGTAACTCGGCGCTTGTTTCGCTCTTTGGTGTCTCGCTTGTCGCCACCTTGATCGCCGCTACGGGTTGCACCAACCAGACCACCGGAGCGGCGGGCCCTTCGCCGTTGGAAGTGGAAGTTGTCCCGGTTGAGCAGCGCGACGTGCCCATCTATAGCGAATGGATCGGCACCTTGGACGGTTTCGTCAACGCGGATATCAAAGCGGAAGTGTCCGGCTATCTTCTGGAACAGGCCTACCAGGAGGGTTCATTCGTAAAGAAAGGCCAACTGCTTTTTCAGATTGACCCACGGCCCTTTCAAGCCTCTTTAGATCTGGCGCAAGGCCAGATCGCCCAGGCGGAAGGACAGTTAGCGCAAGCGCGCGCGGAATTGGCGCAGGCCGAAGCGCAGGTCGCGGTGCAGGAAGCGAATCAGCGCCGCACTCAATTGGATGTGGACCGCTACACGCCGTTGGCGCAACAGCAGGCCATCACGCAGCAGGACCTGGACAACGCCACCGAGAACAACCTCGCCGCCAAGGCGCAGGTCCAGTCCGCTCAGGCGCAAGTGGCCACCGCCCGCGCTCAGATCGTCGCTGCCAACGCCGCCGTTCAGTCCGCGAAGGCCACCGCGCAAACGGCTCAGATCAATTTAGGATTCACCCGGCTCACTTCGCCCATTGATGGTATCCCCGGAATCGCGCAGCAGCAGGTAGGTTCGTTGGTCAGTCCGGCCAGCCCCACCATCACCACGGTCTCGACACTCGATCCGATCAAGGTCTATTTCACCGTCGCCGAGCAGGAATATCTCGACTTTCACCGGCGCTACTCGACCCCGGCTACGTTGGACGCTGAACGCAAGGGCTTGCGGTTGGAACTCATCTTGGCGGATGGGACAGTTTACCCGCAAAACGGGACCTTTTACTTTGCCGATCGCCAGGTCGACGTCAGGACCGGAGCCATCCGCGTGGCGGGACTTTTTCCGAATCCGGGAAACAACCTCCGGCCCGGCCAATACGGCAGGGTTCGCACCGCTTTAAGAATGCAGCCCGGCGCGCTCCTGGTTCCGCAGCGCGCGGTCAATGAGCTTCAGGGGATCTATCAGATTGCCACAGTGGACGCCGAGAACAAAGTGAACATTCGAACCGTCACCATGGGGGATCGCATCGGTACTCAATGGATCGTCACCAAAGGCCTGAAGCCGGGCGAACGCGTCGTCACCGAAGGCATCCAAAAGGTTCGTCAGGGAATGGAGGTGAACCCGAAACCGTTGGTGGCCTCTAATCAAGCTGCGGCGAAGTGATCTGCCATGTCCAAATTCTTTATTAACCGGCCGATCGTCGCGATGGTCATCGCGATTTTGACGGTAATCGTGGGGTTGGTCGTAATCACCAGCCTGCCCATCGCGCAATTCCCCGCCATCGCGCCGCCGGAAGTTCAGCTCTCGGCCATCTACGTTGGCGCGGACGCTCAAACCATCGAGCAATCGGTGGCCACGCCCATCGAACAGCAGATGAGCGGCGTCGACAACATGAATTATATGTATTCGCTGAACGCCACCGCCAACGGCCAAATGCGAATGATCGTCGATTTCGACGTGAATACAGACCCCAACACAGACCTGATCCTGGCACAGAGCCGCGAGACCCAGGCTGCGCCGCAGTTGCCAGTGGACGTCACCAACTACGGCGTTACGGTGCAAAAGTCGACGCTCGCGCCGTTGATGCTGGTGGCGCTCTATTCGCCCAAGGGCACCTACGACGCCCAGTTTCTGGCCAACTACGCCTACATCAATTTGAACGACCAGTTGACGCGCGTGAAAGGCGTGGGAACAATTCAGATATTTGGCGCGGGGCAATACGCCATGCGCCTCTGGGTAAGGCCGGACCAATTGGCGAAATTGCAGATCACGGTTCCGGAGATCGTCTCGGCTCTCCAGACGCAAAACACCGTGAACCCGGCTGGACAGGTGGGCAGCGAGCCTGCTCCCAAAGGGCAGGAATTCACCTACTCGGTGCGCGCCCAGGGCCGCCTCACTTCACCGGAGGAGTTTGAGCAGATCGTAG
>Ga0302325_10001196_pt1 | contig 67667 bp, 47 predicted proteins | sample Palsa_T0_2_FD_201948 | JGI IMG/M metagenome (GOLD analysis project Ga0302325, IMG submission 201948) | Peat permafrost microbial communities from Stordalen Mire near Abisko, Sweden - Palsa_T0_2 | ecosystem: Environmental > Terrestrial > Soil > Palsa > Peat permafrost | place: Sweden: Abisko...
TATCGAGCTTGCGCTCTTCCCGCAGGTAAACCTGGTAGCGCCGGATGTCGTTCGGTCCCAGATGATCGAGACGCTTCTGAGCGTACCGCCGAAAATCCTCGAGAGTGTGCAGATAGCTTCGGATGGTTGATTCGGCATAGTTGCGGCGTACGAGATCCTCTCGCATCCGCTGCATGAGTGTGGTCACAGAGATCTCCTTTCTCTGTAACCAACGCTATCGCTGAGAGCGCGAAAGGCCCATCACGACGCACGCCGCAGGCGTCCGCCGTGCCAGCGGCTTCGTTCCAGTCGCCAAGCGTCTAGGAACCCGCGGATGAACCTTGCTGATGCTGTTGATGCTAAGCTTAATACATCATGAGCATCAGGACCACTGTTTCTCTGGATGACGACGTGGCGGCGCGCGTTAAACGGGAGAGCTTGTCCAGGGGAGCTTCGTTCCGGGATACCCTCAATGATCTGCTGCGAGCGGCACTGTTGGGTATCGACTACCAGCCGCGCCGTCGTGCGCTCGCAATTCTACCCACCCACATGGGGCACAAACCAGGGCTGAACTATGACAGCATCGAGTCGCTCCTGGAGTACGGCGAGGGCGACCGCCACCGATGACCATCATCGACGCCAACCTGCTCCTGTACGCCTATAACGCCGATGCGCCACAGCAGAAGGCCTCTGCGCAGTGGCTTCAGGAACTGCTCACGAGCGGCGGAATAATCGGCCTGCCTTGGGTAACGTTGTGGGCATTTGTTCGCATCAGCACCAATTCCAGAATCTGGGCGAATCCGAAATCTGCCAAGGAAGCATTTGCAATCGTTGGCGAATGGCTGAGGCAACCCGGCGTCGTTCCATTGCATCCTGGACCACTCCATGCTGAGATTCTGGAAAAACTCGTCAGTGATCACGGAGCAACCGGTCCGTTGGTAACGGACGCTGTCCTTGCCGCACTCGCGATGGAACATGGAGCCCTGCTGGCGTCCACCGACCAGGACCTCCGCCGCTTCCCGGAGCTACGGTGGTTGAACCCACTCGGGACTTAGCACTGCGCGCTGGCCGTCGGCACCGTCCCCTCCGATCCAATCACAAACTTCCGCCCGCTCTTTCTATTTCCCCTGCAACAAACCATGCCGTCCCCTCCCTCAGCACCATCCTCGACCGTGTTATTTCGGTGACCAAGGTGCGCAAAATCGCCATCCGCCCATGATAAAACTGCGCCCGAGGTCATCCCCGAGGTCATCATGACAAACCCGATCCCTAATCCCCAATCCTCAATCCCAGGGCCTCGCACTCGCGCGAACCGCGCCAATGCCAGGCACTCCACCGGCCCGCGCACCGAATCGGGCAAGCAGCGCTCGTCGCTCAACGCCCTCCGTCACGGCCTCCCCAGGCCGACAGATCCTGATGGGATGTTCCGGGGAACAGAGATACAGGAGCGGAGTAAAGGAGTGCCGGCCACTGCCCGCACCGCCCTCCTGCCAATTGAGGACCCCGACGCTTACCAGCGCCACATCCAGCAATTTCTCGATGAGTACTCCCCCGCCACGCCCACCGAGACGCAACTCGCCCACGAAATCGCCAACACCGCCTGGCGCCTCAACCGCATCCCACTCCTCGAAGCCGAGCTGCTCGTGCAAAACCCCGACCCCCAATCCCTAATCCCGCAGCTCGCCACGCTTGGCCTCTACGGCTCGCGCCTCTCCCGCCAGTTCCAAAAAGCCGTCGATCAGCTGCTCGATATCCAACACGAACGCCGCCGCCTCGAGCGCCGCCAGCTCACCGAAGCTGCCGACCTTCTCATACGCCAACAACGCAAAGGACTTCCCTGGGAGCCGACTGATCATGGCTTCGTTTTTTCAAAACAGCAAGTCGAGCGCCGCGCACGCGAGCTCATGGTTCAGAACCCGGCGTTTTACGCCTTCTACCCTCGTTCCCAAACGGGCCCACCGCCCGCGGAAGCCACAATTTGCCCGGTCGGCTCCGTCTGCCCGGTTCGCTATGTCTGATAGACTGGCTGGCTGTGACGCGTAAGTTTTTCCCCCTATTGTTGCTGTCCACTGCCGTCTATGCACAGGCACCGGCCAGTGAAGCCGCCAGGCCGGGAGCGCGAGGCAGCGTGGAGGGTCGCCTCACCTGGTTCGATCGCCAGGGTAACAAGGTTGGCGTCGTTGGGGACCCGGGCGTGTATCGAACGCTCAGCATTTCGCCGGACGGCAAGCGCGTCGCTGTGGAGCGCACGGACCCTCCGACCCAGAATCGCGATATCTGGCTGCTGGACTCCGCCGGCGGGGCAAGCACCCGGTTCACCTCCGATCCAGGCTGGGATGCGTTCCCTTTGTGGTCCCCGGATGGAAGCCGCATTATTTTCACGTCCAATAGAGACGGCGGCGTATTTAATTTGTACGAGAAGCCATCCAGTGGTTCGGGAAACGAGAAGTTGCTGTACAAGTCGACCGAAGGCAAAGGTGCCACCAGTTGGTCGCCAGACGGGAAATTTCTGATTTACTACAGCCTGGGGCAACCCACTCACTTGCGGCTGCTGGCCGCCGATGGACCCGCGGACCGCATGGCCATCCCTCTGGTTGATCCGCAATACAACAGCATCACGGGAAGGTTCTCGCCCAACGGCCGCTGGATGGTTTACACTTCCAACGAGTCGGGAAAGAGTGAAGTTTCCGTACGCCCGTTTGACGCAGCCACAGGCACCGCGGGCAATCCTGTGATCGTCACCAACGCAGGCGGAAGAACGCCAGTCTGGAGTGGCGACGGCAAAGAGATCTTCTACATTACTCCGGACGGTATGGTGATGGCTTTGGATGTGAACGCCGGAGCCACGTTCCAAGCTGGAACCGCGAAGCCTCTTTTCAAGGCGCCGACCGGATTTCTGTTCTGGGATGTGGCGCCGGACACTTCTGGCGACGGGGTGCGCTTCCTGATGCCGGTGCCCACAACGTAGGGATCAGCGGACAACAATGGATTCATTTACGATGGAGGAAAAATGTTTCGGAATACTCTAGGAATTACCGTCGCTTTACTGGCTGTCGCTGTATTCGCCGGAGCTGATCTCGGTGCTCAACCACCGGCTGCGCCGGCGCCTGCGGGCCGCGCCGCACCACAACCGCAGGCCATCCAGCAGGTCAAGCCGGGGCTTTTCATGATCACCGGCGCCGGCGCCAATAGCTTGGTCCGCGTCACCAGCCAGGGCTTGATCGTCGTGGACGGCAAACTTCCAGGCGAGGCCAATTACAATGCTTTGATGGCGCTCATCAAGGGTGTCTCCGATCAGCCCGTCAAGTACCTCATCGTCACTCATCATCATGCCGATCACACCGGCAACAACCAGAGATTCCTGGATGCGGGCGTGCAGATAGTCGCGCACGAGAATCTGAAAAAGAATCTCGTCACCTACCAGGTGGATCCGAAGCCCGCGCCGCCCACAATCACGTATCCCGGCGCCGAGTACACCGTCCAGCTGGGCGACGTCAAGGTTGAATTGCATCACTTCGGCCGCGCTCATACCAGCGGAGACACCGTCGTGTTTTTCCCCGACCTAAGGGTTGTCGCGCTCAGCGATACGGTCACCACCGGCAAGACCGGCCCACTGATCGACTACGCAGGCGGTGGCAGCGCTACCGACTGGACCAACGTTTTGGCGGGCGTCTTGAACCTGGATTTCGATGCAGCCATTCCTGGCAATGGAGATGTCCTCACGAAAGCGGATGTCCTGGCGTATAAGACCAAGTTCGATACCGTGATCGCGAGAGCCAGGGAACTGGTCCGCGCGGGCGTGCCTCAGGATCAATTGCTCGCGATGATCAAGACCGACGATATCGGATGGACGCCGCGAGTTCCCAAGGTGGATGCGTTTTACGCGGAGCTCTCGGCGTCGAAATAAGCGCGCTTCTACTGACCCGAACCTGGGATCGGCGCCCCATCCAGAACGAACGTTAACAGCTTGGGCAAGCCCGGCGGCGTCGAAGAAGGCGGAGGCGGAGGAAGTCCGGGGGATGGAATTACCTTGCCGGTCCCGCCCATTAGCGAGATGTACTGCTTGCCGTCGAGCATGTAGGTGATCGGAGGACCCATTCCGCCGTGCAGGCCAGTCTTCAGATCCAGCAGCTTCTCTCCGGTATCGGCGCGATAGGCCACCAGGCGTCCGTCGGGAATTACCTCCAAGACCAGATTCCCCGCGGTGGATACCGTCCCGCCACCCAAAGCTCCACCGCCCGATGCATGCCAGCGCTCGGTTTGAGTCACCGGGTCCCACGCCACCAAAATATTGCGCTGCCCTTCCGGCGGAGTTGGTCCAATCATGGGCGGGGAAGGCCGCATTTTCGGAGCCTCCTTCGCCGCGGAGGTAGCGCCGGCTGCGTCTCCAGTTGCCACCTTCGGCCTGATAATACCCAGGTTCTTTTCACCCGGCTTGTAGACGAAGTTCTCATCCGCCATGTAAGAGTTCATGCCGCCGGTGGCGCTGGGAACATAGACCAGGCCGGTGCTCGGATTGAAAGACATAGGCGACCAGTTGTGTCCGCCGCCTGGTCCCGGTGTCAGCATCACGCTGTCGGCGCCGTAGTGCGCCTCTTCGTTGACGATGGGCCGTCCGGTCACTTCGTCCAGGCCCTTAGCCCAATTCACCTGCACCCACGGCTGGCCCGAGATGAACTGTCCGGTTACGCGATCGAGCACGTAATAGAAACCGTCTTTATTGGCCTGCATCAGCACCTTGCGCTTCTGTCCTTTGATGGTCAGATCGGCCAGCATCAATTGCTGCACGCTGTCATAGTCCCAGGAATCGCCGGGAACCACCTGGAAGTACCATTTCAACTCGCCGGTATCCGGCCTCACGGCCAGAATGGAGCAAGCATAGAGGTTGTCCTTGCCTTTAGATTTCCGCAGTTGTTCGGGCCATGGTCCGGCGTTACCGGTGCCAACGTAAATCAAGTCAGCCTCCGGGTCGTACGCCATCCCGTCCCAAACAGTTGCGCCTCCGCCCATCTTCCACGCCTCGGGCGACCACGTCGCGGAGGCCTTTTTCATGGCTTCATTCTCGAACGGCTTGGACGGATCGCCGGGCACCGTATAAAACTTCCACGCAAAGCGTCCAGTAGCTGCATCGAAAGCCGAGAAGAATCCGCGCACCGGGTATTCCGATCCGCTGACGCCGACAATCACCTTGCCCTTCGCGATGCGCGGCGCCATGGTGATGCTGTAGTTGTCCTGATGATAAGAGACTCGCGATTCCCACACGGGCTTGCCGGTCTGGGCATCCAGCGCCTCCAGCCTGCCGTCGATAATGGGCGCGATGATCAGGTTCTGGTAGATCGCGACGCCGCGATTCACGATGCCGCAGCACACGCGTGGGAACACCGCAGTCTGGTTCACTTCCGGATCCCAACGCCAGCGCTCTTTGCCGGTACGCGCATCCACGGCGAACACCACGCTCCAGTTCGTAATGCTATACAGCGTCCCATTCCAAACCAGCGGAGTGGCTTCCTGATTGCCCCCGCCCTGGCCAACGTCGTAAGACCACGCCAATCCCAGCCGGCCAACATTCGTCACGTCGATCTGTTTGAGCGGACTGTAACGCGTTTCTCCCGGATTCTGGCCGTAGGTCAACCATTCGTCACCGCGCGGGGCTTGCTGGCCCATCAAAAGCGACGCCATCAAAAACGTCAACCAGGTCGTCTTATGCATATGCATATCTTACTTGGACCGTAATCCGTCCGTTGGCGCGTATTGTGGCGCACGCACTCTTGCGTGCCGCGTTCACACTCGTGTGAACGTTTTGAATGTGCTGCGATGATAGTATCGGAAAACAGACACCACATGCCGGCTTCGCAAGCTCCCGTGATCTCGATGCGCAACGTGAGTCACTTCTACGGCACGGGTGCATTGCGCCGTCAGGTTTTGGACGAAGTAACCTGCGACATCTGGCCGGGCGAGATTGTGATTATCACCGGGCCATCGGGGTCGGGAAAAACCACTATGCTCACCCTCGCCGGCGCCCTGCGCTCCGTGCAACAGGGGAGCATGAAGATTCTCGGTGAAGAACTGCACGGTGCGAGCACCGGCACGCGGGTGCAGATCCGCGAGAACATTGGCTTCATTTTCCAGTTACATAATCTTTTGGAATGCCTCACCGCTCGCCAAAATGTGGAATTAGCTTTGGGCGTGGAGCCGCTACCCAGGAACGAGGCGCGCGCCAGGTCCATGGCGATGCTCGAAGCGGTGGGGCTCGGTGACCGGCTCGATTATTCTCCCAGCAAATTGTCGGGCGGCCAGCGGCAACGGGTGGCGGTGGCGCGTGCGCTGGTTCGTCAGCCGAAAATTGTCCTGGCCGATGAGCCAACCGCGGCGTTGGATAAGCATACCGGCCGGGATGTCGTGGAACTGCTGCGGCAATTAGCACGGCGCGAAGGATGCGCGGTTCTGATCGTGACGCATGACAACCGCATCTTGGATATCGCCGACCGCCTGATGCTGCTTGAGGATGGGAAGCTGGGATCGTTTGGAGCATTGATGTCGCCGCATGCCGGCCATTTGCTTACGGCCCTGGCGCGTATGCCCGATCGCGATCATCTGCAGGTGCTCCTGGGCCGCATGAACGAAGGCGAATTTCTGGAACTTCTGAAGACTATGGCTACGGAGTTCGAACAGCTCTTGAATGTCATGGATATGGGAGATCGCGATTCCATGCAGGTCCTGTTTCGAAATCTTCTGGAGGTGGTCTTCGGAAAGATCGCGAACCTGTTGGCGGCGGAGGGCGCTGGCCTGCTCACGGTCCGCGATGGATGGCTTCAGTGGCCGCACCTCGGCGGCAATCTGGGCGCGACCTCGCCGGATCTGGCGGGCCGCTCGGCCGAACGTGGTGAGATTCTCAATCTCTCCGGTGACGGCTTAGGCTCGGGAGTGCGCAGCGTTCTCTGCGTGCCCATCCGCAGCCGTCATGACGAGGTCCGCGGCGTGGCGCAACTGGTGAACAAGCGCGTCGGCGATGGATTCACGGCGGCCGACGAGCGAGTGTTTCGGGATTTCGCCGGGCCGCTGGGATTGATTCTGGAAGGCTGCGAGCGGGTGTCCCAGCCGAATTAGGCGTTAGGGCGCGATATCGAGGGTCACCACATTGCTCGAGAAATTTCCCACCGCGGCTTGGAGCTGTACGGAGCTTGAGCCGGCTCCCGGCTGCGGTGCGACGAAATTCAGATGGATCACTCCCGGAGAGCCTGCGAGCGGCGAGATACCGATGACGTTTGCCGCCATACCATTGGCCTGCAGAACGGGCACCTGAGCGGGAACGCCAAGGCCCGTCAGGAAGATCGAAATAGCCTCGCCCGGATGCGCTGGATGCGCGGAGGAGACTGCCGAAGAGTCGCTCGCATGGAACGCGAGTGCAGCGCCGGTTCCGCTCCCGTCGGCACTGAACACGGCCGGCACAGCCGGTACCAGCAAAATGTTCAGCGTGTCCTGCCCCATTGCATTCGCGACGGAGAGTTGCACCAGTCCGCTGGATGTAGCCGGTACAATGGTATTGAGTTGCCCGCTCGAGTCGAAAAAAACGGGAGAAGCGATGCCGTCGATAGTGACGGAAGCTTCGCTCAGCTTGGAGCCGTAGATCGCGACTAGCATACCGGGAGATCTGTCGAGCGTAGAGACATTCCCGGCCGCGGGGGCGACCAAGGCAATTTTGGGACCGGGCTTCACTTCCAGCGCAATGTGCCCGCCCGAAACAATCGGAACAGGATATGTTTCGCCGCCCACGCGTACTTGATCCTGGCCCGGCGGCAGGTAATCGGCGAAGAAAACTCCCTCTGAGTTCCAGGGCAGATCGCCCTGCTGCTGAGCGTCCGTTAAAACCGCTGCGCCTGGATTTGCAACTGCGTTCCCCAGGTTGTCGCGAGCATCGAGTATTAAACCGCCGCGTTCTGAAAGCACCGCATCCTGGGACGCATCGTTGCCTATGGTCTGCCAGCTAGTAGTGTCCAGCAGGAAGGACGTGACAATTTGGTAAGTGGGATGACTGCGATTCGTGACCACCGCGATGCCCGGACCGTTGCACAGTAAAGATGGAAGATTATTCGCATGACAGTACCGTAGAACGCGGACGCGATTGGCGCCCAATGCCACCGCGAGCGAAGCCGAGGTCAGCACTACAACGCCGTCGTTGGAATGTTCGGAGCCGTCGCTTCCGCCCAGATTTCCGGCCAGAGTAAGAGCGTCGATTCCGCGCAGGTCGTCCATGCGCTGGTTCCAGGTGGCAAGATCCCAAAGAAAGTTGCTGCCGGCGAACATCTCAACCGTCTGCGAATCGGTAGTGTTGCCGCCCACCAAACCGGAGATCGCAAGCAATCCGGCATGCGGCGTGGCGATGAAGACCGCCTTGCGAATCGGCGCCACGGCGGGCGGCGAGAACCCTCCCTGCGGCAGCTTGCCCGCCAGATACGCTCGTACGATCAACCCGCCCATGCTATGCGCCACCACATCCACCTGGGGTGCTCCCAGACTGTCCAGGAAATTGCCAAAGGCCTGCGCCAATTGCTCGATGTTGGGCCGGGCGCTGCCGGTTGTTCCTGGCTCGACCGAACAATTGTCGAAGTAAGCGACTTGCCATCCATCCGCGGCCAGCAGGGATTGCATCGAGCCGAAGGTTGCCGAAGAATCGGAAGTGCCGCTGCAAGTGGCCTGATATCCATTCACCAGCACCACCGGAGGACGAGAGGTTTGCGCAAGCGCCGGCAGCGCGAAAACGATTAGCCCCAACCCATGCAGTTTGATCATCAGAAGATCTCGGCCGGATCCGCTTTTCGCAACGCCAGCATGGCAAAGGCGCCCGATCCGGCGCACATCAAGAGGGTCAGTAAGTACACCTGAGACGAACGCAGTAGATTCATTTCCAGCGGAAGCAATGTCGCATTCCGCGTGATGATGTAGATGGCATCCGCCATCAAGGCTCCGGGGATAAAGCCGAGCACCGACATCAGCACCGCCTGACGCATGACCAGGAGGGCCAGCTGAATGTCTCGGTAACCCATGGCCTTCATGGTGGCGTACTCGGCCCGATGATTGGAGACATCGGTATAAAGGATCTGGTAGACCACCACCGATCCTACAATCAGCCCCATCAACAACCCTGCGGTAAAGACGAATCCGATCGGCGAAACCCGCAGCCAATAGCGCTTTTCCTGCTCGATGAATTCCGGCATGGCAACAAACCGGACATCCGGCGGAAGCGCGGCGGTCAGGCTCTTCACCACTTGATCCGCGTCCGCGCCGGGCCGAAGCCGGATCAGTCCCAAGGACGGCAGCGGGGAAGCGGTGCCCGCGGTGAGGATGCGGTAAGTAAAATCGCTCGAGATTACATAGCCATCCGTGCCAAAACCCGGACCCAGGCGGAAAAGCCCCACTACTTCGGCCTGGCGCTCGGACGCCTGAACTTCTACCCGCTTCGCCGCGCGCGCCTGGGCTGCGATGGGGCCAAACATGGAGCGGGATTGATCGTCGAAGAGCAGCGTCCCGCGTTCTGTCAAAGCGTTGAAACGCACCGGCTGGCCCTCGAATCGAAATACATCATCGGAGGGATTCAAGCCGAGCAGAACGATCTGATGCTCCTGGTAATCGGACGGATTTTTGAGCGCCGCCCATCCGATTTGCAGCGGCATGCACGACCATACGCCGGGCACGGCCAGAGCTTGCGCGAAGCGCTTCTCCGCGATCACGCCGGCTCCCTGCTGAAACTGGTACTGCCAGCTGGTCATCACAACATCGGCATTCAGATGTGAATACAGCCGTGTGGCCGTGGTGAGCAGCGAGTCTCTCAAGCCGATCTGGCCCAGCATCAACGTGACGGCAAAAGCCACGCCGGCCAGCGCAGCCGTGAAGTGCCCTTTTTGCTTCGAGAGCTGACGCCATGCGAGATAGGTTCCTGCGGTCATGGCTCGATCATCATGGTTCGATCAGTACGTTCACCTTGGAATGAATGCGCGCGGCGAGCGGCTCGGGTTGTTTCACCCGGATACGCGCCTGGTAGACCCGCTGATCAGGGGATTGCGATGCATCGACGGGCGTACTGATGCTCTCCACTTGCGGGCTGATCGAAACAACCACTCCCTCGATGCTGTTCGAAAACGACTGGGAGCTGATCACCGCTTTTTGCCCCGGATGTACGCGCGCGATGTCGGTCTCATAGACTTCGGCGACGACGTCCATTCGATTCGTGTCCGCGAGAGTGACCACGCCGCCGGCTCCCACCGCTTCACCGGCCCGCGCGACGATTTGGATGACGCGCGCTCTGGCAGGAGATCGAATTGTTCCCGCGTTTACTTCGATGCGAGCCCGATCGCGATCCGCCTCCGCGGACGCCAATTCAGCCTTCGCGAGATTTAAATCCGAATCGCGCACCTCGGTGAGGCTCTCCAACTTGTGCCGGGCGGCTTCGAGTAACGCTTCCGCATCTTGCGATTTCAGCCGCGCGGCATCCACCTGGACACGGGGAACAAAATCCTTGCTGGCTAGCGCTTCTTCGCGATCCAGTTCTTGCTTCGCGGCATTCGCTTCCACTTCCAGCCGCGCCAGATCGGCCTTCAGCGCCAGTACGTCACCGGCGCGTGCACCAGCTTCGAGCTGCGCGAGACGGCTTTGTGCAACGGCCACGCGCGCGTCGGCCTGCTTCACCGCGCTCTCCAGATCCGGCAGCGATTCGAGCACCGCGAGGGTTTGGCCGGGCGCCACCATTTGCCCTTCGTCCACCAAAACCTTCGCGATGACCGCGGTGCGCCCCAGCACGGGAGCGGCGGCCACCACAATGATTCCGTCCTCTGGCTCCACGCGGCCGGTACAACCTACGCCCACCGCGATTGGAGCGCGTACCGCGGCGTTCACATGATCCGCTTGCACGGCTGGCTTTCCCTGGCGGCTTATGAGCAGCCAACCACCGCCAGCCGACAGGGCAATCAGCAGGATGGCTGCCCATCGAAAACGCCGGCCTCGTGAACCAGCTACCACTCGATGCCCACCACGGCGCCGGTGGCCTCCGCCAAAGAGATTCGGGCCGCTTCGTGCTGATAAACAGCCAGGATATAGTCGTGCCGCGAACGGAATGTCCGTGCCTGCGCTTCCGCCAGTTCGAGACCTCCGGCCTGACCCGCATCGTAGCGCCCTCGCGTCTCAACCGAATCTTCCTGGGCGAGCGCCGCCTTCTGTGCGGCCAGGTCAACCTGACGGGATGCGGCTTCAAGCGATTCAAAAGCCATCCGGACTTGCACTTCAATTTGCCGGCGCTCGGCCTGTTGCCGGATGTTCGCCTGTCGAATCTGCGATTCAATTTCCGCGCGCTGGCTGGCGCGCCGGTGACCGTCCAGAATCGGAACGCGAAATTCGAATCCAGCCGTGTAGGTCGGCGAGGAAACGATGGAGTTGTCTCCAGCCGGCGTAGGAGCGACGGTGAGCGCTCCGCCGTTGGCGAAAACCCCTAGCGTGGGTAGAGATTCCGCTTCCACCGCTCGCTCGTTCAGGCGCAGGCTTTCCACGTCCAGGCCGGCCACGGCAAGTTCGGGTCTGGAGCGGAACGCGTTCTGGATAGCCTCTGGAAGGTTGGGGCTCTCCTTCCGGAACGTCGGTTGATCCGTCAGCTCCACTTCGGTATCCAATGGGATGCCGATCAGAGCGACCAGCTGTAAGATCGCGCTTTTGTAAGCCGTCTCAGCCGTGAAGAGCGCCTGCCGAGCCTCATCCAGATCCAGATTCGCGCGCCGAACTTCGCTGCCAGTGACCAATCCATTGGCTCTGCGCTCACCCGCCAGGCTTACTCGCGCTTCCGATATTTTTGTATTCTCAGCCGCCAGTTCGGTTTCCGATCTCGCTCGCAGCGCATCCAGATAGGCCCGTGCCGTCTCCGCGGTGATCTGCCCGGCAACGGCCTTGCTTTGAGTTTTGACGGATTCGACGGATTCCTGCGCTGCCTCCACCTGCCGCGCGGCGGACCGGTTCACAACGCTCTTGGTGGCGCGTACCTGTGAATCGAGGACGGTAAAGGGTCCCACCACCTGCGGAAACTGAACGTTCGCGACAAAGGGAGAAACTTCGGGTATCTCAACGCCGATGGAGCGCAGATCGAAACGGAGAACCCGGTCGCTAATCCCGGCGTCCACGTGGAGAGCGGTGGCTGCGCGCACTTCTCTTACGTGAATCTCAGCCACCTGCTCCGCCTCGGCAGCCAACTGCAGCCTCGCCTGCCCGGCGGGCAAGAGGGCCAGGCGGATGGCTTCCTGCAAGCTTAACTTCAGCGGCTGGGCGGCAGAGCACACGAACACGGAAGTTGCCAGCGACAGAATAGAAATCACCAGCCGGCGCGGGAGCTGCACAGGATACAACATAAGCATTTTATTCTACCGGTGCGGAGAGCGGAGCAAGCCTTCGGAAATCACCAGCCCGAATTGCGGCATATGATAAATTCGCACGCCGTCGCCCCACAGCCAGCCTTCAGCCTTAAGGACATATCGCCCTGGGAGGCGCTCCACCGCGAGCACTTGCACTTCGGTTTCAATCCGCCGATTCAACGGTGTCACCTGGCCCCGGTATTTCCAGACGGAATGCTGGAAGAGTCCAAAACGCGGCTGCTTGAATTCGCTGCCGATACCAAGATGAATGGCGTAAAACTGCAGGGTTTCGATTAACGCCTCGAGTCCCAGCGAGCCCGGCTGAACCGGGTCCTGATAAAAATGCGCTTTGAAATACCAATCCGTTGGGTCGACCGCACGGCTGGCCCGGATGCGTCCCCGCAGCGAGCCATCGGCGTCCGGCCACAATCCAGTGATGCGATCGATCATGCGAAGCTGGCCGCCAGCGATGCGCGGCGACGCGGCGCCCGCTTCGAATTCCGAGGTTTTCGAGAACCGGGCGAGCTCCTCGGGCGTTGCGGGCAGGCCGGTCTGCCCCGCGAGATCTTCCCTGGTGAAAAAACCAAATCCGGTTTTCATATCCAGGAGCGGCTGGCCGTCGAGAAGCATTTGCACCTCGAACGACACCAGCGTCACCGTACCTTGACGTGCGATGTTGATGAGCTTGGCGCGCGTAGTGATTACACCACGCCCCGCAGGGACATCTCGGTGGATTCGCGCAGAGCCATCCAGATTGCGGAAATAAAGTTCCTCTTTCGAGCGCAGCGGGATTCCCGTGAAGCAACTCAACCATCCGCACGGCTGCAATCCGGCCTCGATCAGGATCGAGAACGGCATTTCACCGGATGCGCTCTGGGTGAAGTACCAGGCATCCGGGGCGAGATCGAATTCAGCTTCGACGCTCGATCCAGCGCGCTCCACGCCAAATTCCCCGTCTACGCGCGTGATCCGCGTCATCGCGTGATAGGGCGGACCAGGCAAACGAGGACAGCGCTCGCGCACATCGAAGCGCGCGTAGGGCAGGCCGAACGCGTTCGATGGCGATCCCCACGCGCATGCGAGCAGCGCCTGATAGTCCAGCGGCACGCCGTTGACGCGCGCCACAGATTTGCGCTCGCCGGGCCACTGATCGAATTCTGAACAAGGCGAATCCAGAGGATTACCGGGAACGAGCTTCAATCCGATTCGACGGCCGTGGAAAGCTTTCAGCCCGTCGACGGTCCCGAGCACATCGGCGTACAAAACCGGCTCCGGGGCGTCGATAAAATCATCCACGAACAGATCGCAAATCAGAAGCTTCGAATCGGGCGTTACCTGCCCGCGGCAGCGTAGCTCGAAGGTCTCGTCGCGCACCGGCTCAAAGCGCCATCCATCCCGGTCGATGGTGAGTCCCAAAGCCATCATGTAGAACGCCATGAGTTGCAGGCAGCCTTCCAGCATGATGGTCCCGGGCAAACAAGGATCGTCTTTGAAATGCGAGGTAAACAGCCAGCTATCGGAACGTACCGCGTACTCGGCACGGCAATGGCCGCGACGCCAGGGTCCGCCATCCAATTGCAAGTCCGTGACGGTGTCGAAAAGGAGAAGCTCGCTGCGCGCGAAGGAGGGCGGCCTCTGTTGTGCCCCCGAAAGTTCAAATCCTTTTCCAAAGCACTGGTAGGCGGCACCCTGGGATGCGGCGCGAATCTGAGCTTCGTCGAATTGTAGTGCGATGTTCTCGACGCGCGGAATGGGAGCCTTCCATTCAGGCCGCGGACGTTCCGCTTCCGGGTCCCAAAGCACTCCAGTAGAGCTGCGAAGCTCCGCGTCGGAAAAGAATCCGGCTTGCCCGTTGCGCACCGAGATGGCCAGCCGCTGGCCCACGAAGCAATCGTATTGAAAGAAGAAAATGCGGGCATCGCCCTGGCGCGCGTGTCCGGTAATTGTGATTTCGTAGCGCAGGGTTTCGCCGCTGCGTGCCAACCGGTCATGAAACTTCACGTCGCAGCCGAGCATGCGGTAGACGCGCTCGCCGCGCACCTGGAAGTCGACGCCGAGCCATGAGATCAGCAGCATGTCCGCTTGGCCGGCTTCGATCATCAGGCCCGCTGGAATGCTGTCGCGATGCAGAAACCAGGAATCGGGCCGAATGTCGGTCTCGGTGTGAATCAGGCCGAGCTGCATGGACCTGGGTTCGCCTTCGAGCTTAGTTACGCGATCCACCAATAGCAGCGGCGGCATCGGCAAGCGGCAGATACGACGGAAGGTATCCAACTCCTGAAACTCGGAGCCGTATACTTCCGAAATATTTCCGGATGCGGCGGTCTCGAGTTGAGCCCGGGTGAAGACAGCGTCTGGAGGCGCAGGCATGGTCGCAACCGCGGCTGGGCTGGCGTGCGAGCTAGAGGACATGAATTGGCTGAGGGCGCGCTCGGAGGTGGCGAGAAACTCTTCGTAGACGCGCCGGCTTGTTTCCTGGAAATGCGAATGCTCCGCTGCCAGCCGTTTCATATGGAGTTCGATCAGCGAGCCATTCGAACCCATGGCGGGCGCTGCTGGCTTCGCGGGATCTCCGGGCTGGGGGATCTTTACCGGCGGAGGATGCGCGGGCAGCCGTAACACTCTGCGCGGCACACCCTTGGCAGGAGGCGAAATCCGCTGTTCCAGCCTGGTGAGATCGACGTCCACACCGGCGGCGATCAATTGCGCAGCCGCATGCATCGCTTGTGTCAGCGAATCCGTCCCAGGGAGATCGAGCGGGATGGCAACATGCTCGCGATTTCCCAGGATCTTGCGAATCCATGAAGTACAACTTCCTCGCGGCCCGTGCTCCAGGAACACGCGCACTCCGTCGTTCCAGGCTTGCTCGATAGCGCGAGGATAGTCGAGCGTTTGGAGGGCCTGTGCAGTGAGCGCTTCTGCGATGGCCGAGCGGGTGAGGGCGTAAGAACGGCCCGTTGCCAATTGATAAAACCTGGGACCGTCGGCCGGCAAAAACGTCTCACGATCGTGCAGCGTGCGCCACCTGTCGGCGAAGGGCTGGAGATCCGGGCAGTGCACAACCATATCGAAATCGATGCGCTGCACGCTTCCTTTGCCGACCCGATCGAGCGCCATGGCGCAGGCTGCGTGGGGTCCAGCGATCAAATATTCGCCGGGTGCGTGAATCGCGAGCAAACGCAGTTGCGGCGCAGCTTCCAGGATGTCCCGCAGAAGATGTTCGGCGACGTGAACGATCCAGGTCTCCCATGGCGTCCCGTTCACCGCGGCGAATCGTCCGCTCAAATGCGTGCTGAAAACGCCGGAGGCGATGAACTCGGAGAAGAACCGGTCCGGATCTCGCCATACCTGGAACGCAAGCAACGTGTTGGTCTCACCCGCGCTGAATCCGATGGCGGCTTGCGGCTTCAACCCAAACCAATCCAGCGTCAGCTTTACGTGCGCCTGGCAAAGCAGCGTACTGGCCGCGAGTTTTTCATCGGGACCGGCGGGCCGCGCAGTTTCCGCGGAGATCCACGCGGCCGCAGGTGCGAAATCGGGAGCGCGCCCCACTATCTCTTGCAGGATGTCGGGAAAGGCCATCAAGAGGCTGCGTCCGGCTCCGTGATAAGCGGCCGCCGCGCCCGGGAACACATAGGCCAGCTCACCTTTGAGCGGCTTCTGGCGATAGTAGATTCCATCCGGCGCCAGCAGATCCAGAGGCCCGCCTGCACTCAACATCTCGCGCGCACGCGTGCGTTTTCGATCCAGATCGTCTTCACTCGAGGCGACGATGGCGAGGCGCGAACCGTCCTCCCCTGGATAGACGAATACCCTGGGAACACGATCGACGATCCAGGGCAGCGGAGTTCGCGTGTAATGCGCGGCGAAGACTGCGCGGTCGGACGCCCCACCCAGCGCCGACACGCGGACCTCGACACGACGCGAGGCTGCGGGCGCGATCCACGGACGCCCGAATGTGCGTGCGCTATGCGCGCACTCGAGAATTGCCGCGGCAGCATCCAGCATGCCGGAAGCTGCGTGCGCATGTCCGAAGCGCGACGCCACGGTCGCCGATTGTTCCGCGGGATCAGCATCGTCCGGGTCATAGACGGCGTAGATTGGATCGCCCGACCGTTCGGCGTCTTTCAGACGCTTGAGCGCGAAGAACACGGCAGCGTCGCCAGCCACGTGTTTCTCGGGGGGCAAGATGGCGCGAGCGGCAGCTTCGTGTACCGGTCCGCAGGATAGATCCACCGCGCCGGCGATCGCCAGATCGATCTTTCCCTGCTGGAGTGCTCGCGCGGCAAGGCGCAGCGCGACTAGTCCGGAAAGCTCTTCCGCCATGACGGCGAAACCCGGTCCGTGCAGATCGAACCGGCTATTGATGCGATTCGCGACGATGTTCGCAAGCCCTCCAATGACGGATGCCGCGGTCCATGCCGGCAGCCCCGAATCGTTCGGCGGCGCGATCTCCTCGGACCACACACGGGACCGCAGACCGAGGCTGGCCGCTTCTGGATCGCAACCCATGCCAGTGTAAACGCCGGTCCTCTCCGATGGAATTTCACCCGCCCCAACGATCGCCTGGCTGGCCGCGCCGAGCGCCATCGCCTGCTGCGCCAGGCTGCGTTCCAGATCGGCAGGCGGGAAACCCAAGCCATCCAGATCTAACTCGATGGCTTCGGTACGCCGCGAACCCGGTGCTTTGTCGAACAGCGCGCGCGTGAATTGGTCGAGATTGGCGCAGTCACCCGCAATCACTCCGATGGAAACGATGGCCAGCGGTGGGCGCGGCGCCGGCATGGGATGAACGCTGCGCGCGGGTATCTGTCCCGTCCACTCTTCCACGATCAGGTGTGCGTTGTTCCCGCCGAACCCGAAGGCGCTGAGCGCAGCCTTTCTCGGACTCTCTGCTTCCCACGGCTCGTTGGCGCGCAAGAACCGGAAGGGCGACGAACGGAGCAACGGGATCTGGTCCGCGTCACTCGCGATGTGCAGTATCGCGGGACGCGTTCGGGCTTGGATTGCACCCAGAAGTTTCAGCAGACCGGCCATGCCGGCTGCAGTCATGGGATGGCCCAGATTCGACTTTACCGATCCGATAGGAACGTGGCGCAGGCTCTCGAAGACCTGTCCGGTACTGCGCAGCTCGCAGGCGTCGCCGACCGGCGTGCCGGTAGCATGGCATTCCAGCAGCGAAATTTCGGCGGGATGGATGCCCGCCATCCGGTAGGCTGCCCGCATGGCGCTTTCCTGGCCGCGCTCGGATGGGGTCATCAAGCTGGCGCTTCGTCCGTCGTTAGAAACGCCGATTCCACGAATAATGCCGTGGATGGTGTCGCCGCTCGCAATGGCGTCCGAGAGCCGCTTGAGCGCGATGAATGACGCGCCTTCCGCCGGCAACAGGCCATCGGCGTCTTTGTGAAACGGGCGGCTATGGCCGCTGGGGCTGAGGGCCTCGAGCGTGCTGAAGCCGAGGTGCAGAAACAAATCGTCGGCCCTGCTCACCGCGCCTGCCAGCATCAGATCGGCACGGCCGGACCGCAGTTCGTCACATGCCAGCTGGATGGCATAAAGCGACGAAGCGCAGGCTGCATCGAGAGCAAAGGCGCCGCGATCGAGCTTCAACGCTTGCGCCAGTAGATGCGCTGTCAAGCCGGAGTTGAAACGGCACGCCGGATCTTTGTGTTCGCCCAGCCAGAAGGCTTCGGCGTAGGCGGCGAACTTCTCGGTGGGAACGCACAGCAGACCGAAAATGGCGCCGGTGCGCGCGGGCGTTCCTTCTGCCGCGTCAGTTCCGGCGTCACGCAGGGCCTGGCGCGCGGTGTGCAGCACCCACAACAGCAAATCGTCGTGCCTGAGAATCTCGTTGGGATCGATCGCGTAACCGCGCGGATCGAAGGGGTGTGCGAAGTCCACGTACCCCCCGCGATCGGTGACGGCGCACCCTGGCTGCCGGCCTTTCCCGGCGAGCACGCTGCTCTTCGGTACACGCCAACGCGCTTGCGGGCAGCTGGAGATCGCGTACCTGCCGGCGGCCACCAGATCCCAAAGCTCTTCGGGCGTAGATGCGCCAGGGAAGAGACAACTCCTCCCGACGATGGCGATCGGTTCGAAGTCCATTCCGCCCAGGTTCACGCCCCCGATGCGGCGTACATTTCAACGCCGGTCATCAGCGCGAGCAGATCCTTTTCGAGCGAGAAGAATGAGATGTCACACAGAATTCGATTCGTGCCGGCCGACGCCGAGACGCGGCACTCAATGGGCGATCCGCCGGCGTCGCGCAGGATTCGGATGCATCCAATCCGCATGGGCAGCGTGGCGTGGCCCAGTTTCAAAAATCCCCAGAGCCTGGCTAATTGCAGACCACCATCCAGCATGCCGGCATCGTAGCCACCTTGGCCGTGACGCCAGCGCTGGCCGTTGCGCGCACGCAAGGTGCCCGCGATGCCTTGTTCGGAAACGCCTTCGATGTCGCGAATGACATGGAACTCGGGGCCGTGGAAAAGCAGCTTGCCATAAATTTCGGTTTCGTTCCAGGGCGCCGCGGACAGCGGTGCGGGATCGGGCGGCGCAACAGGAGCATCCATGGGATAAAGACCGGGAGCCCGAAGACTGGCTTCATAGTGGCGCGTTCCATCCGGCGAAACCAATTCGAAAGTGGTGTCGTCACGCTGCCGGACGGTGAGCAGGCTGCCGCCATTGTGGAATCCCTCCAGCCGGATGCCACGCAGCACTTTTACGTCGATGCAACACGGCGGATCGGATACGCGGCCCTTGAGCGCGGCGCCGCGCAGCAGCAATCCCACCGCTTCCACCAGCGGAAGCACGGGAACATCTTGAATGCGATGATCGTCCAGGTGCGGATGCGTTGCATTTCGGATGTCAACCCGCAGCTCCCCGGCGCGCTCGAGCATAGGACCGCCGATGACTACTTCCACATGCGAACCGGGGCTGAGAAGTTCCTGGACGAACGCACGAGCGCCTGCGGCCAGGCCGATCAGCGGCACATTCATTTCGGCGAAATGTTTCGCCAAGGCCGGCGTGACCATTCCACCTTCCCACGGACCCCAGTTCATGGAGCGCACGATGCAGGCGTCGCCGCGCCGTTGCGCTTCGGCCTGGGCCGCTCGATTGAGGACTTCGTTCGCCATGGCGTAGGCCGATTGGCCGCGATTACCGTACCGAGCGGCCACTGACGAGAACAGCGAGAGCACGCCGATGGGATCGTCCGCCGTGGCGTCTAGCAGTACCCGGAGACCGTCCACTTTGGTGGAGAACACGGCGTCGAATTGTTCCATGGTGAGGTCGGCGATCAGCTTGTCGGCGAGAACGCCAGCGGCGTGAATCAGACCATGAATCGGCCCCCATTCGCGACGGACATCGGCGAGAGCCGCGTTCACCGCGCTCGAATCGCGAGCGTCAACCGCGAAGTAACGCGCCTGCGCCCCGGCGCGCAGCAACTCTTCAATAGTGTGTCGAACCTCACGCGCGGCTAGAATCTCCTCGGCCTGATTTTTCAACTCTACGGGTGAAACCGATTTACCGTCGGAACGAAAGCCCGCGAGCAGAGCGTTACAAATAGAGCTGGAATCCATCGAAGAGCGGGTGGCGCGAGGTTCGTCAAACAATGGCGTGCGTCCGAAAAGAACAAATCTTGGCTGAAGCGTTTTTGCGAGTTCTTTGAGACATGCGGCGGTGACACCGCGCGCTCCGCCCGTAGCTACGAAGACTGGATTGGCTGGAAGCGCCGCGGGCGCAGCGGGATCGCCCGAATCCCAGCGGGCCTCGATGAGTTCAGGAACGCTGCGGGAGCCGGCTTTCAGAGTGGCAACATCATCCGCGGCAAGTTCGATTTCTAACTCGGGACCTCCCGCCAGAATTTCGTTGGCCAGTGCGTTCGCGATGGCTTCTGCCGCGCGTCCGTCAGCGTGGATGCGGATGGACTTCACCCGCGTGTTCGGCCACTCGAGTGCGGCGGTTTTGGCAAGTCCCGACAGCCCCCCAGCCCAAGGCTCGCCGGCGTCTTCCACTGCGACAAATACATCACAGCGCCGCGCTGCGGCCTGCGCAAAACGCAACGCGTCGCGCTGCGATTGATTCAACGAGATCCAGACGTTCGCGTCCGACGAATCGTTGCCGACCGCGGAAGGAAAACCGCGCGATTCGAGCTGGCCTGCTAGAGCCACAGCGACTCCGTGGCTGGCGTCTGAGATCACACCGGAGATCACATCTGAGATCACAACCCTGTCACCGGGATGGAGCATGCTGTCGCCGGATGCAGGCGCGTGACGCGACGACACGATGTAACGCTTCGGAAGTTCGGACGCGGGCGGCCGAGTGACTGGAGCCGCAGCATCCAGAGCCACAGCAGCCAGCGCGGCTATAATATCGCCCAGGGTCGGGAGCGACGCAAGGCTTTCCGCTTCCCGTTGGGCAAGATGGGGAAAGCGCTCCTGCAGCGCCGAGAAGATTTCAACGCGTTTGATGGAATCGATGCCGAGATCGGCTTCCAAAGCCATGGCCGGTTCCAGCATGTCGGCGGGATAGCCGGTCTTGTCCGCAACCACTTCCCACAACACCATGCGCGCGGACCCTTGCGCGGCAAATGGAGCGGGTGCCGAGGGCGTCGCCGCTGGCGCTGATGCTGATGAAGCTCCATCCAATCGCTCGGCGATATCGCCTAGGGTGCGGAGCGAGACCATGTTCTCTTGGTCCATATTGGCAAGGGCGGGGAAGCGCTCCTGCAACGCCGAAAAGATTTCGACTCGTTTGATGGAATCGATACCGAGGTCGGCTTCCAAGGCCATCGCCGGTTCCAGCATGTCGGCCGGATAGCCGGTCTTGTCCGCAACCACTTGCCACAACACTTCGCGCGAAAGCGCAGCTTGCACGGGCGGCGGTTTCTCAACTCCCGCTTGGAAGAACGGATCGCTTGGAAGCGTGACTCGCGGCGTCACCGCCTCCGCGGAAAGCGGTTCCACTCCTTTGTTCCCATTCGCGCTTCCGAAAGCTCGTTCCATGCTCCGCAAGAAAGCCTGATGACCTTGCGCCAGATTCGCTTGCCAATCGCGATGAGCCGAGGTAATGGACTCCTGGAAGATCCGATAGGCTTCGGTGGAATCGCCCTTGGACGGCGTGATCACTGGAGTGGAATTCGTGACCGGCAGAGGCAAGGACGCTGCGCCGCCCTGCGGTGGATACGGCCGGGCATAATTTCCGCCATCGATGGGGACTGAATATTTCGGCTGGCTGGGCAGCGAAACATCGGCTGAGACCGCGTGCGCGTCGCGGAATTTCCTCCAGTCCATCGCGATGCCCGATGCTGCCAGAGCGCCCAAGCCTTCCCACAGCGCCCGCAGTCCGCCTTGCGCTTGCCGATCGAGTGCGATGGCCTGATGATGGCGGCCAGCGAGAATGCTTCCGACCAGCGACGTGAGGACATCGCGGGGGCCAACTTCCACAAAGGTGCGCACCCCATCGGCGTACATGCGTTCGATCATGTCGCCGAAATGTACCGGCGCCGCAATCTGCTGTGCCAGATGTTTCGCCACCGCCCTGCCATCCGCCGGATTGAGACCACCGTCCCGGTTCGAGTAGAAGGGCAAGCTGCAAGAACCGATCGGCTGTTGCTCCAGATACTCCTGGAATGCGTCCGCGGCAGGGCGCATGAGAGGCGAATGGAATGCCGTTGAAACCGGCAGAGCAGTGACGGCGAATCCCGCCCCTCGCAGCCGCCGTTCGGCCTCGTCGAGCGGACCATTAGGTCCTGAGAGCACCACTTGCGCCGGTCCGTTGTGATTCGCTGGAGTAACCGCCAGGCCGGCGAGAAGTTCGCGAACGCGGTCCCAGTTTGACCGAACGGACAACATGCCGGCCGGTTCGGTGGAGCAATCCCGCATCAATTCACCGCGCCGCCGCGCGATGGCCAGCATAGTGTCCAGGCCGATGCCGCCGGCTGCGAACAGCGCCGTAATTTCGCCGAAACTATGCCCGCCTACGCAGTGGGGCCGCACGCCGACGAGATCGAGCAACGCCAGCAATGCAGCGCTCGCGGCGCCTAACGCGGGCTGGGCGGATTCCGTGGATGTCAGCCTCTTGGATTGCTCTTCCTCTTCATTATTCGAGAATGCGCGCGAGGGAAATACCACGGAAGCAGTTTCCGGAGCTTTTTCCCAGACCGACATGGCGTGGGGAAAAGTGGTTGCCAGCTCCGCGCCCATGTTCAAATACTGGCTGCCTTGGCCCGGGAACAGGAATGCAATTTTGCCGGTAACTTTTCCAGCGCTGGTGTGAGCGCCAGGAACCGTTTTCCCGTCGGCCAACTGCCGCAGTTTGCGCGACATCTCCTGGCGGTCTGTAGCTACCACTGCCCAACGATGCGGCAGGGCTGCATCGAATGCGAATTGGCTGGCCAGACCGATATTCGAGAACGGGATGCTATTCGATTCGCAAAGTGACGCGGTTGCGAGACAGGATTTACGCAACGTTTCGATATCGGGCGCACACAACAGCAACAATTCCGGACCAGCCGGCCATATGCGTTTCGGACGCGCGCCCGGCCCCGTGTACTCTTCGAGCACGGCGTGGAAGTTGGTTCCACCAAACCCGAACGAACTCACCGCGGCGCGGCGTCCGTGGCCATGGCGCGGAATCCACGGGCGGGCTGCAGTGTTGAGATAAAACGGACTGTCCCCGAGTTTCAGCGCCGGGCTCGGACGTTCCACCTTGATGGTGGGCGGAAGCGTTTGATGGTGCAGCGCCATGGCGGTCTTGAACAACGCCGCGGCGCCAGCCGCTGCTTTGGTGTGTCCCACTTGGGATTTCACGCTGCCCAGCGCGCACCATGCCTGCCGGCCGTTGGCCGCGGGCTCGAACACCATCCGCAGACTTTCCACCTCGGCGGCATCTCCGGCAGCCGTGCCAGTGCCGTGCGCCTCCACCAGTTCAATGCTGTCCGGACCGTACCCCGCTTCTTCATACGCGCGATTCATCGCACGGGCTTGCCCGGAAGCGAGCGGTGCATAGATGCTCTTGGAACGTCCGTCCGACGACGAGCCGATGGAACGAATCAGCGCGTAGATGTGGTTGCCATCGCGCTCCGCATCGGAGAGCCGCTTGAGGGCGAACATGGCAATGCCTTCGCCCAGCACCGTTCCGTCGGCGCGATCGGAGAAGGGACGGCAATCGCCAGTGGGAGAGAGCGCGGGCGTCTTCGAAAAGGCAACGAACATCGATGGATCGTTAAAGGTGTCGGCGCCGCCGGTGATCACGAGATCCGAGCGGCCGAGGCGAAGTTCATCGACGGCCATCGAGATAGCGGCGAGCGAGCTGGCGCAGGCCGCGTCGGTGACGCAGTTGGTGCCATGCAGGTCGAAACGGTTCGCGATGCGACCGGCGACCACGTTGCCCAAAAGCCCAGGGAAAGTATTTTCCTGCCAGGGCACGTGCGACGCCGCGATGCGGTCGCAAATTTGCGTCACTTGGGATTCCAGGATTCCGCTCTCGCGCAGCGCCTTCACCCAAATCGGCCGGCCCATTCGCGACGCCACTTCCAGAAAAAGCTGCTGCCCCGAAGTAACGCCGAGAATCACGCTGGCGCGTTCGCGATCGATTTCGCCGGCCTGGCCCCTGGCCACGTCATCTAATACTCGCTTGGCCGCGACCAGCGAGAGCAACTGACAGCTATCGGTGGCCGGCAGCGCATTCGGCGGCACTCCGAACTCCAGCGGATCGAAAGCGCATGGCGAAAGGAAAGCACCGCGTTTACAGTACGTCTTATCTTCGGCGCGCGGATCTGGATCGTAGTGATTTTCGATCAGCCAGCGGTGGGCGGGAACATCGGTAATCAGATCCTTGCCGGCGACAATATCGCGCCAAAATCCCGCTTCGTCTTCGGAGCCGGGAAAAAGCGCGCTGACGCCAACAATGGCGATCGGTTCTTTACGCACTGGCTGGCTCCGCGGCGCCGACCAAAGTACGCCTCCGGGATTTCAACTCGCGCGGCACATAGGAGAACAAACGCTGCGGAACGTTGAATCCGGCTGCTCGAAGCTGTTGAGCGCGGGTGAGCGCCGCCGCACCGAACAACAGATTCAGCCCGATCTCCGATACGTAGCGATTCTCGAGTGGATCGAGGAACGAGCCAGCCGCCCAGGCGTTGAAGGCGCCCATGGCCGGGCCGCACCAGATCTGATAATCCACGCGGCGAGCGGGGTCTCCGGAAATCGCCCAGTGGCTAGACAGCCCTAAATACCAGCGGAAGACCAACGCCATGCGATGCTTCGGTTCGCGCTCGGCGCGCTCTACTTCTTTCGGATTCCCAACCTCAAAGTAACGGCGGGTCTCTTCCCAGATTTGTGCCACAGGCTGCTTGAACACATCCTTTTCTAGCGAAAGCATTACCGCGGGCGGAATCCCTTCGAGCGATTCATAGGTACGATATAACTCGTAGAGCTTCGCCGCGCGCATCGGAAAGAACAGCCCGCGCTTGAGCACCTGCACCCTCACACCGAGTTCGAACATATCGCCGGCCGGCGCCATGATCACGTCGGCGATGCTCGCCGCAGCCAGCAGTTTTTTGCCTTCGTCGCTCAGGCCGCTCTCGCGAGCGCTCTGATTAATGGAGCCGGTCAGCACGTACGCCGCGCCCAGCGCAAAAGCCGCACTCACCGCGCCGGGCGTACCGATGCTGCCCGCCGCGCCGATTCTGGCCGGAGTAGCAAACCCATACTGCTTCTGCAATTCGTCGCGTAGCATCAGAATCGCGGGGAGCAGCGCGGTGAGCGGACGGTTGTCGGTATGTCCGCCCGAATCTGCCTCCACGGTGATGTCTTCGGCGACCGGCACCCGCCGTGCCAGCGCCGCTTCGGAAGGTGTAATTTGCTGCCTTTCAAGCAGCGCTTGCAGTATGGCTTCTGGGGCCGGCGAGAGAAAGTGTTTCGCCACTTCCGGCCGCGAGATTTTGGCGAAAACAAAGTTGCGCCGGACAACCGATCCGTCGGGACTTTGGGTGAGTCCTGAACAGGCGTACCTCACGATGGACGGCCGCATGGCCATGAAAGCCGAGGCTGAAACGCGGCGCACTCCATGGCGCAGATAGACGTCGACCGTTTTGTCTTCGAGCTGCGGTTCCTGCGGCGAATGGATCAGGTTGGAGCCCCAGGGTGCTTGCGCGCATTCCGAGCGGAGGCGCGCCATCGCGCGTTCAATCCTGTCCAACGTGCACCCCGCCGCGCCGAAGAAGCCCAACCAACCCGTGCGCGCCGATTCTACAACCATCTCCACTGTCGCGATGCCATTCGCCATTTCGCCGCACACATATTGGAATCGGACACCATGGCAGCTGGTGAATGAGGCATCGCCCAGATTCTCCGGCCGAATGCCAGGCAGATAGCCGATGGGTTCGCTATGGGCGCTTGGCTCAAAACTGAGAGACGGCGCGCCGCCGTGTTTGCCGCCCACAATGTACGCGGGAACTTCGTGCTGCTCGACGGCCTTCTCCAGGTCCGACCCAACACTGCTGAAACCTGGTTCCGTCACTGCTGAATGCATTGATCGATTGCGATGAGCGAAGGATAACACGGAACCTCATTCACCCCGCATCAATTTCTTCAACGGCGTCTTGAACGGCGCGCATCAGGCGCTGGTTGAAAGCTTCGTAGTCTTCGCCAGGCTCAGCTCGGATCGGGAAGCCGGATTGTATGCGCACGGGCGCCAGCCGTATCAGTTTGCTGGCCCGGCCCCAAACTCGGCCCGTCCCAGTGACGGCAATGGGAATAGTGTTCGCTCCGCTCTCCATCGCGACGATGGCCGTTCCCTTGCGGAACGGCTGCAGCTTACCGTCGATGGAGCGGTGGCCCTCGGGAAACACGCACAGCACCATCCCGCGTCGCAGTCCCTCGGCGGCCAGACGGAGGGCCGAGCGCGGATTACGGTCCGGATCGATGGGCACCGCTCTCGCCTTGCGACCGAACCAGGCGTGGAAACGGCTATGCACCAGCCGGCTGGCGCTCAAAGAGAAAATGCGCCGGAAGATCGAATACGGCAAAGAGCCCACAATCAGCGGGAAATCGAGATAGCTTTGATGATTCGCGGCCAGGACCAAGGGACCTTCGGCGGGCCAATCCCGCGGTGCGCGAAAGCGATAGCGCAGCAAAAGTTTGGCGCACAGACAAGCGATCCTGGTAGCAGCGAAAAAAAGGGGCGCAGCCAGGGGCCGGGCGCTCAGGTAACGATCGGCCATGGCCAGTTCGGCTTCCGACAGCGGCTCCCGCAGGATATCGCGCCACTCGGCCCAATCCGTTTCGAGCGGCGCCCGGTCCCGCGCCAGCGCGATCACGTCGGCGACTGTAAAAATGCTTCCGGCTTGCTCCGCGGCGATCCGTAATCCGAACGCCTCCTGAACGTTCGACAACAGCTCAACCCGCTCCAGCGAATCGAATGCGAGGTCGAGCTCCAGGTTCATCTCGGGACGAATGTCACGGCCTGGCTTGATGTGTGCGATCAGCTGCTGAATGACAGCCGCGCCGTCGTGGTCCTCGTGGTCCCCCCCGCCCAGTGCGGCCGCGGGCTCTTGCACCAAGCGGGCCTTCCCGGCCAACGCGAACTCTTCCTGAATCCGAAACCTCTGTAGCTTGCGCGAACTGGTACGCGGCAGAGGTTCGAAACGGACGTCGAAGCCATTCAGTTTCTCATGCGGTGGAAGATCGCGGTTGAGATTCTCGATCCGGTAGCGCAGCTCTTCTCCAATGTTGACGATCCCGAGTTCACGGAGCTTGGCCGCATCCGGAACCAGCAGCGCGTGCAGGCGTTCGGTGCCGGTCCACTTCCCGCTGTGTCCCTCGCTGTGTCCCCCGCTGTGTCCCCCGCTTTGTCCCCCGCTTTGTCCAAAGATGCAGATCTCCTGGATCAGCGGGCAATTGGTCTGGAACCATGTTTCCAGCGGCTCGGGAAAAATGTTTTTTCCAGAACTGAGAACGATGACGTCTTTCTTGCGGCCAATAATATGGAGCCTGCCGCCGGAGACATGGCCGATATCGCCGGTGCGCAGCCAGCCATCCACCAGCGTGGCGCTGGTCGCTTCGGCATCCTTCCAATAGCCCTTCATGATGTTGTCGCCTCGCAGCAGGACCTCGCCTTCCCCTGGCGCGCCGGATGCGTCTATTCGGATCTCGACGTTCTTTAGCGGAGGGCCACTGGTAAGCCCTCCTTCCAAGCTCATCGGCGAGATCGCGGCCAGCCCCGAAGTTTCCGTCATGCCATAGCCCTGAAAGAAGGGAAATCCGAGATCGTGCAGGTCCCGGGCGATCTGGGGAGAGAAACTCGCGGCCCCTACGCCAAATCCCCGCAGCCGGGTCCCGAATCGCGCATGCATTGGCCGGAAGAACAGCCGGCCCGTGTTCCATCCCAGCGTGGTGCGAAAAAATCGCGACAAAAAGAGAAGCGCTTGGAAGACAGCTCTCTTGGCGAGCCCCTGCCGGGCAACCTCGCCGAAGATGCGCCGATGCAGTTGGTAGTAGAACATCGGCACGCAGAGAAACGCGGTGATGCCGTGTTCGCGGAAAGCATCCACGATGCGCTGCGGGTCGCGCGATTGCAGATAGGAGATTTGCGCGCCGGCATACAAGGGACCTAGCAGGTTGGCCTGGATCGCCATAATGTGGAAGAGCGGCAGGATGGAAAGTACGTGATCGCTCGCCGATAGCGGAAACACGTGGAGGGTGTCAGAGATCGTGACTAGCACGCCGCGCAATGTGAGCCGCACGCCTTTGGGGGCGCCGGTGGTGCCGCCGGTATACATCAGAAGGAAATTGGAATCCGGATCGCGCGGTGCAAGCGGCCATGGCGCGCTGGCTGGTGGGTCGTCCAAGCAGCCTGGGTTAAGAATGGCGAGTTCGGGCAGATGCTTGCGGATGGCGCAGGCCTGCTCGGAGAAGCTTTCCTCATCGGCTATCAACAGCCCGCATTCCGCGTGGGCGATGGTGGCGCTGAGACGCGCGGCGTCCTGCGATGGATCGAGCGGCACAATCACCGCGCCCGCGCTGGCCGCCGCAAAGAAAGCCACGCCGAACTGGTGATCGTTCGGCATCAGCAACCCCACGCGGGACCCAGGCTGGACGCCCGCGTCTGCGATGAGCCGGCTGAGCGCGCGAGACCGGTCAAGCAACTCGCGAAATGTAATGGAACGCGTTGACGAGTCGGATATCGTTCGAAGCGCGACATCGCCGGGCCGTGTGGAGGCGTGCCGCTCCAATTGCTCGAAAAGATCTATTTTCAATGCCAGGAGGTTCTGAGTCTTTAGTTTGACATACCGAAGTTTGACATACCGAACCTCCCCAGTGAGGCGCGCAGGGGAATCTATTTCTTTACGTATTTCTTCAGCGCCTTAGGACCGACTTCGGCTCCATAGATGTTTCCCATCGCATCGGCCGCCACGCCTTCCGAGATGCTGGTGGCGGGGAGCTTGCCCGTGGCATCGGGCGCGAGCGGGTCGGGAATGAAGGCCGTAACCGTTCCGTCTTTCGCGCTCCCCACGCGGATGCCGCGCTTATAACCCGGATTGTGCCCATAGCCGTCGCGATCGGTGGATTCCGAATCGGTGACGTACAGAACATCATTCTTGTCGATGAATATCCCGCTGGGCCGTCCGAATTGCTTCCACTGCGCGATGAAGTTTCCATCCTGGTCGAAAATCTCAATTCGATTGTTCGCGCGGTCGCCTACGAAGAGCCGCCCCTGGGAATCGAAGGCCAGCGCGTGCGGCACCTCGAACTGGCCTGGACCCGATCCGTGCCCACCCCATTGCTTGATGAACTTGCCGTCTTTCGTGAATTTGACTATGCGCGCGTTGTCCTTGTTCGCCGTGTGGCCATCGGAGACAAAAATATCGCCATTCGGCGCGACCACAACATCGTCGGGCTGGTTGAAAGTGTCGGAGCCGTCGCCGGCCACTCCGGCCTTACCCAGGGTCATCAGTACTTTTCCCTCGGGGCTAAACTTGATCACCTGGTGGCCCTTGCCGTTGGCTGCCTGCCCGTCGGTCACCCACACGTTGTCGTCTTGATCCACATAGATGCCGTGCGGAAAAATTACCAGGCCCTCGCCGAAGGCCTTCACCAGTTTGCCCGATGCGTCGAACTTCAAAATGGGCGGATCGTTCTTGCCGGCACAAGTGTTGGCGCCGCAACGCTCGGCTACCCAGACGCTCTTGCCGTCCCGATCGATGTCCACCGCGCTGGTGGATCCCCACATTCTTCCTTCCGGCAATTTCGCCCAATTCTCGACCGTGACGTACGGGTTCGGTTGCGAATTCGGAACCGCATCCGTTTGCGCCCAGGCAATCACTGGGTAAACTGCGCTGCAGAGGGCGGCTACGCTAACCAGCAGTTTCACGCGATTCAGATTTGTCATGGCTATCCATCAGGTCTCGTCGTCGAAAAACAAGTGAGCCGAGCCACGCCAGCCCGGCCAGAAACACCAACGCGGTCAGCCATCCCAATACGCTTGCAAGCTGCGCAGCGCTGATGCTGGGCCACTCGAAGCGAAACTGGGCCAAGCGCTCCCAGCGATCCGTCATCCAGTGCCAGGCAGTGTGCGCAACGATGGCCGACAAAATGATCGTGCCCATTCGCTCCGCAACGACATAGCGGAAGAGCAGGTCGAGCGAGGGAATGAGCAGCGCCAGCACCAGCAGCTGCCCCAGTTCCACGCCCACATTGAATGAGAGCAGGGACGCCAGCATGTGCGTCCCCGCGAACTGCAGCGTTTGGCGAAGGGCGAAAGAGAAGCCGAAGCCGTGCACCAGGCCAAAAGCGAAGGTGATCATCCAGCGGCGGTTGACGCTCGCGGTCCCGACGATGTTCTCCAGCGCCATGTAGACAATCGACGCCGCGATCAACGCTTCCACCAGCGGGGGAAACCACAACGCGCTGGGCGCCAGATTATAGGCGGATGCGATCAGCGTAATGGAGTGCGCGACGGTGAACGCGGTGACGATGGGGATCAATGCGCGCATCCGCCGGAAGGGAATCACCAGGCACAACAAAAACAACAAGTGATCGGTTCCGTCCAGAATGTGCTCGAATCCCAACTTCACGAACTGTAGAGCGGCTTGGTACCAGCGCGGGTCCAGGCGGATCAAGCCCGGATCGCCCGTGAACTCGAAGGCCCGCACCGCGCCGCCGGGCGGCAGAAAGCGCAGCACCGAAACCACGCGCAGACCTAAGCGCGCCAGGCCGGGATGGATGGAAAACCGGGATTGATCCGAGGCAATCGGGTATTCGAACCAAACATCCAGCATGGCCTGGTTCCAAACAATGTTGGTCGCGAGCGGCAACTTCGGCCCACGGAGATGCGCGAGCTCCTCGTCCAGCGACGTGAACGAACGGTCCGATGGAAGCGAGATGCGAGTCTCCAACACGCGGGGCTTTGGCAGCCGCCGATCGCCTTCGTACAATTCGATAAAATCGGAGAGCCACAGTGTGGCGGCATCCGGGAGTATGGTATCTACGCGCGCCAGGTCAAGGTATCCGGGAGGACGTTCCGGGAAAGAGATATCACGCAGCGCTTGGAGCGGTACGCGAACCAGGAGATCTAAGTGGCTGCCGGAAGGTCTGAGGAAACTTTGCACTACCACGTCGTTCGGAATGTCGTGCGCGGTTGCGAGCCGCGGAGCGAGCGAAAAGAGGAACAGCCCGATGGTGGTTGCGAACGCGATAGTGCGGACAGTGGCCGGCATTGCGGATGACTGGGCGGATGACCTTGACAACTATATCATCCCGAAATACAATCTACCGAGCGACAGGTTCAGCAACAGAATCGGTTGCGTGATGCGCAAGAAGGAGGCAGGGTGTCGAAACGTACTCTGAAGATCGGCGTGGTTTTTCTCATCGTTCTCGGCGGGCTTCTGACGGCCTACGTGCTCACCGCGCGCAGAGCGGTGGTGGAGGCGAACGGAACTCAGGCGCCGCGCTTTGAAGTAGATCCCATGTGGCCCAAGCCCTTGCCCAATCACTGGGTGACGGGCAACATCATCGGCGTGTCGGTGGACGCTCAGGATCACATCTGGGTGGTTCACCGTGGGGCTTCGCTCGAGCGCATGGAATCCTATTCCGGCGCGAATCCTCCGGCTGCCGAGTGCTGTTCGGCAGCGCCGCCGGTGCTGGAGTTCGATGAAGAAGGCAACCTCTTGCATCATTGGGGCGGCCCTGGCGAAGGGTACGACTGGCCTGAGTCCAATCATGGAATCACCGTCGATTATAAGGGCAACGTCTGGATCGGCGGCAACGGCCGTCCGGCTCCCGGCAAGCCTGCCGCGCCAGCCGGTGCACCAGCGGCTCCGGGAGCGCCCGCGCCCACCGAGGGCCAAGCGGCGGCCGCGCCCGGCTACTTCAACGACAACATGATCCTGAAATTTACGCAGGATGGTAAATTTCTGATGCAGATCGGCAAACCTGGCCAGAGCAAAGGCAGTAACGATATCGAGAACCTGAAAGGGCCCGCCAAGATGTTTGTCGATCCCAAAACCAACGAGCTGTATGTCGCCGATGGCTACGGCAACCATCGCGTCATTGTGTTCGACGCGGACACCGGCAAATATAAACGGCACTGGGGCGCTTACGGCCACAAGCCCGACGACACCAATCTGGGCCGCTACAATCCGAACGATCCGCCCGCGCAACAGTTCCGCAATCCGGTGCACTGCGCGGAGCTTTCGAACGATGGATTCCTGTATGTTTGCGACCGCCCCAACGACCGCATCCAGGTCTTCCGCCCGGATGGGACGTTCCTCAAAGAACAGATTCTTTACAAGAACACGCTGGGCGATGGATCGGTCTGGGATATCGCCTTCTCGAAAGATCCTCAGCAGAAGTACATCTTTTTGGCCGACGGCTCCAACGAGCAGATTCACATCCTGGATCGCGAATCGCTACAGGTGCTGACCAGCTTCGGCGATGGCGGACGCCAGCCCGGCGAGTTCTACGCGGTGCACAGTATCGCCGCCGATTCTAAAGGCAACATCTTCACCACCGAGACTTATCGCGGCCAGCGAGTGCAGAAGTTTGTGAACAAGGGGCTGGCGCCGGTGACAAAGCAGGAGCAGGGCGTGGTGTGGCCGAAGACGGCCAAGAGTTCGCTATAAGGCTACTTCTTCGGCTTTTCCGCCTCAAACTTGATCTGCTTCAGCACCTCGGATTGGTGCTCCAGCTCAGTCTTGCCCGGGGGAAATTGGTTCACATTCAGGATGAACGCCAGAACATCGGCGTTCTGTTCGCGGGTGAGTTTTCCGGGACGATCCGCGGGCATCGAGACTCGAATCCGGTCGAACAAATCCCCCAGCGTTAATCCACTCCAATTGGCGAAGAATTCTCCACCTGACAACGGTGGTGCGGATTCACCACCACCCAGCGCGCTGCCGTGGCAGGAGGCGCAATTGTTGGCATAAAGTGTCTCGCCGCGCTTGGATTGCTCGGTGGTATACACGCCATCCCACACCGAGCGCTCCGATTGCGCCGCGATGATGCCGGACAGTGCGGCGACACAAGCCAGCAGGCGCTTCGACATCACTCCTCAGGCGGCAGGGCGTAGGCGATGTATTCGCCCGAGTAAGCGCCGCCGCTGACCGCAACCACGATGTATTGTCTACCATCCACCATGTACGTCATCGGCGAGCCGCTCTGTGGCGCAGGCATGTAAACCGCGCCCACCTCTTTGCCGGTTCCTTTATCATACGCGCGGAGCATGGCGCCGCGAGGATGAGTGGGCGTCGTCGTCACCTGGCTGTCGCCCAGGATCACTAGCGTTTTAGTGACCACCAGGCCCACGCTGCCGGGCTGCCCGGTGTTCGGAAGATTCATCCCCTTCAGCGCGGGATTATTTCGAACCGCATCGGGAGTCTCGCCATACGGCACTTGCCATTTCAGATCGCCGCGGTCCAGATCAATGGCGGAGATCACGCCGTAGGGTGGTTTGACGATGGACAAGCCTTGCACCGTTAAGCCGCCTGCTGGCGCCGCGGCAGGCGCTGCTGGAGCGGGCGCACGCTTGGGTTGCGGAGCATCGGCCGCGCTGCCAAACCCGGGTCCCTCGGACACGCGGAAATCGGTATCGTTGCGGCCCATCACGTAGTGGATGTCGGAGAATCCCTGCGGAGGCGTGCGCAGCGAAATTGGAAACAGCGCCGACTGGTGCGCCTGCGCGTAAACGATATGCGTTTCCGGATCGTAGCCCGCGCCCGGCCAATTTGTGCCGCCGCTCGCGTTACCCAGATTCAGCGCACCCAGCAGGTTGGAATTGCCGACGATGGGCGGCAGGAACATGGGTCCGGTCTTGTAGCGCGCCACGGCGTCCTTGGCTTGCGCCCGCAACTGGGGAGTGAAATCAATCAGGTCGTCGGGTATTTTCAGGAAATTGCGCCCATAAGCCGGTGGCTTCGTGGGAAAAGGCTGGGTGGGCGAAGTCTTTTCTCCCGGTACGTCGGATTGCGGCACCGGGCGCTCCTCAATCGGCCAGACCGGTTTCCCCGTTACGCGATCGAACACGTACAGATAAGATTCTTTCGACGGCAGCGCGACAGCCTTGATGGCCTTCCCGTCCACATTGATGTCGGCCAGGATGGGCGCCGAAGAAAGATCGTAATCCCAGATGGCATGATGCACCACCTGGAAATGCCATTTGCGCTTGCCGGTCTTCAGATCGACGCAGACTAAGCTCTCACCGAACAGGTTGTCGCCGGGCCGTTCTCCGCCATAAAAGTCCGACGTCGGCGATTCCACGGGTAAGTAAACAAGCCCTAGATCCTCATCCACTGTCATCTGCGTCCATACGCCGGTGTTGCCGTTGGTGGACCAAGAGCCGTTTTCCCAGGTCTCATTGCCGAACTCGCCCGGACGGGGAATGGTGTTGAAGGTCCACAGCAACTTTCCGGATCGGACATCAAAAGCTCGCACCAGGCCCTTGGTGTTGTTGTGTGTGACCACCGTCATGCCCTCCTTGAAGGACGACCCAACAATCACTACATCCTTCACCACCAGCGGCGTGGAATGTAGACCGGCCTCACCGGTTTCCAGATCAATCTGCTGTCCGGCGCCAGTCACCATCCCCTCTTTCAGATCCACCATTCCGCTCTTCCCGAAGCCGCTGATCGGCTGGCCGGTATGAGCGTTGAGAGCAATGAGACGATAGCCGGTGGTTACAAACAGAACGCGATCGTCGCCATTGCCATCCGTCCAATAAGAGAGGCCGCGGCCGGATAGCTGCCGGGGTGCGATGGCTGCGCGCTGTCCTTCGCGCAGGCTGTAGACCCACATCAGCTCACCCGTTTTCGGATCGAGCGCCACTACCGAGCGGCGCGTTCCGGCGGTGGTATAGAGGACGCCCTTCACCATGATGGGCGTGCCCTCCAGTTTGTATTCCGGACGCGTACCCAGGTTGTCGGTCTTGAAACGCCAGGCCACTTCGAGCTTGTTGAAGTTGGATGCGTTGATCTGATCGAGCGGCGAATATTTGGTGCCCTTCAGATCGGCCGTGTAATGCGGCCACTCGCCGTTTTTGGTGGATGGTTGCTGGGCATAAGCCAGCGCGATGAACAGCGTCACGCTCGCGAGCAGCGCCTTTTGAAAAGCAATTCGCCAACCAGTTTCGTTCTTCCGCATAAACTCTCCTTCGTGGAGTTACCGGCCTGAGGAGCCCGCCGGGCTGACAGAAACTTTGATTTGAGCATTGGTCCAGCAGCACTGGAATCCAGCGCCGCCCACTCCGGTCCAATCATTGGCCACCACTCGCAAGATGTATTCTCCCGGCTCGCTGAACGCTGCGCTGGTGGTTACTTTGCCGGTGAACGTGGCGATGGGTGGCGCTTTGAATTCCGCTTTTTCCGCCGCCGGCCGTTCTGGAGTGAAGGTCACCGAGCCTGGCCCTCGATACTTGCTCAGAGAAATGGTGACCGGCGGTGTGCTCGGACGTCGCGCACCGGGCGCTACGCTCGCGTCGTCCGCCACCCAAAGGTTCAACTGCACTGGATTAGGCCAGGTGGTGGTGAGTGAGGTGCTGTGTCCGCGCGGCCCCTGTACAAACGGACCCGCCTCTGTAAAACCGATAAACGGAGGAGTGTTATCGGTGGCGTCCTTGAACGGCGACAGCAGGTACAGCGGATTCAAATTCGCGGGAACTGACGAAGTCTTCCCATTCGCGGTCAAGGTCCAGGTCAGCTTGTCATTGAATCCCTTGGGAACGGTGACGGTGAACACACCCCACTGGCGCGCGCCCAGAAAATACGTCGGCTGGCCGCGATCCGGCCCGCCCGGCTCAATGCGATTATCCGGCCCCGCCGGGATATCCAGGTTTTGTTTGAGATTACGATTGAAATATCCGAACATGATGCTCAGGCTTCCGTCCGGATTCTCAAAATAGCCTTCGTATGCGGGAGTAATGCCTTGCCCGGAATCGTGAGGCGGCTCAACCCTCAATTGCTGCTGAGCATATAACAGGGCACAACACGCGGCACAACACGCCACCAGGCCTGCTGCCAGGAAGCTCGCGTAGCGTTTCATTCGCAGAGAGACAGCCGTCCCTTAGTTACGACGGCTCTGCCGGGTTTCCGTGGCCGAGGGCGGGTGATTTGTCACCCACTGCGCATACTCCTCGTCGCTGATATCGGTGACGTTGACCCACGCATGCGCCATCTCATCCACGGTACGATCGCCCCATCCAACCCACTGTTCCGGGTCCGGATTGTTGCGGCTGGCGGCGGTGTTATCGTGCCACGCCACCACGTGGATGATGGTGCCCTTGGGCAGCACGGGCGCCGCATCGTCGGCGTAAATATAGTTGGTCATCCAATTGAAGTTGAAGTGATCCACGTAGCTCAGTGTGCGTTTGGACCCATCGGGAAGCAGGGCCTCGAGCAACATCGCCTTGCCGCGCAGGTGCATATGCGGCTGGAAATTTTCGAGCCGCGCGGCCGAGCGCAGCGTGGTATAGCCTTCGGTCTCCACAATTGAATTAGGCGGGATGTCGAGCTGATACCCGCCGCCACGAACCGGCGTTCCAGGGAAGAGCGTCAGACGCGTCCGATACTTGGGCGTTTCACCTTTGGGGTAAAGATACACCGCCAATTCGACATGGTCGCGAATCTCTTCGCCCACCGCGTGATAATGCACCTCCCACGAAATCTGTGCACCGGGCACCAGCAGCTTGCCGGTGTTGGGACGATAAATGTCGAATTGCTTGTTCACCGCCCACTCCATGAGAAGGCCCTGATTCATGGCGGGGCCGCCACCCGAACTGCCCGTTTCGTCCTGCTGCAAATAAGCGAGCGAATGATGCGTGATCCGGCGTCCGGCTTGTGTCGCGGGGCGCATCTCGACGGCGCGAACCCAGCGCGGCTCTGTCACCGGAATTGCCGTCACCGGTCTGAACCATTGGTCTTGACCCTTGGCCGGCATCGTATATTCTTCCGATTTCAAAACGAAGTCCGGCGCTCCAAACTGTTTTGCCAATTGCCAGCCATCGTTCTTCGGCCACTCTTTGGGAGCCGGCAGGTCCTTGAGGTCGCCCTCCGGAGCGCCCGCATCTACCCAATGAGCAATGGTCGCAATCTGGTCGTCGTTCAAGGAAATATCGTTTTGGAAATCCTGGATGCCCACCGTCTTGTCCAGATGCCATGGTGGCATTTGGCGAGTAACCACTCTTTCCTTGATGGCCTTGGCCCACGGCCGGGTTTCTTCGTAGGTGACCAGTGACATCGGAGCCATCTCGCCTTTGCGATGGCAGTTCTGACACTTTTCCTGCAAGAGCGGCGCGATGTCCTTGGTGAAGGTGACGGGCCGGTTGGTCAAACTGGCCGAAAATGCCGGCGCTGGAAGCGCCATCCAGGACGTTGCAAGCGCTACCAAAGCTGCTGCCAGGGCGCTCGTTCGTAAATTCCGCACGCTGAGATCGGGAAGAACTCGACGCATTCTCATCCTCCTCAAACCACGCTGCCATCCGCGGACGTTCTTAACCTGTCGCCCGGTAGGGTACCACAAAGCATATCACAATCAGCTTTGCCTATACTTAAACTATCGCACGTCCTCTGAGCGATAATAGTCGATTCACGCAAAATGCGCCCGAGCCGTGCGTTGTCGCCTACTTCCGATACCCCTGTACCAGCCGACATTTCCACGCAGGAACGGGTGCTCGACAAGGCTGCCGAGTTGTTTTGGAAGAAAGGTTATGCGGCCACCACCACGCGCGAAATCGCCGCCAGCCTGGGTATACGGCAGGCCTCTCTCTATCATCATGTCGCGAGCAAAGAGAATCTGCTTTGCCAGCTCTGCGTCACTTCGCTCGAGCAACTTCTCAACGAGGTCCAGACAGCCGTCCGTGAATCGGACTGTCCCGACGGGAAGATTCGCCTTCTCGTCCAGTCTCATCTCAATACGCTGCTGAAGTACCGCACCCGGCACGCCCTCATGCTCAGCGAACTGCGCTCCCTCTCTGGCGCGCATCGCAGGCAAGTGCTCGGACTGCGCAAGCGATACGAGAAGCTGGTTCTGTCGGTGCTCAAGAAGGGGCAGAGTGAAGGTTCGGTTCGAAGCGACATTCCGGCCAAGTACCTTGGCCTGGCCCTTCTGAATATTCTCAATTGGGCCGTTTTGTGGTTTCGCAATGACGACGCGCTTTCTCCGGACCAGCTGGCTGAGATCTTCGCGCGTACTTACATCGAGGGTGCGAGCACGTCCGCGGGACGCGTTTCGCTGGTGCTTCCCAAACTGCGCCTGAGCGCCCGGAACGCAACACCCAGGCGGCGAAAGCCGACCAGGATATCACGGAAGGCCGGCTCGACACTCCAGGACGCGGCCGCCGCTTTGTTTGCCAAAAAAGGCTACGCGCTTACCAGCACTCGCGAAATCGCCGAAGAGCTGGGCATTCAAAAAGCTTCGTTGTACTATCACATCGAGACCAAGGAAGACCTGCTTTACGATATTTGCAAATCGATATTGAAGAAAATCACCGATGACGTCGAAGAAGCTCTCAAGCAGTCGTCGGATCCCCTGCAGCGAACCGAGATATTGATTCGAACTCACATCGAAAGCATGCTGCGGGATTACGAGAGGCACTCGGCGGCGTTGACCGAGATGTCCTGCCTCTCGAGAGAACGCCTGAATGAAGTGACCGCCCTTCGGGATTTCTACGAAAGCCGGGCGCGGTCTGTTCTGGATGCGGCGCAAAAGGCGGGAGCATTGCGCGCGGATGTGCCGGTGAAGTATCTTTGCCTTGCGCTGCTCGGTCTGCTGAACCGCGTGCTGGTCTGGTTCCGGCCCAATGGGCCCTTATCGCCCGAACAGATCGGCATGTTGTTGGCGCGAATCTATTTGACCGGCGCGGCAGCGGATTCAAATCCAAAGCGTGGTTAATTCTCTCGCTTCCTTTTCATAGGTCACCTCCGCGCGCTTGGAATCAGCTGATGGTACGCGTCGAGTGCTTCATGAAGACTATCAAAAATCCGATTCGCGCCGATGACCTCGGTGAGATGATGACGGTCCAGATCGGGCCTCAGGTCCGATTGCACATGGGCGAACACCAATTCGACACCACGCTGAGCCAGGTCCTCGTGAAGCTCCCGAACCACCCGCGCGGCGGTGTAATCCACTTGAATGATGGCTCCCGCATCCACCACTAGCCAGCGCAACGAGGAAGGCGCCGGTCCCGCCAGGAGCTCTATTTCTTCCGCGAACCGGCCGGCGTTGGCGTAAAACAGCGGTGCGCCAAAGCGGTAGATTACCAACCCGGGCTCGGTTACGGCGCCCGGAACCACGGGGTTCAACTGCCAAATGCCTCCTTCGCCGCGCCGCAGCACGGCCGTGTGCGGATGATAGCTGTGCCGCACAATTCGCAGCAGCGAGAGAACCATGGCGAATACGATTCCTTGCTCCACGCCCACCACCACAACCACGCCCGCGGTGGTCACTGCCAGCAGAAATTCGCCGGGGCTCTCGCGGCGAATGCTCAGAAGACCGCGCACGTTTACCAGCCGGATGGCGACAATGAACACAATGGCGCCCAACACGCAGCGCGGCAGGTATTGCAACGGTTGGGTTAGAAATAGCAGCACCAGCGCAACCACCGCCGCGGCGGCCACGTGTGCCACCTGGCTGCGTCCGCCCGAGCTTTCCACCATCGCGGTTTGCGTTGGGCTTCCGTTCACCACAAACGCACCGCTTAGTGACGCCACGGTGTTCGCCGCGCATAAGCCGGCCAGGTCCGCGTTTTCATCCAGAGGTTGATGATTGCGGGCGGCATACACCCGGGCCGTCGCGGCGCTCTGCGCAACGATCATCACAAAGCAAGATCCGGCCACGGGAATCAGCAGCTCGATCTCGCGCCAGCTCACATCGGGCAAACCAAGATGCGGCAGTCCGCCGGCCACCGGCCCAATCACCGCCATACCGCGCCCGGCGAAGTCCCAGACCGCACTGGCCGCAATCGCGCCCGCCACCGCAATCAATGAACCCGGAATCTTGGGCGCCAATCGTGCCAGAGTCAGCACGCCCGCCACCACGATCGCGGAGAGCAGCAGCGATAGCAAATGCGTGTGAGGCAATCCTTGCAGAACCTGCGCTAGTTGTATGACCGTCCTTCGGGAGTGAACTTCTATTCCGAACATCTGGCCGAGCACCGCGATTCCGACCTGGAAGCCCACCCCGGTGAGGAATCCCAGCAGCACGGTTTGCGAGAGGAAATCGGCAATGAACCCGATCTTGAGCAAGCGCGCCACCAGCAAAAATCCCGCAGTGAGTAGCGCCACCATTCCCGCCAGCGCCACGTACTTCACGCTGCCCGGCGTGGCCATTCCCGAGATGCCGCCGGCAAGAATGGCGGCGGTAGCAGAGTCGGCGGCCACTACCAGGTATCGCGACGAGCCGAAAGTCGCGAAGGCCAGCAGCGGCAGAAGCAACGTGTAGAATCCAGTAACAGCGGGCATGCCGGCGATGCTGGTGTAGCCCAGGGCCTGCGGTATGCTCAGCGCCGCCAGTGCGATTCCGGCCAGGGCATCGCGGATCGCGCGAGCGCCGTTGAACGGCCGAATGCCTCGGAACAGGGTGAATCCACTGGGCTGATTCATGACGGACTGGTTACAATTGTAAGATCGCACGCCAAGCTTTGGAGTATTCCGGCCCGCAAACGAGTAAAGTAATGCGGAGGAGGTCGCGCATGAAATCTACGATTCCGGCCGGCATCGCTTTTTTCGCCCTTGCCTGTACGGCTGTCTCTCAGAATGTGCCCAAGTTTGAACCCGATCCATCCTGGCCGAAGCAACTGCCGAACAATTGGATGCTAGGCCAGGTGGGCGGCATCTTCGTCGATTCGCACGATCACATTTGGGTGACGAGCCGCCCAAGGACGCTGGATAACAACGATAAGTACGCGGCCCTCGATCCGCCTCAGGCCGATTGTTGCATCCCCTCACCGCCGGTCCTCGAATTCGACGCAGCCGGCAACCTCATTCAAAGTTGGGGCGGTCCATCCAAGGATTACGAGTGGCCTGACAACGAACACGGCATGTTCGTCGACTACAAAGACAACGTCTGGATCGGCGGCAACGGCCCGAAAGACACCAACATCCTGAAGTTCTCGCAATCTGGAAAGTTCCTGCTCCAGATCGGTCACCATGGAAAAACCGGCGGAAGCAACGACACCGAAAATCTAAATCGGCCCGCGGGGATTTATGTGTATCGGAAGACCAACGAAGTCTTCGTTGCGGATGGCTATGGCAACCGACGCGTCATCGTGTTCGACGCCGACACCGGAGCTTACAAGCGCCACTGGGGAGCCTACGGAAATAAGCCGGACGACACCGTTCCCCGGACGCGAGTCTTCGATGGACCCGGCCCCGCGCAGTTCAATACCGTTCACGGGATCCGGATTTCGAATGACGGGCTGGTCTACGTGGGCGATCGCGTCAACAATCGGATTCAGGTGTTCACACCCGAAGGCAAGTTCGTAAAAGAGGGATTCATCGAGCGCAAAACCTCCACGCCAGAGGGAACGGCATTCGATGTCGCCTTCTCAGCGGACAAGGGGCAACAATTCCTCTACGTATCGGACGGCAGCAATAAGAAGGTGCAGATCCTGAATCGGGAAACGCTGGAGGTGGTCGGCTTCTTCGGCGGGCACGGTGGACACGGACCGGGACAGTTCTACCATCTGCACAGCATCGCGACCGACTCGAAAGGGAACGTCTACATTGGCGAATCGTTCGGCGAGCGCGCGCTGCGATGGAATTTAAAGAGCCGGTAGCACTTGCCATTGACTGCTCGAAATCCTGTCTACGACGTGCTCGTGATCGGTGGCGGGAATGCAGCTCTTTGCGCGGCGTTGAGCGCGAGCGAATGCGGCGCTCGCGTACTGGTGGTGGAAGCCGCACCGCCGGATTTTCGCGGAGGCAATAGCCGTCACACACGCAACCTGCGATGTATGACGGATTCTTATGACGAGGAGGAATACTGGACGGACCTGCTTCGGGTCACCGGCGGCCAGACGGACGAACACCTGGCCCGCATCGCGATTCGATCGACACCGGAATCGATGGTTTGGATGAAGCGTCAGGGCGCTCGTTTTCAGCCGGCTCTGGGCGGGACGCTGCATCTGGGACGCACCAACGCGTTCTTTCTGGGCGGCGGCAAGGCGTTAATGAACGCGTACTACCAGGCGGCCTGCAGGCGGGGAATCCAGATCTTGTATAACGCGGAAGTGATGGCGCTCGCAATGCGCGGCGGCAAGTTCGAAAGTGCCACGGCGTTGGTGAACGGAGTCCCGGCGGAGCTTCGCGCGAAGGCTGTGGTTTTTGCCTCGGGCGGCTTCGAAGCGAACATCGAATGGCTCAAAGAAGCCTGGGGGGAGGCTGCGGAGAACTTTCTGATCCGCGGCACGCCGTTCAACACAGGCCGCGTGCTGAAACTGTTGCTGGATGGCGGCGCCGAACAGGTGGGCGATCCCAAGCAGTGCCACGCGGTGGCCATCGACGCGCGCGCGCCGAAATTCGACGGAGGCATTGTCACGCGGTTGGATTGCCTGCCATTGGGAATCGTCGTCAACCGCGAGGGCGTCCGCTTTTACGATGAAGGGGAAGACTTATGGCCGAAACGCTATGCCATTTGGGGACGTTTGGTCGCCGAGCAGCCGGGGCAAATCGCATGGTCGATCATCGATTCGAAAGTCACCGGTCGATTCATTCCATCCGTCTTTCCTGCCATCAGGGCGAATTCCATCCGCGAACTTGCCGTCGAGCTGGGCTTGCCCGCGAACCAGGTTGAGAGCACCGTCCAGCACTTCAACGCATCGGTGAGAGCAGGGAACTTCGATCACAATGTATTGGATGATTGCCGAACGGAAGGGCTCACGCCGCCAAAATCGCATTGGGCGCAGGCCATCGATACTCCGCCGTTCCTGGCGTATCCATTGCGGCCGGGAATCACATTCACTTATCTCAGCGTTCAGGTGAGAGAGTCGGCGAGGATGGTGATGCAGGAGGGGAAACTTTCACCGAATATGTTTGCGGCGGGCGAACTGATGGCTGGAAACATTCTCGGCAAGGGATATCTCGCGGGCTTTGGGATGACCATCGGAACCGTATACGGCCGCATCGCGGGAAAAGGAGCGGCTCGTGTCGCAGACGGATCCGCTGGTTGAAGGCGATCGTCTGATGACGATCTGCAATTCCTGCCGGTATTGCGAAGGCTTCTGTGCCGTATTTCCGGCCATGGAACGGCGTTTGCAATTCTCCGAAGCCGACCTCAATTATTTGGCGAACCTTTGCCATAACTGCTCGGAGTGCTTCTACGCGTGTCAGTATGCCCCGCCGCACGAATTCGCCGTGAATGTGCCGAAGGTGCTGGCGGAAATACGAGTGAAGTCGTATGAGAAGTACAGTTGGCCTGTATTCATTCGCGGCGCGTGGGTGTTCAGCGCCCTGGCCATCGTGTTTACCGCGCTCGCCCTGGTGCTTACGCCACGTACGTCCGGTGGCGATTTCTACGCGGCCGTTCCACATGGCGTTATGGTGGGCATCTTCGGGGCGATGGGCTTGTTGGTTCTCATCGCCTGGGGCATTGGTCTGGCGCGCTTCTGGACTGAGGATAGGACCGGGCGTTGGCTTCGTTTTTCCGAATTCTCAAAAGCGCTGAAAGACGTGCTGACCCTGGCCAATCTATCGAGCCATGGTGCGGGATGCACCTATCCGAATGAACGGCATTCACAGGCGAGGCGCGTTTTTCATCACTTTGCTTTCTATGGCTTTCTGTTGTGCTTCGCCTCCACCTCAGTGGCCGCGGCCTATGATAATTTTTTCGGATGGAAAGCGCCTTACGCGTACTTGAGCTTGCCGGTTGTGCTCGGAACATTGGGCGGAATCGGAATCATCGTAGGGCCGCTGGGGCTGCTCGCGTTGCGGATGCGTCGGGATGGGAGGATCGTCGATCCGGCGCAGGATGGAATGGATCTCTCGTTCATCGGCCTGCTGCTCGCGAGCGGAATCACGGGTCTGGCGTTGCTGGCGCTGCGCGGAACCGCAGCCATGAGTTCGCTCCTGGCCATCCATCTGGCCGTTGTTCTAGCGTTATTCGTAACGCTTCCGTTCGGCAAGTTCGTACATGGGATCTACCGCTCCGCCGCTTTGCTGCGAAACGCGTCCGAGCAGCGCGACAGCGATCAGCGCAAGAACAGCCGCGAAGGATAGCCAGAACGCGGGCATGGCGCGGCTGCCTGTCATGCCGATCAGCGCTGTGGAAATCGCCGGAGTGAAGCCGCCGAAAATAGCTGTCGCCAGGCTGAACGCCAGCGAGTAGCCGGTGGTCCGCACGCTGGCGGGCATAATTTCGGTGAGAAATGGAACCATCGCGCCGCTGGAACTGGCGAAGATCACGGAGAACCACAATTCGACAAAAAGCAGCTTCGGGACGGTGGGAGCAGCCACCAGCCAGATGTACAGCGGCGCGGCCGTGAGCAGGGCAGCAATTGCGGTAACCGCCAGTTGGGGCCGGCGTCCCACTTTGTCCGACAGCGCGCCCATGGTAGGCACCAGCACGAAGTTTGATGCTCCTACAAAGAACGTGACCAGAAGCACCTGATGACTGGCAAGATGCAGTACGCTACTCCCGAAGGTGGGCGTATACGCCGTGATCATGTAGAAGCTAACCGTGGTGAGCACGGAGAGCAGCATGCCCAGCACCACTAATCGCGCGTGTGCCAGCATGGTCTTCCAGATCTCGCGAATCGAAGGGCGATGTTTGCGAGCTAGAAAGGCGTCGGTTTCGAGTAGCGAGCTGCGTACCCAGAAAAGGAATGGGATCAGCAGGCATCCGATGAGCAGCGGGGCGCGCCATCCCCAGCGCGGAGCGACGATCAGGCCCAAGAGGGCGGCGAACATCACCGCCGTCTGCTGGCTCGCGGACTGCCAACTGGTGTAAAAACCATTGTGGCCGGGAGTAGCGATTTCCGAGAGATAAACGGAAGCAGCCCCAACCTCAACACCCGCCGAAAGCCCCTGTATTAAGCGCCCGGCGAGCACCAACAAGGGCGCCGCGACACCAATGCGTGCGTAGCCCGGAGTGACGGCCACCGACAACGTCCCCGCCGCCATCAGCCAGAGTGTGAGAATCAGGCCGCGGCGGCGTCCGTGGCGGTCGATATAGTTGCCCAGGACGATGGCGCCCAAGGGCCGCATGAGGAAGCCCGCGCCAAACGTCATCAGCGAGAGCATTAAGGACGCGAAGGGATTTGAGCTCGGAAAAAATGTTTTGCCGATATCCCCGGCATAGTAGCCGAAGACCATGAAGTCGTACATCTCGAGGAAGTTTCCGATCGAGACGCGGACCACGGAACCGACTGCCGAATTGGTCTTACGCTCGGGCAAGTGCAGTCATCGTACCAGAGTCAATTCAGGCCAGAGTCAATTCAGGCCAGAGTCAATTCAGGCGGATCTATTTGGTTGGCAACAGCAGCTCGCACGCTTCGGGGTCCCACTTCGATCCATCCGGCTCGCGCCGGTAATGGCTGCTCACCACCCAGGGAGCGCTCAAATACTTGGGATCTTCGACGATTTGTGTCTGCACCAGATACTCGTCGTTGCCGCGCTGGTGAAGATCGTAGTATTCGGTGAGAACGGCATCGGCGCTGAACGGCACGCCATTGTTGCGAAGGTAGCCCGGCTTGATGTGCGTGGTAACCACCTTCAACGTACCGCCCAGTTTGCGGGTGTCCGGCGGAGGCGGGGGTGACGCCATGCTGGCGTCCCTGAATCCAGGCGTGTTGGGATCTTGTGCCGATATCTTCGCCGTATAGGCGCGGATGGATTGCGGCGTCTGCCACAGTGCAACGGAAGTTCCTTGCAACGATGGCTCGGCTTGCGCCGGCGGCGGCGAAAACAATAACAACCGGGTCTGTTTTCCCGCGTCGATCTCGATTTTGAGCGTGGTGTCGTTGGTCCAGGTGATGTGCAGGCGCGCCGGCTGACGCATGATGTTCGGCGCACCGTAGCTCATACATTGCTTGCCTGCCGCGATGTCCTTGGCGGGATCCCAGGTGTCGGACACACGCTTGCCTTCCGCGTTCAGAGGGATGCTGTAGTAATCGCCCTTGGGTGCGTTCAGCATGCGATAGCGCCAATCCTCGGTCACTAGCGATACCCAGTACCCGGTGAGATCGACTGGGGAGCTCGCCTTCGGCGTCGGCGGGGCTGGGGATTGGGGGCTGGCGGGCAGGCACAGGGCCGCGAAAGTGAACGCTGTCGCCATCCCGCGCCGTCTCATTGGTGCCCTCCCAGGCTCTTGTAAATGGATTCGACGAACATGTCGCCGGTCCAGGCGCTGGTGCTGTATCGCCGATCGTAATCCCGGCTCAGCTTCGCCGCCTTCACTTCCTCCAATGTCTTTCCTTTATGCAGCATGTTTTGGACGCGATCCCGAATGATGGTGAGCATATCGCGGTAGTCGCTCACTTCGGATTCGTCGCACAGCCGTCCGTGTCCAGGAATCACCAGTGTTCCTCCTTCCTGCATGGAGCGGGGGACGGTGAGATCGAGAATGTGGTTCAAGGCGCGAATTTCACCCTGGATGCTTCCGCCGCGCTCCAGATCGATCACCGGGTAGCCGGTGGTGAGGAAAATATCCCCGGCGCTCAGTACGTTGGATCCTCGAAACAGCACGATGCTGTCGCCGTCGGTATGAGCGGCCTTTTCGGCGAACATCTGAATTGCCTCGCCATTGAACGCGAAGCTTTTTCCCTCCAGGTACGTGAGCGTCGGCCAGGCTCCCGAGGGAACCCCCGATCCTTCGCGGCTCTCGCGCTGCAGGACATTGTCTTGGGCGAACAGCGCCACTTCAGCCGGCAGCTGGTAGGTGCGGGGAGGTTTCAGCAAAACTGCGTTCGAACCGATATGATCCGCATCGGCGCTGGTGTTGATGATGAAACGCACCGGTTCAGTGGACAGTTTGCGGATCTCGGCGAGCAGCGATTCATGCAGTTGCGGCGCACCCGTATCCACCAGCAGCACGCCATCATGTCCCGCGTCTTTGCCGATCTGGATGGTGACGTTCCCGAGTGTGCTGGCGAACATGTAAACGTTGCCTTGGACGTGACGAACCTCATATTCCTGGCCCGAAGCGGCGAGGGCGACTAACAATAGCGTGGCGATCCTCATTGCTTCGCCCCTGCGGAATCCGAAGCTGTCTGCTTTTTGTGCTCCTGCTCAAACTGGACATCGAAGACCTTGGCGCGTGGAATTTCCATTTGCTTCAGCTTCTTTCGATACTCCGGATACATGGTCTCCGCGCCGCCCCGGCTAGCTTCAAACGGTACGCCGTATTCTTTCGAAAATTCCTGGACCACGGTGTTGGTGCCCGGCAAATGATGCGGCACCCAGCCATAGGGCCGCGGGATCTCGGGAGTGGGCAGGCACGAGCCATAGCCTGCGATCGGAGTGAAAACCTGGTAAGGATTCCAGACCCAGCTTTCGGTGCGCACGAGCGGTTCGGTCAGGTAAACCGGATCTTCCGCGACCGTGGTCAGCGTCAGGTATTTATCGTGCAGGTCTAGAAACTCGGTGAGTTTCGCAAGGTCTGAAAACGCGATGCCATTGCGCCGCAGATAGCCCGATTTGATATGCGTAGTCTCGATGCGCAGCGTGTCGCCTTCCCAAGCTCCCGTAGAGAATCCGGCCCAACTGTGAGGCGCAAATTGAGATGGGTGCGGGCGTCCGTCCATCCAGATGGTGCGCGGGCCGGTGTATGTGCCGTCGATGATATACGCCAGGATTTCGCCCGACGCTGGATCGTTGACCGTGGTGACTTTCAACGCGGACGGGGCACGCATGGCGTAAACCGCCGAATGCGGGATGCACTGGTGCTGCAACACCGAAACAAGATCGCCATCCCATGTATCGGCACGCAGCCGGGCGTCGTCATTGATGGGAATGCCCAGATAATCGCCGGCCGGAGATCCAGGATCGGTGCGCTCCAGTTCATCCTCGTGATACATCGCAGTCCACATCCCGGATGGGTTGAAGCCCGCGCCGCCTTGCGCGAACAGGGGCGCACTCGCTAGCGCGGCGAGCGCGAAGAGAAAAGGAACTCTGGAAACCACAGCGCGTATTGTATAACAGTCGCGAAAACAAGGAACGAGCGCGCCCCGCTCGCCGTATGCTCTTCATACGCCGCTTCCGGCGATACTGAAGGAATCTATGTCGAGCCGATGGCAAAATGCGGTTTTAACCCTGTTCGTTCCTCTGTTTTTGGCGCCCTTTGCCACCGCGCAATCGGAGATCACCGTTCAATCCCCGACCGGGGGCTTGGGTTGGCTGACGCATCCTTATCAAGCGGGCGGCGTTCCCCCCATTCGCTTGACCAACTCGCCGCGCTTCAATGACCTGATTCGGGCCGGAAACCTCTATCTCACGGCGCAGGACGTGGTGGCGCTCTCGATCGAAAACAACATCGACGTCGAAGTGCAACGGTACGGGCCGCTGCTGGCCCAGCAAGTGTTGCGGCGCGCCCAGGGTGGTGGAGCTCTGCGAAGCGTCGGGCTGGGCGTGGCCGCGGGCCCGGAAAGCGTCAGCCTGCAGGGCGTCAGCGTGAACAACTCCGGGTCGGTGGCGCTCTCGGGAGGCAACGGCGTAAGTTCCGGCGGCGGCATCGTGACGCAGTTGGGTCCCAGCATTCCCTCGCTCGATCCGTCAATTTTGGTGTTCGCTAATTTCCAGCACGCTACCGCGCCGCAAAGCAATACTCTCCTCACTGGCACCACCGCCCTGATTCAGAGCGCCAAGAGCGTTCAGGCGCAATACGTGCAGAATTGGGACTTCGGTTTGACCGCGCAGGTCACCTATGCCAGCAGCTCTTTTCACCTCAACAGCCAGGTGTTCAGCCTGAATCCTTATACCTCTGGCGATCTCGACCTGCAGCTCACCCAAAATCTTCTGCAAGGATTCGGACGCGCCGTGAACGCCCGCAACATTCGCGTGCAACGCAATAACGTGAAGGTGAGCGATCTGCAATTCAAACAGCAGGTGATGACCACGGTATCGGCCGCGCTGAATTTGTATTGGGATCTGGTCAGCTTTAATGAGGATGTAGGAGCGCGCCGGCAAGAGGTGAGCACGGCTCAGCAGTTGCTGGACGACAACAAGAGACAGGTGCAGATTGGTGCGCTGGCGGAGATTGAAGTGACGCGCGCCGAGGCGCAGCTCTATTCCAGCCAGCAGGATCTGGTAATTTCCGAAACCAATCTGCAGCAACAGGAGATCGTGCTCAAGAACGCGCTTTGCCGCGACGGCATTTCCGCGGCCGGGCTCGAGAATGTGCATGTCGTGCCGCTCGACAAGATCCAGATTCCACCGAGCGACAACGTTCGTCCAGTCCCGGAGCTGGTCAATCAGGCGCTCGGGAACCGGACTGAAATCGCTACCGCGCGCATCAATATCGAGAGTAATGAGATGAACCTGGTGGGGATCAAGAACTCGCTGAAACCCACGCTCCAGGCCTTCGCGGAACTGACTAATAACGGACTGAGCGGCGAGCTGACTGCGTTTGGCGCGACGCAACCCGGTTTCGATTACCTGGCCGGAGGCTACGGAAATCTTTTGGGTGAGATCTTCCGGCGTAATTTTCCGAATTACTCGGCGGGGCTTTCGTTGAATATTCCGCTGCGCAATCGCGCGGCTCAGTCAGACTATGCCACCAGCCTGCTCGAGCTTCGCCAGAACGAGCTCAATCTGCGGAAGAATACAAATCAAGTGACGGTGGACGTACAGAATGCCGTGATCGGCCTGCGGCAGGCTCGCGTGCGTTACGACTCGGCATCCAAAGCGCGAGAGCTTCAGGAACAAACGCTCGCAGCCGATCAGCGCCGTTACGCTCTGGGCGCCGCCACTGTTTTCCAAGTAGTTCAGGACCAGCGCGATCTGGCGACCAGCCAAAGCACCGAGGTGCAGGCTATGGCCAACTACACTCACGCGCGCATCTCGTTCGATCAGGCATTGGGCACCACGCTGGACGAAAACCACATTTCTCTGGATGAGGCCATGAAGGGCCGGCTCACCAGAGACTCGGCGCTGCCTGCGAATTTGCCGGGGGTAAATCCGGGAGCCAAACAATGACGCGCGCCATCAAGCAAACGGCCGCCCTGCTGTGCTTGACCACTCTGGCCTGGGCGCAGGATATCCAACCCATTCGCTCGCAGGCGCCCGTCATCGTTCGGCCCTATCTGCCCGTCGCCGTTCCGCCCATCTGGCTCGCCAATTCGGAACGGCTCAGCCAGTTGGTGCGCGCCGGGATGCTTTATCTCACTACGCAGGACGCCATCGCGCTCGCGCTCGAAAACAACATCGACATCGAAGTCAGCCGCTACAATCCGTTTATATCGGCATGGAACCTGGAACGTGCGCAAGCCGGCGGCGCCTTGCCCGGTGTGCCCAGCAGCGCGTCGCAAGCTGGATCGGTGGCCAGTGGTCAAGGTGTGGCAGGCAGCCAGGCCGCCGCCGGAGTGAGCGTTCCTGGAGCGCGCTCCAATGGCTCCAGCTCCAACGCCACGGTTTCGCAGATCGGGCCGGTGACGCAGAATTTGGATCCCATCCTCCAGGAGAACTCCACCTTCAGCCATATCAGCTCTCCGCAACCCGATGAAGTGCAAAGCGGCGTGTTCAACCTGATTCAAAATACGCGGGCCTACAGCGGAAGCTACCAGCAAGGTTATCTGGCCGGAGGTATTGCCCAAGTCAGCTACAACGATCACTATCTGAGCGAGAACGCGTCCAGCGATCTGCTGAACCCCTCCGTAGCTCCCACTCTCAGTGTGTCGGTGCAGCAAAATCTGCTGCGCGGATTCGGAGTGGCCACCAACGCCCGCACCATCACGGTGGCCCGTATGAATCTGAACACGGCGGAACTCAACTTCAAAACCCAGGTGATTTCGGTGGTGAACCAGGTACTGAATGCGTATTACAACCTGGCTGCGGATTACGAAGACCTGCGGGCGAAGCGCAGTGCGTCAGAAACCGCGCAAACATTTGTGAGCGATACGAAGCGGCAAATCGAAATCGGATCGGTGGCGCCCAGTGACTTAATTTCCGCCGAGAGCGCGGAAGCCTCCAGCGCGCAGGCTGTGGTGGATTCCGACACCGCGGTGCAGCAGCAGGAACTTACGCTGAAGAATCTGATCAGCCGCACCGGCCCGGTCGACGCGGTGCTCGCGAACGTGCGCATCGTCCCCATCGACTCCATATCCATTCCCGCCAGCGACAATCTGCTGCCCGTCGATCAATTGGTCCGGCAGGCGCTTGCCAATCGCGCGGACCTGGCGTCTGAGCTGGCCGGCGAAAAGGCCAACGAGGTGAACTCGCTCGGAACCAAGAACGGCATTCTTCCGAGCCTGACCGCATTCGCGGTCGAGAGTGAGGCCGGGCTGGCTGGCGTTCCCAGGACCGTTAGCGTCGATGGTTTCACCGAAAGCGGGGATAAGTATTTTGGGGGTGGCATTGGCAACGCGCTCGGGCAGGTGTTCCGCCGCAACTTTCCCACGCAATCGGGTGGCGTCTTCTATCAGGAGCCCTTGCGCAACCGGCAGGCGCAAGCGGATTATTCCATCGACCTGTTAACTCTTCGCCAGACCCAGCTCACCAATCACAAGGATCTCAACCAGGTGGAAGTGGACGTGCGAAACGGCGTGGTGGCTTTGCAGCAGGCTCGTGCGCGCTTCGATGCCGCGGTCAGAAATCGCTCGCTACAGCAGGAGCTGTTCGACGCCGAAGCGAAGCGCTTCCGGCTGGGTGCCTCCACGCCCTACAACGTCGCGCTCCAGCAGCGCGATCTGATCAACGCGCAATCGGCCGCGGTGGCGGCGACGGTGGCCTATAGCACCGCGCGAGTTACGCTGGATCAGACGCTCGGAATCACTTTGGAAGCCAATCATATCGATATCAATGAAGTGAAGAGTGGAAAGATCGGGCGGAATTCGTCCCCGCCCGCGAACTTACCCCTCCCTTAAGAACGGCTTAATGCGCGCTGGCGTTTCCATAGGCTGCATAGAAACTTTGGATTGGTAAAGGCTCCGGCAAAACTCTAGAATGTCGATAGAGTCCTGTCAGCTCCCCGCTGTTCACGTTTGTAAACCCAGTTTGTAAACACACAAACCTCGTTGCACAGATCTAACCCGATTCATTGAGGAGGAAGTGTGTCTACGAACCGATTTTTCGGAATCATCTGCTTTTGGGCATCCCTGCTTTCCACAGCATCCGCGCAGTACTCTTCGGGACCGGGCATGAGCGTCAGCGGCGAAATTCGGTCTGGCAGCGATGCCGCATTGAACGAGTTTATGGTCGAAGTCTATGATCTGCGGACGCACGCGGTGATCGAGCGCGAATCCGTTTCGCATGGACAATTTCAGTTGGACCACGTGCCTGCCGGCACCTATTCGGTCCGTCTGGTAACGACGCCGGGGGGGAATCCGCTGGTCGAGGAATTTCATGAGTTCGAGCCCGGCGGCGCGCCTCTGGTTCTCGACTTGCCGGACCGTCCGTCCGATAGACCGATTTCAGGCATCGTGTCGCTGCGCGATTTAGAACATCCTGTTCCGAAGAAAGCGCGTCAGGAGGCCTTCGAAGCGCAACAGTTCGCACACGCGAACAACCTCCCTAAGGCCATCGCCAAGCTCGAACAAGCCATTCGGATCGACCCGTCGTATCGCGACGCACACATAAATCTCGGCGTGCTGTACGTCCGCCTTGGACGCACCGCCGACGCCCGTGCAGAGTTCCAAAAGGCTCTCGACATCGGGCCGCCCTCCGCGCCTATCTACGTGGACCTGGCGCTCGCTTCCTCGGCATTGGGCGATTACCCCGCCGCCGAAGCATTCGCTCACAAGGCGCAGGAATTGGACCCCAGGGACGCGACTGCGCAGGGGGTGTTGGATTTCGTGAATCGAACGGCGATGAACCCAACTGGGGTCACGCGATAGACCAGCTGCCTTTTCGCTACGAACTGAGCCTTGCGAGCGCCCGTTTCGTCGCTCGTTCCGTACAATGGTCCCGACCGAGCAGGATCGACCTGGGTCCGGGCTTCGGCATTTACTATGGCCGCGACCGCGATACGATCGAGTTGCTTTGCGGGGGCGATAAGTCGACGCAAACCGCTGACATCCGACAAGCGAAGATCTTTTGGACGGACTATACGAAACGCAAGAGTGACGAACGCGACGAGAGAGCGGTAGCGAATGCCCGACTACAAAGAAGATCTCCTCAAGGATCTAAGAAAAAGCCCTAGGTACGCGGCCAAGTACCTGTCAGCGGCAGCGGCGGATTCGCCCGAGGCGTTCCTGGTGGCGCTACGAGACGTCGCTGATTCGCAAAACGGAGTGGCTGGGCTCGCCGCGCAAGCCGGCGTGAATCGGGAAAACCTGTATCGGATGCTTTCCGAAGGCGGCAACCCTCGGCTCCAGAGCCTAGCGGCGATTCTCAAGGCGCTCCACCTGCGGCTAAGCATTGAGCCGCTTCGATCTCCTTGGGCCCCTCGGCACCAGGCCCACGACTGATTTGGCAGCGCCTTCAAAGGTGATTTCGTGAACATTGGAGAGCCGGGTTTCACTGGCGTTTAGCGGTCCCAAACTGCTAAAATAACTGTTGCGAAGCGTTCTATCCCACAATCGTTTCGCTCCTCTATTTTCTAGGAGTTAACTAGTTGGCAGACCCCCAAGATCCTAAAGATCCGCAAACCCCGCCCCCAGGCGGACAGATTCCCCTCGGTGGCGAAAGCAAGCAGAACCTGATCCCCATCAATATCGAAGACGAGATGCGTCGTTCGTATCTCGACTACGCGATGAGCGTGATCATCGGGCGCGCGCTGCCCGACATCCGCGACGGCTTGAAACCGGTGCATCGCCGCATCCTCTACGCGATGTCGGACATGGGGCTGGCCTTCAACCGCGCTTACCGCAAATGCGCGGGTATCGTGGGCGAAGTGCTGGGCAATTACCATCCACATGGCGACGCGTCGGTGTATGACGCCCTGGTTCGCATGGCGCAAGATTTTTCACTGCGCTATCCGCTGGTGGATGGGCAAGGAAATTTTGGTTCCGTCGACGGCGATCCGCCGGCGGCTTACCGGTACACGGAGGCGCGGCTCTCGCGCATCGACACCGCGCTGCTGGAAGATCTGGACAAAGAGACGGTCGATTTCCGCCCCAATTTTGATGAACGGCGGGTCGAGCCCGAAGTACTGCCTACGCGCGTTCCGAATCTGTTGATCAACGGATCGTCCGGCATCGCGGTGGGCATGGCCACCAACATCCCGCCGCACAATCTTACCGAGATCATCAACGCGACCATTCTCCTGGTTCAGAAGCCCGATACGCACCTGAGTGAGATCGTAAATCTGGTGCAGGGGCCAGATTTCCCCACCGGCGGATTCATTCTCGGCCGGCAGGGCATCCTGGACTACTTCACCAAGGGACGAGGCACGCTGAAGCTGCGCGCCAAAGCCGCGACGGAGAAAATCGGGAAGGACCGTGAAGCCATCATCGTTACCGAAATTCCCTACCAGGTGAACAAGGCGCGGTTGATCGAAACCACCGCCGGTCTGGTGAACGAGAAGAAAATCGAGGGCATTTCCGAAATTCGCGACGAGAGCGATCGCGACGGTATGCGCATCGTCTTCGAATTGAAGCGCGGTGAGCAAGCCGAGGTAATTCTCAACAACCTCTACAAGCACACCCAGCTGCAAATCAATTTCGGTGTCATCATGCTGTCCATCGTGGCCGGGCAGCCGCGCGAACTGGGCCTGGCCGACGTACTGCGACGCTTTATCGACCATCGTATTGATGTTGTCCGGCGCAGGACGGATTACCTGCTGCGCAAGGCCAGGGAGCGCGAGCATATTTTGCTCGGCTTCAAGCGGGCGCTGGATAACCTGGACGCAATCATTCAATTGATCCGCGATTCGAAAACACCGCGAGAAGCGCGCGATCGATTAATGGCATTTGAAGCCCCGAACGCGGTGGCAGATCAGAAGTTCACCGAACGGCAAGCGCAGGCCATTATCGAATTGCAATTGCAGCGCCTGACCGGCATGGAGATCGAGAAGATCATCAAAGAGCTGGCCGACATCCAGGTTGAGATCGCCGAATATCTTGACATTCTCGGGTCCGACAAAAAGCTGCGCGGAATCATCGTGCAGGAGTTGAAGGATGTCCAGAAGGAGTTCGGCGACGAGCGCCGCACCCAGATCATCGAAGACACCGGCGAGATTCATCTCGAAGATCTGATCCAGGTGGAGGACGTCGCGGTTACCGTTACGCACGGCGGTTACTTGAAACGCACGGCTGTGGATACCTACCGGCGCCAGTCCCGCGGCGGCAAGGGACGCATCGGGATGGGGACGCGTACCGAGGATGTGGTCGAGCACCTGGTGGTGGCGTCGACGCACGCCTACCTATTGGTGTTTACCACCAAGGGCCGCGTCTTTTGGCTGAAGATTTACGAGATTCCCGATGCCGGCACCACCGGCAAGGGCAAACACGTTTCCGGACTGGTGAATTTGCAGCCGGACGAAGCGGTAAAGACCTTCCTGCCGGTGAAGGATTTTGTTCCCAACCAGTTCATCGTCATGGTGACGAAGCAGGGCGTCATCAAGAAATGCGAACTCACCGAGTTCGACAATCCGATGTCGCGTGGGATCATCGCGCTGTCGCTGGATGAAGGCGATGAGCTGCTGGCCGCGCGGCTCACCAACGGCGAGAACTACATCTTCCTCGGCACCCGCGAGGGCAAGGCCATCCGCTTCGAGGAAGGCGACGTTCGCGCCATGGGCCGGCCGGCTCGCGGTGTCCGCGCCATGGATCTGGCCGAAGGCGACGCCATCATCGGCGCAGAGGTGGTGGAGAAAGAGGGCTTGATCCTGTCGATCTCCGAAAACGGATTCGGCAAACGCACGCCGCTCGTGGACTACCGGCTCACCGCGCGCGGAGGCAAGGGCGTGATCAACATGAAGCTCGCGCCACGCATCGGCAAGGTGGTCGCCATTCTTTCCGTCAAGGAAGACACGGATCTGATGATCATCACGCGCGATGGCAAGATCATCCGGCTGGAATCGGGCGAGATCCGGCAGGCCGGCCGCTCCACGCAGGGCGTTCGGCTGGTGCGCATGGACGAGGGCGATCAGGTGGCCGCGGCGTCCGTCATTCCTTCGGTGATTCCCGACGAGGGCGAGGGCAACGGCAACGGGCAGAACGATCTGCCGCTACAGTAAAGGCTTGCTAGTTGGCGCTAGGGCTTGGCGAGCGTTGCTTGTGCTACGTTTCCAAGCTCCGCTGCCCGGTGCTGGTCGTCTCGAGCTCCGGCCACATCACCCATAGCTCTTTTCGCGACGGAGCGGTTCAGATATGCGTTCGCGTAACTCGGGTTCAAGCGGATGGCTTGCGTGCAATCGTTGATGGCGCCTTGGTAATTGCGCAGGCGTAGCTGGGCGTAGCCGCGCCCATTGAGCGCCAACGAGTTTGCGGGATCCATCTGGAGCGCTTGATCGAAGGCCTGCACCGCCTGCTGGAAGTTTTCCTGTTCCGACAAATAGCGGCCCTGCTTGTAAAACCGGTTGGCGTCATGCGTGGGTTGCGGTGCGGTCAACACTTGCGGCGGTTTTACGGTGGCCGCCGCTGCCACTACCGGCCGCGCTGGGGCAACTGGCGCCTGGACCACTGGCGCGGGGACCACTGGCGCCTGGACCACTGGCGCGGGGACCACTGGCGCCGGCACCACTGGTGCAGACACCACAGGTGCAGATCGGGCCGCGACGGGAACCGGGGCCTTCGGGAGGTCAGGGACCTGAATCATGGGCTCGGGCGGAGCAGGACGCGCTGCCGCTACGGCACCTTGGGCTACAACCACGGGAGCGGGCAGGGAAAGCGCCGGTGGAGCGGGCGCGGCCGGCTTAGGCTCGATCATTTTCTGAGCCGCGCTCAACAACCCCGCGGCTTCCGCAGGATTCTGGCCGCTCAGCATGGCCCGGTTGATATCTTCGATGGCGGGCTGCGAGGCGCCGGTGGCCAGATAAAATTGCGCCCGGCAAACATAGGCCGCGCTGTCCGCCGGATTCAACTGGATGGCCTTGTAGCAATCGGCCAGCGATTGCTGCAGCTGCCCATGCGTGCGGAGAATGGCCGCTCGTCCCAGGTAGGCCTTGGCCGAATCCGGGGCCAGTTGGATGGCTTGGCCATAATCGGTCAGCGCTTCCTGCGTCTGGCCGATCTGCTGCTGAAAGCTGGCGCGCAGCAGGAAATTTTCGCCATTGCGTGGATCGCGCTCTATAGCCTGAGTGGCGTCGGCGATGGCGTCCTTGGTTCGGCCGCTGGCGGCGAGCGCGGAAGCTCGCATGGCATATGCCCGGGAATTGTTGGGTTGCAGCTCCAGCGAGTGGCCTATGTCGGAGACGGCCATGGCAAAATCGCCCAGGTAGAAGTGCGCGTAACCGCGATGCAGGAAGGCTGAGTCGTTCTTCGGATCCAGATCGACGGCTTCGGTGAAAGACTCGATGGCCGATCCGTAAGCCTTCAGATCCTCCGAACGCCGTCCGCGCTCATAGGCTTCCTGAGCTCGCTGCCAGGCGGATTCGGCCGTCTTAGCCGCAGGACCGGCTTCGATTGCCTTGGCGGGCTGCACAGCGGCGCGGGAGACCCTTTTGGCTTCCTTGGCCTCGCGCGCCAGATCCTTCACCGAGGATTGCAGGTCTTTGATCTGAGTTTGGAGCTGGGAAAGCGTGCTTTGGAGGCTCTGGATGGCCGCCCCTAAATCGGGCTTGGGGATGTCATCGCTATACATCCATCCTGCGAAAACCAGGAGCACCACAACGGGGAGGATGTAACGAAGGCGATACAGCATTGCAGTTCTATGTCTGACGCTGCGGAAAATCGAGTATAGCACTTCAGCCGAGCCTTAAGGCATCGGCATTAAACCTGCTAGCCTAGCCCCGCAGTAACACCCCACTAAGGTATTTACCTGCGCTGCTATACTCTGGAGACGACAGGAGTGAAATGGGACAAAATAGCAAGACAGTAGAAGCGTTCTATGCGGCCATGGGGCGCGGAGACGTTCCGGCCATTATCGGAGCGCTGGATCCGCAGATCGTCTGGAATGAGGCGGAGAACTTCGTGTATGCCGACAGGAGCCCTTACATCGGCATAGAAGCGTTGCTCACCGGCCTTTTTGCGCGCCTGGTAGGCGAGTGGGACGGCTTTTCAGCGGTTCCCGGGGAGATCGTGGACGGCGGCGAGACGGTGGTCAGCCTGGGGCGCTATGGCGGTGTTTACAAAGCCACCGGCGTGAAGGTGAACGCTCAGTTCACCCATGTCTTCCGCTTCAAGGATGGGAAGATCGCCAGTTTTCAGCAACACACCGACACGGCGCAGTTCAAAGACGCAGTCAGCCGCCGCGCCGGAGCGTAGCGGATTACCTCATCCCGAGGCGTTCCAGCAATTTCGCAACGAAGCTGGGTGCGGAGGAGCCGGTCTCTTCCGCGGCAAACCCGGACGTTCTTCCGCTACCGCGGCAAACCGGACATTGGCCGCTGCCTGCGCATCGCGGACATTTCGGCTCGGGCGAATTCAGGTGAACGTTCTGGCCCGTTCCGAAGCACTCGCTGCACGTCCCGCTTCCCTTAGGATCGCAGTGGATACACTTCTTGGCGCCGCCTTGCATGCTGATCAGGTCCCCAACTCTTGCCGGATCTCTTGCGCCACCGCGCGGGCTTTGTCCGCGGCGCCGATCTCGAAGCTGATAGCGCCTACACGCGGGTGACCGCCGCCGCCGTAACGCTCGCAGATGGTGGCCAGGTTGTGTTCCACGGGCTGGGTCGCCCAGGGATTTGAACCCACCGACACCTTGGTCCGGAAGCTGGACGTGCTCACCGAAACGGTGTAAACGGAACTCGGAAACAGGTAATACGGGATGAACTTGTTGTAGCCTTCCAGCTCGTCTCCGATCAAATCGAAGAACACCACTCCATTGCCGGTTTGCGCGCGCTTTTGGATCAGGTCAATGGATCGCACGTGGCGCTCGTACAGAGGAACATAGAGCTGCTGGATTTCGGGCTGCTGCACGATCTCGCTCAACTTGCATTGCCGCATCCAGCCGATGATTTTGTGAATAATCTCAGAGCCCTGCGCGCCTTCGATCACCAGGGTCAGTTTCATGGCAGGCGCCTTCAGCTCCACGGCCTCCTGGGCGTTGGCATAGCGTGCGCCGTCGATGATGTCGGCCCACTGCACCAGCTCGGAAAGATCGGGCGCGTCGTATCCGAAGCGCTGGCGCGCAACATCGGCGATAAACATAGTGCAGGAGCTATAGGACGGATCGTAAAGCTTGTGGCCGCTATGATCGTGCCGAAAGTGCTCGGCGTCCTCCGGGCTCAGGAACGCGCTCTGATGATGGTCGAACCACCAGGTGAGCCGCGGGTTGGGCGAATACTTGAAATCGACGATGGCATTCACATCGCCATCGAAAAGCCCATCCTCAAAGAGCTGGGATGCTTTGTGAGCCAAGCCGGTGAATTCAAAATCGGCGCCTGGAGCGTATTTATCGCCGTAAAAACGGCTAAAGTAAGCCGCCGAGGCAGCACCGTCGAAACAGTGGTCGTGATAGAGAACTCTCACCCGCATGAATTCATGTCCCTGAAGCGTGGAAAACTATCCAGCTTGCCTTACTTGAGGGGGTAAATGCAAGTGCGAGGCTAAATCGTGTGCCGGCTCCCCGCTATTCCACGTTGTAATCGTTGCGCAAAGCTTCCAGATTTTTCAGCGCCAGCGAGTGGAAAGGCGAGTCCATCTCCGCGCACTCTTTGCTGAATTTCACCGCGTCGGTGGCGCGGCCCTTGTCGGCCAGTTCTCCGGCCAGCGCGTAGTTGGCGAAACCGAGATAGAAGTACGCCGCGGCGAGCAAGCGATGCTCTGTCTGGATGTAGTTGAGCGCCACCCGGAGATAGCGATCCGACAAACCATAACGCCCCTGCTTGGCATAAACCACCCCTGTCAGCCAGTTGGCCCAGCCCATGAATTTAGCTCTCTTCTTTTCCCACTCGGCCGGCGTGATGTCAGCGGGCTGCGGCCTTCCGTCCACCAGCTCCAGGATATGCAGCGCGTATTTGAGCACCTGCGGCAGATTCCGTTCCAGGCTCATGTCGTGATCGGCGATGGTCATCAGAAAATCGATGTTGTCCGGATCCTTGAGCAGGCCTTCTTCCGCCAATTGGATGGCTTTCTGGGGATTGAGCGTGGCCAATTCGATCACCGTGGCCTTTTTGGTGAGCACCAGGAACTTGCTATCGGGATTGCGCTCGGACAAAGCCAGCGTCAGTTCGGCGCGCTTAGGGTCGTCAGTCTGCACGGCCGCTAAACTCGCGATCGTATATTCGGAATAATCCAGAATCTCTCGTGCGAAGGTGGTCTGCTTGGTCCAGTCTGGCAGGTCGTCCGGATCGGCCGGCTTAGGAGCCGCCAATGTGCGTGAAGCCAGGTCCCACGCCAATTCGGCATACTTCACCCTGAGGTCGAAGTTGTTCATTGCCTCGGCCGCTTTCAAGGCGTCGTGCGCGGAGTCCAGATCGTTGGGGTCCCTGGTCAGCAGCCCGTCCGCGGTCGCAATCACCTTGTCCCATTCATTGGCTTCCATGTAAATGGGAAGAAGCTGTTCGTAGACCCAGACAACGGAGGCCGCTTCCGGATATTCGACCACATACTTTTCGAGCAGAGCCAGCTTGCGGGGCTGCGTCGGTTCCTGCTGAATCCTCTGCAGCAGCAGGCCGTCCTCGGTTTCAGGATCGGCATCCAGCTTGTGCCGGTCCGCTGCCGGCGCGTTTATGGCCAGAGACACCACCAGCAACAGAGCGAGCGCGTGAAGGACCTTAAAGGATCTCACAACACGTGAATTCGGACCCTTTCATAGGGAACTTTAGCGCTCCACCTTAGTACCTTGGGCCCAGGTGTTCGCGTAGCCGCAGGCTGTACGGGCGCTTCAGGATGTGAGATTTAGCTGGCTGGTGAGGGATTGGACCAGTTGATCGAGGGCTTCCTTAGAGGGAAGGCTGCCTTGGGCTAGGGCTGCGTTGCCGCCGCCGCGCCCACCCGCATCGGCGAGCGCGCGTTTCAGCACATCCCCGGCCTGGGTGCCACTGTTTTTGGAAGCAGCCAGCAGAACTGAGGGCGGGTTTTCGGCGACAGCCAGGAAAATGGCAGGTCCCGAAGAAGTGAAGCTTTGAGCCTCGGTGCGCGATTCTTCAGAAAGCGCGTCAACGCGGCGCAACATGCGCCGAATGCCGTCCGAGCCGGGCGCCGTCCCGGCATACAATGCCCGGCCGTTCGATGCTGCGAGTTCGGTAGCCAGACGCCGGCGTGTCTTGTCGGTTTCCTGGAGCTTCTCGCGCTGCGCCTCCACCATAGCCGGCGCCTCATCCAAAGAAGCCGAGAAAACACGCGCGATTTCCGAGAGCGCTTCAAAATCGGCACGAGCGCGCGCAACCGCGCGTCCACCGCACAGAAATTCGATGCGCAGATTCCCGCGGATGCGATCCAGCTTGCGCAGCAGGATAGCCCCAATTTCGCCCGTCGCGCGAACGTGAGTGCCGCCGCAAGCGCTACGGTCCAGCCCTTGGATCGAAATGATGCGAACCTCGCCCTCGCGCTCCGTTGGCTTACGCAGCCCGAGATCCTCGGAGGAATGTTGGAAGCTGATGGCGACGGGCCGATTCTCGAAGACAATTTGATTGGCGCGGCGCTCGGCTTCGCGAAGCTGAGCGGGCTCGAGCGTGCGTCCGTCAGCTTGGGCAACATCGATCGTGCAGGACTCCGCGCCTAAGTGAAAACTGACGGTTGGGGCGTCGAACATTTCGAACAGCACCGCCGAGAGCAGATGCTGGCCGGTGTGTTGCTGCATGTGATCGAAGCGGCGCGCCAGATCGATGGTTCCTTCTACTTCGGTTTGTGTGAGCGGCCCGCGCAGCAGGTGCGCCACGCGGTCGCCCTCGTCGATGACTTCCAGGACCTCCAGCCCAGCCAGGCGTCCGGTATCGAACGGCTGGCCGCCGGAAGCGGGATAAAACGCCGTCCGGTCGAGATAGACGCGCTGCCGGTCCGGACTGGCGGCATCCGGACTCACGTGGACCACGCGAGCCCGGAAATCGGTGAGATAGCTATCCAGGTAATAGAGACGTTCCGTCATTACTGAACGGCAAGCAGCACGGAGTCGCTTGCAATATTGTTTTCCAGGATCAGCGACATCGTACTGCTGCCGCTTGCGACGCCGGATGGAATGGTGACGTTGATCTGGTAGAGTCCCACAAAATTCGGGGTCAAGCCGACAAATAGAGGGGTTGCGCAAGGCGCCTGGTGGAAGAGAGACTCGACACCGAAGCACACTTGGGTGACCCCAGGCACGGTGGCCAGCGTGGTGGAGGGCGACGCCGTTCCCGAGGGAACAGGAGGTGAAGTGGGTCCCAGGCCGATGGTGTAGATCACAATGGTGTCTCCGATGTTCACCGGATGAGAGGGGATGCCAGTTAAGACGGCTTGTGGGGTAGTCATAATGCCGTACCCTCCGTCGTACACGATGAAGCGCGGAGATTGTGCGGCGATGTCCAGATAAATCAGGTTTCCCGGCGTGCCGTTCCGCACCACTTGCACGGTCCCGCCTCCGGCGGCTGCATTAATGGGAATCTCGAAATTGATTTGACCGGAAGAGACGTAGTATAGCGGCGCAGCCACGCCGTTCACCATCACCTGCACTCCGTCGAGTGTGGTCGCGAGTGGCAGACCGCTAGCCGACTGCGCAGCATCGAAGTCGAATTGACTGCCGAAGACCGCGGCGATGTCGCCTTGGGCGACCGCCTCCCCACTTCCGAAGGTCCCATTGTTCACCACGCCTCCGGCAAAGGCGAGCGGTGGACCTTGCGCTGCAACCGTGAGCTCAACCGGGATGACGATGTTTCCGTTAATACCATTGCTTGCGACTGTGACAGTACCGGTGTAAATGTCGGGCGCGAGGCCGGTAGGATCGGCCTTCACGGATATTCCTCCACTGACAGTTGTGGCGGAGAGCCATGTTCCGCTGCTGGCTGCCGTAGCCGTAACGCTAGAGACGGTCAGCGTACCCTGTCCGGCATCCGTCACGGCCACGTTCGTAGTCTGGGCCGGGGATCCTTGCGCGGCGTTGAAGGACAGCGAGCTGCTGCTGGCCTGAGCGATGGGTTGCGTGGTGACATTGAGCGTCACCGCGATCTGCTTATTGTCGGGCGCGAATGACGATCCGGATACGGTGATGGTCCCGTTGTAGGCCGCAGCGGCCATGCTGCTTCCCGCCTTAGCAGTGATGGTGGTGGTGTAACCGGCAGTCGTGGAGCTCTGCGCGCTGGTCGTAGTCAGCCAACTTGCATTCGCCAATTTGGCTGTGATTGGACCATTGGTAGTGAAGGTCGTGGACGTGGTGCCGCCGGGCGCCAGATAGAAAACCAGACTGCTCGGAACGTCGCCGCCCACCTGCGCAGTGACGGTAATGGCTTGCGGCGAGTCGATCGCATTCGGGTCGGAGAGCGTGATGATTCCGGTGTACGGGCCTGCGGCAAGTGAGGAGGTTTGAAACGCGATTGACACCGGGTAGCAACCGCCCCGCAATCCGCACAACTGCGATGTGCCGACGGTGGGAACCATCCATGGGACGGAGGAAGTGGCTGTGAGGTTCAACGTCCCATCGCCGATGTTAAACGTGTCCACAGCGTATGAGGGAGCCGCTGAACCGGTGGGGACGGAGACGGTAAGGGTGTTTTGAATCAGTTCCAGGCGGGGCGCTGCAATCAGGCCTGAAACGAACAGCAGCGGCATAAAAAATCGCACGCTCAAAGTATTGTTAAGTATCACGGAAGCTCCTTAGCCTTTTGGGTGGTGTTCAATTCCAGTGGGTCTAAAATCCAGGTTTCGGGACGCGGGCGGCGCAGCCCGTTATGCAGGCTGAATACCATTCTCGCAAGTTATCGCTTTACCATGAGACGCACCAGAAGGCCAGATGTGTTCAGCCACAATGCATGAGGCAAAGAGAAACATCGCAGGCTCATTCTTTTGGTTCGGTGATTTCGAAGTCGGCCTTCAGGAATTGCCAGTCGGGCAGTTCGTACACGCGCATCTTGGTGGGAACCTCAGCCATCACGTCCTTTAGTTCGCTGGGTCCGAGACGAGAAACCTGTGCGGGAAAAGTGATCAGCGGCGGATCACCGGGCTTAGCGGCGGTGGTGCCCAGGTTGACGGTCATCTTCACGTCGCCGACATCCGCTTCGGAGTGATTGACGACACCGAACTGGATGATCAAATGCCCAGGACTTCTCTCGGTGACGCGAAAGCCAACCAGTTCGAGGTACTTGGCGACGGGGTTGGAGGTGTTAGTCGCGGTAAAGTGCGCCGGAATGGCGGGCGCCGCCTTGGCCTGCTTGTCGGGCGCAGGAGAGGAAGAAGAGCAACCATTGAGAAACACGGCAAGGAAAAACGCCGCTGGGAAGAGCCAACCGAGCCGCATCGAAACTATCATAGCAACGCTTGTTTGCCTGGTACTACCCAAGTGCTCGCCCGTGCGATCTCACCAACGGGTCGCTCCCCAGTACGCTCGGCTGGAGCGGCTCCGGACCCGGCACCGGCGAACTATGGTAGCACCTAAAAAGGTGCTTTAATTGAGGCAGGCCTATGCTTGACATCACCAAGGATATTCAGTCGCTGACGACCTTCCGGCGACGCTCTGGCGAATTCCTGAAACAGCTCAAGAAGAGCAAGCGTCCGGTGGTCCTAACGGTGAAGGGAAAGGCCGCGGCCATCGTGCAGGATGCGCAGGCCTATCAGCGCCTCCTCGATATCGCCGCCCGGGCTGAAGCAGAGGAGGGTATCCGCCAGGGCCTGGAGGACATCCGCGAAGGCAAAGTCCGGCCTGCAAGGGAATTTTTCGACGAGTTTCAGGCCGGGCGCGGCATACGTCGTTAACGTCACTGCCCGAGCGGAGCGCGACCTTGCGTTTCTCTTCGATGAAGTCGACGCCGAACGCTCGGAAGCCGCTCTCAGTTGGTACCGGGGCCTCAAAGAGGCCATCCTCAGCCTCGAAGAGCACCCGAACCGGTGCCCGGTGACTCGCGAGAATTTGAATCTCCGGCATTTGCTCTTCGGCCACAGGCCTCATATCTATCGCGTCATCTTCCACGGCGCGCGGCGCAGATTTAAGGCTTCGGATGTCCTGTGAGCCTGCGGAGCGAATGCGTGGCATACTGATGCCATATGATCCGGCTGGTTTTCGGAACGCTTCTTCTTGCTGCGGCGGGGTGGTTGATGGCGGATTCAGGCGCTGGAGTCCGCTGGACCATGCCTCCCACTTGGACGGCCGAGGCGCAGCGTCCGATGCGCCTGGCTACCTACCGCGTGTCCGCGGATGCTGAATGCGGTGTGTATTATTTCGGAGCCGGCCAAGGCGGAAGCGTGGATGCGAACCTGGACCGCTGGGTCGGCCAGTTTCTGCAGGCCGATGGAAAGCCATCGAAAGCGGCGGCCAAGATCGTCAAACGATCCATTCACGGCTCCGAAGTAACAACGGTGGATGTGTCAGGCGCCTACACCGGAATGGGTGGTCCAACGGCATCGTCCCCCAGCCCTGCCGTTCCCGGATATCGATTGTTGGGCGCCATTGTGATCGGTCCGCAAGGGTCGATTTTCTTTAAGTTTACCGGTCCAGCGAAGGTTGTGGCCGCCAACCAAGCGGCATTCGACAAAATGCTCGAATCTCTTCAGTAATGTGCATCGCTCGGGCCGGTGAGATAATCAAAAGAAAGCAGTATGTTTCGGGCCATCCGGGAACAGATCGACACGGTTTTCCACGGCGATCCAGCCGCCAAGAGCGCGCTTGAGATTTTCTTCTGTTACCCCGGTTTTCATTCCATCCTGTTGCATCGAGCGGCTCACCGTATGCACCTTGCGGGATTCACGCTACTGGCGCGGATTGTTTCGCAGTTTAATCGAACCGTCACGGGCATCGAAATCCATCCCGGTGCGACCATCGGAAGGCGATGTTTCATCGATCACGGAATGGGCGTCGTCATAGGTGAGACTACCGAAATCGGCGATGATGTGCTGCTTTATCAAGGCGTGACACTGGGGGGAACCGGCAAGGAAAGAGGCAAACGACACCCGACGATCGGAAATAATGTCGTCATCGGCACCGGCGCGAAGATCCTGGGTAACATCACGATCGGCGATCACACCAAGATCGGCGCGGGGTCCGTGGTCATCCGCTCGGTACCCGATCACTCCACCGTGGTGGGTGTGCCAGGGCGCGTGGTTCGCCTGCGCGTCGACACGGGCGACTATCTGGAACACGGAACCCTTCCCGATCCCGAGGGTCAATTGATCGACGATCTCACCAAGCGCATCGAGCAACTGGAGGCGCAGATTAAGTTGTTGGCGGAAGATCGCCTGGCCCAAAGACGATGACCGAGCTCCGGCTGTTGGCTCTTGGGCTGTTGGCTCTTGGCTTAAGCGCCGCGCCGCAGAAATACACATATTGGGTGCAGCCCTGCACCGATCCCGCGTCGCTGTGCCAGGCCGACGATCCGCAATTAGCCCAATGGGCTTTCGAAGCGTGGCAGAAGGCGTCGGGCGGGGAACTCGAATTCACACGCGTGAAGGATCGGGACCACGCCCGCATTCGCCTGTACTGGGCTTCGGCCGAGCAAGGCATGTACGGCGAGACTCGCCCCATGGCTTTTGAAGGACATCTGGGCGCCGAAGTTTATGTGCGGCCATCTCCGATGCAGGTGAATGGCGACCGGTTACTGCGCGACGCCATCGTGTACCTGACTTGTCTGCATGAAACAGGGCATGCGCTGGGGCTCTCGCACACCGCCGTGTTCGCCGACATCATGTACAGCTTTCAGTACGGCGGCGACATTGAAGAATACTTCGGGCGCTACCGCAGGAAGCTCGAAACACGCGGCGATATCGCGAAGAATTCAGGAATGTCGGGGGCGGATAGGGCGCGGGTGATCGAAATCCTGAAGGACTCAACCTTGTAGCGCACGCACTCTTGCGTGCCGCGTCGCCACTCCTGGCGACGCAAGGTATTTGCTTATGGTGTTCGCAGGAGTGTTCCCATGGATCGTTGATCCATCCAAAGGGATGAAAACTCCTGCGATCATCGATTGGATCAGAGTAGTGGGACCGGCGAGGTCGAGTTCGCACTGGAGCAATCGAGGCCGGAGGAGTGTTTGATCCGAAACGCAGCAAGTGAATCCAACAGTGTGTGTTCCGAATGGTTCCCTGGTAGGGAACGGGAGTAGCACGAGACGGTGACTAATCGTAGCAATGCGTTTCCCGCTCCCACACCAAGGAGCTAACGATGGAAGCATACTACGTAGAGGAATCGATGTGCACAAGGCCAGCTGGCGGTGGTGGTCAGCGAGGTGAAGCCCGGGGAATGCGAGTTCCACAAGCGGCGTTTCGGCACTACGCGAAGCCAACTGCGAGAGCTGAACCAATGGCTGACGGAGGTGGGCGTGCAGGAAGTAGTGATGGAATCGACTGCGCGCTACTGGCGACCGGTGTGGGTAGCATTGGAGGAAACGGGAATCAAGCGGCATCTGGCGCACGCGCATTCCAATGGAGCACGGCGTGGGCGCAAGTCCGACTTTCGGGATGCCGAGCGGTTAGTTCATCGGTTAGTTGCAGGAGAACTGGTGTTGAGCTATGTGCCCGAAGATGAACAGCAGGGTTGGCGTTGGCTGACGCGCACACGCTATC
>Ga0302325_10001199_pt1 | contig 67605 bp, 57 predicted proteins | sample Palsa_T0_2_FD_201948 | JGI IMG/M metagenome (GOLD analysis project Ga0302325, IMG submission 201948) | Peat permafrost microbial communities from Stordalen Mire near Abisko, Sweden - Palsa_T0_2 | ecosystem: Environmental > Terrestrial > Soil > Palsa > Peat permafrost | place: Sweden: Abisko...
ACCTGGGTCGGGAAGCTGGACCCCCGGCTGCCTCATCGAGGCTGCGAGCGGGGAGGCGGAAGCCTCTAGTCCTCTGGCGGCGCGATGGGCTTCTCGTTGCTCGTGGGCTGCTCGTTGGGCACCGTGGGTGCCGCCGGGAGCGGAGGGGCCGCGGTCGCGCTCGGAGCGTCCACGGGCTTGTCGGGATGGTTCGGACGATGCGATGCCGCGTAGAAGATCCCGCCCGCAGTGGCCGCGGCCGGGAGCGCCGCGACCAGCCACACGACCCTCCGGGACGCGGGAGAGCGCTTTCGGACCCACAAAGCCAGTCAAGGTATCAACCCTCCGATGTTCTCAACCTCCGGCCCTCCACTTCGCGTTCCGAACGTCGAATACGAAGGTGTTCAGCGTGCTGAACATCGACCAGGGGCGCTCGGGCGACCTCGTTTCGAATGACACGATCGGCTCCGCGCAGATGTCGCCGTGCATCTTCGCAACGCGCTTGCCAGCCCATTCGGCATGCGGTTCGGCGATCACGTAACAACCGTCGTGCTTCTCCATCTTTGCGTTGGACAACGTCACGATGAGGTAATCGACGTTGTATTCGTGCAGGACAGGGCCCAGATCGTCCTCGTGGCGGATGTGTTCGATCATCGCGCGGTCGCAGACGAGGCCCTCGAGTTGGACGAACGGCTGGCGCGTGACGTAGGCAGTGAAGGCTCCTAGCGAGCCCATGGCGAAGACCCCCTTACGGTCGCGTAGTCGATCGGCAAGTTCAAGGGCCGTGGCGAGCAAACCGTCGTCCTGGATTGTCCAGAGCGGGCCGTGCGTGATGAAGTAGTAAAGTCCCTGGCCCGCGCCGGACGCCGCGCAGGCGGCTACCAGGACCGCAGCCACGCGCTCTCGTGAGGGCGGCGCCACGCGGGACGCCGCCCACGCGCCGGTCAGGGTCAAGGCCGTGACGAGCGCGGGTACAAGGGGGTAGCCGTACCAGCCAAAGTAGATCCAACCGCTCAGTGCGTTCACGAAGAAGAAGACTCCGGTGAAGCAGAGCACGAGAGCGCCCACCAGAAGGGCAGCCGGCCGCGGACTCCCGGTGCTGCTCGCATCAGGGGTAACCCCGCGTCGCCAGAGCGCGTAGGCGGCCCACGCACCGACGGCCAAAATGATGCCCGCGGTTGGTCCGAACTCGGTATGAAACGCGACTGCCCACAAGTAGCGGACGTTCAACCCCGCTCGGACCACGAGCTGCTTGGCGAGGGCCGATATCGGGAAAGGGGAGCCGAACACGATCACGTTGAGGATCAGGTAGATGGCAACCATGATGCCTCCGCCCGAGAACGCGAGCGCCGCTCGCCATGCTGTGGAAAGCCGCGGTCGCGCAAGCGCCAGCCACGCGGCACCCAAGAGGACCACGAACATCCCGATATCGATGCGCGCCAGCACGGCGAGCGACGCGATCAGACCGAGGCGCGCGGCGCGCCGCGGCGTGACGGACTCGGTCTTCGTGATCTCCAGCAAAAGCCACAGAAAGAGTGGAATGCCGACCGCCGTCTCCATCCCCGAGCGAGAGATGATGTCAGCAGGGACGGCGTACGCGAGCGCCACCACCGGGGCGAGGTCCGCCGACGCCCCGAGCGAGCGCGCGAACGCTCGCGAGAGCTCGTAAGTGGCCACCATCGAGCCAACGAACAGCGCCGCGAGCATAACGTAAAAGACGCTGTTCATTCCTCCGGCCACGAGGCGCACGAGGAAGAGAACGACCAGCCATAAGGGGTGAAATCCGTTCGTGAGCGACGAGTGGTCGTACGTCAGACGACCCAGGCTCGCAAGGTTGTCGGCGACTATCGCGTAGAAGAAGTAGTCGTCCTCGAAGAGCCCAAGGTACGCGAGTGACCCGCGTGATACGTGATAGACAACGGGAGCGGCGACCAGCAACGCGGCCAGATAGGCAATCGCGCGGCAGATCACCTTCGAACGGTCGAGCAGCCATCGGGCCATGGGTCGCCACCATATACCCCAACGTCGGCTTGCCGTAACGGCCCGCGCGAGAACCCGCGCGGGGCTTTGGGCCGGTCGCTTCCGGGGCCACTCGGTAGACTTCGCGCGCGTCCTTGTCTAGCATTCCTGGATGGTCCAGCGCGTCCCTGCCGCATTGGGTTGGCACGGTGCGTTTCTAGGTGTAGACGTCGTTTCGGTGGCGGACGTGGCCCAGGCGTGTGACCGTTTCGGTGATCACTATCTGCGACGCGTGTTCACGCCGGCTGAGGTCGCCTACTGCACCGCCGAAGGTCGAGCCCCAGCGCCGCATTTGGCTGCCCGATTTGCCGCAAAAGAAGCCACATTCAAGGCGTTGCGTGGCAGCGCCGAAGACCCCCTCGACTGGCGCTCGATCGAGGTTCTGCGCCGCGCCGACGGCTCGTGCGCGCTACGACTTCACGGGGAAATGAGCCGGCTCGCCGACCGCCGCGGCGTGGTCCATCTCGACGTGAGCTTGAGTCACGACGGTGCGTACGCTATCGCCGTCGTTCTTGGCGCAAGGCCCATCGCGGCCTCCCCGAGCGGCGTCTCCTTCGGCATCCTGCGACGGTACAAGCGCCCACGGAAGATGCAGTGACCATGATCGACGAGATTCGCGCAGTTCTGAAGGAGCACGGCCGCCTTTCGGTCGACGCGGCGACCTGCGGCGAACGGAACGACCTCTATGCCGCGGGTATGACGTCGCAAGCGAGCGTCAACGTCATGCTCGCCCTCGAACGGGCCTTCGATATCGAGTTCCCTGACCGAATGCTCAAACGGAGTGTCTTTGAGAGCATCGCCTCGATTCGCGATGCCGTGAAGGAATTGACGGCAAATCGCTGACTTCCGTGCCTGTAGAGAGGATTAATACCGTGGGGCAAACTGGGATTCATGTCGAAGCGGTACGCCGCATAGCCGCCGAGATTGCTGGGCCGGCGGCCGACGGGGTCGACCGCGAAGGGCGGTTTCCTCACGAGACGTTCGCCGCCTTGAGAACGGCGCGGATGATGAGCGCCTGTATCCCCGAGGATCTCGGTGGCTTCGGGTGCGGCTTGGTCGAGCTTGCGGATATGTGCGAGGCGCTCGCCCAGCACTGCTCGTCCGCGGCCATGGTGTTTGCGATGCACCATATTCAGCTCGCGTGCATCGTTCGGCACGGGCTGGATCAGCCATACTTTCGCTCCTACCTCGCCACGATTGTCGCGCAGCAGAACCTCATCGCGTCGGTTACGTCGGAGGTAGGCGTCGGAGGCGAGATGCGAACGAGCCTCTGCGGCGTCGAACGCCAAGGCGATCGTTTCACGCTCGCTAAGGACGCCTCCACCATCTCGTATGGCCAGCAAGCGGACGACTTGCTCGTGACCGCCCGGAGCTCGCCCGAAGCCCCCAATAGCGATCAGTCCCTCGTGCTCGTTCGCAAGGCGGACTACTCGCTCGAGCAGAAAGGCGCGTGGGACGCTCTCGGCATGCGCGGGACCTGCAGCCCCCCGTTCAAGATGACGTCAAGGGGTGGCGTAGATCAGATCTTGGCCTCGCCGTTCTCGGACATCGCGAGCCAAACGATGGTACCATTTTCGCACATTCTATGGGCGAGCTGCTGGCTTGGGATCGCCAAGGCCGCCATGACCAGGGCGCGCGCATTCGTGCGCGCGCAGGCCCGCGCCAAGCCCGGGACGACGCCTCACGCGGCCCTGCGCCTCGCCAGGGGAGCGAGCTTGCTCCAGTCGATGCGCACCAACGTGGAACACGCCGCCCGCGAATGCGAGGCCCTGCGGGGTTCCGGTCACGAGACCGAAGTCCTGTCCTCCGTCGCCTTCGCTCTGAAGATGAACAACCTCAAAGTCTCGTCGTCCCAGCTTGTGGTCGAGATTGTGCAGGAGGCGTTGCAGACCTGCGGGATCATGGGCTACAAAAATGATTCGAAGTTCGCGGTCGGGCGCCACCTGCGCGACGCCTATTCCGCCGTGCTAATGATCGCCAACGATCGAATCTACGCGACGAACGCGACGATGCTCTTGGTGCTCAAGGACGACTGAGGAAATCATGGCCGAAGGCTTCTCGTCTCAGGGTTTCTACGACGACCTGGTGAAGAACCGCTTAATCATCCCGACGAGCGTTCCCGGCGTCTTCGGCCGCGGTACCGTCTTTGAGGACGTGCTTCACCGCTTCGACGCGTTACTCTCGCGAGCGGCGGCCCCGGATGGCGCCGAGGTGATGAGGTTTCCGCCTACGCTGGACCGCAAGGTCTTCGAGAAGAGCGAATACCTCGACTCGTTCCCTCAGCTGGCGGGCAGCGTCTTCAGCTTCACGGGTACTGAGGCGGATCATATCCAGCTGCGCGAGGCAGTCCATGCGGGCCGCCCTTGGGCTCAATGGCAGACGATGACCGACGTCGTCCTTACCCCCGCGGCCTGTTACCCGGTCTATCCAAGCTTCACGGGGACGATTTCCGAGACCGGTCACTTGGTCGATATTCAAAACTGGGTATTCAGGCACGAGCCATCCCCGGAGCCCACGCGAATGCAGTCGTTTCGCATGCGCGAGTTCGTCCGGATCGGAACCGCAGAGGTGGTCGTGGCGTGGCGGGACATGTGGCACCAGCGGGGGCTCGACTTGCTGCACTCTCTAGGGCTGCCCGCGACAAGCGACGTGGCTGCGGATCCGTTCTTCGGCCGACTCGGGCGAATGCTGGTGGGCAACCAGCTCGAGCAAAAGCTCAAGTTCGAGGGACTGGTTCCGGTCATCTCCAAGGAGCAGCCCACCGCGATCTGCTCCTTCAACTACCACCAGGACCACTTCGGCCAGCTCTTCGGCCTCAAGTTGCCCAAGGGAGGCCTCGCCCAGACGGCCTGCGTCGCATTCGGCTTGGAGCGGTGCGTCATGGCGCTCTTCAAGACGCACGGGATGGTCCCATCATCGTGGCCGGAGGGCGTGCGCAGTCGCCTTTGGGTATAAGGTACAGTAACAAAGTTGTTAAGATGGCCCCTGAAGCCGTGACGAGCCAACCTGCGAACGGGGAGATGACATCGCCCCCCAATCCCGCCGCGACGACATCGCCCCCTGATCCGCTGCCGATCGTATTCGGCCCGCCCGACCAAGCTCTCTTTGGGCTCTACCACGCGCCGTCCGGCCCTATGAGGCGCGACGTCGGAGTCGTGCTGTGCCGCCCGCTCGGCTACGAAGCGATGTGCTCCCACCGGATGTATCGCCACCTGGCTGAACGCCTTGCTGAGAACGCGATTCCCGCGCTTCGGTTCGACTACCACGGCACGGGCGACTCGTCGGGGGACCCGGACGATCTCGGGCGAGTCGGTGCGTGGCTTCAGAGCATCCACGCCGCCGTCTCGGAGCTCCGGCTCCGCTCGGGCGTTCAGGCCGTCGTGCTCTTCGGCCTTCGCTTTGGAGCGACCCTGGCGTGCTGCGCCGCGGCCGATCAGGGCCGTATCGATGACTTGATCCTTTGGGCGCCCTTTTCTTCGGGACGCGAGTTTCTCAGAGAGCTGCGTGCACTTCGCATGATACGGCAGCGGGATCTCGACACCAGCCGCCCGCCGCCCGACGGCTGGGAAGAGGCGGCTGGATGCGCGTTCGACAGGCAGACCGTTTCGGCCGTCTCTCTGCTCGATGTCATGGCGCGCCAGGGGCCCTTCGCAAAGCGCGTGCTCATCATCCCGCGCGACGACGTGACGGGAACCGAAGCCCGCCTGACGCAACACCTCCGCCAAGCCGGCGCCAACGTCGACGTCGCCGCCGAGCCTGGCTATGGCGCGTTGATGCGCGACGATCCGCAGGACGCCGTGGTTCCGACTGACATGCTCGACAAGATGGTCGCCTGGATCGCCCAATCACGCGAACCGATCGACCCCGGTCCCCCGCCGAGCACGTTGGAGTCGCTTGCCTTGTTGACGACACCGGGCAGCACCAGACATCCCCGTGTACGCGAACGTGCCATACGGTTTGGTGCGGCGGGCAGTCTCGTCGGAATCGTGACGGAGCCCGTCGACCAAGATCTGCTCCCGGGCCGGCCCGCGTTCCTCTTCCTGAACGTGGGCGCCAATCACCATGTTGGCCCCAATCGAATGTACGTTTCGCTGTCACGCACGCTTGCGCCGCTCGGTTACCTCTGCTTCCGATTCGACGTCGCCGGCCTCGGTGACAGCAAAGCGGCGCCCGGGACCCAGGAGAACAGGCTTTTCTCCAAGGACTCCGTTCCCGACATCAAGGTTGCCATGAACCTGATGCAGGAGCTGTACGGGGTCGATTCCTTCGTCATGGTGGGGCTTTGCTCGGGTGCTTACCTCGCGTTTCTTACGTGCCTCGAGGACTCCCGCGCCGTAGGTCAGGTCTTGATTAACTCGCAGACCTTCCACTGGAAGGAGGGTGACCCGACCTTGCCCTCGGCACGCCGCAACGTTCTTTCGACGCGTTACTACGTCCGCAATCTGTTCGACCCCTCGACGTGGCGACGCGCCGTTCGAGGAGAGATCAATGTGCGATTGGTCGCGACGGTCATGCGAGATCGGACGATAGCGCGCGCCAAAAGCGCCCTCGAGAGCCTTTCGGCGAAAGTGCGAGCCCAGGCGGAGCCCCTGTCGGACATCGCGCGCGAGTTTCGTTCCCTGTCCGACCGAGGTGTCGACTCGCTTCTACTTTTCAGCTTCAACGATGGCGGGCTCGACATGGTCGAAAGGCACCTGGGAACGAACGCGCGAAAGATGCGTGGCCGGACGAACTTCCACTTCAAGATTGTCGACGGCGCCGATCACACGTTTACTCCACTCGAATCCCAAGCTCGACTTCGAGAAATCATGATTCATTATGCGACGAGCGCTTTTTCGCGGAGCCCGCGCCGCCTGCGTCGTTCGGTTGCTCCTCGAAGCCGGTGATCGGTTCGAACTGCTACGAGAGCCCCGTACCAGAACTCCAACAGTATGGCCATGCAACAGGGGATCGCACTTCGAGGGGCGGCGCTCGCTTGCGCGTGGCTCCTGGGCTGCACGGTCGAGACCTTCAATCATTCGGACGGGGGCCTCGATGCGACTGTCCCGGTCGACGGGGCGGCCTACGGGGACGTCCGCGCGGACGCGGACGGCGGAGGTCCCAGCGACATCTCCGAGGCATCTGCCGTTGAGGCCTCCGGCCTGGTCGATGCCACGGCCGACGTAGCGACCGCGACCGACGCGGCCGCCGAGTAGGCCGGGGACGCGTCGGGGCGCGTCGCTCTCTTCGCTCACGCTGCAGGCGCTGATAGGATACTGCCGATGATTGAGCGGGAAGCTCCGGGCGAGTTGACCTGCGTCGGGACGTGATGGCGGTGATCGAGGCGCTCAACGTGGTCGTAGCGGTTCTCGCGCTGCCGGTGTGCGCGTGGGCCGTGTACCTTGCCGCTCTTGCGCTCCTCTCTTCGGAGGTCCCTCCACCACCGGTGCAGGGCCCGCCGTCGATGCGATTCGACATCGTCGTTCCGGCGCACGACGAGCAGGGGGGTATTGCGGCGACGGTCCGCAGCCTCATGGCCGTCGACTACCCAGCGGAGCTGCGCCGCGTGATCGTCGTGGCCGACAACTGCAGCGACGCGACGGCCGAGCGCGCGGCCGAGGCCGGCGCTAGCGTGCTCGTTCGGGCCGATCCGGAGAGGCGGGGCAAGGGATACGCCCTGGGGTTCGCTTTCGAGCGCTCGCTCGCGGAGGGCGCCGCCGACGCCGTGGTCGTCGTGGATGCGGACTCCACCGTGACGCAGAATCTGCTTGGCGCGTTCGAGGCCCGGTTTCGCGCCGGCGCCCCGGCCGTGCAGGCCGAGTACGCGGTGGCGAACCGCGAGGCCTCGTGGCGCACGCGGCTGATGCACATCGGCTTCACGCTCTTCCACGACGTCCGTTCGCGTGCGCGCGAGCGCCTCGGCGTGTCGGCCGGCCTCCGCGGCAACGGCATGGGGTTCGCGGCGACGACTCTGCGGGATGTGCCCCATCAGGCCTACTCGATCGTAGAAGACGTCGAGTACGGTATCCGCCTCGGGATGGCGGGCCACCGCGTGGTCTACGCGGGGGAGGCGAAGGTCTTCGGCGAGATGGTGGCCTCGGAGAAGGCGTCGCGCAGCCAGCGACGGCGGTGGGAGGGGGGCCGGTGGGGGCTCGCCCGCCGCCACGCTGGCAAGCTCCTCGCGGGCGGTCTCTCCAGGCCGAGCCTCCTCTTGCTCGACCTCGCCGCGGATCTGCTCGTCCCGCCGCTGACGTACGTCGTGCTTGCCGCGGTGGTCGGTGCGGGGGCGGCGGCGGCGTGGGTGCTGTCGGGACGCGGCGCGTGGTGGGCGCTGTTCCCTTGGGCGCTTGCGCTCGGCTGCCTCGCGACGTACGTGGCGCGCGGCCTGTGGCTGGCGAAGGTGGGCCCGCGAGGGGTCCTGGACTTGATATGGGCGCCGGTTTACATGGTCTGGAAGGTGATCCTGGCCCTCCGACCCGCGCGCGGGAAAAAACTGACCGGATCCGCAGCCACGGGCGCCGCTGGGGACGGCCAGGAGTGGGTCCGGACGGCCCGTGACGGGGAGGAGCCGTCTTCCAAGGTCGAGCCGTGAACGGGCCTCGTCTCGTGCTCGGCCCGGTGCCGATCGACGCCGTGACGATGGGACAGGCCCTCGACGCGGTGGAGCGCATGGTAGATGCGGGCGAGGGTGGCGCGGTCTTTACTCCGAACGTCGACCACATCGTCATCGCGAGCGAGGACTCCCGGATGCGTAGCGCGTACGCCCGGGCGAGCCTCTCGATCGTGGACGGGACGCCGGTCGTCTGGGCGTCGCGGCTGTTCGACGTAGTGCTGCCGGAGCGCGTGGCCGGCTCGGACTTCGTCCCGCGGATCCTGGAGCGGGCGGCCGCGCGGGGATGGCGCGTGTACTTCCTCGGCGGCGCGCCGGGTGTGGCCAGGGTCGCCCGAGACAAGCTGCGCGAGAGCCTGCCCGCGTTACAGGTTGTCGGCATCGACGAAGCTCGTATCGGGACCGACGACCCGCCCGAGGCTCGAGAGCGCGTGCTCGCCCCCATCAGGGATGCGCGCCCGCACCTGGTGTTCGTGGCCCTGGGCGCGCCGAAGCAGGAAATCTGGATCGATCGCTGCCGCGATGACATGAAGCCCATGGTTTTCTTCGGGGTGGGCGCGTCGCTGGACTTCGTGGCGGGGACAGTTCCGCGTGCCCCGCGTTGGATGGCCACGGCGGGGATGGAGTGGATCTTCCGGCTCTCGCGCGAGCCGCGCCGCCTGTGGCGCCGCTACCTCGTACAGGACCCCAAGTTCCTGTTGGTCCTGGTGCGTGCGCTCCGCGACAGGCGCGCGGCGCTGTAGCCAGATTATTGGCCGGCCGACGGCCCCCCTACGGCTTTGGCAACGGCTGGGCGAGCCGGACGTCGAGCACCGTGATCGACCACGGGGGTAGCGACTGGGCGATGCCCGCCGTTCCGCCAGCCGGCGCCCTTGCCGCCACGAAACCGGTCGATCCATCCGCGTAGACGTAGGCCCGAACCGATGCGATGGCGCCGCAGCCCCCGAGGTACACCTCGGCGAGGCGTGGCTCCGCCAGCATGTTGATGGCCACCGCGACGACGTGCTCCCCCTCGTCGTCGCGGGACGCGAAGAGCGAGACGCCGGGGGGCGTCGTGGTCGGCATGTACCAGTCGAGGAAGTGCCCTTCCTTCCCGTCGAAGTTCCGGTAGGCGGCGAAGCCCTGGGCGCTGGCCGAGCCGGGCGGTGGTACCGTCCAGTAAAACGCCGACGCGACACCGAACTGCGCGAAGCGTCCCAGCGCTTCGGCCGTGGCGAGCGCGCCACTGATGTGTTTCTCGCCGCCGAAGTTCCACTCGCCGATCGAGATGCCGCGCCCCGGGTAGTTCTTCTCCACCCACTCCTTCATTCGAGGTAGGAGCCGCACGCGATCCTTGATCCACGACTCGTCCTCGTAGTCCGGATCCCACAGGCTGCGCGTCGACCGCAGCCGTAGCTCCGCAGTCTTGGGGTCCGAGGCGTCCGAGTACACGCCGCTCGCCTGCGGGTAGTAGTGCAGATCGAGGACGTCGAGGATCCTCACGCCCGTCTTCTGTTCTCGCTGGCGCAGGCTGCTAAGGTACCACTCGACGAGGTTCACGCCCCCGTGGGCCCTGCGATCCGGTCTGCCGATGGCGCCCGGCGCGAGGTCCTTCGCCGAGAAGAAGTAGCCCGACCATCCCCACTCAGCGGGGCCAGCGATGAGGGCTTCCGGGTCGGCCGCGCGCACGGCCTCGCCATAGCGGATCGTCCGATCGAGGAGCTCGTCGTAGCCGAGAGGGTCGGGGTGCACGTCGCGGTGGGTGGCGCTCCAGAGCATCGGCTCGTTGTCGAGGATGTACTCGCGCGTGCTCCGGCTGCCGGTCTTGGCTTCGGCGGCCCGCACGGTCTCGACCCAGCGCTTCACCCACTCGGGCGGTGCCGGCGTGCTGGTCCGGCTGGGAGGCCCGGGGTCGATCCTGGTGCCCGAGGTCGTGGTGCCATCGCCCGCGTCGGGATGATACGGATCGGTGTGCGCTTGGGCCCCGAAGACGGAGACCGGGAACGAATACGACGAGGCGTCCTTCGCGACCCACCCGATCGTCGGGAGACTGAGCGCACTGGTCTTGCCCTGCGCGCTGTTCGTCGAGATGAACTGCGCCCAGTCACCGGCGCCGTGGTTCTCGAAGAACCAGTCGGACGCGCTGTTGTCGAAATGGCCTTCCCAGTTGTAGCGGCTCGAGCGGTTCCCGCCCCAACGTCGGATCGTCGCCCCGATCTCGGCCGGGAAGTGGGTGAGGTCGTCCGTGGCTCCGCCCGTGACTGCGACTCCGTAGATGAACGGGCTGATCGCGACAGGCCGCGCGTCGCATCCGATCCGCATCGGCGTCGGGGCGCCTAGGGCGGGGGCCGCCGGCTGCGTCCCGACCGCGGGCGTGGCTGCGGGCGTGGCGAAAACGGTCGACGTCTCGGCGGCGCGCGGCGCAGCGCTCGGGCAGCCCGGACCGACGAGCGCCACGGCCAGCGCGATCCAGCAGGCGCCAAGGCGGGGACGGTGCGAGCGCAACGTCATCGACTGGGCCGGTGGACGCACCCCTGCGCCTGGAAACGCTCGCAAGGCGCCGTGACGTCTCCCTGAGGACTCGCGTCAGCGTGGTCCGAAAGGTGCTCTTGGGTTTGGATGGTTTGCATCTGGACGCCCCGCGGGTTCAGTGTCGTCGAGAATCGCGTGCGCGTCGAACGGCACGACCCCGGCGCCGGGGCAACTTCGAATGCCCGCGCTACCCGACCGTTCCCATCCGGGTTGCCGCTCGCCCTTGCCGCCCGTCATGCGCTATTGTTCCGCCGGTCGTATCGTCCATGATTCCAGGAGAAGCCCGTATTGTTCGAATTGTGGGCAAGGATTTTTTCGCGCTTCGAGACGGTTTGCGCCGATCGATCACGTGGCTACGCGACCCGCAATGCTCGCTGCGAGGCCAACACGGTGAGTGCCTCAGTGAGCGTGCGTAGCCTCCGTCTGCGCGTAGGCCTCGTCGCCTTCGCCCTCACCAGCGTGTGGCCCCTAGGCATGCCACGTGCGGATGAGGGCATTCCCCCAAATCCGATCGTGTCGCGTTCGAAGCATGTCGTCGGCTTGTCGTCGCTTCCGTTTTCCGATGCCCGGAAGGTCAACGACAGCGATTACGCATCTGCTTGGACCGCCGGCAGGCCCGTGCCAGAGAAGCCCGCGTGGGTGGCGATCGACGTGGGCGTTGGGCCACATGCCCTCCTCCTCAATTGGTGCAGCTCCGGCAGTTTCAACTACGAGGAGACGGACTACGGGAGCCCCGGAGCCTATCGGATCGAGACATCGGCCGACTCGACGGACGGAGCCAATGGATCGTGGCGTCTCGCGGCGGACGTGGTCGTCGTCTCGGTGCACGGGCAAGCGAAAACGTTCGAGTTCACCGGCCAACGGTGGGTCAAGTTCGTCGTTACGCGAACGCCCGATCCGAGCCCCAATGGAGTGCAGGTCAGCGAGATCGACCTGCACGACGTGTCCTCGGGCGCGAAGGACACATGGTTTTTCCTCGGCGACAGCATAACAGCCATGGCATTCAGCCGCACTCCGGAACACCAGCCGAGCTTCGCGGCCTGGGTCCAGAAGCGGCATCCGGGCTACTTCCCGGCGATGATCGATGGCGGTACGGGCGGCGACAAGAGCGATCAAGGCGCCGCCCACATCGACGATTGGCTCGCGAAGAACCGGGACGTCCACTTCTGGGCAGTCGCCTACGGCACGAACGATGCCGCAGGCAACACCCGAGATACCATGCACTTTCGCGCCAACATGCAGCGAATCGTAGAACGCATCCGCGAGGCGGGGCGCGTCCCGATCCTCGCGAGCATCCCGTTCGCGACGGACGGTCAACATCGCGAGATCCCCGAGTTCAACCGCGTCATCGAGGAGCTTCGCTCAATCTACGGCCTGCCGCGGGGTCCCGATCTGTACGCCTGGTTTCTGGCTCACCCGGACCAGCTTCGAGACGGGGTTCACCCTACAGACCAGGGGGTGGTGGCGATCAACCGCCTCTGGGCGGAGGCCGTCGATCCGCTGTACCCGCACTGATTTCGGGTGTTCCCCCACGCGCGCTTGTGCTTGACTGCTTTCACGACGCCGGGCGGCAGGAGCCTGCCCGAAGCGACGCTCGAGCGATCGGCGGCGCCTCCTGGCTTGGGCGTAACCGGCGGATTCCGTCGCTTCGTGCCGCGGATGGGCAGTAGCATGGGACGCGTTCCAGTGAGACTGGACGCTGCGCGACCGTCCATCAGGCGTTTGTCACGTTGACTTTCCTACTTTTACCTGCGCCGCCAGTGGTGTAGAGAACATTGTGGTGAGGCGGCTTCAGCAGTTCGGGCAACGAGCGGAACCGCTTCGTTCCTCGCGCGTACGGCATCAACGGAGCGGGAACGGTGACTGTGCCCTCGGAGATGATCTGAGGCCAATACCGAGCAACCAAGGTACCTGAGTCCGCCCCCGCCCCGGGAAGTGCAACATGAACGACAAACGATGGAATTTGTGGGTGATAGGGGCAGTCGCCACCCTGGCCTCGTGTCTGGCCCTTGCCTGTGGACAATCTGCGTCGAAAGACTCCCATTCGGGCGAGCCGGACGCGGGCGGCTCCTCGGGGGGCGGCGTGAAGGGGAATAACCCCGACGGCGGACAATCCTCTTCCGACGACTCGGGCTCGGAGGACTCCATCGACGCCGGTGTGAACGATAACCCCATTGACGGCGGAGAGAACGGACAGCCTTTTTCCGGAGACGGCTCGACCGCTTCACTGGTTGTCAGCGTGAGCGGCAATCAGCTCGTCAACGGCGATGGTGGAGCGCTGCAACTGCGGGGCGCCAACATGAGCGGGCTCGAGCAGATTGCGGTTCAAGGTGGAGATGTCGCCAACTGGGACGGAACAATCCCGAATTGGCCAGTATACAAGACTTGGAAACCGAGCGTGGTACGCCTCCCGCTCAATGCAGGGTCTTGGTTGGGCCTGACCACTTATCAAGCGCATGGGCAACCCGCGACTAGCTTCGGTTCAAAAGTAAACGCCGACCCGCAAGGCAACTACAAGGCGACGGTAATCACTGCGATCGCTGCCGCGCAGGCGCAGGGCCTGTATGTCATCCTTGATCTCCACTGGAGCTGTCCGCAGGTCACGCTCGACGGCAACACTCAATACATCACCCCGGACGGGCAGCCGGAGTTCATGAACTCCTCGACCGACATCACGTTCTGGACGTCGATTGCCGACACGTTCGGCACCCAGGCGACTCCGAAACCAGGGATCAACAACAACGGCATTCTCTTCGAATTGTTCAATGAGCCGTACATTGATGACTATGCCACCGGCTCCACTCTCTACGGCCTGATGCTGAATGGTGGCACAGTGGCAAAATTTACCTGGGCCATCGGCGCATACGACGTCACCCCGAGCGGGGGAGTCGGCATTGCAGGATATCAGCAAGCGCTCAATGCTATCCGGGGTGCGGGAGCGCACAACGTCCTCATCATCAATGGCCCTTCGTGGACCGAGGAGGCCCAAAATTACCTCCAGTGGTTCCCAACCGACACGCTCTCCCCGCCCCAACTCGCCGCGGGCTGGCACCCCTACCCACACGGGACCTACCCGTACAGCAACGGGGATGTGTACGGTAAGACCGGCGGCGATCCGGGGGCGGGTACCTCCTCATTTGCCCAATGGTTCGAGGCGATTCTGGCGGCCGGCATCCCGGTCATCATCACCGAAGACGGCGGCCAGGGCGGTACCAGCGCGTCGAGCGGTGAGCCGCATATGTCGTACATGGAGGCGTGGGCAGACACGAATCATGCCTCCTACATGGCGTGGGAGTGGACCGAACCGCAGCCGTACAATAGCACGTCGACAACCGACTATTTGACCTGGTACGCCTCCAACAACAAGACGATCCTGCCCGTCGAAGGCGCGGGACAGGCGCTCTACACGTGGCTTACCTCGCACCAATGAGATACGCCCAGACTACTTGAAACGAGCGGATGCCCTCAGGCGACGGTCGAGAGCTTGCGTCGCAGCTTTGCGCTCGGTCTCTCGACGTAGCGGTTCATGAGCCAGGCCATCCCGAGAGCGAGGGCGAGGGCCGTCATTGCCCGGAAAATGCCCGTGAGGTGCGTGACCTGGGACACGGCGTACAGCACGGCATGGTGCGTCAGATAGAGCACGTAGGAGAGGGTCCCCAGAAACCGCATGGGCCGCCAGTTGAGGGCCCGAAAGATCCCCAGGTCCGGTCGCCGCACGGCCGCCATGAAGATGGGCGTCAGCGCAATTCCCTGCAGTGAGTATCGAATCGTTTCTCGGAACGTGGGATTGCGGAACAAGAGGGTCACGAGAAGGAGTACGACGCCGGCCGGGAAGCCGAAGCGGACGAGGATTGCGCTTCCTCCGTCTGCACGCTCCTTCCCCCCGACGTCGAGAACCGGATTGTTCCACACGGCCAGCGCGCAGCCGAACGCGATCGAATCGATGCGCGTATCCGAGCAAAGGTACGTCCGGTCGGTGGACGAGCCCAACGCGAGCACGAGCACGCAACGCCAGAGAAGAACCACCGCGCACACGCCCCAGAACACCCGCGCCTTGTGCTCACCCGAGAGCCCGCGGCGCTCGAGGGCGAGAAACACGAACGGGAAGAGCAGGTAGAAATGCTCCTCCACGGCGAGCGACCAGAAGACGCCGGTGCCCGGGGCGGTTCCGCCCCACCCGTGCAGGGCGATCCAGTAGTTCGAGAAGTGCAGCGCTTGCGAGGCGACCGGCATCGTGGCGATCGGCGGTTTCAGATCGGGATAGATGCTCAGCCCGACGACGGTTGCCAGGAAGAGCACGATGTAGAAGGGCGGGAGAATCCGAAGCGCTCGCCGGAGGTAAAAGTTTTTCAAGCTGACCGTGCCGGTCGTTGCCGCCTCGACGCGCATCAGGGTCGTGATGAGAAACCCGCTGAGGAAGAAGAAGATCGTGACGCCGAGGCCGCCGGGAAACTGCTCCACCCCCGCGTGCGCGACGAACACGATGAAGAAGGAGACCGCACGCAGCCCGTCGAGCGAGGGGATGTGCAGCACCTGCGATCGCTCCGCGGGGCCGACGACGGTGCCAGAACCCTCCGCGCGCGGCGCCGCAACCGTCGCCATGGAGCCAGCAGCCTATAGCCTCGCCGATTCCATGTCGCAAGGAGCGTGCACCGCGCCTCACGGGACCGAGGCTAGGGCCTGGTGTGCCATCTTGAGCGCGCGCGACCGTCAGAAGGTGATTTGCCGAGGATGTAGGGTGAGCGCGGCGTAGATCATCGCCATCGAGAAGCTCCCGACGCCTTGCTCGTCCTGCCAGACATAGCGGACACCTCCGCCGAGGCCTAGCAGCGGAGACGCGGCGTACTCGGCATCGAGCGCGAACTGCACGGACGTCAAGGGCACCATGAACGTCGACATGATCGATCGCGTCGCGCCGAGCGAGCCGGAGTAGGTGACGTCGTGCGTCGGGACCAGGACGGAGCCCGTCGCTTGGGCGCGCTCGTCCAGGGTCCCGCTCAGATAGTTGAAAAAGGGCCCAACCGCGAGATCGAGGCGGAAGGTGGTGGCCGCACGTCCGATCGGCTCGGCGTGGGCAATGCTCGCGCTGCCGACTGGGAAGAGGGCGTCGTCGAATCTGGGCTGCACGTCCTGCAGGCGCACTTGCGCCGCCGCGATGCCCGCTCCCGCCGAGACGTCGGTGTAGCGAGAAAGCTCGTACCGCCACGTCGCGGCGGTCTGCTCGATCGAAGTCACAGGAGCGCAGGGGAGAGTCAGCTGTGGGATGAGGTCCTGCGGGATCAGGGGTGAGCAAGGAGCCGGCGCTGTCTCGGCGTGCTGCAGGGTGACGCGAACGTCGAGCGACTCGCGGCCCGAAAGCGCCTCCGCGAGATCCGCCGTGAAGCGCGGGCCCTGCGTGAAAGGGAGAAAGGCTTGTGAGGATGGATCGAGGCCGCCCTGCATGGCGTACTCGAGCAGCGCCGAGAACGTCTCTCTCTGCCCCAGCCGATCGGTGGCGGTCAACGCCGTCCTCGAAGCTCCGAAATGGATGATGGCCGGCGCTGCCAGGAGCTGGACGCCTTGCGGTGGCGCCGTCGTCACCGGCGGCTGCGTGGCCGTCGGCTGTAGCGTCCCAAGCGGCCCGTTCGCCGCGGTGTCCAGGAGCCCGTAGGTGCCGTACTCGGCGATGCCCAGCGTCGTGGTCCGGTCGGCCCAGGTAGCGCCCAGGGTGGCGAACTGGAGCACCGTTGGCGCAGGAGCGAGCTCGGCGTCAGCCTCGAGCAGAGACGCCGAGTACCTGACGGTGAATGACCACGGTCGGTCGGTGACGGTCACGCCTCCCGTGGCTGTGTTCAGGAGGTCGAGCGACGGGTTCGGGACAACGCCTTGCGAGCTCCGACCTCTCACCTCGGTTCGATCGGACAGCTCGATCGTGCCCGCCGCATCCGCGAAGAGATGGATGAGCGCGGTAGCGGCGAGAACCACCGGACCTTGCATTGTCGGCCCAAACCGACCCATAACACGCTGGGGGCGTCGGTACGATCTCCGAATCGCCGTTGCGTCGCGAGGACGGCGGCGTTACAAGCAGCTGGGTCGATGGCTTGGCGGTTCGAACGCGCTCGACGGATGGCGCTTGTGCTCGGCGCGACGTTTGCGGCGCTCGCGACGGGATGCGCCGAGACGGGGGAGTATGTTTGGTTTCACTCGCTACCTCCCGAGACCACTCGCTCTGCCGAGGACTACGTCATCGGTAGCGGCGACCAGCTGAGCATCCGCGTTCTCGGGCACGACGACATGACGGTGCACCAGCGCGTTCGCGGCGACGGCAAGATCGCCATGTTCCTGATCGGCGAGCTCGACGCGCGCGGGAAAAAGCCTGGCGGGCTCAAGGCGGAGCTCGAAGGCCGCCTGAAGGAGTTCATCGTCGCACCGAGCGTCATCGTGAACGTCGACGAGGCGCAGCCGACCGCGGTCGTCATCCTTGGCGAGGTGGCGAAGCCCGGCGCGCTGCAACTCGACCAAGATACGCGTCTGTCCCGGGCGCTGGCCATGGTCGGCGGCTTGACCGAGTTCGCCTCGCGCTCCGGAATCTACGTAGTAAGTCACGCGCCCGCGCACACGCGCGTGCGCTTCCAGTACAAGGACATCCTCAGGAACGCGGGCGGAGCCGGCGACTTTCCGCTCCACCAGGGAGACCTGGTCGAGGTCGAGTAAGTCCGCGTTTCGGGTTCTCTGGCGGAGACGGGCGGTCCGTGGCACGATCGCGGTGCCGCGAAAGGCGGGGCCCAGGCGGCCCTCAGGCTTCGTCATGGTCGAACAGGTCTCGAACGTAGAAGCGGGAGGACGTAGCGGCGAGGGGGAGGAGGGGGGGCTAGACCTCCAGCACCTTCGTGAGATTGCAGGTTTCGTGCTTCGGGCGCCCTTGCGTCATCCCGTGCTGGCGGCGGCCACCTTCGCCGTCGTCGCGGCCCTGGGCGTCACGATCTCGCTGACGATGCCGAAGACCTATCAAGCCTCGGTCAGACTCCTCGCCCAGCGGAACAGCACGATCCGCGCGCTCAGCAGCCAGAATGCGCACGAGATGGAGCAGGTCGATGACCCCATGAAAGACGTCCCGGCGATGATCTTGCGCCGCGACAACCTCGTCACGCTGGTCAAGGACGTCGGTCTGGTTCATCGGTTCGAGCAAACGCGCACATCGGCCCTCAGGCTCAAGGACAGCCTCTTGGCCTTGGCGTTCGGTCCACCAACCGACGAAGAGAAGACCCTCAACCAGGTCTACACGCTGGAAAAGAAGCTTTGGGCGGTCAACACGACACCGGACACCCTCGAGCTCGGCGTCACCTGGAGCAGCGCTCAGACCGCCTATGACATCGTCACACAGCTACAGCAGAACTTCCTCGACGCTCGCTACGATAGCGACGTCGCGGTCGTCAACGACAGTATTGCGCTGCTCGAGACGCGCGCCAAGAGCGAGCTCTCGCAGGTCGATCAGGCTCTGGCCGAGTACCAGAAGCTAGTCGCCGAGCGGTCGGCTCCCGCGGCGGCGCGGTCGGCGTCCACCGGACAGGCTTCGGTGCCGGCGGCGTCCGGCGGCGGCGGCGTCAAAGCGGAGATACCCGTCGTCGACGAGGGCCTTGCAAAGCAACTCGCGGAGAAACGCACTCAAATCCGCGCGCTCGAGGACACGCGGGCTCGTACGCTCGACGCCTTGCGCCGCCAGCTCGTCGAGGCGCGGCTCACCCTCACGCCATCGCACCCCACGGTCGTGGCACTTCAGCAGCAAGTCGACGCATTGAGCGAGCCGTCGCCCGATCTTGCGCAGCTGCGAACCGAGGAGCACGGGCTGATGGAGCAGATCGCGGGGCCGCGGGTGTCGGCAAGCGCCTCGCCGTCCGCGCCATCCGTGCGCAGCCTGATGCCCAGTGCGAGCGAACCGCCCCCCGGCACAACCCCCGCGGTCGCCGCCATCAACCTCCAGATGCAGCTCATCGATCGAGACCCAGTGCTACAGCTCGGTCAGTCGAAGCTCGCAGCCGCCGCGAGAGCGTACGAGGATACGATTGCACGCATTGACTCCGCCAAGGTAGAGTTGGACATCATTCGGACCTCGTTCAATCATCGATACACCGTCTTGCAGCCGGCCGAGCTGCCGAAGGGGCCCAAGAGACCGGTCACTCAGCTGATCGGCATCGGATCGGTGGTCGCCGCCCTTCTGCTGGCCCTCCTGCTTTCGGCAGGGGCCGATCTGCTCGCAGGCCGCGTCTTGGAATCGTGGCAAATCAAACGCCGCCTGAACATCGAAGTGCTGGCCGAGTTCGATAAGCCCATCTCCTGACGGCCCCTTTTCGCCCTATCACCGATAGATCTCGCTTGAGCGCCGACTGGGATCCCCGCCTTGCCATTGCATCGCCGGCGTCGGCCGCTGGCGGGGAGTGGGATGACCTGCGCCTACAGAAGCTATGGATTGGCGCCGAGCGCAAGGACTGGCGATCGCTTGCGGTGGTGGGAGCGAGCGAACATGTGGACACGCTAGTCGTCGCCGAGCTCTTCGCGGGCCTCGCCTGGAAGTATCGGGGAGAGCCATCAATGGTGCGCGATCTGCGCGACCTCGGCATGCGCCTGCTCGACTACCAGGTGAACGAGATGAGAGACCTGATCGCCGCGGGCAACCGCCTGGTGATCGCGCTCCGCTCGATCTCGGAGAACCCTACTGCCGCCCTCGTGGCGCGACAGGCCGATGGCGTTGCGCTCTGCATCGCGCTGGGAGAAACGGACTTCCGCCGCGCGGAGGAGGCGATCGCGACCGTGGGGCGTGAGCGCGTCATCGGCGCGGTCGTCTTCCGCCCGAGGCCCAAGAAGAAGTAGCCCCGCTGCGGCGCCAACGCGCTGTCGGAGGCGCCCTTCGACGCCGTCAACAAAGAACATGTCCCTGACGCGACCGCGAATCTCTGCGCTCGGCGGCGCGCTTCTCGTCGCGGCGGTTGCAGCATGCGGCGAACGTTGTGGGCTCGGGGCGGCTGACAAACGACGGGGGGTGGACCGTGTGCCCGACGATGGTGTCCGTGCGTCGGCTGCCGCGCTCGACAGGGCCCGCGCGGACGCGGGGATCGTCCTGCCGCCACTGACCCGCAACATCGTCGTCGATCAGTTCGGATACCAGCCCGCGTCCGAGAAGGTCGCCGTTCTGCGCGACCCCAGGATCGGATTCGATTCGACCACCTCCTTCGGCCCGAGCGGACTCTACGCCGTCGTGGACGTTCGGTCGGGCGATCGAGTGCTGGAGGCCGCGCCTGCGGTCTGGAACGCCGGTGCCACGGACCCTTCGTCGGGCGATCGAGCCTGGTGGCTCGACTTCACGAGCGTGAGCGCACAAGGAACCTACTTCATCTTCGACGAAGCGAGGGGAGTACGCTCGCCGCCATTCCGCATCGACGTAGACGTGTACCGTGCCGTCTTGCAGCAGGCCGAGCGCATGTTCTACTACCAGCGCGACGGTATCGCGAAGGACGCCATGCATGGTGGCCCGGAGTGGGCTGATGCTTTTGCCCATCCTCAGGATGTCCGGTGCGAGGTGTACTCGGGAGGATCGCCGCATGACCTGCATGGCGGCTGGTTCGACGCCGGCGACCAGAATCGGTACACGACGTTCGCGTCCGTGGCCGTCATCGAATTGCTGCGGGGATACGTGGAGAACCGAGTCGCCTTCGGCGACGACACCAACATCCCGGAGTCGGGCAATGGCGTGCCCGACATCCTCGACGAGATCAAGTGGGAGCTCGACTGGATGCTCCGCATGCAAGACGCTAGCGGGTCCGTCCTGAGCATCGCAAGCCACGAAGGCGCGAGCCCGCCATCGTCGGACCTTTCGCCGTGCCGCTACGGCCCGACGAACACGGCGGCCACGTTCGCCGCGGCAGCCACCTTCGCGTACGCCGCGGTCGTCTTTGGCGGGGTCCCCGCGGCCGTCCGCGAGTACCCCGGCTTCGCGCGTCTGCTGGCGATCCATGCCCAGTTGGCGTGGGACTGGGCATCGGCCAATCCGGACGTGCGATTTTCGAACACCGCGGTCAAACTCGGCGGCGGAGAACAGGATCTCACCGGAGACGATCGCCTTGCCAAGATGTTGCAGGCGGCGGTGTTTCTGTTCAAGCTGACCGGGGACGAGAAGTATCGGAAGATGATCGACGACGGCTACCCTTTGCTGCTTTCGGCCCTCGATCCCTTTCACCTCGAGCAAATCGACACGGCCCTCGAGTACGCGGGGCTTGCCGCGGCGACCCCGTCCGTGGCGCGCACCATCGTCGCGCGATTCAAGGTCAACGTCGAAGGCCCAAGCTACTTTGGTATGGTCGTGTCATCGAGCTCCGACCCGTACCTCGCGTACTTGCCGACGTACGTCTGGGGCAGCAACCAGATCAAGGCGGCGCAGGGCAGCATGTTTGCGGACCTGGTGACCTTCCGGGTGGATGCCGAACGCGGCTCGGACGCAATGAGGTTCGCGGAGCGCTACGTGCACTACCTGCACGGCGTCAACCCGTTGCAACTCGTCTACCTTTCGAACATGGGCAGCTTCGGCGCCGAGCGATCGGTGAGTCGCCTCTTTCACACCTGGTTCGTGCACGGGTCGAGAAGGGACGCACCGGGGTCTCCCGGAGCCGGTGTTCCCCCGGGCTATCTTTCCGGAGGCCCTGACGCGGCGTACCAGTGGGACGCTTGTTGCCCGCGGAACTGCGGATGGTTGGAGAACGCATCCTGCGGCGGCGAGGCGCCGCCGGCTCCCCCCGCGAAGCAACCCGCGCAGAAGTCCTACCGCGACTTCGACGATCCGTGGCCGCTCAACAGCTGGCAGGTCACGGAGCCGGACTTGGCCTACCAGGCTCGTTACGTGCGGCTGCTCTCCAAGTTCGTGCCCTGAGGGCTCGAGTGACCCACCCGTGGCGCCCTTCCAAGCCGCGTTCGTCCTCGACGACGAGGTTCTCTCAGCCCCCGACTTCCTGTACGGTTGCCGTCGTGATGGGCAACTCGACGAGCCCGGAAACGCTTCGCGCAGAGACGCGAGCGGCGTCCGGCGTGGAGAAGGGCTCGAGGCCCCTACAGGGGCACATGCCGGTGCTCGACGGGGTGCGCGGGCTCGCCGTCCTCATGGTGCTGGTCTTTCATTTTGTGGGCGACATCATGGAGCCGACGGGTCGCGCCGAAAGCGCCATCGCCAAACTCGTGGCCTATGGCGCGACGGGGGTCGACCTTTTCTTCATCCTCTCGGGCTTTCTGATCACGGGCATTCTGTTCGAGGCCAGCAGTAAGCGGCACTACTTTCGCAACTTTTACATGCGCCGGGTCCTTCGTATCTTTCCGCTCTACTATGGAGTTCTCGTCTGCGTATTCTTCGTCGCCCCGGCCCTCCCGTTCTGTCGGGGTGCGGCGCTCGACTTCCTCATCCAGCGTCAGGCTTGGGCATGGCTCTATGCCGTCAACGTCTACATCGCGAAAACCGGGACTTGGTCCCTCACGTACATCGAACATTTTTGGTCTTTGTGCGTCGAGGAGCACTTCTACTTGGTTTGGCCGTTCATCGTCTGGCTACTCGCTCGTCATCCGAGGAGATTGATGTGGGTCAGCCTATTTCTCGCGGTGGGAGCGATGGTCGCCAGGCTGGTCGGCTTCGCTGCGGGCCTCAGCTGGACGACCACTTACGTGTTCACGCCGTTTCGCCTCGACGGCCTGGCCCTGGGCGGCTTCTTGGCGATCCTGGCGCGGCAGCCGCGCGGACTGGATGCGATTGCCCGCAACGTCGGTCGAGTCGGGCTTGCCGCGGGGGCGCTCTTCGCACTCTCGCTCGTATGGGTGAAGGTCATCCACTGGGGTCTCAGCTTCGTGTACCCGATTCGGTCCTCTCTCATCATCGTGCTGCTAGCGACCTTGCTCATGGGAGCGCTCACGTCCCTGGAGAACTCGGTCGCGTCCCGGTTCTTCCGTAGCAGGTTCATGCTTCGAGCAGGCACTTACAGCTACGGGCTGTATGTCTATCATCATTTCATTTATTACTATATGAAGACCCACAGGACCTGGGTCGTGGTGTCGCGCTGGCTCGGTTCGAACATGGCAGCTGTGTTGGCTCAGGCGGCCGTGGGAATGCTGGCCAGCGCAGCCATCGCGTACGCGAGCTACGAACTCTTCGAGAAGCCGTTCCTGTCGCTCAAGCGGTACTTCGAGGCCCGTCCGGTGGAGAGGTGATAAGGAGGGTGAGCGTCCGAAGCGTCGAGGAGAGCGGCTCCGATGTCCGTTGCGTCTATGGGGTCCGAGCGCACCGGAACCCCATGAACTCGTACCGGTCCGCCGGCGGCAGGCCGACGCCGCGGCTTGGCGGCACCAAGAACAACGAGGAGTCGAGGAAGTCGCCGCCCCGAGACACCCGGGAGGAGTTATTGGAGAGATACGCGCAATTTACGCACGGATCCACGTACGTCGCGTACCAGTCCAGATTCCACTGCCGGATGTTCCCGGCCAGATCGAGCTGGCCCCACACACCGGCGCCGAGCGTCGCGGTTCCGACCGGAGCGATGTTCGCTACTCCGGCGCAGGTTCCCAGGCCACCCGGGTAGAAGCAATCGTAGATGGCGTACGAGCATCCCGTACCTGGGCACGCGGTCCCGGGCGCTGTCGAACCCCATGGGTATTCGAGCTGTTCGCTCCCCCCCGCCGCCGCATACTCCCACTCCGCCTCGCTCGGTAGGAATCCTCCGTCCCAGATGCAGAATGCATATGCCTCGAACGAGTTCACGCAATTGATCGGCAGGTTCTCCTGGGTGCTGGCCGTGTTCGTCCACGTCTGGTATCCCGAATAGCATGCCAGGTTCGAGTTCGTCGGATCGATGTCCGAGTTCCAATCGGTCGCGTCCCACCCCGTCTCGTACTCCACTCCCGCGTCGCTGTTCGTCGCGCCGCTGTTGACGAGCCCCAGGCCCCCGTTCAAGTGCGTGTGCACCCCTGAGCCTGAAGGAGGCGACCAGCCCGCTCCTCCGTCAGCAGGCAACACGGCGTTCACGAACTGACGAAAACGACCCACGGTCACGAGGTACTTGTCGATGCGCAAGCCGGTGATCGTCGCGGGGTCGGCCTCATCGGGCCATCCACCGTCTGGAGGTCCGCTCGTCAAGTCTCCCGTGTTGTACGTCCGGTAGTACGTCCCGCCGGGCACTTCCAGGCTCGCGCAGCAGCTCTCGCTGGTGGCTCCGCAGTTGCTCAACCCGGGCCCGCCGGCCGCACAGCTCGTGCCCGAAGCGGTCGAGCCCGCACAAGCCCCGTCCTGGCATTCGCCCGTCGCGCAGGGCCAGACCTCCGTCCCCCACTGGCCGCTCGCGTTGCACGTCAGAACGCCGTTGCCCGAGCATTTCGTCGCACCGGGCGAGCACACGACGCAGGCTCCGTTCAGACATACCGGCGTGCCTCCCAAGCATCCCACCGCGTTTCCCCAGCCGCCTGAGGAGTCGCAGGGCTGCACTCCGTTTCCCGAACACTGCGTCTGCGGGGGCGCGCACACGCCCTGGCAAGAGGCCGCGCCGGCGTCCGTATCCACGCCCCCCACGCACGTCTGGTCCGTGCAAGTCGCCGAGTCGCTCCATGTGCCATCGGTCTGGCACGTCTCGACTCCATTGTTCGCGCATTGCGTCTGGCCTGGACCGCACACCCCGGTACATGAGCTTGCGACGCACGTCGTGCTTGCGCTGCACGCGCTTCCGTTGTTTTGCCAGGTCCCCAGGTCGTCGCACGTCTGGGGCTGCTGCCCGCTACACCGGGTCGCCGCCGGGTCGCAGGCGGCGCAAGCCCCGCTCAGGCACACCGGCGTGCTCGCGGAGCAAGGGGCGCCGTTTTCGAGCCAGTATCCGCCGATGCACTCCGTCGGCTGGGCGCCGTTGCAAGCTAAATCGCCCGATGTGCATCCTGCATCGGTTTCGCTGTCCGGCCCCGAGTCCGACCCACTACTGCTCCCGCTGTCGGAGCCGGAGCTGCTGGGCGCGGTGGCGTCGTAGCCGCCACTCGACCCCGAGCTGCCGGTCGTGGCGTCGCCGCCGCTGCTCGAACCGCCGCCCGATCCGGAGCTGCTCCCGCTGCTCGAAGCCGCGCAGGTCCCGGCGCTGCACGTAAACCCCTCGTTGCACGCGGTAGCGTTGCAACACGCCTCGCCCGAGGCCCCGCAAGCCGTCACTCCAGCGTCGCCGCCCGAGACACTCCCCTTTGAGCCGGAGCAGGCGCCGGAGAGGACGCCCGCCAGTAACACCCCCGCAAAGAAGCGCTTCATCTGGATCCTCCTCCGGGCGTCGCCAGCGAGCCCACCCTCGGCGCCGAGGCTCGAAATGGAACGCTGAAGCAAACACTTCAGAGAGCGGGGCGTCAATTATACTTCGGGTTCGTCATGCAGCTCTGGCATGGGCGGCGGCGCCCGCTTCCCTCGCGAACTGCAGCGGCTGCCGGACCCTTCGGCAGAAGACCGGGAGAATCCCGAGGGCCGCTCCTACCATGTAGTCAAAAAGCCGCGTCGGGCGGTCGAGTAGAGTTCGCCAGGGTGGTCCGGTGCGCCGCGTCACGAGCGAAACGAGCTTCCTTCCCCAAGGGGCTCGGTGGAAGGGCACGGCAAAACCGGCGAGCGTCAATTGAATACCAGGTGCGGCGCGATTAGGGCCCAGAGCACCGTGAACACGAAGCAGACCTGGACCGCTCGCTTGAGCCCTCGTCGGGCGTTCGAGTCTCGAGATGCCCTGATTGAAAAAATGAGAGGGAAGAAAATCACCGACATGAGAATCAGTTTCTGCATGGCCTGAACCGGAGCCCCCTCTCGCCTACAGGGCCTTGGCGACATTCGTCGCCTTCGGCGCTTGCGCAGACCATGCCCCCGATACCACCGGCATCCGGGCGGCGGCCGCCATCCCCACACCCAGTATCGTCGCGGGCACGATGTGCGTGACACCCATCGCGCCCATGTCGCCCCAAGCTTGATTCAAGTAAGCCACCACCTCGACGAGTCCGACCGCCGCTACGCTCCGCGTCGCTGGATCGGGGGCCCTGCGGTACGTCAACGCGTTGAGGTACGCGGACACCGGGATGACCATCCAGAGGCCCGCGAACCCGAGCCCGCCGCAGAATGCGACGAGTGCGAGCACGCTGTTGTGCGGGCAGTAGTGGTAGAACGGGAACGTCGAGAGGGGCACCGTGTAGGTCGCGTCGAGCTCGATCCACTCGTGGCCTAGGCCGGTCCCCAGCAGGGGCTCCTGCCTGATCATGGTGATCAGGCTTTGATTCTCGTTGTCGCGCGCCCTCGTGGAGTTGTCGATCTGGCCCCCGCCCATGCTCGAGAACGACTGCAGGGGCTTGAAGATACCCTCGGGCCGCCCCCAACCAATGGCGACGTAAAGGATGATGATGGGCGAAGCCCACAGCAGCGATCGATTTATCCTCCTCGTGACGTTCGACTTGGTCGGGAGCATGAAATATAGGACTGCCAACCCCTCCGCCAGCGTCGCCCAGGCCAGCCTTCGATTGTTCAACTGGATCGCGACGAGCAAGAGCGGCGCGCCGAGCATCAGCCAGCGGAGCGACTTCTTGGTGCGCTCCTCAATGGCGCGAGATGCGAGGACGAGCATCGCCACGACGAACGTCACGGTATCCTCGTGCGTCGTCATGGTCTGCGGCATGGTCGACCAGTCGCGATCGCGCACCTTCATGTAGAAGATGATCGCCATCGTCGCCCGCCACAGCCCGGCCCAGACGATTGCGCTCTGCACTCTGCGAAAGTCCTCGACCTTGGTCAGCACGGCCGCGCCGGTAAGCACGAATATCAGGCAGAACGTCCAGGCGACGATCTGCGTGTATATGGGCTTCGTGTCCCCACCCCGGGCGAGTCCGTAGAGCACGGAGAACACGAGCGCGATCGCGCTGGCCGCGATTGCGGGGGAGAGCGGCCGAGCGGCCGCGCCCTTTCGTTTGGCCGTCAAGAGAAGAATGACGCAGCCAATCGCGTATACGTTGACCTTGATCGGCAGGATATATATGAACCACTCGAGAAGGCGCGCCGGGGTCCACATCTCGTGGTAGTACGCGAGCATCGTGTCCTCCTCCGCCACGAGGGACATGAAGACCATCACGGCGAGCAGCTTCTCTCTTCGCATCGACTTGACCCAGCCTTCGCTTGCTCGCCCTCTACGCTAAGCTTCGAGCGGGCGGCTGTCTCACGCACGTGGGCAGAGATGGGTGGCGCTCGCCGGGGATAGAGGCGCGACTCAGGGTCCGCGGCCTGCCAAGAGCGCTCAGCACGAGAGCTCACGGAAGAACGGTTCGAGATTCCGGGCGGCACCTCGACGGCGGTGCACTAGGCTCCGCTTGCGGTCCCGGTCGGGAGCGCCCCGAAGGTGCGCACTAGGCACTCGTGAAAATTCAACCGTGGAGTCCACCCGAGAACCTCTCGAGCGTGGCGGTTCGAGAAGCGAAGCGGCTTGAGACGGGATTCGAAGCCGGCCGGAATGAGGAGGCCGGGGAGCTTCGCGTTGCGACGGAACACCGTGTTGAACGCGAGGTTCACGAGGAAATACGTGGGGTGATAGGGGATGGGGATGCGGAAGCCGCGCTGTCCAGTGCCAGCCATGTAGTCTCCGAGGAACGGCCAGATCCGGACACCTTCGTCATCGACCACGTTGAAGGTCTGCGCTCGCGCCCTGGGGTCCGTCGCCGCGATCGCGAACAGATCGGCGCAGTTTTCGACGTACGTCAGCGGCATGCGCGACCAGGGCCCGATGACGAAGCGAAGTTTCCCGAGCTTCGGCCCCAGGGCCGCCAGGTCGGCGTGGCCCTGGCCCCAGATGAAGCCGGGGCGCAGAACGGTGAGGCCCCATCCATGGCTCTCCGCGAAGCGGCGTACCACGCGCTCCTGCCATGCCTTCGCGATCGCATAGCCTCCGCGCACGTACAAGTCGGGCGCTGGCTCGACCGGCGAGCTTTCGTCGAGGGTGCCACGAATGCGACTCCAATCGTACACGGCGAAGCTGCTCGCGAAGACGAGCCTCCGGCAGTTCGTGTGCGCCATCGCGCCCAGCAGACGTTCCGTGCCGACGACCGCTGCCGAGAGCTGACCGTCTTCGCCTCCCACGACCGCCGCGGCGAGGTGCACGAGCACTTCCACGCCGTCGAATGCACGCTCGAGAGCCTCTCCGGCCCGCAGGTCGGCGCGAAAGACCTCCACCGACGATGGCCAGCTCAGCTCGTCGAGCTTCGCAGCCGGTCGTACGAGGGCGCGAACGGTTACCCCGCGCTCGAGGAGGGCGGAAACGACGTATCGCCCGAGGAATCCATTGGCTCCGGTTACCAGGGCGATCATCGGCCGTGGCCCTCTTTGGTTGCCGACGGCACGAGGGCGTCGATCAACCGATTGACTTCCAGCATTTGCGCGAGTGTAACCGGCGGCGTTCCGCCGTCTGCAATGGAACGATACGTGCGCGTGAGCAGTTCGAAGAGGCCCTCGTAAGCCCCTGGCCCGACCTTGAACTTCCGCATGAGCGTGCCGACGGCCGCTCGCCTCACCGCCGAGGCCTCCTCGAGGCCGTTGAACAGGGGGCGCAATGGCCGTGGGGTTCCGACGCGCACGCGGTCGAACGTCAACCGCGTTTCGAAGAGATTTGCAGACGCCTGCATGCGCTCGCCGTACACGCGAACGAGAAAGGCGTCGGGCTGAGCGGTGCTGCTGAACGACAGGGAGGCCGTGCCCCTCTCCGCCTCCACCAGACCGTGAAACTCGTCGAAGGGCAGGACCGACGACTTGCGCTTCGTCCATGTCGAGTACGCGCGGCGGTGTGGTCCGACGAAGAGATGAGCAAGCGAAGCCAGGTGGGGAAGAAAGTCGGCGATTGCACCTCCCGCGAGGCTCAGACAGGGGTGGGGAATATTCGGGTCGGCGAATCCACCGGGCCCGAGTATGTCGAGGCAGATGGCGACGTCCACGTGCACCACGGCGCCGAACTCGCCCGACTCGACTCGGGACAGGATCTCACGCGGCGCGCGGTTGAACAGGTAGTTGTAATCTTCGACGACCGCGCGGCCGAGCTCGCGGGCACGCTGGACGAGCGTCTGCGTATCCTCGAACGTGGTCGTCGCAGGCTTCTCGAGGATGACATGGGCGCCCGCCTCGAGCGCGTCGATGGCGAGCCGAAGGTGAGAGGTCGGCGGAGTCGTGACGTGAACGACGTCGGGCTTGATTTCGCCCAGCATTGCCCGATAGTCGATGTACCAACGCGGCACACCGTGCCGCTCGGCCGCGACTTCTGCAATGGTCGGCGAGAGATCGCACACGGCAGCGACCTCGACCCCGGGCAACCCTTGCAGGCACGTGAGATGCTGCCGGGCGATCTGCCCTGCGCCGATGAGTGCGGCGCGCAGTGGTTTCGACCTGTCGGACACCTCAATTCCTCCCGTTCGCGTGAAGGACCTCGCGATAGAGTTCCTCTAGCTTCGCTGCCGCGGAGGACCACGAGAAAGATTCGTGCGCCGTTTGGCGAGCTCTCCGCCCGATGGCGGCGGCGCGCTCCGGCTGCCGCAGGAGCTCGGTGACGGCTCGAGCAAATCCCGGTGCGTCGTCGGCGATCACGATGTCGCGCTCGGAAACGACGTCGAGTCCCTCTGCCCCGAGGGAGGTGGAGACGACGGCCTTGCCCATGGCCATGCCCTCGATGATCTTCAGCCGTGTCCCACCGCCAAGACGCAGCGGGACGACGAGCGCCGCGGCGGAGGCGAGGTGCGGTCGCAGGTCTTCGACAAAGCCGACGATCTCGACGCGCGTCCCCGCCATCTCGGATATGGCCTTGGGCGCGTTCTTCCCGATGATCTTGCATCGCGCATCCGGGTGAGCTGCTGCAATGCGCGGCCAGATGTCGCTCAGGAGCCACCCGACCCCATCGATGTTCGGGAACGTTGACATCAGTCCGAAAAAGACGATCGTCCGCCCGTCACCGGGAGGGTCGGACGGGCGGGGAGCAAAGAAATCCAGGTCGCATGCGTTGGGAACGACCGCTGTCCGAGCGCCGGGCGCCTCCTGGAGAATCTTTTCTCGATCCGCGACGCTGCAAGCGCAAAGGCCGTCGGCCCGGCGGAACGCCGCAACCTCGTCGTGCCGGAGCTTTTGCCAGTTGACCGCCGCGTAGAGCTTCCGGGCCCGTGTCCCAGCATGCCTGCTGAACTGGCGAACCAGGTCAAAGGCAATCTCATGGGTATCGATGACAAGCGGGGCACCTCGCACCCCCGGGGTGCGGCGACGTTCCACAACGTGACTGAGCTGCTGAAATTCGACGTGGACAACGTCGAACTGGCGCTCGTCCAAGCGAGCGAGCTGGTTCCGCAGCTCCGGCACGGAATACCTCAGGTACTCGAAACTTCGCAACGATGCCAAGGAACGAAGTTGTAACAGGCGCTTCGTGAGGCCGCGTGAGTTCGGATCCGCAACGAGAATCACCTCACTGCAGTAGTCCTGCATCGCCCGCCGGCACTCGTCGACGTCGAACTCGGCGTCGACGAGAGAGACGGCGGTCACGTCGTGGCGCCGAGCCAGCCCCGCCATGAGCCCGTGCATGCGCGCCTGCGCTCCGAAGCGCGGCGGGCTGGGAGGCATCGGCGTGACACAAAGAATGCTGAGGCGCTCGAGGCTCACCGCGCGGGACGTACCACGCCGGTCCTGGAGCTGCCATGCGAACGTCGGCGTCCGCTCCACGGTGCTTGCGCCGATCGGCTTGACGCTCAGGCGCTCGCCCCACCCCGCCGCTTCGTCGCCTCCTTGACGACGGCGAGGATGTCGCCCGGGCGTACGGCGCCGGTGCTCAGGACGATGACGGCGTAGATGATGCCGTCCAAGACCAGCCGCGCAGAACCGAGGAACCCCGTTCGCTCGTCGATGAGGACCGTGACGGCGCAGGCGACGAGGCTCTTCGCGATGGCCGACAAACTGCGGCGATCGAAGCCCGTCCGGCCCAGCAACGCCAGCATGCAGCTCGTGACAACGATCTCGGTGGCGAGCATGGCCAGCGCGCAGCCCGTCCCGCCGCCGCCCGGTCCCAGCACACGCAAGGAGTAGCGGATCACGGCGAGGTTGACCGCGACGTTCACGACCAGGCCTCCCAAAGCGATGATCACCAGAGCCCATGGGCGCTCGAGCATGACGAGCGCGCAGGAGTAAATGATGCTGACGTACATGACGACGAACATGGGCGCCAACACGCGCAGCGCGCCCGCCGCCGGAGCGAACGGCGCTCCGAAGATGATTCGAATCCAGACCGCTGCTCCCAGGTATATCACCAAGCCGATGGGGATGGCCACCGACATAATGAGCTCGAGCGCCCGGCGGACTTGCTCGTCGAGCTCGGCGCGCGAGCGCGCCGCGGCGCGCGCGAACATGGGCATGAGCACCCAGCCGATGAGGGGTGTCGCCAGGAGGGTCAGCGATGCCACCGCGCTCGCGGCGCCGTACCAGCCCACCTCGGTGTTGTTCCCGGCGAACTCGAGCAGCGTGACGTCGAGCTTCCCGTACGCCGTCGAGGCGAATGTCTGGAGATAGTACGGCAGGCTGGTGGCGAGCATCGCTTTCGTGGCGGAAGGGTCGACGCGGAAGCGGAGGCCGACGTGCTGCTGCGCGAGCCCGTACAGCACGAACGTCTCGACGGACTCGGACGCGAGGTACGCCGCCGCGTAGGCCCATAGGTGGGCGTGGACCGCCATCGCCAGCAGCACCCCTCCCGCCCAGACGACTTTCGTCGCGACGGCCAGGACGCTCATCGCCCCGACGCGCCCCTTGGCGTGCAGCATCGCCGAGAGCGTGGCATTGGCGCTCACGAAGAACTGGGTGACGCCGAAGAGCATCACGAGCAGCGTCACGTCCTCGGAACGCCCGGTCGCGTGCATGATCAGCGCCATCCCCGAGAGCACGAGGACCGCGAGCCCGAGGCGAAGCACGGTGAGACCGCCGTAGAAGTCACTGGCGCAGGCGGGGCGGACCGACACTTCCTTGCGGATGTGGGCGTCGGCGCCGAGGCCCAGGAGGATGAATGTCGTCGCGGAGAACCCGTCGGCGAAGTTAAGATTGCCGAAGAGCGCGGGCCCAAGGGTCCGCGGCAGCAATAACCGGATGATGAGTGCGATGCCCCACGTGAAGAGCAGCGACGCGCCGAGCTTCAGCGCGTTGCGGACGGCGAACGTCGATGCAGTTCCTGGATCGACATCCTCGATGGCTTCCGGGGCTACGCCGTCCGCAGTCATAGAGAATGACCTTTTAGCCTGCGTCACACGCCGGCGCTCGCGGATCCTGCCGATCCACATGGTTACAGAAATGATACCTGACCGCGCAGGATATCCGACCGACGCGCGTCAGAAACACGCTCTCGGTAGCCCTGTCGCAGGCCCTTCGTACCTCTTCGCGGCAGGATGCGGCCCTGGCTCTTTGCTCGGCCAAGGCGTACCCTCGAGGCGGCTTCCCATGATGCCTTGCTGCGCAGCATGACGACCTCCTCCTCCGCGCTCGTCGCTCCCGGCGCGATCGTCGCCGGCAAGTATCGGCTCGATACCATCATCGGCGAGGGCGGAATGGGCTCGGTCTGGTCGGCCACGCACACGGGCCTGGGCCAGGCGGTCGCGATTAAGTTCATCTCGAAGGAGTTCGTCACGTCCGGCGACGCCCTGCGCCGCTTCGACGCGGAAGCGAAGGCCGCCGCCCAGCTCCGGTCCCGGCACGTCGTTCAGGTCTACGATAACGGGACACTCGAGGACGGGACGCCGTACATCGCGATGGAGCTGTTGCGCGGCGAGAGCGTATACACCCGCGTCCACCGCGGCGGCCCCGTGCCCCTGAAGGAGGCGGCGGAGATCCTCATCCAGTGCTGCAAGGCGCTGGCCCGCGCGCACCAGTCCGGCATCGTGCACCGCGACATCAAGCCCGACAATATCTTCCTCTCGCAGTCACAAGACGACGACGCGGCTGTCGTGAAGATCCTCGACTTTGGCATCGCCAAATTCGCGAGCAACCCCAACGATCATGGCGCTACGCGCACCGGCGCCGTGCTGGGTACGCCGCTCTACATGAGCCCCGAGCAGGCGCGCGGCCTGAAGACGATCGATCACCGCACGGATCTCTACTCGCTCGGCCTCGTGGCGTACACGATGCTCACGGGCAATCTGGCGTTTTCGAGCGAGTCGTTCGGCGATCTGCTCCTGCAGATCTGCACCGCGCCGCTGCCGAGCCTGCGCGCCAATGCGCCATGGCTGCCGCCGTCGGTCGAAGCATGGTTCATGCGGGCATGCGCGCGTGAGCCTCAAGACCGGTTCGCGTCCGCCCAGGAGCTCGGCGAAGCGTTGAAGGCCGCATGCGAGGGCGCGGTGAACCTGTCCGGGATGCCGGCGCTCGCCCAGTCCAATCCGGGCGGTGGTCCGGTAGCGCACGCGCAGTCGTCCGGGCTCTCGTCGGCCGCCACCGCCGCCGCGGCGACGGCTTCGGGGATGAGCCGCACGGGAGTGGGCGGGGACCCCATCACGACGCCGAAGTCGAAGGCGCCGGTCATCGCGGCCGTCCTTGTCACGCTTCTCGTCGTGGGTGGCGGCGCGATCGGGGCGCTCGTGATGCTCTCCAAGAAAGATGCGCCGCCGCCGGCCGCGGCGAGCGCACCGCCAGCGGCCACCACCCCCACGAATGCCGCGCCCCAGGCGATACCCACGGCCACGTTGGTGCAGCCCGCCGCGGCCACCGGTCTGGTGGGGGCCGCCGATTCAGGGCACGAGTCAGCAGGTCACGATGCCGTCCCCTCGGGAGCCAGCACGCTCCCCGGACCGGGCTCGCAGGGCGCCTCTCCCAGTCCCTCGGGCACGCACGCGGCCGGTGGGCATACCGTGGCCCCGACGGGCAGCGCGCACACCGGAACGCACCCGGCCGCCGCATCGACCGCGGGGGCGATCGACCTCGGATACTGACGCTGCATTGACACGTCGCTCGCATTCGCGGCAGCATCCCGACGTATGCTCCCCCGTGATTCGGGCCCTCGGGTGATTCGAACCCTCGGGCTGCCGATTTGCTTGGCCGTCCTCGCGATGGCTCCCGCTTCACTTGCACAACAGGGTCCGACTGCGGAGGACCGTGCTTCGGCACGTGTCCTCGGTACCGAGGGTACCCGCCTGGCGGACGCCAATAACTGCGCCGGCGCCGTCCCCAAGCTCGATGCAGCGGAAAAGTTGTTCCACGCGCCGACGACGCTTGATCGGCTCGGCGAATGCCAGATCGCGCTCGGCCAGATCGTCACCGGCACGGAGAACTTGAACCGCGTCGTGCGCGAGGTGCTCCCGCCCAACTCGCCGCCCGCCTTTCTCGCGGCTCAAAAGCGCGCGCAGCAAGCGTACACCGCGGCTGTACCGCGCATCGGGAGCCTGCGCATTCACGTGGACGGGGTCGCCGTGGATCAGGTGACGGTGACGGTGGACGGCGCGTCCGTCCCCACCGCTCTGTTCGACAACAGTCGACCGACCGACCCCGGAAGCCACGAGGTCAAGGCCACTGCGCCCGGTTATCTTTCCACCAGCGCGACGGCCAGCCTCAAGGACGGCGGCGACACGTCGGTCGCCCTGCATCTGGTGCCGGATCCGAGCGCGCAATTGGCGGCGCCTGTGCCCGCAGCGTCGGCGTCGGTCGCCGTCGCTGCGCCGAGCGCGTCGCCCGCGCCGGCTGCCCCGCCGCCGCCCGCGCAGTCCGGCGGGGGAGGCAACGGGGCGGCCATCGGCTCGTTCATCGTCGGTGGTGTCGGGATCGCGGTGGGCTCGATCCTCGGCGTCATGGCCCTGGGCACGAAGTCGACTTTGGATTCGAACTGCAACAGCAGCAAGGCGTGTCCGCCGTCGCAGCAGTCGAACATCAACTCGCTCGGCACGCAGGCCACGATCTCCAGCGTCGGCTTCGGGGTCGGGGTCGTGGGCGTCGCGGTCGGTGTCATCTTGCTCGCCGTCTCGCACGGGGGTAGCGCGTCGACGGGATCGGCCTCGCCCCCACCGCAGGTATCGCCGTGGGTCGGAGTCGGCTCTGCCGGCGTGGGAGGCACGTTCTGATGAAACGGCACCTCGCAGCGCGCTGGCGCGCGATCGCGGCCGTCGTCCTCGGCATCGCCGGGGTCCTCGCCGGATGCAACATCGTCGTCGACGCGGGCGCGTACCACGTGGTCAACGGCGTCGACGGGTCGGTCACGCTGCTCGAAGGCGGCACCACCGTCCTGGACGGCGGATCGCAGGGGATGGACGGGGCAACGATGGATGGGTCGGTGCCGACGTCCGAGGGTGGTCAAACGGGCGTCTGCGGCAGAACGCCGCTGCCCGCGACCGCGGCATTCCAGCAGCTCGTGAACGCGTGCGTACTGTCGGTGAGCTGCGACCCGCAGTACTTTGCCACGACCGTGTCCGACTGCATCACGAACGACTACCTGCAGACGTTCGGTTCCCTGGCGTGCCTCGCCAACATCACGAGCTGCACCGACTTCTACGACTGCGAGAACCTCAGCGTCACCACCTCCGTGCAATGCCCTGACTCGGCCAGCAGCGACGACTCGACCACCTGCGTCGGGAACGTCGCGACCAATTGCTACTACAGCAACGGCAACATGCAGTTGAACAGCGTGTACAATTGTACGGCCCTCGCCGGCAGCAACACGTGCGCGGTCTACACGGACGACAACGACGACACGCAGGCGGCGTGCAATCTCGGGACGTGCTCGGACACCGACGACAACTACCACTGCCTCGATTCGTCGCACATTTACACATGTTCCCCCGACGGCGTGGCCTATGGCTTCAGCTGCCCTCAGGCGTCGACTTGCGGGACGCTCAGCGGCTCCACCAGCTGCTACTACAACGCCACTGCCTGCACCGTGCCCGGCGTTTCGTGCACCGCCGCTGGGGTGCTGAGCGAGTGCGTTGCTACCGCGTCGTCCTCGCCGTCGGCGTACCAGGTTCAGAACTTCAACTGCTCGGCGTCCGGGCTGGCGTGCGAAACAGACGATGCGGGCGGTGGACAATGCGTGTCGCCTGGTTGCGAGCAATCGACGTGCAGCGAGAGCTGCAGCGACAGCGGCGTCCTCACGCTTTGCGTCGGCGGCCTCCCGCTGACATACGATTGCGTCGCGAACGGCTTCACGGGTTGCGTTGCGTCGTCGCCGTCGACTACCAGCCCCACGTACAACTATTGCTACTACTGAGCGCGTTCGTTTTCCGCGTCTCAGTACTTGATGCAGCTCTCCACGCGCACGGGCAAGAGCCGCTCGCGACCGCCGAGGAACGAGAGCTCGATCACGAACGCGTAGCCGACGACGTAGCCGCCTTGCCCGCGCACGAGCGCCGCGGCGGCTTCGGCCGTGCCTCCGGTGGCCAGCACGTCGTCGACCACGATGACTCGTGATTCTTCGCGCAGGCTGCCCTTGTGCATCTCGAGCGACGCCCGGCTGTACTCGGTGTCGAATTCGACGCGGTCGACGGCCGCGGGCAGCTTGCCGGGCTTGCGCACGGGGACGAAGCTCGCGTTGAGCCTCGCCGCGAGCGCGCCGCCGAAGATGAAGCCGCGCGCTTCGACGCCGACGATCGCGTCGATGGGCTCGCCGATGAACCGCTCGGCGACGCCGTCGAGGACGATGTGCAGGGCGCGAGGGTTGGCCAGCAGCGGCGTCAGATCCTTGAAGATGATCCCGTCCTTCGGAAAGTTAGGCACGTCGCGGATGAGCGAGCGGCAGAAGTCGAACGTGTCCTGCGAGCGCGTCAGCAGGATCTCGGGGACGCGCGCGGGCGCAGGCTTGCGCGGCGCCGGTGCCTTCTTGGTCGCCTTCTTCGCGGACCGCTTCGGGGCCTTTGCCTTCGTCGCCATGCGTTCGTCTCCTGCCGCCGGCTACCTGTGGCCCCCGGGGCCGACGAGCTTCGCTACGGTGTCGAGCTGCGCTGCGTTCGTCAAGTCCAGTAGCAACGGCGTGATCGAGGCGACCCCCTCGTCGTAGGCCGCCGTATCGCTGCCGTCGTCCGGCTCGTGCCGCACGTTGGGCCCGCCCACCCAAAGGTACTCGCGGCCACGCGGGTCCTTCCGGAAGTCGACGATCTCGTCATAGAAGCGCGTGCCCAGGCGGGCGGCGCGGATGGCGCCCGTCCAAGCCGGAGGGAAGTTGATGCTGAAAAGGCTGCCCCGGCGCTCGCGTGGGGCACGGGCGCGCATCGCCACGTCGGCCGCCTTGTCAGCGATCGGCGCGAGGTCCAGTGAGGGATGCGCGCTCACCGCCACCGCGGGAATGCCGCGCAGGGCGCCCTCGCGCGCCGCGGCGATCGTCCCCGAGTAAAAGGCGTCCTGCCCCAGGTTCATCCCGTGGTTTATCCCCGAGACGACCAGATCGGGCCACCGCGGGAGCACGCGCGTGCTCGCGTGCAGAGCGACGTACACGCAATCCGCGGGCGTCCCGTCGAGCGCGAACACGCCAGGCTCCACGGACCGCAGCCGCATGGCCCGATTGAGGCTGAGAGAGTGGCTCGATGCGCTCTGCTCCGACTCGGGGGCCAGCGTGATCACGTCGGCGCCTGCCACGACCAAGGCGGCGCGCATCGCCGCGATGCCGGGGCTCGCGTAGCCGTCGTCGTTCGAGAGAAGGACTAGCGGTCGGTCCATGGGCCGGCCCGGCATAGTGCCAGACCACGGCGACGCCAAGGTGCCCGGCGTGAGCTCGAGGGGGCGCGGAGTGCGCTCCCCTCGAACGAGATCACAGCGCCGTGATGACGTTGACGATGTCCGGGTAGCCGGGCGTCGTCGAGGGCACCGTCGGATAGTACTGGCCGAAGTAGATGCACATAACGGCGGTGAGCGCCGAGTCCCCGAACGTCATCGTCGCGCCCGTCGGGTTGTAATACTGACACTGCCAGGTGATCTGCGTCCCGGAGGGCACCGGGATTGGATTCGGCCAGTAGTTCGTCACGGGCGGCGAGTTCCACTGCGTCTCGGTATAGAAGGGCGTCGTGCTCGGGCTGAGGAGCGTCTGGAAGACGAGCCCGTACTGATGCATGTGGCTCCACGACTGAAGGATGTTGTAGTCGAAGGTGGTGATCGGCGTGTTGCTCGCCGATTGCCAAATGGGCGCGCTCTCCGGCGTGTTGGCGGGGACGCTCATCGACTGGTTGTTCAGGAACAGATTGCCGACGTGCGTGGTGACGACACCGGGCTTGGCCGTGTGAATCGTCGCCGTCGCCTGGGCGTAGATGGGCTCGCTCCCGGTGTTCAGGAAGTGCAGGTTCATCATCAGCCCGTTGGTCCCCAACAGCGGGTAGCCCATGTCGGGCTCCGGGTACGTCACGTTCCAGTTGGGCTGCTGAGAGAGATAGATGTAGGGGAAAAACTCGAGGCCGGCGGCCGGGCACGGCTCGAGGGGTGCCGCCGTGGTCTGACCGGTGGTCGTGTCCATGTTGAACACGAAAAAGTGGTGGGACCCCGCGCTCATCTGACCGTCGATCTCGACGATGTCGACATCCTGCCCGAACGGGTTCGCGAACCACTGGCACATGTACACTTCGTCGCCTGGCATGACGGTGAAGGGCGTGATGGTGAGGGTGACGGACTGCGCCACCTCCGCGTCGGGGACCGAGGTGTCGTAGAACTTGCCGGCGGCGGCGTCGGAGTAGTGGAGCGGCGCGACGTAAACGTCGAGGCCCGAGTCGTTCGGCACGGACCCACCCGAGGAGGAAGGGTCCGTCGGGTTGGAGGGAGCGCTACCGCCGCCGTCCTCACCCGTCGGGGTGGTGTCGCCAGTCCCGCTGCCCGGGTCTGCGAACCCCTGCTGCGGGGCACTGCTACATCCGACGATGGCTCCCAACGTAGTCGCTAGGAACCAGAATCGACTCGTCATGGACCCTTCATTATAGCACCTTCTATGCCTGACGGATGTGCAGCGTCCCAGCCCTGTACCGGCCGCGCGGTTTAACTCTGGCGATGATGTAATGCTGTGGAAACATTGCGCAGGGTGCGCACCTCCGTGCTCTCTCTGTGCAGACGGGCTCCACAGCCGCGTAGCGGGCGGCCCCCGCGGCGTGCGTGCGCGCCGTGCGTGTGTGCGGCACTCCGTAGTAGGCTCGGGCGCCCCGTGCGCTACTACGTTGCCCTCGATCCAAACCCTGCCGCTGCCGCGGTCGTGGTCGACCTGACCGAGTTGCCCAACGGCGGACTCGAAGCGCTGGTCGATGGGCGCTCGCTCGACATCGATGTCGTGGCCGTTGGATCGCGGCTGAGCGCCAGGGTCGGCGCGCAGATCGTGGATCTGACGACGGAGGGCGCGCCGCCGGATCTCGGCGTCGTGGCCAACGGCCATCGCTCGTACGTGCGGGTTCAGAGCGAGCGCATGCGATCCGCCGAGCAGGCCAAGAGCTCCAGCGTCTCGGCGAGCGACCGCGTCGTGAAGAGCCCCATGCCGGGCCGCGTGGTGAAAGTGCTCGTCGTCGAGGGGGACGCGGTCGCGGTAGGCCAAGGGCTCGTCGTCCTCGAGGCGATGAAGATGGAGAACGAAGTGCGTGCTCGCGCTGCTGGGACCGTGAGCCAGGTCCACGTGAAGCCCGGCGCGACCGTCGAGGGCAGCGCCAAGCTCGTCACGCTTGCATGAGGCACGCATGAGACGGCGCACCCTTGCCCAGGACGCGGCCAACCTTCCGAACCTGCTCACGCTGGGCCGCATCGTCGCGATCCCGTTTCTCGTGTGGCTGTTGAATTCACCGACCCCGATCCGGGGCTTCTGGGCATGCATCGTCTTCACGGTCGCCGCCATCACCGACATGCTCGACGGCTACCTGGCGCGCAAGATGGGGGTCGTGAGCGTGCTCGGAAAGTTCCTCGATCCGCTCGCCGACAAGCTGATCGTGATGGCGGCCCTCGTATGGCTAGTGCCGATGGGCCGGATCCCCGCGTGGACCGTCGTGCTCTTGCTCGCGCGCGAGATCAGCGTGACGGGATTGCGGAGCGTTGCCGCGAGCGAGGGTGTCGTCATCAGCGCCGGGCAGGAAGGTAAGATGAAGACGGCCCTGCAGATGATCGGCATCGTGGCCCTGGTGCTCGGCTACCCGTATCACCTGTCTTACCTGGGCCTCGACTTGGGCGTCGTCGACATGGTGCACGTGGGGCGCAGTCTCATTTACCTGTCGCTCCTCTTCTCGTTCGCCAGCGCCGCTCAGTACGTCCGCCTTTTCGCCGCCGCCGTCGAGGCCAACGAAAAGACGCGGGCCGCCGGGTAAAGCGCCGCGGCCGGCGCCGTTGAAGGTTCGCCGACGCGCCGCTGGCATTTTGGCCCGTTTTCTGGGAAGTTCCCGCCCGCCCGATGCGACCCCGCTCCGTCTCCGCCACGGCATTCTCCCTCGCGTTCCTCGCCATCGTCGTCTTGGCGGGGGCCTGCAACAACCAAGGCGAGGGTGACATCTGCGACATAAACGCAGGCAACAACGGCGACAACGACTGCCAGAGCGGCCTCGATTGCGTGTCGGCGCCCGGCGCCATGGGAAGCCCTAACCCCTATCGCTGTTGCCCGACCGATCTCACCCAGGCCAGCTCCGCCGTGTGCATGCTGAGCGGGTCGAGCGGCAACACGAACACTGCCGCTCCCGTTGCAGACGCGTCGAGTGATGCCAGCATCGATGCCCCTCTCGGGGATGACGGCACGAGCGACGCCACCATTGCCGACGGCGGCGCGGGATCGCCCGAGGCCACGGTGACGGACGCACTGGTCGAAGGATCGGCGGCCTCCGCGATCGACGCTGCGGCCGAGTAGGCAGCGCATGCCGCCGGCCACGCTCGCGTACGCGGCGCAGCAGGCGCTCCTTCTGGCGGTCATCGCCTCGGTCCCGGTACTGGCCGTCGGCGCCGCAGTCGGGTTCGTCGTGGCGGCGTTGCAGGCCGCATCCCAGATCCAGGACCCCACGCTGTCGCACCTTCCGCGCCTCGTCGCGGTCACGGCCGCTGTCGCCGTTCTCGGCCCGTGGATGGGCCACCAGATCGCCACGTTTGCCACGCACATGCTGGCCGCCTCCCACTAGAGCGCGTTGACCGTTCGGCGCCCGTCTGATTAGCTCGCGGGCAATGAGTGAATCCTCACTCAGCGCGCGCCGGCCTCGCGGTCGTGCCACGGTGCGCGCCCTCCGGGGAGGGGACACGCGCGAGCGCATCCTCGACGCCGCCGTGCGCGTCTTTGCACGCAAAGGCTTCTATCTGACGCGCGTCAGCGAGGTGGCCAAGGCCGCCGGCGTCGCGGACGGCACGATCTACCTCTACTTCAAGTCAAAGGACGACCTCCTCGTCTCGCTCTTCGAGCATCGGATCGAGCGGCTTCTCACCTACATGGATACGGAGCTGCCGCGTGTCGCGAGCGCGACCTACAAGCTGCAGCGGGTCATCGAGCTGCAGCTCGGACTGCTCGAGGGCGAGCGGGATCTGGCCGAGGTGGTCACCGTCATCCTGCGCCAGTCCACCAAGCTGATGAAGGAGTATGCGGCGCCCAAGTTCACGGCGTACTTCGACGCGATCGCCAAAGTGATCGCCGAGGGGCAGGCCAGCGGAGAGCTGCGTGCCGACATCTCGCCGCACCTCGCGGCGCGCGCCATCTTCGGCGCGCTCGATGCGATTACGATGACATGGGCGCTCGGAAAGGCCGAGCCGGGGGGCCTGTCGCGCGCGTCGGGGCAGGTCGTGGAGCTGGTGCTGCGCGGGCTGTCATCCACGAAGCCATGAAACACCTGTGGGAGCGGGCGGCCGTCTGCGCCGAGGTCCGTCGCTTCTTCGACGCGCGCGGCTTCGTCGAGGTGCAGACGCCGGTCGTCGTCCCTTCGCCCGGGCTCGACGTGCACCTCGACGCCTTCGAGGTTGCGGGCGGCGATCGCGGCACGCCCCGCTGGCTCAGCACGTCGCCGGAATACCAGATGAAGCGCCTGCTGGCCGAGGGATGGGGCCGCATCTACCAGATCGCGCCGTGCTTTCGGCGCGGCGAGATCGGGTCGCGGCACAACCCCGAGTTCACGATGCTCGAGTGGTATCGCTCCGGCGCTGCCGTCGTGGAGGCGATGGCCGACACCGAGCAACTCGTCGCCGCGGTGACCGGTGGCATCGTGTGGCTGGGCGAGCGGGTGATCGACGTTCGGCCGCCGTTCGAGCGCGTTTCGGTCTGCGACGCCTTCGCGCGGTACGCACGGTGGTCACGACAGGCAACGCTCGACGCCGCCGCCACCGACGAGGATCGCTACTTTCGCGCGCTCGTCGACGAGGTCGAGCCGGCCCTCGCGCGCATCGATCGAGCCGTCTTCCTCGTCGACTACCCCGCGACGCAGGCGTCACTCGCGCGGGTGCGCGCGGACGACCCTGCGGTCGCCGAACGATTCGAGCTTTACGTGGCAGGCGTCGAGCTGTGCAACGGCTTCGGCGAGCTGGTAGACCCCGTCGAACAGCGCGGGCGTCTCTTGCGCGATCAAGCGACCCGGCGCGCCCGGGGCCTGCCCGTGTACCCGATCGACGAGCGGTTCCTCGAGGCCCTTGCCCGCGTACCGCCGAGCGCCGGAAACGCGCTGGGCCTCGATCGTCTCGTGGCGCTGACGTGCGGCACGACGGACATCGCCGATGTCATCGCCTTCACGGCCGACGAGGTGTGAGAATGCGCGGTCAGTCCGCTGCGCCGCCATCGTCGGGGACCTCGATGCCGACCGCGTGCATCAGGCGAAGGGCGTTGGAGCTCTGTACGACGCCGGGGCGAAGAACGTAGTCGAACGTCATCGTCTCGCCTTCGACCTGCTCCTCGAAGTGGGCGTTTTGCACGCGAGCTCCCATCTCGCGCTCGAGGGCGGTGATCCCGACGTCGTGCGTCGAGACGCCGCCGAGGGCGCCGTGCGCCAGGAGGTCGCGCACGACGGCGGCGGCGCCGATGACGCGCTCGCGCGAGTTGGTGCCGTGCAGAATCTCGTCGAGCAGAAAGAGCACCGACGCAGGCGGGCTGGCCTTGGCCGCTCGACGAGCGCGGTCGATGATCGCCTTGAGGCGCCGGAGCTCGGCGTAAAAATGCGACACGCCGTCCTCGAGCGAGTCGTCTAGCCGCATGCTCGTTGCGACCTGCAATGGGCCGATCGCCAGGGCCTTCGCGCAGACCGGCGCTCCGGCGGCCGCGAGAACGGCGTTCACGCCGATGGCGCGCAGGAACGTGCTCTTGCCCGACATGTTCGATCCGGTGATGACCAGCGCGCGCCCGGCCGACACGAAGGCCACGTCGTTGCCGACGCGCACCTCGTCCCGGAGGAGGGGATGGCCGAGACTCTGGGCGTCGAACGTCGCGGTCTCCGCGAGCGACGGCCACGCGTAGTCCGGGTGCTCGAACGCGAATCCGCCCAGGCTCGCGAGCGCCTCGACCTCGCCGAGCGCGTCGAGCCAGGACCGAAGGCGCGCGCCCGCGCGATCGCGCCACCGCCGCAGGGCAAGCGCACAATGGGCGTCCCACATCAGGATAGGTCCGAAGAAGAAGCGAAAGGCTTCGTTGCGGCGCGCGTCGGCAAAGCCCACGATCCGCTCCAGGCTCGCGAGCGCCACGCTCGCGCGCCCCGCCGGTGCGGCGCCGAGCAAGCGGCCGCGCAACGAGCCGAGGAGGGGGGCTTCGAAGGGCTCTCGCTCGATGCATTCGATGGTCGACCGCCATTGGGTGACGGCCGACAGCCGGTCCGACACCGTCTCCAGAGCTGGGACGAGGCGCGCGGTGGCCAGATGCCCGAGCGCCATCTCCGCGATGACGAGCGCCGCGATCCAGCCCGTAGGTGCGCCGACCGCCGGACCGATCGCCATCGCAGCGATGGCCATTGCGGGCAGCGCCCACGCCAGCCACGCGATCGACCCGGGGCCGGCTTCGCTAGACTCTGCCCATCGGAGCATGGCGCTCATGTCGCGCCGGTCGTCCGGAGGCACGACGCCCGCGCGCGCCGCGAGTTGCTCGCGGAACCCGAACCGCGCCGCGAGATCGCGCGCCGCTCCTTGCCGCACGAGCGTGTCGTCGGGCCAGTGGCTCGCGCCCTCGATCGAGAGGAGGTGGGCAAGGCGTTCCTCGCCGAGCCGCGTCTCGGTTGCGTCGACCAGCTGCATCAACGAGGCTCGCCCAAAGACATCAAGATCGTGCGTGTAAGGGTGATCGGCGACCTCGAATCGAAGGCTCGTGGTCGGCAGGTCGTCCCAGGCGCGCCCGAGCCGTGCGAGGCCCCGCTGATGAAATCGGAGCGACGCCCGGGCGAGGCGGGCGGCATCGTGGACGCGGGCATGGGCAACGACCAACCCGACGAACATCGCGGCCACCACCCCGACGCCGGCGAAGACCACGTTGCGCATCGCCGCGGTGACCGGCGCCCACACCCCGACCCCGACGAGCACGCATGCCACGGCGGCCAGGGAGAGGCGGACCGTCGACAGCGTCCGCGCCCGTCGATTGAGTCGGGCAACCGCACCACCGTGAACCGTGCGGCCGGCCTCGTAGGCCTCGCGAGCGCTCATTGGCCCGCTGGGATGGCGCAACGCACGCGAGTCAGCAAGCCTGGCGAACGCTGGCGGGGCGAATCAGGCCGCTCGCGGCGCACGCACGGCCGCGCGAGCCGGCGCCGCGCCCTGGCCCGGAAGCATCGCGATCGCCACGGCCAGCCCCGCCATCGTCAGCCGCGCGGTGGGCCGGCGTTCGACGAGACCCTGGGCGTCGAGACGCCGGATCGCGGCACGGACAGCCCCTGGAGCAGCCCCCACGCGCACGACGATCGCCTCGTCATCCGCCGGTAGCCGCCGACGCGCCAATCGCAACAAAGCCCGAAGAACCATCGCATCGGTATTCATGGGGCGACCCTACCTGGACACTGAACGAGTGTCTAGTTTAGGTCAGGCGGCTTCTTCTTCCTTTTGCTCGATGACCTCGAGCAGGTGTTCCACCGCCTCGCGCACCTCGCCGGCCAATTTGCGTGGAACTGCGCGGGTTTCAACGAGCAAGTCCCGGAGCCTCCGGGCCACGTTCTTCAACCCTGCGGCGTCCCGGGCCTGGCTCTGCTCGGGAGCCACCGGGAAGATCACGGACCCGAACGCCCGCGACACGGACGCGGCTGGCGCAGCCTCGTCGATGACCCGGCGCCTGATCTCTTCGACGGCATCGCGGGGTGCCGTCTCGCTCGCCTCGGCGCGACGCAGGAAATCGACCGCCTGGTAGCTAGGAACGGGCTCGCGCAGGGCGTCGCGCGCGATCACGCTCGGCGCGCGTCGCTTGAGGAACGTGTACGACCCCGTCAGCTTCTCGGCCGTCTCGGGCCGGATGTGCAGCTCCTGCTTCGCGTACGCCTCGAAGGACTCGTAGCCCCAGTCCCGCCAGCGATGGCTGCGTTTGACGCCCGTCAGGGCTTCGCCAAGCTCGATCCAGCTCGCCTTGAAGCGTCGCGCCCGCGACAGGACCTCGGCGCGCTCGGGGTCGTCCGTGTGCGAGTGCTCCGCGTCGGCAAGGGCGGCGTCCGTCTTCGTTCGGTGCATGGACTCCAGGATGCGGGACGAGGTCCGCCGGCGACAAGAGGCACGAACGGCAGTCGTGTAAGCTGACGCCGTGCGCGAGCGTCTCGCAGGGATCGCGATGGCATCCGGACTTGCGGCGTGCGGTGGGGGGACGCAGTCCCAACCCGCCCCGGCCGCGCCCGCGTCGGTCGAGCGCGCAGAAGCACTTCCCGCGCCGTCGGCGGCTCCAGCCCCCGAGGCTCCTCCTGCCGGCGTCCCGACCGCGTGCGCGGACCCCGCGGCGACCGTATGCGCGCCCCCGGGCGCGTTCGTCGAGCGCCTTTGCGCGAAGACCCGTCAGGACTACGCGCTCGCGCTCTTCTCCAAGGACACGCCGTTCACCCGCCTCTACCTGCGCGGCAAGATGGACGAGCTCGTGCTGGACGAAGAAGTGCTCGCGCTCCGGTTCCGCGCGCCGCAGAAGGGCGGCATGGTCGTCGGCAACGGCACGGGCACTTACGACGTCCTTCGCTGGGACGGCACGTGCTCGACGGGCGTCGAAGCCGAGATGATCTCCAGGACGCGACCCGCGCAGCCCAAGACGGCGACGGTCCGGTGGCATCGCATCGCCAACCGCATCCAGGATGCCCTCGTCGCCTCGAGCGATGTCGTGAAGAAGGCCCACGCGAAGCGCGGCAAGGAATGCCAGGGCGCGATGAGCGGGGACGTCTCGGCGTCGTGCGAGCACGCCGACAAGGTGCTCGCCGCGGCGATCGTCGACTACGTGCGGACGCACGGCGCGCTGCCAGAGCCGGACGCGCTGCAATAGGGCTTGCGCCGCGCTCGCCGGGCGTCACCCGCGTCAGGGCAAGAGGCGCAGCTCGACGTCGACGCGGCGCCCGGGGCCGGCGCCGCCGGGCAACGCGAAGAACGCCATGCCGACGTCGCCGGCAAAGCTGCCGCCGCTCAGCGCGAAGACGTCGCCGTGGAGACCATCGTGGACATCGTCGCGCGAGATGCGCGCGACAATCCGCAGCCGCGTCGTCGCTGCGCGCGCCGTGAACTCGCGCGCGGCGAGCAGCACGAGCGTGCGGTCGACGGCGCGACGCAACGCTTCCGACGGGGCGCCCCCGACCGCGTGCTGGGCGAGGCGGCCGTCGTCGTCGAGAACGAGCGTGACCACCGCGGCGCTGCTCGAGCCCATCGGCGCGGACGACCACGCGGGGTCAGCGCTCGCGACCTGCGGCAGGGCGCGCGTGAAGGACGTGGCCAGATCGGTGGCGAGGCGAGCGCCGACAGCGCCGAAGAGGGGCGGTGGCGAGGGGGAGGGGGGAGCGAGGGCCGACGAGGGCGCGCGCGCAAGCGCGGACGCAGGCACGGGCGCGGGGGCCGGCGCGCGTGCGCGATCCGCGTCGGCGGGGGCTTCGGGGAAGTCTTCGGGGGTGAAGACGGGGGGCGCCGTCGCGGGCTCGACGTCGAACGTATCCCCCGCGATGGGCACGGCCTCATCGGGGGGCCGGAACGTGGGGGCCGGGGGCCTGCCCCGGTGGGTCGCCGCGAACGCGCCGACGTGGGCCGCGAGGCTCAGCGCCACGAAACCGACCAGCGGCGGATCCCATCGCGGCGAGCGCTCGCGCACGGCAAGCATTCTGGCACCGGGCGCCGTTGCGCGCGACTATGCTCCCGAGCGATGCACGGTCTTCTCCTGTCGGTCCCGGTTCGGCCGGGGCTAGCGAGGTAAATCGGAACCGTGCGGCGCATGGCCGGTGTCGTCATTCCTCTCTCGGCCATCCGGACGCGCCGGGACTGGGGGATTGGCCAGGTGACGGACCTCCCGCGCTGCGCGCAGTGGGTGCGCACCGCCGGCCAGAGCCTCGTCCAGATCCTGCCGGCGCACGAGCTCGCGGAGGGCGAGACGAGCCCCTACGGCGCGCTGACCGCCTTCGGCCTCGACCCGATCTACATCGACATCGAAGCCGTCGAAGACCTGGACGCAGCCGCGATCGCCGATGCGCTCGGCGAGGCGGGCGCGCGCGAGCTCGCCCACGTGCGGGGCGCCGATCGCGTGGAGTACACGGCCGTCCGCGCGCTCAAGACCAGGGTGCTTCGCGCAGCATTCGCCCGGTTCCGCGCGCGCGAGTGGTCCAGTCAAACGTCCCGCGCGCGCAGGCTCGAGGCGTTCATTCGCGCCGAGCGCGACTGGCTCGATGACCTCGCCCTCTACGGCGTGCTGCGCCGATCGCACGCCGGCTGGGGATGGCAAACGTGGCCGGACGACGAGCGCGATCGCGTCCAGGCGACTCTCGAGCGCGCGCGGGCCGAGCACGCCGCCGAGCTCCTCGAGGTTGCGTACGTCGCGTGGACGCTCGAAGAGCAGTGGCGCGTCGCGCACGCAGCGATGCACGATCTCGGCGTCGAGCTGATGGGCGACCTTCCTTTCATCGTCTGCGCCGAGAGCGCCGACGCCTGGTCGCACGCATCCCAGTTCCAGCTGCGGATCTCGCTCGGCGCGCCGCCGGACGCGTACTCCGCCGACGGCCAGGACTGGGGGCTGCCCGCGTACGACTGGCTCGCCATGGAGGCCGACGGGATGGCGTGGCTGCGGGCGCGCGTCCGGCGCGCGGCGGCCCTCTATGATCGATTTCGCATGGATCACGTCGTCGGGTACTTCCGGCAGTGGGTTCGCCGCCCGGGGGGCGTGGATCGCGGGCGATTCGACCCCGAGGGGGAAGAGGCGCAGCGTTCGCGAGGACGCCGGGTGCTCGGCGCGGTCCTCGCCGAGGTGGCGCTTGCCCCGAGCCCCGTCCAGGGACCCCGCCTCATCGCCGAGGACCTCGGCGTCATTCCGCCCTTCGTGCGCGAAGCGCTCGGCGACCGGGGGCTCCCCGGTTACCGCGTCCTGCCGTGGGAGAAGGACGACGCGGGCTTCCGCGACCCGCGCCGGTTCCCGCGCAGCAGCGTCGCTTCGTGGAGCACGCACGACACCGCCCCCATCGATGGCTGGTGGCCCGAGCTCCCGAAAGAGGACCGGGACGCGCTCGCGAAGCGCGCCGGCCTCACGCCGGAAGAGGAGGAGGCCCCGGGTGTCGACGAGCGGCGATCCCTCGCGCTACTGCGCGACCTCTACGGCGCGAGCTCCGATCTCGCTCTGGTCCTGGCCCAGGAGCTCATCGGATCGACGGAGCGCATCAATACGCCGGCGACGGTGGGCCCGCAGAACTGGACGTGGCGCTTGCCCCGCCCGATCGAGGACCTCGCCGCCGACGCCGTGGTCACTCGCCGTCTTCTCGCGATTCGCACGCTGGTGACGGGCTCGGGCCGCTGAGCGATGACGCACGCCGTCCATGCCGGATCGCCGCACCCGCTCGGCGCTCGCGCCGATGGCGACGGCGTGAACTTCGCGCTCTACAGCGCGAGCGCGACGCGCGTCGAGCTTTGCCTCTTCGACGACAACGGAGTCGAGACGCGCCTGCCCGCGACGGGTCCCTCGGGCCACGTGTGGCACCTGCGCGTCTCGGGCGTCGGCCCCGGTCAGCGGTACGGCTGGCGCGTGGACGGTCCCTATGCGCCCGAACGGGGCGACCGTCACAACCCGTACAAGCTGCTCGTCGACCCGTACGCGCGGGCGATCGAGGGGGGCTGGGACTGGCGCGGTCCCATCTATGGCTTCCGGCATGTCCCGGGTGGCTCGCGCCCACCGGTCGGCGTCTTGCCCGCCGCCGCGTCCTTCGAGGACAGCGTGCCCTGCGATCGCGACGACGCCGCCGCCAAGCCGAGATGCGTCGTCGTCGACGACGCTTTCGACTGGGGCGACGACCGTCCTCCTGCGGTGCCATGGAGCGAGACCGTCGTCTACGAGCTCCACGTCAAGGGCTTCACCCACCGTCACCCGGGCGTGCCCGAGCCGCACCGCGGAAGGTTTCTCGGCGTCGCGTCGGACGCGGCGATCGAACATCTCGTCTCGCTCGGCGTGACGGCCGTCGAGCTCATGCCCGTCCACGCGCACCTCGACGAGCCCGCGCTCTCGGCCCGCGGGCTGACCAACTACTGGGGCTACAGCACCGTCGGCTACTTCGCGCCCGACGAGCGCTTCGCCGTCCCTCGCGCAAGCGGGGGCGAGGGCGCGGGCCGCGAGTTCAAGCGCATGGTCAAGCGGCTGCACGCGGCGGGCATCGAGGTGATCCTCGACGTCGTCTACAACCACACGTGCGAAGGCGACCGCGCCGGCCCCACCGTCCTTTTCCGTGGCATCGACGATCGCACGTACTACCGGCACAAGCCCGGCAGCCCCGGCGCGTACGAGGACATCACCGGCTGCGGCAATACCATCGATACGTCGCACCCGCAGGTCATCAAGCTCATCGCCGACAGCTTGCGGTACTGGGCGACGGAGATGCACGTCGACGGCTTCCGTCTCGATCTGGCCACGGTGCTCGGGCGAAACGAGAAGGGAACGTTCGACTCGCGTTCGGCGCTCTTCGCCGTGGTGCTGCAGGATCCGCTTCTTTCGCGCCTCAAGCTGATGGCCGAGCCGTGGGACCTCGGCGAGGACGGCTATCAGCTGGGCGCGTTCCCGGCGCCGTGGGCCGAGTGGAACGGTCGCTTCCGCGACGCCGTGCGGCGCTTCTGGCGTGGCGAGCCGGGCATCGTCGCCGACCTGGGCTACCGCCTCACCGGGTCGAGCGACGTCTTTGCCGGCAGCCAGCGGACGACGCACGCGAGCATCAACTTCGTCACCGCGCACGACGGCTTCACGCTGCGCGACCTCGTCTCGTACGAGCACAAGCACAACCTCGCCAACGGCGAGCGCAACGAGGACGGGACCAACGACAACGCAAGCCAGAACTGCGGCGTCGAGGGCGAGAGCGACGACGCGGGCGTGCTCGCGCGCAGGCGCACCGTCGCGCGCAGCATCCTCGGTACGATGCTGGTCTCGCGCGGCGTGCCGATGCTCGCGATGGGCGACGAGCTTTGGCGCACCCAGCGGGGCAGCAATAACGCGTATTGCCAGGACTCGGAGCTCACGTGGGTCGATTGGGCCGCCGCCAGCGTCGACCCGGACGCGCGGGCGATGCTCGAGTTCGTGCGCTCGGCCGTGGCGCGGCGCAAGCAGCACTCCGAGCTTCGCTCGGGGGACTTCTTGCAAGGGCGGGCCACCGCCGGCAGCGCGCACAACGACATCACGTGGCTGCGGGCCGACGGCACCGAGATGACGGGGCCGGACTGGGCGAGCCCCGGCGCCGCTCGCCTGGCGTTCCACCTGGCCGGCGCCGCCGGGTCACCTGTGGCCGCCGCCATCCTCGTGCTGATGAACGGTGACGCGAAGCCCGGCACCTTCGTCTTGCCCGGGCCGTCGTACGGCGCCTCGTGGCGCGTCACGCTCGACGCGCGCACGAAGCCGCAGATCGACGCCACGCTGCCGGCAGCGGCCTCGATCGAGCTCGACGCGGGCGCGCTCGTCGTCTTCGCTGCGTCTTAGAGGCTAACCGCGGATCGCCTTGAGGGGCGACGTGCGCGCGGCTTGCACCGCGGGGAGGATGCCGCCGATCAGGCCCATGCCGCAGCCGAAGATCAGCGCCGTGACGAGGACCTGCGGGGTCGGATCGAAGGAGAAGACGATCTCGGACCAGCTGGCCTGGTTCATCAGCGAGAAGTGCACGAAGCTCATCGCCGTCGACGCCGCGGCGCCGACCGCCCCGCCGAGGGCGGCCAGCAGCACCGCCTCGATGACGAACGACGTGAGCACGCCGAAGCGCGAGAAGCCGAGCGCGCGGAGCGTCCCGATCTCGCGCTGCCGGCTCGCGACGGCCGCGTACATCGTGATCATCGCGCCGATCATCGCGCCGGCCGCGAAGAAGACCGAGACGATGCCGCCCATCACCTTGATGAACATCGCAAGCTGCTCGGATTGGTTCTCGTAGAACGTGGGCTCGCGCAGCGCCTGCAGGCCGAGGCGCTTGTCGTTCTCGACGCCCGCGCGGAACGCCTCGAACTTGGTCGGCGACTCGAGCCGCACGCGAACGCTCGAGAAGAACCCCTGGCGGTTGTAGGCCTGCCGCAAGAGCTCGCGATCGACCCACACCTCGGACTCGTAGGCCGATCCCGCCGCTTCGAACGCGCCGACGATCGTCACGGGGCGGTTCTTCTTGAGATCGAACGTCTGGCCGACCTCGAGGCCCTTGATGTGACCGACGAGCCGGGCGCCGACGACCGCCTCGTCCGACCCGGGGCGTGCCGGGCGCCCGGCGACCATGTGCACCTCGGGCCGGAACGTCATCGCGTCGTCCGTCACGCCGCGGATCGTCACGTTCGTGACGCCGGCAGCGCCGATCTTGCTCATCGCGGCCACCACGACCGCCTCGGCTGCGCCGAGGGGCTTGCCGTGCTCGTCGGCCTTGACCCCGGGGGCCGCGAGGATGAGCGCCACGCTCGACTCTTCGATGGTGCTCCCGAGCTCTCCGTCGCTGCCCATGCGAAGGACGATGGCGGTGTCGGCCCGCCCGCCGGCGCCCAGCGTCTTCTTGATGCCCGCCGCGAGCATGAGCGCGGAGGCGAGCACGAAAACGACCAGGGCGATGCCGATCGCCGTCGCGATCGTCGTCGCCTTTCGAACGATGAGGCTTCGGACGTTGTAGCGAATCGGGATCATCGCAAGGGCCTTTCTCAGGCGACGCGGCGGACCGCGTCGACCACGCGAAGCTGCGAGGCTTGCCACGCCGGGATGACGGCCGCCGCCGCGCCGAGCAGCGCCGCGGCGAGGATGCCCGTGAGGAGGACCGACGTCTCGAGGCGAAAGTAAGGGAAGAACTGGCCCATGTTGGCCTCGAGGAAGGGCCCAATCCCCTGATTGACCATCGGCCAGGCGATGGCCGCGCCGATCAGGCCCCCGAGAAGGCCCATGAAGAGCGACTCGGCGACGACCCAGAGCGCGACGTGCCCGGGCATGAAGCCGATCGCGCGAAGGACGCCGTACTCGCCCCCGCGCTCGCGGGCGCCCATCGCGATCGTGTTGCCGAGGATCAGCGTCATGATGACCAGGATGACGGCCGAGACGATGTCGATGGCCGTGAAGATGGCCGAGAACATGCCGAGGAACGACGCGCCGAACGCGTGCTCGTCCATCGAGAGCGTCTGCGTGTCGCGATCGTCGAACAGCTTGTCGATCGCGATCCCCGTGTCGGCCGCGTGCCCGGGCTCGTCGACGCGGCTCACGATCCAGCCCACCTGGTCCCAGGTCGGCTCGTGACGCAGCGCCTTGACGCCGTCGTTCAGATAGTCCCAGTGAAAGAAGAGCGTCGACTGGTCGATCGTGCGCGTCGTGCTCGTGTAGATCCCGTCGACCGTGACGGGCCAGTCACCGGGGAAGATCCCGCTCTGCATCGTGATGCGGTCGCCCACCTTGTAGCCGAGCTTCTTGGCGAGCATGGAGCCCACGATGGCGCCCTGGCGGTCGTGCTTCCAGGTGTCGAGCTGGTCGGGCGGGATCTGGATCTCGTTGTAGACGTGGAAATACGTGTTCGGCTCGACCGCGAGCGTCGCGAAGAAGTCGTGCTCGTGCTTCGGGTCCTTGCCGCCGAACCAGTTGGCGAACGTGGCCTCTTTCACGTGCGGCGCGGCCAGGATGTCGGTGTAGTAGCGCCGCGGCAGCGACATCACGAAGGTGACCTTGTGCCGCGATACGACCCGGTCTTTGGCGGCGTACTCCGAGGCCGAGCCCCACGCGTTCAGGACCGTCCGCAGGAGCATGAACGCGACGATCGCCACCGCGACGCCGACCGCGGTCAGGGCGACGCGGAAGCGGTTGCGCGCCAGGTTTCGGAAGGCCAGCCCCGTGAGCGTCACGAGACGAGCTTTCCCTTGTCGAGGCGGCGGATGATCTTGGCGCGCTCGGCGGCCGCCGGGTCGTGCGTCACCATGAAGATCGTCTTGCCGAGTTGAGTGTTCAGCTTCTCGAGCAGCGTGAGGATCTCGTCGGCGGCCTTGCGATCGAGATCGCCCGTGGGCTCGTCGGCCACGATGATCGTCGGGTCGTTGACGATGGCGCGCGCGATGGCCACGCGCTGCTCTTGCCCGCCCGAGAGCTGCCGCGGGTAGTGCTGGCTGCGCTCCTCGAGGCCGACGACGCGCAGGGCGGTGAGCGCGCGCTTCTTGCGCTCCGCGCTCCCCAGGCTCGTGAGCAGCAGCGGCAGCTCGACGTTCTCGGCGGCCGTCAGCACCGGCAGCAGGTTGTACGACTGGAACACGAAGCCGATCGTGGTCGAGCGCCACTTGGCGAGGCCTCCCTCGCCCATGCCCTCGAGGCGCTTGCCTGCGACCTCGACGGAGCCCTGGCTCGGGCGATCGAGGCCCGCGATCAGGTTGAGGAGCGTCGTCTTGCCCGAGCCCGAGGGCCCCATGAGCGCCTCGTACGATCCCGTCGGCACGTCGAGGTCGAGCCCCTCGAGCACGTGGACCGACTCGCCGCCGCGCGCGTAGGTCTTGGATACGCCGGTCAGCTTCACGATGGGGGCGCCGTTGCTCGGCTTGGCTGCTTGATCCGTCGTCACGGACTCTTCTCCTTGATCGCCTGGCCGTCGGCGAGCGTCGCCGGCGGGTTGTTCACCAGCTTGGTGCCCGGGGGCGGGCCCGAGGTTAGCTCGAACCCGTCGGCGAAGGGGGCGCCGACCGCGATCGGCAGCATCCGCACCTTGCCCGAGTCGACCGCGAAGACGACCTTGGCCCCCGCGCGTTCGACCACCGCGGAGCCGGGCACGATCGTTTTGGGCGGCTCCTTCAGCTTGGTCTCGTCGAGCGCGGACTCGAGGAACGACACGCGCGCCGCCATCTCGGGGAGCACCGTCGAATCGCGGTCGAGGAACCGGACCTTGACCGTGGCGGTGGCCTTGGCGCGGTTCAGCTGGGGGCTCGTCTCGACCACCTCGCCGCGCCAGCGCTTGTCGGGGTAGGCGTCGAGGACGATCTCGCACGGGCCCTTGGCCTTCACCAGGTGGAGGCGCGCCTCGGGCACGTCGGTCTCGACCACGATGGAGCTGAAGTCGGCCAGGTGGGCCATCGACGTGCCCGGTGTGACGACGTCGCCCGGCTGCAAAGGCTTGGTGACCACGGTGCCGTCGATGGGCGATCGGATCGTGGTGTTGGCGAGGTTCACCGACAGGGCCGTCACCTCGGCCTGCGACGCGGTCACGTCGGCCTCGGCGGCGTTCACTTGCTCGTGGAGCGACTTGGACTTGGCGGACAGGTCGTCGGCCGTCGCCGCGCCCATCGCGCCGCTCGCGACGAGCTTCTGCTCGCGCGCGAGCTGGATCTCGACCTCGCCGAGCTGCGCCTTCGCCGTGGCCGTGCGCGCCTTGGCCGCCGCGACCTTGGCCTGCGCGCTGGCGACCTGCGTGCGCTGGTCGCTCGCGTCGAGCTCGAAGAGCAGCTGCCCCTGCTTGACGACGCTGCCTTCACGCACCGTGGCCCGGTCGACCCGGCCGACGATCTTGGACGACACGTCGATCTCGACCTGCGGCACCACGTAGCCCGCCGAGGTGAGCTGGATCTGCGCCTGGGCGGGCGAAATGGACGCGACCTCGGTGACCGAGACCTCGGTGTTGAAGAGGCTCGCCTGGACCGCGGGTGCGGCCGCACGCCACCCCGCGAAGCCCAGCGTCGCCACCACCGCGACACCGCCCAGCCAGACGAGCACGCGCCCCGACGACGAAGACGACGGAGCGTTGCGCTCGATGCGCAGCGAGGCGAGATCGGAGTCGAGGCGGTCGCTCATCGGTGGGCGGGCGCGAGCATACCGGCGACCGAGGCCCCGCGCCTACTGCCGGACGCCCTATTGCAGGACCCGGAGCGTCCGCTGCGCGTAAAGAGACGGGCCGCGGACGTTCTCGTCGACCTGGACGGGATGGCGGATCGATGGGAAGGCCCGCTGCTCACAGTCGCTCCGTTCGCAGATGCGGCACGTGACCCCCACGGGCGTGGCCATCTGCGGGTTGTCGAGATCGATGCCGTCCGAGTACACGACGTCGCGCGCGTGCTCGATCCGGCACCCGAGGCCGATCGTCTGGACGGGCTGCGGCGCGTGGTACCCGCCGGAATCCTTGTGGATGGTGCGTGCGATGCAGAAAAAGGACGATCCGTCCGTGAACCGAGACACCTGGATGCGAATCATCCCGGGGGTGAGGAACGCCGAGAACACGTTCCAGCGCGGGCACGCCCCCGAGAAGCGCGCAAAGTGGATGCCGCTCGCGCTGAAGCGCTTGGAGATGTTTCCGGCCACGTCGATGCGGATCATGTGGAAGGGCACGCCCTCGGCGCCGGGGCGACGCAGCGTGGTGTACCGGTGGCACACCTGCTCGAAGCCGACGCGGAACCGCCGTCCGATGACGTCCAGATCGTACCGCTCCTGCCGGCACGCCTCGAGGAACGCCGCATAGGGCATCATCATCGCGCCCGCGAAGTAGTTGGCGAGCACCACGCGGGCGATGGCGCGCGCTTCGTCGGTCGTCAGCTGCGGGTCGGCCACGATGCGGTCGATGCGCCCGCGCTGCGTGAGGAGCGCCGTCTGGTGGGCCACCTGGAACGTGCGCGAGCGCGTGGGCAAGAGCTCACTCAGCGTGAGGATCTTCTTGTCCGGGTCGAACCGCCGCACGACGCCGCGCGCCGCCTCGCCGCGCGCGATCCGCACGGTGACCCCCTGGTGCTTCTCGAGGAAGCGCACGAGCCCCGAGTACGCCTCGTCGATGTCGACGCGCGCCCGCTTGCACAGCTCCTCGGCGCCGTCTTCCAGATCGGGGAAGTGGTTGGAGTGCTTCTGGATGAAGTCGTTCACTTCTTCGGACGACAGCCGCGCGCGATCGAGGCCCGGTCCGTCGCCGTCCTCTTCGAGGCGCGAGGCCAGGTCTTCGCTCGCGCCGCGCTGCTGCTTGAACGAGCTGTAAAGCGCGATGACCGCGCGGGCGATCTGCGGGTGGTTGGCCGCGAGATCGCGCAGGTCCGTCGAGGTGAGGTCGTACGGGTCGAACACGGGGTCCGCGCACGCCTCGACCAGGTCGTGCACCAGGCGCGCGTCCTGCTCGGCACCGAACGCGTTCACCTCGACGCCGAAGAGCTGCGCCAGCTTGATGAGGAGCGGCGCCGGCAGCGGCCGCCGGTTCGACTCGATCAGGTTCAAGTAGCTGGGCGAAATCCCCAGGCGGCTCGCCAGCTGCACCTGCGTGAGGCCCTCCCGGCGCCGGAGCGATCGCACTTTGGGTCCCAGGCGTGACGGCTCAGCAGGGGTTCGGCTCATGTTTGTCACCACTTGGGTCGTTGACAGGCTTCACTACTTTACAACACGATGTTGACACTTCTCAACAGGTGCTTCTTATTAATGCTTTCCGAAGACTTGACCATGTTTCAGCCAGGTATACTGTAAACCTCGTGACTCGCTCCCTCCCCGAAGGCGTCGTCATCGACGCGCCGATTCGACCCGGATACGAAACGATCCTGACTACCGACGCGCTCGCGTTCGTCGCCGACCTGGTCCGTACGTTCCGCCCTCGTGTGCGCCAGCTGCTGGCCCTGCGCAAGGACCGCCAGGCCAAGCTCGAGGCGGGCCATCCCCTCGACTTTCTTCCCGAGACGGCCGACGTCCGCGCCAAGGAGTGGACGGTCGCGCCACTCCCCAAAGACTTGCTCGATCGTCGCACCGAGATCACCGGGCCGACGGATCGCAAGATGGTCATCAACGCGCTCAACTCGGGCGCCAGCGTCTTCATGGCGGACTTCGAGGACGCCAACAGCCCCACCTGGGACAACCTGATCTCGGGCCAGATCAACCTGAGCGACGCGGTCCGCCGGACCATCACGTACACCGCGCCCGAGACGGGCAAGAAGTACGCGCTCAAAGACAAGACCGCGGTGCTCCTCGTGCGTCCGCGCGGCTGGCACCTCACCGAGCGGCACATCAAGGTCGACGGCGAGACGGTGCCGGGCGGGCTCGTCGACTTCGGCCTCTACTTCTTCCACAACGCGCGCGCCGCGATCGAGCGGGGCACGGGCCCCTACTTCTACCTGCCCAAGATGGAGAGCCATCTCGAGGCGCGCCTCTGGAACGACGTGTTCCTGCGCTCGCAGGACAAGGTGGGCCTGCCCAAGGGCACCATCAAGGCGACGTGCCTCATCGAGACGCTGCCGGCCGCGTTCGAGATGGACGAGTTTCTCTACGAGCTTCGCGACCACTCGTGCGGCCTCAACTGCGGGCGCTGGGACTACATCTTCAGCTTCATCAAGAAGCAGTCGACCAATCCCGGCGCGATCCTCCCGGATCGCGGGCAGGTCACGATGGACAAGGGCTTTCTCGCGGCTTACGTGAAGCTCCTCATCAAGACGTGCCACCGCCGCAACGTCCACGCGATGGGCGGCATGGCCGCGCAGATCCCCATCAAGGACGACCCGGCCGCCAACGAGGCCGCCCTCGAGAAGGTGCGCGCCGACAAGCTGCGCGAGGTCAAGGCCGGCCACGACGGCACGTGGGTCGCGCACCCCGGGCTCGTCCCCGTCGCCAAGGACATCTTCGACGCGCACATGCCGGGGCAAAACCAGCTCGGCGTCAAGCGCGAGGACGTCCACGTCGTCGCCGCCGACCTGCTCCGCCCCATCGAGGGCACGCGCACCGAGGCGGGCCTGCGCCACAACGTGCGCGTCGGCATCCAGTACATCGAGGCCTGGCTGCGCGGCAACGGCTGCGTCCCGCTCTACAACCTGATGGAAGACGCGGCGACCGCGGAGATCTCGCGCGCGCAGGTGTGGCAGTGGCTGCACCACAAGGTCACCGTCGACGGCAAGGTCATCGACGGCGACGGCTTTGCGCGCATCGTCGGCGAAGAGATGCAGCGCATCCGCGGCGAAGTGGGCGACACGCGCTTCAACGTGGGCCGCTTCCCCGAGGCGCGCGATCTCTTCGTGCGCATGTCGACGCTCCCCAGGTTCGAGGACTTCTTGACCGTCCCCGCCTACGACCTGCTCCCCGACGCTTGAGCCCACGCGCACGAGCAAACGCCAAAGACCACCCCAAAAAGACGACTGAAGAAGGAGACCCCTAGCACCATGTCCACAGCGACCGCGACGAACCATTCGAACGACGAACGCCTGCTCGCCAAGCGTTTCGAGGGCGTGCAGCGCCCCTACTCCACCGCCGACGTGGAGCGCCTGCGAGGCTCCGTCAAGGTCGAGCACACGCTGGCCAAGCTGGGCGCGAACCGCCTCTGGTCGCTGCTGAACACGGAGCCGTACGTCCACGCGCTGGGTGCGCTCACGGGCAACCAGGCCGTCCAGCAGGTCCGCGCGGGCCTCAAGGCCATCTACCTCTCGGGCTGGCAAGTCGCCGCCGACGCGAACTCGGCCGGCCAGATGTACCCCGACCAGTCGCTCTACCCCGTCAACAGCGTGCCCGCCGTCGTCCGCAAGATCAACGCGGCCCTGCAGCGCGCCGACCAGATCGAGCACGCCGAGGGCAAGAGCACGACGCACTGGTTCGCGCCGATCATCGCCGACGCCGAGGCCGGCTTCGGCGGCCCGCTCAACGCGTTCGAGCTGATGAAGTCCATGATCGACGCGGGCGCCGCGGGCGTTCACTTCGAGGACCAGCTCGCGAGCGAGAAGAAATGCGGCCACATGGGCGGCAAGGTGCTCATCCCGTCGAGCCACTTCGTGCGCACGCTGGTCGCGGCGCGCCTCGCGTCGGACGTGTGCGGGGTGCCGACGATCCTCGTCGCGCGCACCGACGCGGACAGCGCCAAGCTGCTGACGAGCGACATCGACGAGCGCGACCGCCCCTTCATCCAGAAGGGTGAGCGCACGAGCGAGGGCTTCTTCCGCATCAAGGCGGGCGTCGAGACGGCCATCGCGCGCGGCCTCGCGTACGCGCCGTTCGCGGACATGATCTGGTGCGAGACGAGCACCCCGGATCTCGCCCAGGCCAAGAAGTTCGCCGAGGGCATTCACGCCAAGTTCCCCGGGAAGTTTCTCGCCTACAACTGCTCGCCGAGCTTCAACTGGAAGAAGAACCTCGACGACGCGACGATCGCCAAGTTCCAGCGCGAGCTCGGCGCGATGGGCTACAAGTTCCAGTTCGTCACGCTCGCGGGCTTCCACTCGCTCAACTACGGGATGTTCGAGCTCGCGCGGAAATACAAGGACCGCGGGATGGCGGCATACAGCGAGCTGCAGCAGGCCGAGTTCGACGGCGAGAGCCACGGGTACACGGCGACGCGCCACCAGCGCGAAGTCGGCACCGGGTACTTCGACCAGGTCGCGGAAGTCATCTCGGGCGGCAAGGCGTCGACGCTGGCGCTCGAGGACAGCACCGAAGAGCACCAGTTCTAAGGTGCGCCGCGGCTTCTCGGCCGCGCCGGATCGCAGTTGTGGAAGGCGGGCGCACGGGAGATCATCCCGGTCCCGCCTTCTCTTTTTTGTACGCGGCACGCGCTGTACACGGCGCTTCATGCGCCCGGCTGCCTGAGGCCATAGCTTCGTGGAGGGGAGCTCGGGGAGGATACTCGCAGCAACACGTGACTCGGTTCACGAGGCGTCCCGGGCGGTCCCGATGTATGTTCTACGCATGACACCGCGCGCCCGGCTGAACGCGCCCACCGCCCCTTCGCGCCTCGTGCGTCCCGCGCCCGAGGACGAGGCCGAGATCCGTGCGGCGCTCGCCGACCCGGACGAAGGTCGAGCCCTCACGCAGGACGAGCTGCAACGGCTGGCCGAGACGGGCGAGTGGCCCGCGTGGTGCGACTCGTCCGACTGACGCCGCGTTTCCCTAGCTCGTCGCAAGGCCTGCGGCGTCCTCCGGCCCTCGCCGGTAACTGCAGCCCTCGGCGCGACGATCGCCGCGCTAGGCGCGGCCGAGACGATCCCCGGCCCCACCGACGCGACGACGCTTGCAGAGCCAGAAGACGATCGCGGCGTGGCCTTGCTGGCCCACGTGCGGCGCGTGCAAGGTCACAATTTGTGGCTCTGGTACCGCCTCAAGGCCGCCGGAGTGCTTCTGCTCGAAATCCGTCATCGGGATCGTCGGCTCGCTCCGATAACCCGTCCTCCGACGCGCCCGGTCGCATTCCGCGCGCCAGTCATCGCGCACGCCACGCCAAAGGACCGGAATCGAACGCGTCGTGCGGTCCTCTCCGACACCTCCCCAGGCCAGGGAAAGAAGGACGGTTAGATCCAACGGGTCGAGGTCGCCGATCACGGCCAGTTCGGTCGCCCGCATGCGCTTCACCTCTCGGCGCACGACGTCACCGTGGACCCGCGAGATGATTCCGTAGCGAGTGAAGAGCGACGAACCCCCCGTCAGGGCCTCCCACGCCGTCGGGAAGCGTTCCCGGGTGGCCGGGAGCTCGAGGAAAGCCGTTGGGAAGCGTTCCGGGGCGCGCGGGAGCTCGAGGGAAGCCGTCGGGAAGCGTTCCGGGGCGCGCGGGAGCTCGAGGGAAGCCGTCGGGAAGCGTTCCGGGGCGCGCGGGAGCTCGAGGGAAGCCGTCGGGAAGCGTTCCCGGGCGCTCGGGAGCTCGAGGAAAGCCGTTGGGAAGCGTTCCGGGGCGCTCGGGAGCTCGAGGAAAGGCGTTGGGAAGCGTTCCCGGGTGGCCGGGAGGTCGAGGAAAGCCATTGGGAAGCGTTCCCGGGGGGCCGGGAGTTCGAGAAAAGCCGTTGGGAAGCGTTCCGGGGTGGCCGGGAGGTCGAGGAAGGCCGTTGGGAAGCGTTCCGGGGTGGCCGGGAGCTCGAGAAAAGCCGTTGGTGAGCGACCGGGCTCTCCTTTGAGCGACCGGGCTCTCCCTTGACGGTTTAGACCGACGAGCCTCCCACGGCCGCGAGCGCCGCGAGGCTCTCTTGCTTCGCGCGCCTCACGCTGGCGCCCGTCTTGGCCGCCCAGAGGAACGAGGGCCAGGCGGAGAAGTTGCCGGTGAAGACGCCACGGAGCATCGCGCCGATGGCGTCGCCGACGCCGATGACGTCGAACGGAGACATCTCGCGCTCCACCTGCGCCGCGAGCTTGGCGAGGATGTCCGGTCGACGCGCCGCCAGTTTGAAGATCTGCTCGTTGAGCTTGTTCCCGTAGGCGGGATCGCCCATGTAGCGGGCGCACTCGAAGAGCTGGCACGAATCGACATCGCGCTGCCGCCAGTAGCGGGCGCGCGCCGCGTCGCTGCCGTCGAGGATCGCCGGGGCGAGGTTGCGCGCGTCGCGAAGGGCGTCGGTGATGCCGTAGCCCGGCGTTGGATCCTTGTGCAGGCCGGCGTCGCCCACGAGAGCGAAGCCCGGTCCCGCGGCTTCGCGGAAGAAGAAGCGGAGCTTGAGGACGCCGACGAGATCGGTCGCTCGCCGGTTGCCCTCGACGATCGCCGCGGTCACGGGCGAAGCGCGGAGGGCTCGCATGTACGCCTCCTCGAAGCGACCTTTCCACGCCGGCAGGTCCGAAAGCGGGGGCCCCGCGGCGACGAGAAGCAGGTCGTCGTCCGTCTGGAAGACGAATCGCAGCACCCGGTCGTCGTGGAAGCACAGGTACGAGCCGAGGCGTCGCAGCTCCCCGTCCCACGCTTTGCGCGGCCAGTAGGCCCAGTAGGCGAAGCGAGGGTTATCGTAGCCCCGGTATTCCTTCGCGCCCGCGAGCTCGGCGACCTGGGAGCTCCGACCGTCGGCGCCGACGACGATCCGCGCGCGGTGCTCGCTTCGCGCGTCGCCGTGGACGGCCTGGACGCCGACGACGCGATCGCCCTCGCGCAGGAGGCCCACGACCTTCGTTCGATCGCGGAGCTCGGCGCCCGCGCGGACCGCGCATTCTTGCAGGACCGAATCGAGGCGCAGCCGGCGCAGGCATCGGCCGCTCCTTCCGCGGACGTAGGGGACGTCGACGCTCGCGCGGAGCATCTCCATCCGTATGCCGTGGCACGGCGGCGTCAGCCGGCGCACCTCTTCGCCCGCGCCCAGCTCGTCGAGCCAGTCGACGCCGCGCGGAGACACGAAGTGCGTCGAGAGCGGCTGATCGCTCGGCAGCTTGGCCGCGTCGAGGAGCAGGACCTTTTGGCCCGCCTTCGCGAGGTGTGCGGCCAGCGAGGCGCCGGCGCAGCGTGCGCCGACGACGATGGTGTCGAAAGTCGCACTGTCCATGGGGCGGGTGAAGGCGATGGTAGGGTCGCGGCGGGGCCTGCCAAGGCCAAAGTCCCTTGCTGGGGCCCGGCTTGCCGGTCACGCTGTAGCGATGGGCTTAAGCGGGGCGGCGCGGGGTGGCGCGGGGCGGGGGACGTGTGTCGCGGTGGTCCTGACGGCGGCGGCTCTCGTCGGTTGCGGTGGCGCGAGCTTCAGTAACGACTTCGGTGACGGGGGCGCAGGCGACGCGACGACGGGAAACCCCGGTTCGCCCGGGAGCGATGGGTCCGCGATGGACTCCACCGCCACCGACGCCTCAGGCGCCGACGCCTCCGGCGATGACGACGGCGATCTGGACGCGACCCCCGCCGAAGCGTCGGTCGGCCCGGACGCCTCCGAGGCCGGCACCGGCCCTGACTCGGGTCCGGCCGACGCAGGTGCCATGGACGCCGAGGTGAACGACGCCGGGGCCGTGGCCGACGCCTCCGACGGCGCAGCCGCGCACGACGGCGGCGAAGACGCCTCGCTCGACGCGTCGGCGCACGACAGCGGCGACGGCGGCAAGGACGGAGGAGCGTTCGCGTGCGGCCCCGCGCTCACGTGCGATTCGGCCACGCAATACTGCGATCACTCCACCATATCGACGATCGTCGTCCTGATCGACGGCGGCACCAGCTCGGGCACGTACTCGTGCGAGACGCTGCCCGCGTGCGACGCCGCGAGCCCCTGCTCGTGCTTCCCGACCGTGGGCTCGGTGCTCGAGAGTTGCTCCTGCAGCGACAACGGGGGCGATGTGACCGAGACCTGCTCGTGCAACGCCTGTGCGGCGTCTCATTGATCGGCTATCCACTAGAGTGAGGCGAGCCCGACGGGGGACGGGGCCTGCCCGCAAGGAGCCGAATGAGCGCACGCGTCGTCCCCGGCCAAGGTCAAGGCTCCTCCGTTCGCTACCGCGGCGGCAAAGGCGAGCCGCTGCTGCTGCTGCACGGCTTCTCCGCCTGCGCAGACTCGTGGGGACCGGTGCTGCCGGCGCTCGAGCGGCACCACGAGGTCGTCGCCGTCACCTACCCGGGCCACATGGGCGGCGAGTCGATCCCGCCGGGGTTTCCGCACACGATCGCGGCGTCGGTCGACCTGGCCGAGCGGGAGATGGACCTGGCGGGGTGGGACAAGATGCACATCGTCGGCAACTCGCTCGGTGGGTGGCTGGCGATCGAGCTGGCGCGCCGCGGGAGGGCCAAGTCGGTCGTGGCCATTTCACCGGGCGGCGGGTGGATCCGCGACAGCCGCGAGGCGCTGCGGCTCGAAAAGCTCTTCCGGAACATCAAGACGTCGCTGCACGTCGGCGGGCCCATCGCTCCGCTTCTGGCGCGTTTCGCGACGACGCGTCGCGTGGCGCTCGGCCGCATCGTGGCGCGGCCCGAGCAGCTTTCCAGGGCCGACGCGCAGATGATGATCACGGCGTCGTGGCGCTGCGACGTCTTCGACGACGTGGTCCGCGCGCTCCGGCAAGAGGACGAGCCCACGCTGCTCCACCCGCTCCCGTGCCCGATCCGGCTCGTCTGGGGCACGCGCGATCGCATCCTGCCGATGAGCCGCTACTCGCAACACTGGCGGAGCGTGCTGCCGGGGGCCGAGTTCGTGGAGCTTTCGGGGCTCGGCCACGTCCCGATGTTCGACGACCGCGAGACCGTCGCCCGCAGCATCCTCGAGGTGACGGCCGGCGTCGGCCGCGGCGCCGACGCGACCGCGCTCGCTTCGTGACGGACGGGGATCCGGCGGCGCGCCGCGTGCGCTAGACTACAGCCGATGTCCCTGAAGATCGACCAGGACCACTCGCGCTTCCGCTCGATCGTCCGCGGACGGATCCGGCAAAACCTGCGGAAATACATCTCGCAGGGCGAGCTGGTCGGGCGCCACGGCAAAGACGTCGTGTCGATCCCCATCCCGCAGATCGACATCCCTCACTTCTCGTTCGGCGACAAGCAGCGCGGCGGGGCGGGGCAGGGGGGCGGCGATCCGGGCGATCCGGTCGGCGGCGACCCGGACGGCGAAGAAGAGGGCGAGGGCCGTCAGGCCGGCTCGGGCGCCGGCGAGCACGTGCTCGAGGTCGACGTCACGCTCGACGAGCTGGCATCGATCCTGGGCGAGGAGCTCGAGCTTCCGGACATCCAGGACAAGGGCAAGAGCAAGATCATCAACGCCAAGGATCGCTACACCAGCATCCGGCGCGTCGGGCCCGAGTCGCTCCGCAACTTCAGGCGCACGTACCGCGAGGCGCTCAAGCGCCAGATCGCGACGGGCACGTACGCGCCGGGCAACCCTGTCGTGGTCCCCATCCCGAGCGACAAGCGGTACCGCAGCTGGAAGACGGAGGCCGAGCCCGTCGCCAACGCCGTCATCATCTACATGATGGACGTCTCGGGCTCGATGGGCGACGAGCAGAAAGAGATCGTGCGCATCGAGAGCTTCTGGATCGATGCGTGGCTGAGCAAGCAATACAAGGGCCTCGAGAGCCGCTACATCATCCACGACGCCGTCGCGCGCGAGGTCGATCGCGAGACGTTCTTCCACACGCGCGAGAGCGGCGGCACGATGATCTCCAGCGCGTACAAGCTCTGCTCGCAGCTCATCGACGACCGGTACACGCCCGACGAGTGGAACATCTACCCGTTCCACTTCTCCGACGGCGACAACTGGTCGATGGACGACACCCTGCTCTGCGTCGAGCTCTTGAAGAACAAGCTGCTCCCGCGTGTGAACATGTTCGCCTACGGCCAGGTCGAGAGCCCGTACGGATCCGGCCAGTTCGTCAAGGACCTGCGCGAGCACTTCTCGCGCGACGGCCGCGTCATCACGAGCGAGATCCGGGACAAGGACGCCATCGTCGGCTCGATCAAAGAGTTCCTGGGGAAGGGCAACTAGTGAGAGATCGAGAGAGATTTACAGGGAGGGAAGGAGGGGAGGAGTTTTTGGGTCTGCCCAGAGCAAAAAACGTCCTTTCCTCCTCACCTCCCTGTTCCTCTCTCTCTCGAGGCGTCCATGAGTGAATTTGCCCTGAAGACCGCGCTGCCGGCGTACTTGCGGGAGGAGCAGAACAAGATCGAGAAGCTCGCGGGCGAGGCGGGGCTCGACTTCTTTCCCACGGTCTTCGAGATCCTCACGTACGACCAGATGAACGAGATCGCGGCGTACGGCGGGTTTCCCAACCGCTACCCGCACTGGCGTTTCGGCATGGAATACGAGCGGCTCGCCAAGAGCTACGAGTACGGCCTCTCGAAGATCTACGAGATGGTCATCAACAACAACCCGTCGTACGCGTACTTGCTCGAAGGCAACTCGCTCGTCGACCAGAAGCTCGTCATGGCGCACGTGTACGCGCACGTCGACTTCTTCAAGAACAACTTCTGCTTCCGGCAGACCGACCTCGACACGGGCGGACGCACCACCGATCCGGTGCGGCGCTCCGCGGGGTACGACCCGAACCGCCGCTGGATCGACAAGATGGCCAACCACGGCTCGCGCATCCGGCGCGTCGTGGCGCGGCAGGGGATCAACAAGGTCGAGGAGTTCATCGACCACTGCCTGAGCCTCGAGAACCTGCTCGACCTGCACGCGGCGTTCACGGGCCGCTGGATCAAGCGCCCCGCGGAGGACGACGAGCCGCAGGCGACCGAGATCCCGCGCCTGAAATCCAAGGACTACATGGAGTCCTTCATCAACCCGGCCGAGTACCTCGAGGAGCAGCGCAAGAAGATCGAGGCCGAGCGCGACAAGCCGACCAGGTTCCCCGAGCACCCCGAGCGCGACGTCTTGCAGTTCCTGGCCGAGCACGCGCCGCTCGACCGCTGGGAGCGCGACGTGCTCGAGGTCATCCGCGAGGAGGCCTACTACTTCTCTCCGCAGTGGCAGACGAAGATCATGAACGAGGGGTGGGCCACGTACTGGCACTCCAGGCTCATGACCGAGAAGATCCTCGATGCGAGCGAGATCATCGACTACGCCGATCACGCCGCCGGCGTGCTCGCCACGAGCGGCGGCCGGCTCAACCCGTACAAGCTGGGGGTCGAGCTCTATCGCCACATCGAGGAGCGCTGGGACCGCGGCCAGTTCGGCAAAGAGTGGGAGGAGTGCGACGACCTCGACGCGAAGAAGAACTGGAACCTGGGCCTCGGCCTCGGCAAGAAAAAGATCTTCGAGGTGCGGGCCCTCTACAACGACGTCACTTTCATCGACGAGTTCTTGACGCCCGACTTCGTGCGCGAGCACAAGCTCTTCGCCTTCGGCTGGTCGAACCGCAACGAGCGCTTCGAGATCGAGTCGCGCGAGTTCAAGGCGGTCAAAGAGAAGCTGCTCTTCCAGCTGACGAACGGCGGCAACCCGAGCATCTACGTCGAAGACGCGAACTTCGACAACCGGGGCGAGCTCTTGCTGCGCCACGACCATCACGGCCTCGATTTGCGCCAGGACTACGCCAAGGAGGTGTTGCGGAGCCTCCTGCGCGTATGGAAGCGCCCGGTCAACGTGACCACCATCGCGGAGGGCAAGACCGTGATGTTGCGCTACGACGGCAAAGAGCAGACGACGCGGCACCTCCGAGGGTGACGCGGCGAACGGGGGCGCTGCATGGGCGAGTTCACGCGCGACCCCGGGCACTGGCTGAACCGGTTCTCGCCGGACGAGTGGATCCGCGCCGCGCTCGGCGAGCTGGCGCGCGCCGAGAAGGCGTGGGTGGCGGGCCAGGTGCGCGCGGGGGTCGTGGGCGTCAAGCGCGCCGCCGGGATGGCGCTCAACGCGGCGCTCATCGTGCAGCCCGACGAGTCGTGGGGCCGCACGTACATCGAGCACGTGGAGGCGCTCGCGCTCGACCCGCGCGTGCCGGAAGGGGTGC
>Ga0302325_10001204_pt1 | contig 67393 bp, 53 predicted proteins | sample Palsa_T0_2_FD_201948 | JGI IMG/M metagenome (GOLD analysis project Ga0302325, IMG submission 201948) | Peat permafrost microbial communities from Stordalen Mire near Abisko, Sweden - Palsa_T0_2 | ecosystem: Environmental > Terrestrial > Soil > Palsa > Peat permafrost | place: Sweden: Abisko...
CCCCGGCTGAAAGATTACGCTCAGGTAAAGCGTGAGAACGACTACGATGGGCGTGATCCATACCCGGCGCGTTCCTGGACGAAGGTGCCGAGCAACACTCGTTTGGTGTCCGACGAAGAAGTCAAGCGCTTTCACCACAGAGCGCACAGAGGATCACAGAGGAAACTGACGATAAATAAAGTAGATCTGATTGACGCACTCCACTAGAACAATCCATACATCACAGGACCGGTCTGCGCGTGCCCGGGCTGAAAGATTACGCTCAAGTAAAGGGTGAGAACGACTACGATGGGCGCGATCCATACCCAGCGTTCCTGGACGAAGGCGCTCAGCAACACTCGCCACCAACTGCGGCGGCCATCGTCTCTGCACACGAACTTCTCCAGCCGATCCAGAAGCGCCGCACCCGCGACCACTGCAAAGTATCCGGCGGCGGCGAGAAACGTCATCAGGTAGAGACTTTTGTCGAGCGTGGGATGGCGATAGCTATGCAGCGTTGCGATCGCCCGCAGCATGCCAAGCGCCTGGGGGACGGTCTCCGCACGGAAGAAAACGTAGCCGATCAGAACTGCCGTGAAGGTGACTCCCCATGAGATGACGGTCGGCACGGCCCCGGACCATTCCAATCCGGTGCGCTTGCGAATCTCCACCCATTGGCGGTGGAGAACGAGCACCATTCCGTGGTAAACACCCCACATCATGTAGAGCCAGGTTCCGCCATGCCATAAACCGAAAATGAAAAATGCGATCACCAGCGACAGATTGCGCCACCAGACCTCACGCCGCATCGTAGCCAGCGGGAGGAAAACAAAGTCGCGAATCCAAAAGGAAAGCGACATGTGCCAGCGCGTCCAGAAGATGGCCGGGGTAGTGGAAAGATAAGGGCGGTCAAAATTTTCGTGCAGTTGAATGCCGAACAGCCGAGCCGCGCCGATGCAGATGTGCGACAGGCCGCAGAAGCTGAAGTAGAGCTGGAAGGCGTAGCCGAGCAGCAGACACCAGGCATCCAATCCGCCGAGGTGCGCCGAGGTTCGGTCAAAAGCGGCATCGACTCCCGCTCCGGCATGAAGGCCGCCGCTCATAACCAAAGCGAGCCCTGACATCAGGAGCCCCGTGCCAACGCGGCGCACGCCAACGTTCAGGTCTTCCGCCTGCACGTTCCAGGACTGCCGAAACTGCGGGAGCATGCTGGACATGCGGCAGATCGGGCCCTGCAGCACCGTTGGCCAGAACGCCATATAAAGGCAAAACTCCACGGGAGTGGGGTCAAGATCTTCTTCGCGATAGAGCTCAAATAAATAGCTGAGCGCCTGAAACGTCCAGAAGGAGATCCCGATGGGGAATACCATTCTCCGCAGAAACGCCAAGGATGAGCCCGCGGGAGCGGCCGCGCCCAGCGGAGGGAGATACTTAAAGACTGCGAGGAATATCAGATTGATGCCAACGGCCGTCCACAGCCGCTGCGAAGTAATGTTCTTCTTCAGCCACTCCCCCAAGCCATAGTTCATCAGCGCACTGAAGAGTAGAAAGACGATCAGCCATCCCGCCCAACTGTAGTAGAAAATCAAACTTGCGATCAGATACAGCCATTGGCGAGCCGATGCGGAACGCAGCCGCATCGCGACCAACCACATCCCTGCCAAGGCAATTGCATAGACGAGGAGTTCAGTGGTCATCGCGGGCTATCCGTGCCCCAGAAGGCAACAAAAAATGAAGGGAACGAGTGCTTCAACGGTGATCCCTCACAACCTCGGCCTGCGGGGCATAGCCGATGGCGGTCATCACAGACCCCCACTCGGATTCGATCGCCTGAACCGCCGTTTCCGATAGCACGCTGGTCCACTTTCCTGGACTCTGCGGTTCTTGTTGGCTGCGCGTTGTCTCCACCGCTGTCAGGATGCGCGCCTGCGATTCGGTCAGATTGAGAAACTCAGCAATTTTTTCCAGTTCGGTCTGGGGGTCTCGAACCAGGTTCTCGTAATGGACCAGCAACATGGCGTTCGGGTCGTGTCCGCGCGCGCCCAGCCAACTCATGACATTTTCGCCCCAGGAAGCGGGAGTACCGAGAAACTCATCCTTCAATCGGCAGCGGTAGGCGAATCCCTGGTTTCCTTTTATCGCTCCGGAAAACTCTTCGGCCCATCCGATCGGGCCTGCATCGTTGGTCAAAAAAGAAGTCAGAACAAATTGGTCGACGGTCACGTCGCTGTTGATGCTGCCGCCCTGGGCTTGCTGGTCATAGAGTGCTACGGCAACGTCTCTGGGATCACGAATCAGGTAGATGACCTTTCGGCACTCGGCATCGAAGCACTCATGGCTGAAGATGATTCTGGGATGCGGCATTTTTGCAAAGCCACGCCGCGACTTGTGGTACAAGTCGGGCAACCGCGACTGGACGTTGCTTTCAGTAACCGGACTCGAAGGATCGAGCAGATTTGCCACCAACCGACGCAGCCATTGGCCTCCTGATCCGGGGTAGGCGACGATGAAAATGTCGTCGGGAAGCCTGAACAAGCTTCGCCCGGCAATATCCCGCTGCAGAAAATAGTTAGCCAAATAAGCCAATCTGACGATCATCGGTATTTCCGGGCTGAAAGCGCAGAGATTCCAGCAGCGTGAACTTCTGACATGTTCCGGAGAACGCGAAAAACTGAACGGGTTCGCGCGTTGCCGTTCCCTTTGGCTAATTTAATCGTTTCTATAAGATTTGGCTATTCGCGAGGCAGGAACCCTGGGAACCTAAGTTTAGGTAGGTATCGGTTTGAATTCTTGCCCAGAGGCGTCATCCCGAGCGTAGCCGTTTCTCAGGCGGAGAGAGGGATCTCCCAATCCACGGGCCCTACTAAGGGAGATTCCTCGACCCGCTGGTGAAAACGCGGGCCTTCGGAATGACTCCAGGCCACGATGCAATTCAAACTGATGCACTACCTAACTTTGGGAGATCTTTCTGCTGGCTGCCGCGATATATTAACCTTCGGGTGAACCGTCTCACCCTGGACTCGCCACTCTGCCAACCACTCGAATGAGCGCCGCCGAATCAGAAACAGCACTTCCTGCAAGAGAGACGCCAAAGGTCAGCGTCATCATTCCCGCCTACAACACTGCACCCTTCATCGCCGAGACTTTGGATTCCGTCTTCAGCCAGACGTTCCGCAATTTCGAGGTGATCGTCATCAACGATGGAGCACCGGATACGGCGGAACTTGAAATTGCGTTACAGCCTTATCTGAGCCGGGTTCGCTACCTCAAGCAGGAGAACCGCGGTCTTTCCGGCGCGCGGAACGCGGGCATACGCCTGGCCCACGGCGAACTGCTGGCCTTCGTGGACAGCGATGATTTGTGGATGCCCGACTATCTCGCTGTGCAGGTGGAGTTTCTTGACAGCCATCCTGAGGTTTGCGCTTCCATCGCGGACGCGGTGCTTTTCGGTTCGGGTGAAGACATTGAATGGAAGATGCTGAAAGAGGGGACGGGGCCCATCCTCGATTTTGAAGACATGCTGAAGCGCAAAGGCGGACAATTGCCCTCGGCCATGGTCGCGAAACGGCAGAGGGTTCTCGAAATCGGATTGTTCGACGAGAAAACCCGCATTGGAGAAGACGTGGAATTCAGTGCGCGCCTGTGCTTTCCGAAGGAGCGCATTGGCTACCCAGGACGCGTACTGGTGAAATATCGGCAACGGACGGGCAGCCTCACGGAGGATCCCAGACGACGAAAGTGGGTCGAGGCGGAAATACAATCCTTGCGGCGGTTGGGCGAGACTCTCGATCTCAACCAAGCCCAACGGCAATTACTGGACCAGGAGATCGCGGCCGCGGTTGCGGCGCTCGCACTCGACGATGCTTATCACTACATCTCCGCTCACGAGTTCAAGAAAGCGGTGCAATGCCTGCGCTCGGCGAATACCCATTATCGAGACCCCCGCATCAGCGTTGCCGCATTTGGTCTGAGTGTTTTTCCAGGCTTGACCGGCAGTCTCCTGAACCGGCGATTGAAACGGCGTCCCGCGCGCCGAATCTGATCGCGTAAACGCGCAGGCCGCAGAAATGGCCATTGCCTTGGGCATGCGCTCACATGTCCCTCCGTTACCAGCGTTTTTTGTTGCCCCAAAATCCGGATGCTAGAATTCTTGTAGTCTTCCTCCACCTTTTACAAGATCCGAGTTCTGTGCAGCCGTCGGGAAGGATTGGATTTCCCGTCTCTTGCCGCGTGCATGGCACCGCAGCGCAGAGCTACGAGATTTTCGGCCGCGGATGAGCAGTATGGGACGACCAGATTTATGTTGAAGCGCGTCATGGCAGGGACAAAGCGGGCCTTGGGATTAAAACCTGCAGGCCGTAATCTGACCGTTTTTCCCGATGACACGTTCCTGGTCTCTTACCCCAAGTCTGGTAACACCTGGGCGCGGTTTCTGATTGCCAATCTGCTTCACCGGGACGACCACATCGGGTTCTCCAACATTCACGCCATTATCCCGGGAATTGACGTGGTGCGTCATCGCGATATGCTTCGTTTTCCGCGGCCGCGGATCATTAAGAGCCATCAGTACTATGACCCGCGGTATCGGCGGGTGGTGTACATCGTCCGCGATCCTCGGGATGTGGCCCTGTCGGAATACCATGCCCAGCGCAAGAGCAAACGGATTGGCGACGATTATCCCATTGAGGGGTTTGTGCGCAGCTTTGTGGCGGGTGAAAGCTGCGATTACAGTTCCTGGGGCGAGCACGCTGCGAGTTGGCTCTCGACGCGATATGGCCAGCCCGGTTTTCTATTGCTGCGCTATGAAGACATGCTGCAAGACCCGGGCCGCGAGTTATCCAAGATGGCCGGTTTCCTTGGATTGCAGCCCAGCCCGGAGCTGATTCAACAAGCTGTTGCTCGCAGTGCCGCCGACAAGATGCGCAAATTAGAAAGGTCGCAGGCCCAGGACTTTAATGCCACCAAGGGGACCCGGCAAGACATTCTGTTCGTGCGCAGCGCAAAAGCCGGCGGATGGCGTACGAGTTTGCCCGAGGCCGCTATTTTGCAAATCGAACAGACCTGGGGACATTTGATCCGGTGGTTGGGATATGAATTGGTCGCGGAAGGCGATTTCGATCGAAGAGAGCCGGTATCTCCGTTATCGGAAGGGGATGGACCGGATGCGAAACATCTTTTCGCAAATGGTTTCTTCACCAGAAGTTCGACGCCATTTGTCCCATCGAAATTGTGATTCGCCTGCCCGGACGTGGATGAAATGGTTGTCGGTGGCGAAGTGAACGTCTATGCACAAGTTTGAAAGACGGCAAATCATCAAGAACATTGGATCGAGTTGGTTTGCTTTAGGCGTGAATATCGTCATCGGGATTTTTCTGTCGCCCTTCATCCTCCATCGATTGGGCGACGCCGCGTTTGGTCTGTGGGTCCTGATTTTTTCCGTTACAGGCTATTACGGATTGTTTGACCTTGGCATCCGCTCTTCGATCGTGCGCTATGTTTCCAAGCACCTGGCGACCGGGAGCACGGAGGAAATGGCCAAGCTGATGAACACCACGCTGTTTGGGTACAGCTGCATTGGGCTGCTGTGCCTGGGGTTGACGGCGGTTCTGGCATTTTATGTAAACACTTTTTTCCATATTCCTCCCGCATTCCACTCCAGTTCGCCACTGCTGATCTGGATGGTCGGCGCGTCGGTGGCGCTGGGGTTCCCCCTGGGCGCGGTCGGTGGATTCTTGGAAGGTTTGCAGCGCTTCGAGATTCTGAACTGGAGCAACATCCTATCCTCGCTGCTGCGGGCCGTTCTGATCGTGGTCGCCCTGCATCGCGGGCTCGGCCTGTTGACCATCACGTTCATCACCGTTGCCTTACCGATTATTGCGTCTGTGATACGCGGCTTTATCGCGTTGCATCTTTGCCCGGTTTTGTTTGGCTGGAAGTACATCGACCGCGCCACCTTCCGGCAGATCGTCCACTACAGCAGCACGACCCTGATGATCATGGTTGCTGGACGATTGAAGTTCAAGACCGACGAGCTGGTAATTGGCAGCATGATGTCGGCGGCAGCCATCACCTACTTCAACATCGGCGCACGCATCGTCGATTATGCGGGGATGGTAGTCAACGGCTTCGCGCAGAACTTTCTGCCCGTGGCCAGCCAGTCCGAGGCCACCGGGAATGTGAACCGCTTGCGCAAGCTGTTTGTGGTCGGCAACCGTTTCTGCGCCTTCACAATTTTTCCCATGACCGCCATGCTTCTGATCCTGGGCAAGTCGGTGATCGAGGTATGGGTTGGGCGAAAGTACATCGCAACCAGCTACCCGGTCCTGGTGATCATGATCATCCCTTCGACCATCATGTTCGCGCAAGCGGTGTCCGGACGGGTGCTGTTCGGGATGAGCAAACATCGCACCTGGGCCTATGTGACGCTGATTGAAGGGGTTTGCAATCTGATTCTCAGCATCGTTCTGGTGCGTTATTACGGCATCGTCGGAGACGCCATTGGAACGGCCATTCCACTGACCTGCAGCATGCTGCTTTTCATGCCGCTTCATTTGTGCCGGCTGCTTGGGATCCGTCTACGCACCTATTTGCGGGAAGGCTTCGTTCTGCCTTTTCTGGTCACGGCACCGCTGGTGGCCGTACTGCTTCTGATGCGGAGATGGTACATCCCCCACACCTACCGGCAATTGGCGCCGCAGTTGCTGATTGCAGGAGTGGTTTACGGACTGGGACTGCTTTGGCTCTACACGACAGGCCGAGCCATGAAAACCGGAGAGCTCGCCGCGCAGAAAGAATCTGTCAGCATAGACAAGGGCATGAGTGCCGCAACACCCAGCTCGTAAAATACGGCGACGAATAATGGGTTCGATCCTCTGGGCTGGACCGTTTATCAGACCGATCGCCGCAGATCAATCACACCCGGACTATTGAGTTCCCGAGGGCTGCTTCGATCGAGCGGTTTGCTTCGGATGAGTGATAAAGAACTGCCATCGCGCCTCATCGTTCTTGGGTTCCCAGCTGTGCGCGACGCCTTCTTCCCAAATGAACTGCACTTCAACATTGTCCGTGCAGCCGGTGGCATCATTGCCGGTCACAGCTGGGTTGGCTTTTCCGTTCAAACATAGCGTCTGGGTGGTTTCAAGGGTGGTGCAGCCATTCTGCGCGACCCAGTAGTCGAATGTCTGGTCAACAGTCGCCATGTCGATGACGTAGCCCGAGTATTGGGTGGACCCATTGTTGCAAGGCGGCAAGGTCTTGTCTTTGGTGCCATGCCACTCCTGCACCGAAATGGGCGCCACGGGCGGATTGGGATTGGGTATGGGGAGAGTGGGTTGACCCCCGATTTGACCGGAGCCGGGAATGATGGCTGCGACCAGGTCGGAAATCTCTACGCCGACGCGCTCGGCCATCATGGCACCGGAGGACATTCCCGCAACGAATACCTGGTCGGGATTTATGTTGTACTGGGCGGTTAGATTAACGATGAGTTGCCGGAGAAATCCTGCATCGTCTGGGCAGCCGGTGGCTGGGGGCTCGGTGCAGGTTCCGGCCTCGCCCGGGGCGAAAGCCGGATCCAGATAATATGCATTCCAATTCCATGCCCCGCTCTGCGTGTCAAAGGTCGACGCCGGTTGCACGAGAATGAACTGGTCCGAATCCGCGAGGGGCTGCCAGCCATAATTGATTCTGGTGGGCGGATAGTTGGACCCGCTGAAATTGGTCGCGTGGAGCATAATCAGCATGGGCGGGTTCGCCGGCAGAGTGCTCGGAACGTAGACGCGGTAGTAACGGGTGACGCCGTCCCAAACCATGGTCTCGTTATAGTATTTGCCAGCCCTGGCAAGCGTCGGGCTTCCAAACAAGAATGCCGCGAACAGAGCCACCACCAGTCCCTTTTCGATCTTCATAGCGCCCCCCCACCGCTCCAGTATAAATTCCCGTGAACCTAATCCTGTCCCATTTCGGGCACTCTTTCGGACATGATCGACAGTTTACTGTGAAAAAGCCTGCGTTTCTGTGGTTTTCCCGTATTTTCACACTGCCTTAACACTTTCTTAACCTTCGTGCCTGCCCAAGAACCGGGCGCCCGCCTCAGTCCGGAGACGGAGAAACGAATCTCGTAGTAGAGGCCATTGCGCTTCGATACGCTCACTTCTGGACCGAATGCTTAGGCCTTCGCGGAGCTTTGGGTGGGCCCTTTATCTCGGAAGTTTTCTGCGGCGAGCAACGGGGCCGGATGGAGAAGCAGGAACATCAGCCTCGAACCTGATTTTGATTCCTAATGCATCCAAAACAGAATCGAGAGTTTCCAGAGTTGGGTTGCCGATATCAGATGTCACGCGATAAAGACTCTCTCGGGTCACTCCTGCCTTGCGTGCGACTTTCGCCATCTGGCGTGCCTGTGCGACATTTCGCAGAGCTTTGCGAAACATCTCGGGGGAATCACTAATTGCAGCGTTCAAGTAACTGGCGGCCTCTATGGAATCGGACAAAGATCCTAGAAGCGCCTCGCGATACGACGATGTTTTCCTAGTCATGGGCCTCCCAGAAATCGCGAGCGGCGGCGATGTCTGTGTCTTGGGTATTCTTGGCACCACCGTCGATTAGATGTATCTCATCGCCGATCTGTCCAAAATAGACCCGATAACCTGGACCAAAATCGATCCTGAACTCGATGACCCCACGCTTCGGGTGTCGCCCACTGCAGTGCGTCGAAAATGGTGATCGTTATGTTGCGCCTCGTTCCGGGGTAAGTTTTGGTGTTCGACGAAGAAGTCAAAAGCTTTAACCACAGAGGGCACAGAGGAAACTGACGATAAGTAAACGTCGATCTGTCTGACGCACTACACTAGATTGCCGTCTTCGATTCGATCCATTCGGTTGCGAACGATGCCGCGTGTTTTGGGGTCAAGCCCATTGAGCCACTCCAGGAATGGCTGACGATCGTCATCGGTGTGGCAGATCAGTATTTCTCTTGGTCTGGCTTCCACTCATTGCAACGGAACCCAAGTGTACCTTACAATTCACACTTAGAGTAGCACCGCCTCCGCGATGTTTCAAGTGCGCCGGGTTCAATCACCGTGAGATGGCTTCGATTTCGATGACGCGGCCCCTCGAGTTTTCGAAACCGGCTCAGAATTTTTCTCCGGGCCGGCGTTTGGGGGATTCTGCAGAATCTGAAACAGCCTGTCGGCGGCGATTTGATTGCCGGCTGCGGTCAAGTGAGCGATGCCCAGGTAGAGGGTGGATGGTACATCATCCAGGAGGTCGCCCAGATAGTAGAAGTCTGGACGGCTTATGGAGCGGCTTCTTTCGTAGGCCGCGCGATAGATCAACTCCATGCCGGGAAACTTCTTTGCCAGACTCTCCCTCACTTCTTCTTCAGGCTCTGTCAGTTGCTTATGCCCAACCGCCATGTTGGGATACCAAATGAAGATCGGACGGAAACCGTATTGCTTGCCTAAGAGGCCAATAATATCCATGTTCTGCTGATAATTCCGCACGATCCCCGGGGCCAGGGCCTGCGCGTCGCTCTCGGTAAAGCCAGTGTCTGTTTCATCTTTACGCCCGAATCTGGCTGAGACCCTGGCGGCGATGGCTTCCAATCTGCGATAGGTATTGCTTTGACGAAGATAGGAGAATCCCGGTTTCTTCTCGGCAGACAAACCCTCGAAGTAATTCTTGAATTCGAGGTAGTTGCTGTGCACGTCAACCTGCTTATTCTCCCAGGCGGTGAAAGCTTCGGTTCCACCGTCGTAAAACAAGACAGCGTCGGGTTTGTGGTCGGTGTGTTTGAGTTGTTCAATGAGGGCGATAAGCTCCTGGGTGTTGGCCCAGCCCTTCTCCCCATAATTGACAATGCAGACCGGCTTGCCGGCTTTCTCGTAATCTGCCGCGACCAGCGATGGGATGGTCTCGGAGTCTGGACTGCCCCAGCCCCACATGACGGAGTCGCCAAACATCCATACCGTGAAGGTCCCGGCGTCGCAATGGGTGTGGAGAGTGCGCCGGATGCCTTCCGCGTCGATGGAAATGGCACTGCCGTTGAACGGAGCGCGGCGCCATAGAATGTAGGGCTGGTATTGCACCTTCTGCGCGGGCTTTTGTTCTATCCAATACTGGCGCTCTTCCGCGTTACCTTGAGAGGCCGTACCTTCGACTTCCGGCTCCAGGGCGCGTTGATTCTCCGCGCCGCGGCGATAGGTGTACATTTCTGCAGCGGTAAGGAGAAGCAGCCCTAAGGTAGCCGCTACGCACAGGCGTACGGCAAAGGCGCGCAGAAGGGATCCGTAGCCAGTTGAACGAGACGGGCGAGCGCCAGCGATTTCATCCTTGGCTTCGCTTTTGTGCCCCGTTTCGTGTAAGCCACTCATAGTTGCACCTTTACCGCCTTCCCGGTAGTTTGGAAGCCACTGCACGCAATTTCCGGCGAAATCTGGCCAGCGCGTTGGCTAAAGGCAGCACGTGCAAGCGAGAGACCCGGTGCAAGTCAGCCCTTAGGCGTTCGCGCTCCGCGTAAAGGCCCGAGATGATGAGATTGCGCTCGATAATCTCATCATAGAATCGTTCCTCAGAAACCACCGCCCTCGGGGGCGCCGGAACAGCGGACTCGCCGGCTCGCCAGGAATTGGGATCATAGCCCAGGCGCGCAAAATCTTCCTGATAGAGAGAATAGACCTTATCGGCCAAGGTCTGGTCGTAGGTGGCAAGACCGACAGGCGCGGAGACGTTCTTCTTGCCACCCAGAAGTGGCTCTGCAAGTCCGAGATGCTGCTGGAAGCAGGCCAGGCTTGCAGCCATCTGCTCAACCTTGCCGACGTGAGAAAAGTTCAAGGCTTCGAGAAAGAGATGATCCACTTGACGCCGCCAGTGCGGATCAAACGCATTGAAATCACCCTTCGCCTGGAGGTAGCTCACAAATTCGCCAAACGAAATGAGCTCTTTGGCATGCATATCCGGCAGGCGGCCCTTGATTTCTACATACAAGCGGTCGCAGCCGGGTTCGCAAGGCACCACTTTGTTTTTCCAGGCTGAAACCAGGCGGGTGTAGGGATTGCGAACGATGGTGAAACGGAAAAAATCGGGGGATTCAAGGACGTCCTTTTGCGTGGCATCGTCCAGATCGACCAGGGAAGGTAAAGGAACATTTTCGCGCGCGTGGACAAACATGTCGCGGCGAGTTTCCCTGAGCTTGCCCACAAAAGGCTGAATCGGCGGCGCTGCTTCCAGAAGACGCAGCAATTCCTTCATCTGGGTGCAGGCAGCTTTGGGCACTTCGAAATAGAGGTATCGCTTCCTGACATGCACAAACGTGGAGTGGCGGAGCCGCTCCGTTATGTCGTCGGGAGCGAGATGCGGGTAACGACTGACAATCTCTCGTACAGCATACGGATGGCTCATGGCTGATGCGCGTGAGACCGCGAATGAGTTTCGGCAACCGATTTCGATCCGTCGAGTTTGCTCATGGGATCGATACCAGATCGTATCCCGCCAATTGCATCAGGTGCCCCCATGCGGATTCAATTTGTGCGATCGAGCCTGCTCCGAGAGCTGTCCGCCACTGCCCTGACTGCGCTTTGCGCACAAAGGGAATATCCTTTCGGGTTTCTCGAGTGGTTGCCCATTGAAGATTCTGTTTCGACTCCAGCTTCCGCATGGAATCGGCCGAGCTTTGTTCAACGGCGCGCGCGATCTGCGCGGGGCTCGCTTCAAATCCCAGGAATTTCGTAATCCGGGGAAGCTCCGCGGCAGCGTTTTCCAGAAGATCTTCGTAGCGCACCAGAATCAGCTCACGCCCGTGGGCCCGGGCGCCGGCTTCAAGGGCCGCGCGATGATCAGAAGTTGGATCAGAAATTGGATCGGAACTTGCGGAGCGGGAGGATGCGCCGTTGTTGTGGAAGCCGAACTCCCCGATATTCATCGCGTTGACCAGCCAGCTTCCGGCGTGCTCACCCCAGGTTCCGTTGTAGCTTCGGCCCCCAACTAAAAACCTCGTCTGCACAAAAGCATCCAGCGGCAAGGAATCGTCTATGTTTTTTACTTTCTTAGCATAATAGTAGATAGAGACAGCCACGTCCCGCGGGTCGCGAATAATGTAGATCACGCGGGGGTAGCGAGGGTCGAAGCAGTCATGACTCTTGATCAGCCGGGGCCGCGGTACCCTGCGAAGATCGGCGCGCGGTGATCCGGCGATATCGGGAACGACGTTTTCAATATCCACAAAACCCACAGATTTGTCGGGATGCAGCAGGTTTCCGAGCAGGAAACGCATCCAGGTGTTCCCCGATTTCGGAAACGAGACCAGAAAGATGTCATCCGGCCAAACCTCGTGACGCCGCGGGGAAGGATCCCTTTCCAGCGCATAGCGCACGGCGCTTTTCAACTGGGTGAACAAGAAACTGTCCCTCGATACGTCAGTTTAGCAGGCGGCCGGGCGCTTTTTAGCTTTTAGCGTTGCGGCCCGCTGGTATTGGTTGGCTAAGAGCTAAAAGCTAATAGCTCAAAGCTACTGCACGCGCGAATCGAGCAGCTGCGCATTTAGTTTCGAGACCAGGAAGCCGGTGCGCTCGGTCGCGATGTGCACTCCATCGTAGAAATTGTCGGGGTTGCTGCGAAACTCGTCGTACTGTTGGTCGTTGAAATCGATCAGCAGTTCGCCGGGACGGAACAGCGTTTTCATCCGGGCCATGAAATCGGCATAGTCCGGAGTGTTCCAAACGTCGATGAAGTGAGGCGGAACGAAGGCCACAACTTGCGCGCCTCGGCTGCGGGCTTCGTCGACCAAGGCCGCATATTCGGCGAAGGCGGTTTCATCGATGACGATGGGTTCGCGGTGATATCTCCGGTAGGTCGCCTTCATCTGATTCGCGTTGCGTTCCAGGCTGGAGAAATCAAGTGTGCCGGACTCGTCGAAGAAAGGCCGCGAACGGCCTTCGTGCGCCATGATGTGGTTCTTGTACTCCTTCAGGAGCTGCTCGGAGCCAAGAGCGGTCCAGTAGTCTTTGGGCTGCATGTATGACGTTCTTCGGCCATGAGTATGAACCATGCGCGGATACACGCAAAACAACACGAGGTTGACCTTGCCTCGCGTCATGATATTGTCGGCCAGAATTTTCTCCTCGGTCATGGTTGCGTCCACGATGGATAGGTTGTAGGTTCGAGCCGACTGAATTCCTCCCGTGTCCCAATTGCCCGAGATCGACGAGCCGACCAGAATGCCATTGAAGTTCGATGGAATGTAATTCAGGGAATACAGGTACTTGGCTTCGCGGTCCTGATTCAGGTAGGAGCGGTACACCTTTCCTCTTACGTCCCCGAACAGGCCGAAGGCGTTGATGCGATAGTTCAACGCGGCGCCTGCGCCTGCGCAGACCACGATCGCGAGCAACGAATTTCGTATCCACTGTTTAGAAGTCACGGTAGATGAAAGTTTTCGACAAAGTGGAATTGAGATAAAACAGCGAAAGCAAGCCCAAGGCCGCCGCCGCCAGCGCCGTGCGCCAGGAAGGCGAGAACTCTTTCGTCAGTTCATCGGAATTCTTGCCCAGGCATGACAGCATCATCCCCAGCCCAATCAGGAACAGGTCCCGGGGAATGAGTTGGAAATGCAAGAAGGAGCCTCTCACTCCCCATCCGAACATGGCGGCGACCGTGGTCAGGGCGCTGGGAACATTGGGGGCGCGAAAGAAGGCGAATCCAATTTGCAGGAAACCGAACGTCAAAAGCCATGCCACAACATTGGGCAACTTGAGTTTATATCGGTTCCAAATCTGGTTGACTCCCAGCGCAACGCCGTGCAGCGTTCCCCAAATGACGTAGGTCCAGGCGCCGCCATGCCAAAGGCCGCAGATGAACATGGCCGCGATGGTAGCCAACACCGAGACCGAAAGTGTGACCTTACGAGCCGCCCGCAGAATGGGCGTATACAAATAAGTCGTAATGAAACGGGTCAGAGTGATGTGCCAGCGCTGCCAGAACTCGCTCACAGAAAGCGCACGGAACGGAGTATTGAAGTTGCTGGGGATCTCGATGTTGAACATCAGCGCGACAGCCTTCGCCATGTCGGAATAGCCGCTGAAATCGAAGTAAATCTGCAGCGCGTAGGCCACGACGACAAACCAGGTATCGAGGAACGACATCGGGCCGGGTGGAAGAGTCGATCCAACGAGGGCGAGATTGTCGGCCAGCACGGTTTTCTTGGTCAGGCCGATCAGGAACAGCATGATGGCGCGAGCCATGCGGTCGAAGTCAACTTGCCGGATGGTCTCCGATTCAAGTTGCGGCACCACCTGATGCGATCGCGTGATGGGCCCGGCGGTGATGTAGGCGAAGAAGGAAACGAACGCGCCGTGCTCGATCAATCCATTGGCTGGAATCAGTTCTTCGTAGCAATCTACGAGATACATAATCTGCTGCAGGGTAAAGAAACTGATGCCGAGAGGCCAGATAAAGTGCGGCACGGCATAGCGAATACTCGTAATCGCGGCGAGATTGCCAAAGATGAAGTCAAGATACTTGAACCAGCAGAGGTTGCCTATATTGACCACGAGTCCGACAAGCAGCCAAGACTTGCGGGGACCGGGTGCGGCCTGAGCGCCGATCTGGCGCGCGACCGCCCAGTTAAACAGGATGGAAATGATGAGCAGAGGAAGCATGCGGACCTGCACGATCCCGTAGGAAAGCAGCGAAACCAGAAGAATGAAGACCTTGGGCTTGAGCCCGTCAAAGCGCGCGTAGTACAACGTTACGGCAATCGGAAGAAAAAGAAACAGAAAAGGGAAGGAATTAAAGGGCATGAATCGAAGCCCTCGCGCAGCGATCAAGGAACCGGTCGGGTGCAGGCATCAGGCTTTTTTCAACGCTTGGACTGGATCTTGCGCTCCATAAGATCCAGCATCTCACCAACGTTTTTCAGTTGCTCCAATTCTCCCAGAGCAAACTTGATTTTGAATTGCTGCTCGACCGCGACCACGAGCCGAACGTGAGCCAGAGAATCCCAGCCGGGCACAGTCAGGGCCGAGCTCGACCGGTCGATGCACAGAGCCGGGTCGTCAAGCACGTCCCGAAAGATTTCCTGCAAGGCTTCCATCCTGGATGTCTGCAAAAGGAGTGACCTCGATAAATTTATTCCGCTGCTTATATCCGTCCGCCAGATCGAGGCGCCATACCGCATCGGCTTCGGTGCGGGAAACCAGACTAAAACCCAGACTGGCGTAGTGGTCAGACACCATGGCGTTCTTAGCGGTCTTGTAATAATAGCCGTGAATCGCATTGATTCTGCGCTTGAAACACTCCCCGGCTAGAGCGTCCATCATGGCTGCTTCCATCCCGCGCTTCAGAACACGGCAGCTCATCAGCCACAAAAGTATGTGCAGTTCGCCATCTTTGATCTCACCGGCGATCACGGAGATCACACCGTTATCACCGAACTTATCTTTCAACCGGCCATAAACAGTGATGTAGCGCTCATCGTTGACCATTGCTTGCAGTTGCGCCGACGTGTAGCGCCGAGTAGTCAGATTGAACTGGTTGGTCTTGTTGGTGAGCTGGGCGATGCGATCCATGTACAAGGCCGGGAAATGGTCGATTTCGGCCTGCATCAAAAGGGATTGCAGATATTCGTCATAGTTCTGGAACTGTCCCGCTAGTTCCTGCCGCGTGCGGTCTTTGGCGTACAGCTGGGTGCGTTCTGCATCCTCGCGGGAAAGGCGCAGCGCTTCGAAGTATCCCTGGCGCTCGAGAATCTCGATGAAGCGGGCAGGGTCGCTGCCCATGTCAGGCACGGCGACCATGGGAAGCTGCGCGGCTACGAACTCGCGCTCGACGGGATTGTCGTCGACGAAAACCAGACTATCGAGTCCGAGGTTGAGAAACTCCGCAATTTTTTTCAGGTTTCCAGGCTTCGGGTCCCAGTTGGCTTCAAAAGCGGAGAAGTCTTCAACATGCAGAACGGAATCGGGATGCTTGAAGCCATCCTTCGCGATCTCGGGGTCATTCTTGGAGCAAACCGCCAGCAGAACGCCACGTTCCCTAAGGCCGCGGCAATAATTCTGGAACGCGAGATAGGCCTCCGCTTCGGGCGTTTCATTGCCGAGGCGAATGTTCGTCATCCCGTCGTCGCCAATCACGCCGCCCCACAGAGTGTTGTCCAAATCCAGAACCAGAACCTTGCGGCTCTTGCCGTAAGCCGCGCGCACGATTTTGGAAATGCTGTCCGCCAGGAAAACGTTCGCCTTGGGCCCCACCGCCAGCTTATAGCTGAACCAGTAGCTTTCTTCATACCACTCCGAAAGCCCAACGCAGGCCGCCAGGTAGGAGAGGTCGTTGATGAAAAGCCCGGTCGTGGTCCTGGCGTGTTGGGCAAACCGAAGATTCAACTGATTGATGAAGCTGGTTCGACCGAAGTCGACGACCGCGTCCGCATTGCCCAGCAAACGCACGAGCGGAGGATCAAAGTTGTTCTGAATGACCAGGCAGCCAAGATCGGAGAGAAGCTTGTCCCAGACCGTGCGGAATCGTGTGAGTTCCTGATCCAGCTTTTGTTCGACTCCAGACGGGTCTTCACCAGCACTGGGAAAATGCTGAATGTTGCGCGAGTTGGTGTGGACAAGGACAACATCCGGCTTGAAATCCTTCAACGCCTGGTTGTCGAGCACCGCTTCTTCAAAGAATCGGCCGTATTCGCACTCATAAAAAACGGCTTCATAACCTTCGCGCAGCAAGAAGAGGTCGAGTATTCCTACTAACTCGGAAGTTGTAGAGCCGCCCAAGACCGCTACGCGCAAGGGAGCGGCCGGGCCCAGGGCAAGCAACGACCGTTTGATCTGCTTCCGCTTGGCGCTGATGTTGGCCAGGTCAAACGGCGGGCTCAGCATTTGAAGAAAATGTTGGTCCATGCAGCAGGTGTCGGCCAGACTGAAGAAACCGAACGGTTTATTTTAGCATGTGGAGCAAGACGGTCATTCGGCGGTGGTGGCCTAAGTTGTCGTGCCTCCGCTTGGGCGCGTCGCAGAGGATCCCGCAAACAGCAGGTTCCGGCAAACAGCGGGTTCCTCACCGCCGCTTCGCGCCGGTTCGGAATGACATCTTGAAGTTAGGAGACTACCCATTCGGCGGGCTGCATCATCGGTAAGGCCATCGGGGCCCGGCCGAGGGTCATGCCAGCGGGGCATGCTAAGGGGTCATGCCAAGGGGTCATGCTAGTATGAGCAGCAGCCCTTCAGCACGCTGCCTGTTCCCCTCGACTGAAAGAAATTCACCTGCAAGGTGATGGATTCAAACCATCCGTCATGGCCAAAGCGTGGTTCAAGCAATCGCTGATCAGAACCGGAGCGCTGGGTTTCGTGTCTCGGCTGACTGGGCCCGGCGCCGCGATCGTAATGTATCACTCTGTGATGGACGATCCTGCATCGGCGCAATCGACTTTGGGCGGGATCATCCACTCGACGGAGGTTTTTCGCCGTCAGATGGAAATGGTTGCCCGCCATTTCCACGCTGTGACTCTGGAAGACATACTCCAGTTTTTGAACGGGGAAAAGCCTTTGCCGCCCCGCGCTGTCGTGATCACCTTCGACGATGGTTATGCGGACAATTATCGGACGGCGAAGAATATTCTCAGCCCGCTGGGCATTCCGGGCGTGTTTTATGTAGTGGTCGATTGCGTCGATCGGCAGCGCCTGCCCTGGCCGAGTCTGCTGCGGTATGCGTTTCTGACTTCGGAAAAGAACAGTTGGACCGAGGCAGCCGGTACGTTGTGGACCCTTTCGTCAATCGAACAGCGGCTGGCGGCGTTCGAACGGGCATCCGAGTATTGCTGCAAGCTCGCGGGCGCTCCGCAGGATCAATTCCTGGCAACGGTTCAGCGGGAATTGGGGACAACTCCTCCGCCTATGACGCAGCGGCCCATGATGACGTGGGACGAAGCACGCATCCTGAAGCGCGACGGCCACACAGTGGGCTCGCACACTATGACGCACCCCAATATGGCCTACATCGGCGAGACCGAATTGCGCGCGGAGTTGCAGAATGCAAAGACACGCCTCGAACAGGAGCTGGCTGCACCCGTAGTTCATTTCTCTTATCCTTGTCCCGCGCTGCAGCCCCATTGGGCGGAACGCACCGTACAAGCTAGCCGGGAGATCGGATACAGGACAGCGGTGACGACCAACGGAGGCGTGGTCAGAAAGCACCATGATCCTCTCAGCTTGCGACGCATTCGTCCTACAAAAACTGTGGAAGGCCTGCGCTGGAATTTGGAGTGCGCCTTTCTCGGACGCGCGGTCTGAGCTGATCAGGTCCCGCTCTGGGCATAGAAGCGAGATTAAACTTTTGAGGAAGTCTTCGGTGCGGTGTACGCCAGGCCATTTTCTCGGGCGCGCTTTTTTGTGGCCAGAGCAACCAGTTTTCTGGTTGTGCCGGGAGCAACCTTCAGGCCCAGCAACATGGCCGCAAGCTTGGGTTTCGGAAGTTGAGCATTCGATTTCGAAAACAGCTCTTCGGCTTCTTCGACTCTGCCCTCTTCGAGGGACATCTTGCCTTGCTCCCACAGATGAAACGCCTGAATTTCGCGAGATTTATTCTGCACCAGCCGCTTTTGGCTGGGGCTAAGGGGAAGCGTCTTTATCGCCTTCTCAAGAATCTGCCATTGCGCCTCGATCATCTTGAGACTCGACGAGCTCAAAGCGCCGGGGCGAACGGCGTCAAATCGAGCCTGGACTTTATTGGTGTACCCAATCTTCGCTCCCCAAAACGCGGCGCGCAGCCACATATCGTAGTCATCACAGCGCGCCAGGCTCTCGTCAAACAGGCTGGCTTTTTCGAGCGCGCGCTTCCGCACCACCACCGTGGAGACTGCGATGTGACAATCTTCCCTCACCAAAGCCTCAAACGTCGCTTCCCCATGGGACGGGCACTTCTCCGTAAACTCCCGTGAAGAATCCGGCGTATCGACTATGCCGTTGCAGTACACCAGATCGAGTGCCGGATCCTGCTCGAAAAGTCTCATCTGCGCGGCTAGGTGCTCTGGCAGCCAACTATCGTCGCTATCGAGAAACGCCAGATATTCGCCTCGTGCCGATCGGATCGCCGTATTTCTGGCTCCCGCAGCGCGTTTATTTTGCTGCTGGATGTAAACGATCCGATTGCGATAGGGAGCCAGCACTTTTTCGAGTTCTGGCGTGTCCGGAGAGCCATCGTTCACAACGACAATTTCAAGATCGCGAAAGGTTTGTCCCAGCGCGGAGTCGAGCGCGCGGGCGATCAGATGCGCGGTCATGTAGGTCGGCATGATTACGCTGATCCTGGGTGAAGAGCTGTTTGCGCCGGTTTCCATGCCTAGTCGTGGATGTTTTTCGTGCGAAACGATTGTCTCTTTTTCACCGTGAGGGAGGCTGAGTTTTTCATCGCCCGCTCCTACGGCGGACGCCGCCAAGCATCAAGGGCATGAGTCTGAGACCCGAAATGCGGTAAGAATTTTCGAACTAGCTTACTAGTCATTTTACATCATCGCGACATGCGTGATCCGGCGTTAAGTACTGAAGTAACCGATGTCCAGATCGTCCGCTTGGAGGAGTTCAGGCTGTGCTAGTTTTGATGCGACCGTATGCCAGTGACCTTTTCGGAAGCGCCGCCGGAACGTACTCGCGCAGTCGTGGAGTTTCTCTGTGCGGTGTTCGGCATCAAAGACCTGCCTCCGAATTTGCTGCCGGATGCGCAGGCCTGGAAGTATTTCGCGCCGCACCCTTGGTCCTCGGCAGTGCGGAGTTACGTACTGGAAACGGAAAACGGAATCGCGGCCCACGGCTGCGTGGCGCCGGTCCGTTTTGCTGCGGGCGATGCCATTCTGGACAGCATGGTGATCATCGACTGGGCCGCGGGAAACCAAGTGCCTGGAGCGGGGTTGCTGGTCTATCGGCGTTGCATGGAAGCGCAGAAATGCTCGTTGCTCGCCGTCGGCGGCAGCAGCGATACGCTGCGCATTCTGCCGCAGGTGAAATGGTTCCATTCCAAAGCGGATTTGCGCTGGTTTGCGAGGCCGATGAAGCCGTGGCGGCGATTCTTGCGTTCGGGGAAGACGATGCGAGACTGGGGGAAACTATTGCGCAATCTATCCTGGGAATTTTTCTCCTCGCTTCCTTCCTCTGAAAATTGGACTTGCCGGCCGGCGCGTGCCGACGATCCAGTCTTCACTCCCGCCGGAGAATTCATTCCCCTGTTACGCACACGAGCATGGATTGACTATCTGCGCGCCTGCCCGGTGGCAAAGTGCCAGTTGTGGATTCTCGAACAGAATGGCGTGGCACGCGGCCACGCCCTGACGGCCAATCTGGAAGGATCGGTACGCGTGGCCGATTTCGCACTCGCAGGACACTCGACTCAGGATCAGACGACGAATGCGTTTTCGGCGCTGGTGAGAACTCTGGGTGACGAAAACGATGTGCTCGAATTGGTTGCGGGGTCTTCGCTGTCGCAGGACATGCGCGCGTTTGAGGCGTGCGGCCTGCGGTACCGGCGTAGCACGCGGGTTTTGCTGGCCGATCCGCGCAAAACATTTCCGCCGGAATCACTCCTTGAAATCAAACCAATGGTGGGAGACAGCTTCTACCTCTATGACCCCGCGAATCCCTTTCAACTATGACGGTTCAGGAAGCAGAGGCTGTGGTGCGCCGATAAAGACCTGACGGCAGAAGGACTGCAACAAGTCGTTGCCATCCCAGAAACGCCCGAATTGCAAGGCCTGGCCGATGGGCACGATGCGATCAAGAGCACGCCCATTCAAAGCCGTGACCAGCCTTCGCAGTTCGTCTGTTCCGAAGCCGAACCAGGTGAGTGTTTGGTCGCGACGGCGCAGCGCGGGCGTAATCTCTTCCAGCCGCTCGACCCGGCATTCGAAGAAAACTTCTCCGCCTGGATGATTCCGGTCAAATTCTTCCAGGTCGGAGAGAGTCAGAACTGAAAGGGCGGGAAAGCGCCGGTAGTTCGTCACCGGGCGGTCGAGGATCGCCAGACTCGAGGAAAGGAAACGATGCATGCACTGCGCGGGCTGAACCTCCTGACGAAGAACTGCGTAGTCATTCACGCGCGGGAAAAAATCGGCGGATGCGCCAGCGGCATGATTTTGCTTTCCGCACCAGACCACCAGACGCGGCGAAGAGCAAGCCATCTGGTCGAACCAGAAAGAATCGTCGAAGAATTGCCTGGCTAGAACTGAGCGGCCGCTTTCATTTAGGTCAAGGTAGGAAGCAGCATCGATAGCAGAAAGCGAGAACCTGTCAGCGAAAACGATTTCGCGCGCATGCGGAGAAAGAGGAATCTGCCGAATAGTCGAAACCGTGTGATCTCCGCCCCAAATCACCCGCATGTCGCAGATTGATGAAAACGCCTGCGTCGGCTCTTCCTCGTGACCATAGGAGACAATCCACGTGCCCTGCTTTGCCGACGGAGACGCTTGCGCCAAGGTCTCGCTAAAAAGACGCAACAGCGCGGCGGTGGATTCGGAGCGCTGCGGGGAGAGCCGGATCACATTGCAGTTGCCGGTCAGGGCCGAAAGCAGCCACGAGTACACGAACATCGTGTCGACATTTCGCGGCGGCAAATGAAAGACCAGGCCGCACGGAACCAGCAGGCGATCATCGCGCTGCAACAAATCAAACTGCTGCCGCAGACGGTGCAATTCGGTTTTGCGCATCCAAAAACCCAGGGCCAGAAGCTCGGGATATCGACGCGCGATGGGATCACGCAACAGGCGTTGCGACAGCTCGATGCATGCCTCCACCACACCCGCGTCGAAGGGCGGGTTCACGTTGCCGCCGGCCACTTGTGCCTTGAGTTCTTCCAGCGCGACCGAACCTTGTGGGGGGAAAAGCGATTGCACCAGCATTCAGTTCACCTGCGCCGCAATCACGTCGCTGCAGCCACGAAGCTCTGCGCGCGGAATTCGCCCCAGAATAGAAAAGGACTTGCCTAATCGGTTGCCGCCCAGAGGGTCGATGGCATGAACCACCCCGAGGTCTTCCGTCAATAACGCGTGTCCGGGATAGCTGCGCGGCAGCAGGCTCAAAACCTCGACGACGCCAGTTTGCCCGGGAGGCAATTCTTCGAAGGTCTGGGGATCGCGAATGATGACGTCGGCAAACGTCGGCGGATAGAAATTGCCGTCGTCCCCTTCCAGAAAAATGCTGCCGACCTGCTCCACCATTCCATAGAAATTGTGGATTCGACCGAGGCCCGTCGCCTCGCGGAAAGCTGCGCGAAACTGATCTGCGGAGACGGCCTGCTCTTGCAGCTTTTTCCACCCGCCGCTGTGAATGAGAATGCCGTTCGAAAGATCGAGTCCGAGAGACTGAATCGGCTCCAGGAACGCCGACCATACCAGATATGTAAAACCGAAGATCAGAAATTTACCTTTGCCGAAGCGTGCCAGAAAATCGCGCACTTCGGGCAGTCGAAGTCGCAGATCGGAGTCCAGGGCGTAGCAGTGCTGGCGGCCAAAATTCATCATGCCCAGAAGACCTGCGCCGCGCGCGCTGAACTGGGTCCGGTCGCGAATCACATCCGGCGATTCAATCAGCAGCATAGGCAGGCGCTCAGGTCCCAGGACATGAGTCATGATGCAGGCCAGGGCCTGCGTTTGAAGAAGCGCCGTCTCATGATCGAGCGTGATGCGGCTGGGCGTTTGTCCGGTGGTTCCGCTCGACTGCAGAACCTTGAACACTTTTTCTTTCGGCACACTCGAGAACAGACGCTCCTTGAAAAGACCTACCGGCAGGTAGGGCAGTTCCGCCAAGGTTGCAGGTGCGGCCGTCCGCGGGAAGAGTATTTCAGTCACGCGCGCATACTCGGCGCTGTGCCGCCGATGATGGTCGTGCAGCCGGTTCAGCTCGCCAAGCAGAATTCGCTCTTTCTCTGCCTGCGGCAGAGAATACGGAGGCTGGCGTAGCAAATCTTCCACCGTCATAGATCTTCCACGGTCATATAAGGTTTTGCAATCGAGCGTAATCGATTTTGCCGGATGAATTGGTGGGCAACTGATCGACCCGCCGGAACTGAAATGCGCGGTTGTTCAGCCGCAACTTGGCGGCGAGTTCGGCACGGATGTTCTGCAAATCCTGCTCACTCCCGAACTCGCAGAAGATGAACACCTGGTCTTCTCCGGCGATGGCCGCTGCCGGCCCGTGTTTCTTGACGAATGCCTCCAATTCGTCGAGGTTCACGCGCAAGCCGAAAAGTTTGGCATCGCGTTTCGCCCGGCCCAGAATTGAGACAAATCCCTCCTCATCGAGAGAAGCGCGGTCGCCGGTTTCCAGCCGTCCACCGAGTTCATCGCCGCGACTCAAATCGTCGCGGCTTTGCGCGTATCCCATCATAACGTTCGGGCCCTGGTAAACCAGTTCGCCGGCAACTCCGGCATTGGAGGTGATTTCGCCCGTCTCCGTTTTGATGCTCAGCCGTCCACCGGGAATTGCCTTTCCCGCAGAACCGAGTTTCCGGGAGAGTTCGTTAGCGGGCAAAATCGTCATGCGCGCCGTCGCTTCGGTTTGCCCGTACATCACCCAGAACGAACCTCCGCGGCGAGTCACCTGCTCGTGGAAATGCGCGACGTTGTCATTGTCCAGCTTGCCGCCCGCCTGCGTGAAAGTCAGTAAAGACGGCGCATTCAGCTTGTCGAGATCGAGCCGCCGCAGCATTTGATAAGTGTAGGGTACACCGGAAAACGAATTTACCCGGTACTCGCGGACTGCCTCCCAAAATCCCGCGCTCATCAGCCCCATGTTGCTCAACAGGATTGGTGACCCAGCCAGCAAATGGCTGTTCAGAACCGAAAGGCCATAAGAATAATGCAGCGGCAGATGGGCGACGGGAAAATCATCGGCATCGATAGCTAACGCTTCCCTGATGGAGGAAGCGTTCGCAACAACATTCGCGCGGGTCAGGCGCACCAGCTTCGGACTGCCGGTGCTGCCCGAGGTGGAAAGTAATAGTGCGAGGTCGGGATGAAGCGGCATCTCGGGGCGAGGCGGCGCCTGCCAGAGCCGATCCTGCCCTAGCCGATCCTGCCCTAGCCGATCCTGGCTTGTGGCCCGGTAGTCGCTTGAATCCGGCTTGGCATCGGCAACGATCCACTCGGGCTTGTACAGAGAGATCAGGCCGGCGCGCAAGCTTATCTCCAGTTGCCCGTTCGCCAGCGCGACCGGAACACCGGATTCCATACAAGCCAGATACCAAGCGACGGAAGGGAGATCATTCGTGCAGAAAAGAAAAACCAAGCCGGTTTGAGTGATGCAGTCCTGGCGGACGCGCACCGCTTCGCTCAATTGTCCATACGTCCATGAAGCCCTCGAGCCGGCATCGATCAGCGCAATCTTATTCCGGCGCTGCGGTTCATCGATGTTGAAGATCATTGATGTTGAAGATCATCAGACGATCATTATTAAACGATCATGATTAGACGATCATTCCGCCGTCCACGCCCAGCACCTGACCGGTGACGTAAGAAGCCATATCGCTGGCCAGAAACGCAACCACTCGGGCGACTTCTTCCGGCGTTCCGATGCGGTTCATGCGAATTCCCGCCAGACGCTGCTGCCTTTTGTCTTCCGGCAATTGACGAGTCATGTCGGTGTCAATGAATCCCGGCGCGACGGCGTTCACGCGGATGTTCCTGGGAGCCAGTTCCTTGGCGGCAGACAGCGTCATGCCGATGACCCCGGCCTTGGACGCAGCATACACGGTTTGCCCTTCGTTTCCGAATCGGCCGATGATGGAGGACAGATTCACAATCGATCCGGACTTTGCCCGGGCCATCAGCCGGGATGCTTCCTGCAGATGAATCAACGAACCCACCAGATTCGTATCGAGGACAGAGCGGATAGTCGCTTCCGGAATCATTCCCAGTAGCGCGTCTTGCAGAATTCCGGCATTGTTGACCAAAACATCGAGCCGCTTAAATTGCTTGAAGATTTCTTTGTAGCAGGATTGAATCGCCGCGGCGTCGGTTGCATCCGCAGTCAAACCAACCGCCGGCCGCGAAAATTCCTGTTCGAGTTGCTTCCGCCTGTCTTCGAGCATCCCGCCGGCCTGGCGGGAATTTAGAATGACGGTTGCCCCCTGCCGGGCAAACTCCTGCGCGACTGCCCAACCGATGCCGCGGGTTGAGCCGGTAACGAAGCAAATCTTTCCTTGCAGGATCAAGCGAACGTAACCCCGTACTTGCCCAGGATTTCCTTGGCTTTGACGAAACTGCTCATGGCGATGACGTCGTTGGTATCCAGCATGATGTCAAAACCGGTTTCAATTTCGTTGATGAGCGTCATGTGTGCCACGGAATCCCAGCCGGCGGTCTGCCCGTACGCCAGTTCCTCAAAATTTGCCGTGGCCGGAACGCCGATCGCAGTGACAAACGCCGACTGCAGTTTTTCAAGAGACGACATTCAATCCTCAAATCCTCCCAGCCGTACTATAGAACGCCTGATTCTTCTCTACACTACGATCGCGTCAGAAACGCCGCGAATCTGCCGGTGCGTCCCAAACGGGGCAAAGACCGCCTCCCAAAAGTAACATCCCCGTGGGGGGCCTGCAACGCAGGATAACGGAGCCACTGCGCGCAACAGGGCGCTGCAAACCATTCTGTACAATATTTTGGGATGCGAAGTTCTGCCGCGCGCACTCCGATGCATTCATGACCCCTCGCATTGTATTTCTGATGTATCACGAACTGGAACTCCCCGGACGAACCTTGGTCCAAGATGCCCCCGGCTACGTTCGTTATGTCCTGCATGCCGCCAAGTTTCGTGAGCAAATGGAGTTGATCAAGCAACAGGGTTGGCGCGGGGTCGGGGTAAGCGAGGCCCTCAATTTTTCTCCTCATGAAGTGGCGATCACATTTGACGACGGCTGCGAGACTGACCTGATATCAGCCGCTCCAATTTTGCGGGAGTTCGGATTTGGGGCCACGTTTTACATCACCACGGGTTTTCTCGGCAAGCCGGGCTACTTGAATCATGCGCAGCTGCGCGAACTCGCGGAATCTGGCTGGGAGATCGGCTGCCACTCCATGACCCACGCTTACCTCACCGACCTCGACGACCAGGGATTGCACCGCGAAATCGTAGAGGCAAAACTGCAATTGGAACAGATCGTCGGCCGTGTCGTGGAACATTTCTCCTGTCCCGGAGGGCGTTACGATCTGCGGGTCGCCAATACGGCACGGCGGGCCGGATACCGTACCGTCGCCACCAGTCGCATGCGCGCGAACACGGCACAAACGGATCGTTACGCACTTGGCCGAGTTGCGGTAATGCGCGGCACTTCATCCGCCGAATTCGTCAACCTGTGCCGGGGACGAGGATTGAAGCGGCACGACCTGGTTTCCAGCCTGCTGCAGGGGACTCGAAGGTTGCTGGGCAACTCCGCCTACGACCGCATTCGCGAAGTTGTTTTGGGACAGAATTCTACCCGCTAACCCCCCGATTACCGCAGCCCGCTTCGGCTTTGCGCCGACTTGCCATGTACTTCTGGTTGCCGGGGGTTGTGACCTTCAGTTACTTTCGCCCACCCTACCTGCCCAATAGATTGGCTCCAGCGGGCAAAGCGGTTCCCCTAGAACCATGCCGCAACCAGGAGCTTATTTTCATGTTTTTCTCGATCGCCCGAACGAAACAGTCCTCATATTCGTCAGGCAAGAACCTCGTCTTCATCGCAGGAATATGCTTGTTGCCGGTTTCTTTGTTGTTGTTGGCGAGCTGCTCGACCGCGTCTATGCAGAGCGGAGGCAGCAGCAGCAACGGCAATCACAGCAGTAGCGGCAACGGTAACGGTAACAGCAATAGCGGCGGCAGCGGAGGTGACTCGTCGTCGAACGAAATCAAAGTACAAGTTTCGCCCGCCAGCGCGGAGGTGCAATCCGGTAAAACTCTGCAACTGACAGCCACCCTGACCGGCACGAGCCAGACGGCAGTGACCTGGAAAGCAGGTAGTGGCAGCATCAAGGCCAGCGGTTTGTTCACAGCTCCGTCGGTAACGTCGCAGATCCAAGTTCAGATTACCGCGACCAGCGCGGCGAACCCGAGCGCCACAGGATCCGGAACGATCACAGTTTATCCGGCGGCCACGTCTAAGAATCTGACGATTACCACCTCTTCCCTGACGCCGGCAATCCAGGGCTATGTCTACAATGCAACGCTGACCGCATCCGGAGGCACCCCGCCGTACAGTTGGTCGGCGAGTGGATTCCCCGCGGGGATGTCGGTCGGTGCGGCGGGAAAGGTCACGGGATCACCAACCCAGAGCGGTTCATTTCCAGTCCAGATTGAAGTTGCGGATTCGCAGTCGCACAAGGCGACCTGGTCCCCGACGATGGATGTGAACTCCAACACCACAGCCTCCAACTACGACGGACCGGCAGAACTGCCTCTGGTCTATTTGCAAACCGCGATGGCAGACACACCAGCGCCCGGCTCGACCATCAGCGTGCCGGCGAACGGGAGCCTGCAGAACGCACTGAATGCAGCCAATTGCGGTGACACCATCACGCTGCAAGCCGGAGCCACGTACACAGGCATCGTCACTTTTCCGGCCAAGTCATGCGACGACCAGCATTGGATCATCGTTCGCACCAGCACACCGGATTCCGGCCTGCCGCCGGAAGGCACACGCATCTCACCTTGCTATGCGGGGGTAAGCTCTTTACCCGGACGTCCAGCGTTGAATTGCAGTTCAACTCAGAACGTACTCGCCAGACTCCAGTTCGCTTCGACTGGGAACGGCCCCATTCAGTTCGCAAATGGAGCCAGCCATTACCGCCTGATCGGGTTGGAGATTACGCGTCAGGCTGGCACCGGACTTGTGGGGGCGCTGATTTTGGCAAAGTCAGCAAGCGCGGCCGATTCTCTGATCATGGACCGGAGTTGGATCCACGGAACCAGCCAGGACGACACGGCAACCGGAGTGGCACTCAGTGGACTCACGAACACCGCAGTCATCGGTTCGTATCTCAACGACTTCCATTGCACTGCCATCGTGGGGGCCTGTATCGATTCTCACGCGATCGGAGGCGGCGCTGGTTCCCTGACTGGCGGGCCTTACGCGATTCTGAATAACTTCCTTGAAGCCGCGGGAGAAAACATTCTGTTCGGCGGCAGCGCGGCCACCACCACGCCAGCCGACATTCAGATCAGTCAAAATCATTTCTTCAAGCCTCTCACCTGGATGCAAGGCTCCGCCGGCTTTGTGGGCGGTTCTGGCGGGCACCCGTTTGTCGCGAAGAACCACCTCGAGTTAAAGAACGCGCAGCGGGTTCTGGCAGAAAACAACATTTTCGAATACAGCTGGGGCGGTTTCACCCAGAACGGACATTCCATTTTGTTAACCCCGAAGGATCAGTACAACGGGAATACCGACGGCAATATCTGCCCTCTCTGCAAGGTCACCGATGTGACCATCCGCTACTCGACGATTAGCCATGTGGGGGCCGGCATCGCCATGGGCACTTCGGTCTCCGACGGAGGAGGGCAAGCCGCAGCCGGGGAACGCTACAGCATTCACGACATCATCATCGACGATATCAATGGTCCGGCTTACGACGGCGGCGGCGGCTTTCTGGAGTACGCCAACGGGTGGAAAAGCAACGTGATCAACAGCGTTACCGTGAATCACGTCACTGCCTTCCCCACCGGATACCTTATGGTTCTCTGGAACGAGACCACAAATCCGCCCATGTGGGGATTCACGTTCACCAACAACATTGTGAACGCAACCAGTTCACCGTTCCTCAACGGCGACGGAAATCCGACCAGTTGTGCGGTGTCGGACATTCCGCTCACCAGTTTAACCAACTGCTATACGTCTTATTCCTACGTCAACAATGTCATAGCGGGAGGCTTACTTGCCCACCCGGCATCGCAGTGGCCGTCGGGAAACTTCTTTCCCGCGAGCGATTCCGGCATTCAATTCGTGAACTACAACAATGGCAATGGGGGCAACTACCAACTCCTGAGCACCAGCCCCTACAAGAACGCGGGAACCGACGGCAAGGATATGGGAGCGGATGTCGAAGCCGTGGAAACCGCAATCGCCAACGTGTACTGAAACTGACGAAGTCAACGGAACTTTTCTGATTGACACGGCCGAGGCCTTGCCTAAATTTCCGACTGGCGCCTCGGCCGTGCCTTCATAGAACCGCGAAGTGCCGATGCTATAATTTTTGCATGGCAGACCCGCGCCGGCTGCAGAAAAGGCGAAAATCCATGGTGCTGGCTGGATTCCGGTTTTTTTCCTTTGGCCTGCTGCTGGCTTGCGTGGCTTTCGCCTCGCCCCAACAGAACAGCAATCATGCTCAGCAATCTTCGGCTCAGCAATCAGGGGAGAAGTTCGATGGGCCGGCCGAACTGCCGCGTGTATGGGTCAAGAGCGATTTAGCCGATACTCCCAGTCCGGGCCGGAAGATCGCGGTCACGGATAGCGGCAATCTGCAGAATGCGATTGATAACGCTCAATGTGGCGACACCATCGAGATCCAGCCGGGCTTAACTTTCCAAGGCATGCTGCGTTTTCCGGCGAAGCCCTGCGACGATGCGCACTGGATTACCGTGCGCTCCGGCGCTCCCGACAGCGTTTTGCCACCGCCTGGCACGCGGGTCACACCATGCTATGCGGGAGTTTCGTCGTTGCCCGGCCGACCTGATTTTCACTGCGCCTCAGACCACAAGGTGCTGCCCAAAATTGAATTCGACGCCAAGAGTGGCGCCGGGCCGCTTGACTTCATGCCTGGAGCCAACCACTATCGTTTTATCGCGCTGGAAGTCACCCGCGGCCAACCGGGAACGTGTGTTTTCGCCCTGGTTTCTTTGGGTGAGAAAGGCGGCACCGCGCATCACCTGGTTTTTGATCGCATGTGGATGCACGGAACGGCGCAGGACGAAACCACCCGGGGAATCCCTCTGCGGGGTATGACCAACGTGGCGATCGTTGACTCCTTCTTTAGCGACTTCCATTGCGTCGCTGTGACGGGTGCTTGCCTCGATTCCCAGGCAATCTCAGGCGGTGGCGGCGATGAACCGGAAGGCCCGTTCAAGATCGTCAACAACTATCTGGAAGCCGCCGGCGAGAACATTATTTTTGGGGGCGGCGCAGCGACCATCACGCCAACCGATATCGAAATCCGGCACAACTACTTTTTCAAGCCGATGATCTGGAAAAAGGACACGCCCGGTTTTGTCGGCGGCACGTCGGGACGGCCGTTTATCGTAAAGAACCTCTTTGAGTTGAAGAACGCGCAGCGCGTGCTTTTTGAAGGCAACATTCTGCAAAACACCTGGGGAGGTTTTACGCAGTCAGGCTTTTCGATCCTGCTGACCCCCAAGAATCAGGGAAATAAATGTCCGAAGTGCCAGGTCACCGATGTGACCATCCGCTACAACAAGGTGCTGTCCGTCGGCGGCGTGTTCGGCATAGGCAACGCAACGTCCGATGCGGGGGGAACGGCTACGGCGGGCGAGCGCTACAGCATTCATGACCTTGTCGCCGAAGATGTGCGAACCGACAATGGCCCCGGAACGTTTGCTATGCTCGTGGGAAACACCCCTCCCCTGGCCGACGTTCGGATCGAACATGTGAGCGCTTTCATTCCGAATCGGATTTTCGGGATCGTGAATAAGAGCGGGGAGAGACCGAAAGGGGTCGTCATTTCCAATAACCTGTTTTTCCCCGGCGGGATGCAGATGGGCTCGGCGGGCGGGGGGGCGCAGAACTGCGCATTTCATCCAGAGGTTCAGGGCCCTGCGGGAATCTTAAAGAGTTGCTTTTCGGATCCGGTAGTTACTCATAATCTGATTGTGGGTGGCAGCGGCTGGCCCTCGGGCAATATCATGGTGAAGGATGTGGCGGCCGCTGGGCTGCGAGAGCTTCCAGGAAAAGTCGTGCCGGACTATCGTCTATGCCGCGCCAGGAACGAAGCCAACAACTGCAAGACGGTTTCCCCGGCGATTGGGGCGGCCAGCGACGGCAAGGATATTGGCGCTGACATCGACCGGCTGGAAAAAATGCTGGCAGGAGTAATTTAAAATCTGCTCGGTCGGAGATTTCGGGCTGAAACTGTCAGGTTCGCAACGAGACGCGGCGGTTGCATTGTGAAATCTTGCTATGGATTCGATTGCCCGTTCATGGACGCCTGTCGGGACCTTCCATCATTTTGGGTTTGTCGTGGCCTCGATTGAGAAAAGCGCTCCATCTTTTGCGGAAACCATGAATGCCAGCTGGGACGGGCAGATCATCCACGATGCGAATCAGGGTGTACGAGTCAGTTTTCTTTGCGGCAAGAACCCTGCAGACCCGCTGATCGAATTGGTCGAACCAGCGGGTGGTGATTCTCCCGTTTCCGCCCTTTCCAAACGGGGAGGCGGGCTGCACCACGTTTGCTATGTGGTAGATTCCCTCGATCAGCAACTGCAGGAATGCCGTGCCCGGCGATCCCTGATTGTGCGCTCGCCCGTACCGGCAGCGGCTTTCGGAGGAAGGCGGATTGCCTGGACCTTCACCAGAAACAAGCTGCTGGTGGAATACCTGGAACGTTGAACGTTAAATGTATGTCGCAGACCGAGACTCGCTTGAATTTGCGTGCCGAAATTGACCGCTACCTGGAGAGCGGTTCGGCGCCCTTGGCATTTGCTCGTATTTCTGAGCTGTGGAGAAGGCAACGGGATGTGGCAACTGCAGCATTTGTCTGTTCCAGCTACGAAAAACTGCGTGGACAGTTGCCTCTGCTGGACCATCGCACGGCAATCCTGCGTTCGTTTACGGTCGAGCCGATTCTGCCTCTGCTGAGAGCTGAAGCCTTTACCAGCGGAATCGACCTGACCCTCCATGTGGGAGACTTCAACGCTTATTCACAGGAGATTCTCGATTCGGCAAGCACTCTTTACCAGGCTCATCCTGATTCGGTGATCCTTGCCGTGCGCACGCCTGATGTGGCTCCCGAGCTTTGGTCGCGGTTCGCGGATTTATCGCGGGAAGAGGTTGCGCAGGCGCAGCAGCGGGTGTCTTCAACATTCCGGCAGTTGATTGAGGGATTCCGGAAGCATAGCCAGGCCGCAATGATTGTGCATAACCTGGAAGAGCCAGTCTTTCCTCACAGCGGTCTGTTGGATGCACAATCGCCCAACGGCCAGTCGGAAGTACTGCGGCAGATTAACCGCGACCTGGTCCAGCATGCGGGGGCGAGCCGCGGAGTCTACGTGCTCGACTACGACGGCCTGCAGGCTCGACACGGCCGCAAGCACTGGCAGGACGATCGTAAGTACCTGATGGCCCGCCTGCCGGTTTCCGGCGTGAACCTGATCCATGTGGCGCAGGAGTGGCTGCGTTTTCTCGCTCCGATCAGCGGAAAGGTTGCCAAGGCTGTCGTCGTCGATCTGGACAATACATTGTGGGGAGGAGTGATCGGGGAAGACGGCATGACCGGAATCAAGCTGGGCCCCGATTATCCGGGCGCGGCTTATCAGGCCTTGCAGCGTGCGCTGCTCGATCTTACCCGCAGGGGGATTCTCTTGGCGATTTGCAGCAAGAACAACCCTGAAGACGCCATGGAGGCGCTGGAGAAACATCCGGGGATGGTGCTGCGGCCGGCGGACTTCGCCGCCATGCGCATCAGTTGGAATGAAAAAGTCCTGGGCCTGCGCGAGATCGCTTCCGAACTAAATATCGGAATCGACTCGCTCGCGTTCCTGGATGATAATCCGGTGGAGCGCGAGGCCGTGCGGGCTTCGCTGCCCGAAGTCACGGTTATCGATCTACCAGAAGATCCGTTCGATTACGCTTCGGTTGTGCAACAGTGCCCGGTTCTTCAGAGATTATCCATCTCGACCGAGGACCAGATGCGAACCGCTTTTTACGCCGGCCAACGCGAGCGGGAACACAGCGAACAGCTCTTTCAATCGAAAGAAGACTTCTTCCGTTACCTGGAGCAGAAAGTGGAAATCGCTCCGGTTTCGCCGGAAACTCTGGCTCGCGTCGCGCAGCTCACGCAGAAAACCAATCAATTCAATCTAACGACGCAGCGTTACAACGAGCAGCAGATCATGGACTTGAGCAGCCGCGGCTGGCAAGTGTTGTCGATTCGCGTTCACGACCGCTTCGGCGATCAGGGACTGGTGGGCGTTTCGATCGCGCACGATGAACATTCTCATGATGAACAAGCCATCTGCGAGATCGACACTTTTCTCCTGAGTTGCCGGGTCATTGGCAGAACGGTGGAAACGGCGTTGCTTTCCGTCCTGACCGACATCGCCCGGAAAAGGGGAAACAACCGCGTGAAAGGATGTTTTCTGCCCACTAAGAAAAACGCGCCGGCGAGGAATTTCTACTCCGAACACGGGTTTACACTGGAATCGGAAAACGGCACGGGGTCATGGTGGACCTTCGATCTGCGGACACAAGAAATTCCATGCCCCGCGTGGATTGAGCTTAAGCTCATTGAGCTTAAGATCATGGATGGAGCCCAACTTTGAAAGCCAGCGTAAAGGACGATATTCGCGTGATTGCCGGCGATCTGTTTTCTGTGCCCGCGACGCAGATTCATGCCGGCTCCAGCCCCGAAACCATCGAGAACTGGGACTCGGTGCAGCATTTGAGCCTGGTGCTGGCGGTCGAAGAAAAGTTTGGGGTGCAGTTTTCGCCCGAGGAAATCGAAAAGATGCGCACCATCGGCGCGATCACCGAGTTGATCGAGCAGAAGCTCCAATCCACACCGAATTAGCCCTTGCCCATTTCCATCCACCATTACGGGCCGGAGCACGAGGGTGCGGTTAGGGAGTTCAACCAGCGCCTGCAATCTGCGGGTGCGGAATCCAATCTGGTCTTCTATGAAACCGCGCAGCCCAAATGGCTGCCGCGGAGCGGTAATGCTTCGGCTCTTTACAACGAGTTCTTTGTGGCGCTGGATGGCGGGGTGGTCCGCGGCGGCTATGCCCTCAAGCATCAGGACTTCTCGTTTCCCGATGGTGCAGTGCGTAATATCGCGTACTACCATCATCCGTTGTCGGAAGGCATCGTGAACAAATCGTATGCGGTGGTTGGCGGTTTGCTGCTGCGCGATGCCATGCAGCGCAGCCCGCTGCTCTACTGCCTGGGGATGGGCGGATATGAAAATCCGCTTCCCAAATTGTTAGTGCGGCAGGGATGGAGCCATTGTCTCGCTCCTTTCTATTTTCGAGTCGTGCATGCGACGCGCTTTCTGCGGGAGATGGAGAGCGTGCGGAGTTCCGGATTGCGTGGGTTCGCCGCGGATATGGCGGCATATACGGGCGCCGGGTGGGCAGCCGCGAAGATGTTCAATCTTTACCGGCAGCTTCAAAGACCACAGACACCGCAATTCGAAGTCGATCCCATCGCCGAGTTTGATGCATGGGCCGACGACCTGTGGGAAAGAACGCGAGGAGTTTGCGGATTCACCGCGGTGCGCGATGCCGCTTCTCTACGTACTCTGTATCCCGCAAGCGAGCGTCATCTCACGCGTCTGCGCATCAGCCGCAATGCTGCCGCCATCGGATGGGCCGTGGTGGGAGAGAAGCGCACGGACGCAAAATACGGCTCGCTGCGAGTCGGTTCGATTGTGGACTGCTGGTGCGATCCGTCCGATGCTTTGGCGATTATTCTTGCCGCGACGGAGACTCTGGAGAAAGCGGGAGTCGATTTGATCGTTTCCAACCAAACTCACAAATCCTGGTGCGCTGCGTTGCACAACGCTGGATTCTTGAGCGGCCCATCAAACTTCATCTTTGCCGCATCCAAGAAGCTCGGCGAACTGCTGCAGCCTTTCGATGAGGCCAAGGTGCGCATGCACCTGACCCGGGCCGATGGGGATGGACTCCCTCGCAACTTCTAGAAGCACGGGCAGTCTGGCAATCCGTACGGATCAGTTTCTGACTTGAGACGCAACCGGATTCCCGGCAACGCGAGTCGCCGGCTCATAGCCCAGTTCCGTCATGAGATGCTGCCAGGCTGCCTCGATCAGTGAAACCGACTCTGGCGGCAGAGCGTTCTTCCATCCCCCCAAAGATGCCTTGCGCACAAATGGCGTATCCTGCCGCGTATATTTTGTTTGCAACCACTTGCCACCTTGCGTGTTCTCCAACTGCCGCATGCGCTCGGCCGAGCTGAGTTTGATGGCGGATTCCAGACGCTCGGCCGTGGGCTCGATCTGCAAAAGGCCGGCGACCCGGGCTAGTTCCCTTGTGGTGTGTTGCTTCAGATCCTCGTATCGAATCAAAACAAAATTGGGATGGTTCCGCCGCGTGCTTAACCAACTCGTCACGTGATCTCCCCAATTCCCGAGCCGCGGCCAATACTGCGCGGCCATCCAGCGCGGAATGAACTCCTGTATGGGGAAGCCATCGCGAAACGAACCCTTTTTCAGCTCCCAAAAATAATTTGAGACCGCGACGTCGCGGGGATCGCGCACGATATAGACGATCCGCTGATAGCGGGGATCGAAGCATTCATGGCTCTTTATGGTCCGCGGACGCCGCAAGCCTCGCATCTCGCGGTCGGAGTGGATGTACATATCCGGGAGCAGGCTCTCCAAATTCAGAAAAGTGACGGGGTCGTTGGGATAGACGAGGTTTCCTACCAGAAATCGCATCCATGTGTTGCCGGAGCGCGGATACGAGGTCAAGAACACATCGTCGGGGTAAACGGTAATCTCCCGCTCCAGCTTCACCCGACGGAACAGTACGTCGTTCACGCGCGACAAATGTTTGATGGCGCGCTTCAGCATTCCCGTTCCTCAGATTCCGCGGCCAGCCCTGGCCCGTGATGTTTCATGATTAACGCTCGGTTTCGATTTTAACAAAGGGCCAGCGGGCAGCCATCCCAAGGTTCCGAAGCACCCATCGGGGTCAATCTGGCTTTGGCTTGCTTCATTCCGCCGTTTCGGTCTGCACTTCTTTTTTTCGGCGCGCCTGCAACCTTCCCAACACCCGCTGTTTGATGTCAAACACTTTCTTGGCCTCGCCCCGCAGCCGGGAAATAAACTCATAACGCGACTTGGTGAACCAGGGCACGCGATGCACCTGGCAGCCATATTTTTCTTTATAGCCGCCCTCGCCGCCCCAATCATAGATTTCCGCACCCTGCCGCTTCCAATAGCGCATCACGTACCAGTGAATCGCTTCATTCGGCCGGAGAATCTGCCCGGCCTGATGGCTGGCGTTGCCCCAGAATTCGGCAATCTTGTTGAAGCCGGGAAAGATTCCCGTGGCAATGCATTTTCCTTCCGAGTCGCGCGCGCGCAACAGCAGAACCCTTCCTGTCGGCTCCACATGCTTCACCAGAGCCTGCACGCGATGCAAATCGTAAGTCGGGACTAGTTCTTGTTTGGCGAACACTTCCTTCAATTGCTCGTAATACTCGGACGCGAAATCCGCGTCGTGCGCTTCTTCGATCACCACCCCGCTTTTTTCCGCTTTGCGAATGCAGCGCCGGCAGGAACCGTCCATCCCGGCGAATAATTCGTCTTCGGTCTTCGTAAGATCGGTGCGATAAGAAGTGTAGAACTGGCGGATGAAGCCAAGTTCCGCTACATCGCCATCGGTGAAACCGGGATCGGAGACTTCCATGTGCAAACATTTCAGAGTGTCCCACGCCATCTGTTCGACGGCCGCCAGTGCCGCCATGCGCGACGTTCCGGGCACCAGATTGAATCCGATGTAGGGAGTGGTCCATCCCGGAAACGAGCTGCCCAGGATCTTTACTCCGAACTTGGTCACGGTCAGACCGGAGAAGTACCCCACAAGCATTCCATCCTGCCGCAGTTCGGCAATGACCGGAGTTGCATTCTGGGTCTCGGCGAGAAAATTCAGCCATTCCCGCGTTTGAAACACGGTCCGGTCGGCAAAGCGGTCGAGCGCCTGCCAGTCGACGTCTTTCAGGTTAACGGGTGTGCACTTCATGTTGTAGGGACGTGGTCATGACCAGCAAATGCCTTCGTAGCGCTGTGCTCCGCTCGGACGACGGGACTTGTCGAGATTCACCAGATCGAGGACGAACTGGTGGGGATGAAGGTGTTTTGCAAGTTCGTTTTTGTCGACCGATTTGTTGCCGATGATCACGACCTCGGCGTCACGCAGAACCTGCGTCAAATCTGAGGACAGCAGAGAACCGATATGCGGAATAACTTCTTCGATGTACTGCCGGTTCGAGCCGGCCAGGCGTCCGAGGCTGACATCATGATCCCATATTTTGATTTCGCAGCCCTCGGCAAGCAGCCGTTTCACCAACTGCACCTGCGGGCTCTCGCGCAGATCGTCGGTGCCGGCCTTAAAACTCAACCCGAGCTGCGCGACTTTTCGCTTCTGCGTACGGAGAACGGCTTCGACCGCCCGTTCGACATGCTCGACATTGCTGGGCATGAGCGACTCCAGCATGGGCAGCTTCAAATCGAGTTCCTTGGCCTTGTAGGTCAAAGCCCGCACATCCTTGGGCAGGCACGATCCGCCGAACGCAAATCCCGGCGATAGATAGGCACGCGAAATGTTCAGACGGGTGTCGGAGGCGAAGATCTCTGTGACCGCCTGGGCATCCACATTCAGGTGTTTGCACAATGTCCCGACTTCATTGGCGAACGCGACTTTGACGGCATGGAAAGCGTTGGACAGATATTTCGCCATCTCAGCTACCGCGATGCTCGTCTCAAAGGTCTCGCCCGAAACCTTGCCGTACAGTTCACGCAAAGCAGCCAGTTGAGAGGCATCCGACGCTCCCAGCACCGTGTAGGGCGGCTCCCGAAAGTCAGCCACTGCGCTGCCTTCGCGCATGAATTCAGGGTTATAAACCAGGGCAAAACCCGCGCCCGCGCGGCGTCCGCTGGCCTTTTCAAGAATCGGCAAGACGACTTTTTCGGTTGTGCCCGGCAGGATCGTGCTGCGCAGCACGACCGTATGTTTGGAGTCCTTCTGCCGCAAAGCCGCGCCGATTTCCTCCGCCACTTTTTCGATGTGGGTAAGATCCAGCTTGCCATTGCGCATGCTGGGGGTTCCCACACAAACAAACGAAACCTCGGACTCGCGGACCGCCTTCGCGGAATCTACGGTTGCCCGCAGCCGGCCGGCACGGTGCGACTCAGCCATCAATTCGTTCATACCCGCCTCGATGATGGGGCTTTGCCCTTTTTCAATCATCTCCACTTTGGAGGGGTTCACGTCGACCCCGATGACACGGTGCCCCATGGAGGCGAAGCATGCCGACGAAACCGAGCCGACATAACCAAGACCGAACACACTGATTGGGAGACTCACTCTCTCCGCTCCTTCATCGCAAGAAATCCGCTGGTTGAGTACGAGGTACTGAGGAAATAGTTAATCTTCAATTATAGCGATGGTCCTTTGCCGATACATGACATCTCCTGCACGAAAGTCACATGGAAGTGATTGTACGAGTCCAGGGAGCAAGCCACAGTAAGGCGGATAACGGTTTGCGGGAGGGTCTCGGCGCGGTCCAGCGCATCGCGTCCGCTGCATCGAGCAGTCTTGCCAAGGAATATTCCCATGCAGGCGGGTCGCTGCCCGGCGAGGTAACATGGACGCATGGCCTCGGGATGGCAGAGGAAGCTCTCGCGCTTAACCCGCATGAGCGCGGAGGAAATCCAATCCCGCATGGCGCAGGAGGCCTGGAAGCGGCTCGATGTTGGGCTTTATCGCATCGGCTTGGCCCCGTGGGAAGATCGCCTGCGGCGGCCGCCGGACCAGCCGCCGCGCTTTTTTTTCGGAGAGAACAACCGCGATCTCGCTCATCGCGCGGATTTGTTGCGCACTCACCTCCCGGCTGCATCCGAAAACATTGTCCGCGAGGCCGACGGCATCTGCCGGCATGAATTCCGCCTGCTGGGCTTTGACCCGCTCCTCTACGGGCCAACCATCGATTGGCATCTTGATCCGGTTCACGCGAAGCGCAGCCCGCTGAAGCCCTGGTTCAAAATCAATTTCCTGGATTTCGACCAAGTCGGCGATCACAAAATCATTTGGGAGCTCAACCGCCATCAGCATCTGGTGACCCTGGCCAAGGCGTGGCGATTAGCCGGCAAGCAAGCCTACTGCAAAGAACTCATCGAACAGTGGTACCCATGGCAGAAGGCGAACCCTTACCCGCAGGGGATCAATTGGGCCAGTTCGCTGGAGGTTGCATTTCGCACCTTATCCTGGCTTTGGGTTCGCAACCTGCTCACCGGATGCGCCGAGCTTCCGGCAACATTTGACGCCGATCTAGTCCGCTCCCTGCAACTGCATGGGCGCTACATCGAACGATATCTATCCACTTATTTTTCACCCAATACTCACCTGCTGGGCGAGGCAGTCGCGCTTTTCTTTCTGGGGACATTGTGCCCGGAAATTCCCGCCGCCCGACGCTGGCATGACCTGGGCTGGAAGATCATCGTGGAAGAGTCTGAACGCCAGGTTCGCCCCGATGGGGTCTATTTCGAGCAGGCGCTTTATTACCACGTGTACGCCCTGGATTTCTTTCTGCACGCTCGAGTTCTGCATGCGGCGAATGAAGGATTGGTGCCGGAGCAGTTCGACAGCGTTCTTCGCAAGATGCTCGACCTGGTCGCAGGGCTGTCCGAGGCTGGACCGATTCAGGGATTTGGAGACGATGATGGCGGAAGAGTGTTCAATCCGCGGCGTAACCACATCGAACACATGACCGACCCATTGATCCTCGGATCGGTTCTATTCGGCTCCGACGGATACACCGCTGCGCGGCTGACTGAAGAAGCAATCTGGCTATTCGGAGACAAAGCTGTCGAATTCGCTGCAAAACAGCGATCCTGCGACCCTGCAGCTTCCAGGGCTTTCGAATCGGGGGGCGTTTATCTCATCAACGACTGCCATCCGTGCCCTCAACAGATGATGATCGATGCAGGACCACAAGGAATCGGACATTCCGGCCACGGACACGCCGATGCTCTCGGCATCCGCTTCTCGGCGGACGGGCACAGGCTTCTGATTGATCCGGGCACATATTGCTACATCAGTGACGACCAAAGCCGCGAAGATTTCCGCGGCACCGGCGCACACAATACCTTGCGCATTGATGGGCTCGATCAGGCGGTGCCCGACGGACCTTTTGCCTGGAGTTTGATTCCGAAGGTTTCGGCGACTCAATGGGTAAACGGGCGAACTTTCGATTTCTTTGAAGGCACGCACGACGGATATTCGCGCCTGCCGGATCCAGCGCTGCATCGGCGATCGGTATTTCACAGGAAAGGCGGCTTGTGGATCGTCCGCGACATCGCCGAAGGGCAAGGCAGCCACCTTCTCGAAACCTTCTGGCACTTTGCGCCGGACGTACGAGTGCAGCAACAGGAGAGCGTTTTTGTAGTTGAGCCGTCAGCGGACGATCATCGCAGGGAACACACAACCTTGGCGCTGCTTTTCGACCAAAATTCGGCGTGGAAAACGGAAATCGTGGAAGGCTTCGTCTCTCCAGCTTACGGGGCAAAACTTCCCGCTCCCGTGCTGCGGGCATACGGCGCCGCGAAACTGCCGGAGGACTGTGCCGTACTGCTACTGCCGGTGACTCAGTCGGAAGGTATAGGCAGATTCGCTTCCGTTGGCGAAGGCTCCGAAATTGGAGTTCGCGGATATCGTTATCAAACAGCAGGTAGCGATCAGTTCGTGTTCTTCGCGCCGGGAAGCAACGCTTGGAGTTGTGGTCCATGGTCCAGCGATGCGCGCCTGCTTTATTGTGAAATCGCTGCCGGCCGGATCGCGCACGTTATCATGGTGGAGGGCAGTTTCGCGGAATGGAAGGGACAGCGCCTCATTTCGCGCACCTCACCGACTGGACGCTTCGAATGGTGGGACCATTCCCGGGCGGGTTCGGCGGGCATCGACGAGCCACCGCGCGACGAAATGGCAATTGACCTTGCAGTTGCTGATTTAACGGCACGAGAAATCTTCAAACGAAACTAATACCGTTATGTGTGGGATTGCTGGAGTTCTTGAATTCGGCAAAGATGGTCAAGTGTCGCCCGCCATTGTGCGGAGGATGTGCGACATCATGGCCCACCGTGGCCCTGATGACGATGGTATCTTCACGCAAGGCCGCGTCGGGCTGGGCATGCGCCGCCTCAGCATTGTCGATCTCGCCACCGGGCATCAGCCGATCAGCAACGAAGATGGCTCCATCTGGCTGGTGTTCAATGGGGAGATTTATAACCACCAGTCCCTGCGCGGTCCGCTGATCGCCAAGGGTCATCACTATCGAACCCAGAGTGATACCGAAACCATCGTTCATCTTTATGAGGAGTATGGCAAAGACTGCGTCCAGCATCTTCGCGGCATGTTTGCGTTTGCCATCTGGGACTCGAATCGCAACTCCCTCTTCATCGCCCGCGACCGGCTGGGAATCAAACCTCTTTATTACCGTGTCTCGCCTGATGATTTTATTTTCGGATCAGAAATCAAAGTACTCATGGCGTACCCGGAAATGCGCCCGGAGTTCAATCGGGACGCGCTACCGGAATATCTGGCGTTCGGGTATTTGTCTGCGGACGAAACCTTCTACAGCGGCGTCCACAAGCTGATGCCCGGCCATTGGCTGGAAATCAACGCTCAGGGTGAACTCCACATCGAGCAGTACTGGGACCTCAAGATTCCCTCTGACGAGCAATCCCATGACGAGCAGTATTACGTTCAGAGTTATCGTGAGCTGCTGGAAGGCGCAGTCAGCAGCCACTTGATGAGCGATGTACCCCTGGGGGTGTTTCTGAGCGGGGGGCTCGATTCCAGTGCGGCTGCGGCGCTGATGACGAAAATCCGGCGCGAACCGATCGAGACTTTTTCCGTCGGCTATTCGGAACACGCCTACAGCGAACTGCCCTACGCCAGGACGGTCGCAGAACATCTCAAGTCACGGCATCACGAAGTCTTTCTCAGTTGCGAAGATTTTTTTGGTGCTCTGCCCAAGCTGATCTGGCACGAGGACGAACCGATCGCATGGCCGTCGAGCGTGGCTTTGTTCCTGGTCGCAGAGCTGGCGCGCGAGCGCGTCAAAGTCGTGCTCACCGGCGAAGGCAGCGACGAAACCCTGGCCGGGTATTCGCGATACGCGTTCACCATGAAGAACATGGCGTTCGACCGCGTCTATCGCGGCGTGGTGCCGAGCCCGGTGCGGCGTATGCTGCGTGATTCGATTGCCACTTCGAGCTGGATCAACGCCACGGCTCGCCGAAAACTTTCCCATACCTTCCTCGGTCTGGACGGCGCTTCCTGGATCTCTTTCTATTTTGACAATTTCTTTTCCGCGTATGGCCAGAAGGACCAAAAAGAAATTCTGAGCGACGAATTCACGGCCCAGGTTGAGGCCGGTTCCGCCTATCGCAACGTATTGCGCTACTGGGAGCGCTCTTCCGGTCCGCTATTGCAGCGGCTTCTGTACACCGATATCAAGACTTATCTGGTCGAACTGCTCATGAAGCAGGACAACATGAGTATGGCCGCCTCCATCGAAAGCCGAGTTCCATTTCTCGACCACGTTCTGGTTGAGTGGGCGATGAGCGTTCCTGCCAACATCCAAATTCATGGCACCGCTGGAAAACGAATTTTGAAGAAGGCCGTGGAGGATCTCCTGCCGCACTCCATCATTTATCGGCCGAAACTTGGGTTTCCTACTCCCTGGAGCGGCTGGCTGGCCGGTGAGCAACTGGATGCGATCCAGAGCCTTCTCCTGGAACCCCGCAGCATGGCGCGGGGATACTTCAAACCTGCGGCGGTGGAGAAACTTTTCCGCGAGCATCGCGCCAAATATCGCGATCACTACGACCGCATCTGGCGGCTGCTCAATCTCGAGCTATGGCATCGGGTCTGCGTAGAGGGCGAATCGCACGAATGGAAAGGCCAGCGGTGCGAAGCAATGCCAGTTCCACTGGAAGGTTGAATCAGTCTTTATTGCCCGGAGCTGGGGCCGAAGCTGGCTCTTCGAAATCTTCCATCCCAATGTTCTTCAGATTCACCCTCCGGCCCAGAGGAGTGGCTTTCATCCTCTGTTTCATCTCGAACATGGTCAGATAGGTTGCGCGCAATCGCCCCGCACGCAGCCGCAGTCCGCGCCGCCGTGGTGAGGAGCGGACATATCCCAGTTCGTCCAGAAACTCGCCGACAACATCTTCGAAGGCCGCAAGTTGTTCTTCGGACATTTTCGACTTCCAACGGCCGACAGGATTGAAGCTGCTTTCCGTCTCCTTGGCGAAAGACGAATTCGGACGGCTTACCGATCCGATCCCAGCGCGCTGAATGCGCTCGTAGTCAAGGTCATGCTGAATAAACGAGCCGAGTTCCGCCAGAGTTCGCTCCGGATTCGCATTCAAATCCTCGAAACGCACTTCCCGATAATCCGCTCCCAGGCGCCTGCCCTGTTCCCGCCCCTTGCGGACGACCCACTCCCAGTACAGTCCGGCAACCGCAAGCTCCTCGCCTCCGTCCCACGGCATGGGATGCGACCACTTCTGCTGAACATACGAAAGCGCCACGTCACGGCCGTCGCGAATGATGTGAATGAAAAGCGCGCTTGGAATTTGCCGCTTGATTTCCTCCATGTACAGGAGATGATCGGGCGTGCAGTCGGCCCAGCGGCGAACGCCCTGCTTGCGGGCCATCGCTTCCATAGTGATGCGTAGAAAGTCACCGCCGTTGTGGCAATCGGTGAGAATCTGCCCGCCGATTTCTTCCTTCTCCAGGCCGGAAACGCGAAACAGCCGGCTTCTCAACCAGACGTCCAGCAACTCCTGGCGATCCCGAAGCGTGCGCATTCCGCGGAATCGGGGAACAAGTAAATTGAAAACGTTCGATTCCGCTCGGTAGACGGCGAAATCTCCCGCCGACAGCAGCATGTGGAAGAGAACGGTTGTTCCCGAGCGCGGACATCCCAGCACAAACACAGGCGCGCTGCTTCGCACACTTGATGCGGGGTCATTCGAAGGTGCGATGCTGGACGATTTCGGGATGGAACTCATCATTTCGTGATCGAACTCATCAAGGATAGTCTTCGCGATCAACGCGCAATCTTCGCCTTCTAATTCGTTCCATGCGGAACCGCCGAACGCCAGCCTTTCTTTTCCAGCAGTCGCCGATAAAGCTCTTCGTGCCGGTTCCGCATTCGCTCAATCGTAAAGTTCTCCAGTGCGAACGTCCTGGCGTTTCGCGCGAACGCTTGTCTGAGAGAATCATCCGCACTTAGCCTTTGCACCGCTGTCGCCATGGCTTCTCCATCATTCGGGGGAACAAGAATGCCCCGGTCATCCCCCAGAAGTTCGGAGTTTCCACCCAAGCGGTTGGCGATGACCGGGACGCCGGCGGCCATCGATTCCAGTATCGAATTCGAAAGACTCTCGGATGCCGACGGCAATACGGTCACATCCACCGAAGCCAAAACGGCCTGCACGTCTTGCAGGTCACCGAGAAACCGCACGATGTCCTTGACGCCTAAATCCTCGGCTTTTCTCTCCAGTTCAGCGCGGAGCGGGCCGTCTCCTGCCAGGAGAATTTCAAAACTTTTCATACGTCCGCGCAAACGGGCCGCAACTTCCAACAGCAGGGCGTGGTTCTTGGAACTCGCGTTCATGCGCGCAATCATTCCGATGCGAAAAATTCCCGGCTCACGTGGCACGCCGGGCGCAGCCGGGGCAAACGCGTGCGGCGGAAGCCCGTTGCCGATGACAGCGAGTTTCTCTGCGGGGAAACCGTTCTGCGCCAGACGTCCGGCCGCAGCCTGCGAGTTGCAGATGACGCAATCCGCCCAACGAAAAACCAGGGCCTGCGCACGCTCTTGCCTCGGCGTGAGCAAATCGCCCAACTGGCGCTGGCTTCCAATCACAATCGGAGTTCGTGCCAGCCGCGCAGCAGGAATCAGTGTGAGGTTGGTGTAGTAATCGAACGCGTGGGCAATTGCGATCTGCTGACGCCGCAACTCTCCCGCCAGGCGCAAGCGCGTGCGGATCGACTGCCATCGATACAGGCTGCCGCCGAGGGGATAAGTTTCCACCGCCCCCACTGCGTCGCGAAAAGGACCGATTGTCTGTATGCAGCCCAGACTCACCCTGAAATGTTCCGGTTGAAGCGCGCAGGCCAGCTCCACAAATTGGCGCTCGCTGCCTCCCCGTTCAAAGCTGTTGGTCATTAGGAAAACGCCAGGAACTTGCTCAGGGCTGCGGCGTGCTTGTAAAGAATTTTCGCTTGCGGGCCCTTCTGTCGAGACCGGAACGGAGGTGGAGTTCACTACACTCCTCCGCCCACGGAAACGGGGATAATCGCGCCGGCACTTATCTCTTCGCCTCGCAGTTTCGCCAGATAGTTGCGATGCCACAGCTCAAGCATCAGCAGCCGCCAGATTCGTCCCGCGTGATTTCTGCGGCCGCCAAAGTGTTCGTCGAGCAACAGGCGAACCGCCGGCGGATTGAGGTAACCGCGCTGCAGAGTTCGGGGCTCGAGCAACACCGTCTGAATCAATTCCTTCAGCTCATGCCGCGTCCAATGAACCAGCGGCAACGCAAATCCCTGCTTGGGCCGGTACAGCACCTCGCGCGGAACGCCGACCCGCTCAGCCAGCTTTTTCAAAATGTATTTCTGCTCACGCCCGCGCATTTTCCATTCCGCCGCTAGTCCTGTGGCCCACTCCAGAAAAATATGATCCACCATTGGCGAGCGGGCTTCGAGAGAAGTCAGCATGCTCATGCGGTCGACCTTGGTAAGAATGTCGGCGGGCAGATATGTTTTTAAGTCGAGGTAGAGCAACTGGCCGAGAGGATCCTTGGCGGGCGCAGCTTCGAGATGGTCGCGAAATGTCTGGAACGGATCTGGCTCACCGGATCCCGGCGTCATGAAGTCTTCGGAGAAAAGACCCATTTGCCGATGCAGCGGCTGGAAGGAAACATCTTCCAGATAACGATCTTTCCAGGGCAAGGCAATGCTGTAGCTCAAGCTTCGTCCCGGCACGCTTTGGGGCACCAGTTTGTGAAAGTGATTGCGGTAGGCGCGCCGCGTCCACTCCGGAATCCATGGGAATGCGCGGTCCATCAGGACCTCGCGGTAGCGATCGTAACCGGCGAAAATTTCATCGCCGGCATCGCCCGAAAGCGCGACGGTCACATGCTGCCGCGCCAGGCAGGAAACAAAATAGGTCGGCAGCGCCGACGCATCCGCGAATGGTTCTTCCAGCGAGTGGCTGATCGTATCCACCGAACTCACCACGTCGGGCTCAAGGATCAATTCATGGTGTTCGGTCGCAAATCTTTGAGCAACTATGCGGGCGTATGAAGTTTCGTCAAAATCCTTCTGCTTGAACCCGATGGAAAATGTCTTCACGGACTTCGAACTGAAGCGCGACATTAGCGCGACGATGGTCGAGGAATCAGAGCCGCCGCTTAGGAAAGCCCCCAGCGGCACGTCGGCAATCAAGCGCATCTTCACCGCTTCCGCCAGGCGCCGTTCCAGTTCTTCCAGACACTCTTCCTCGGCGGCCGGCACGTGCGTGCCGTATTCCGGAACGTCCCAATAGCGGCGCACGCTTAGTTTGCCCGCTTCTAGTTCCAGCAGGTGCGCAGGCGGGAGCTTAGAGATGTTTACGAACGCTGTCGCGGGATCGGGAATGTAGCCGAATTGCAAATATTGCCGAATGGCCGCGCGATCAATCTCCCTTAACTCCGGCGCGACCGCGTGGATGGCCTTGATTTCCGAGGCAAAAAGAAGGCGCGTTCCATCGAAAGAATAATGCAGCGGCTTCTGCCCCAGGCGGTCCCGAGCGATCAGCACCTTGCGCCGCCGTTCGTCGTAGAGCGCAAACGCAAACATTCCGCGCAAGCGTCGCACGCAGTCGCTTCCCAGTTCCTCGTAAAGGTGGACAATCACTTCGGTGTCGGAATGGGTGGAGAACCTGTGCCCCCGTCCCAACAACTCCGTACGCAGTTCGTGAAAGTTGTAGATCTCCCCGTTGAAAACGATCCAGACCGTTCCGTCCTCATTGAAGACCGGCTGGTGACCTCCTGCCAGGTCGATGATGCTCAGACGGCGCATCCCAAATCCCGTGCCGTCTTTGACGAAGATTCCCTCATCGTCGGGGCCGCGATGCACGATCGCCTCGCACATGCGGTGAATGGCCGCAGCTTCGATGCGCTCGCCTGCCGCCGAAGTCACGATGCCTGCAATTCCGCACATGCCGTTATTTCCTCACTTCCACTTGTGAGCTCTCTGGCTTGCGTCCGATAGATATTTCGCGAGCTCTTCTCAGCCGATAATCCCGGTATTGTCCGGGATCTCCTGCCCGCCCATCGCACGCGGCCCAGATGATGTTCATCATCTCCCGTGCGGTCACGAAGTGCAGGCACTCGCGCCGGTCCGGAGCCTTCTCTGTCAGCTCAGACAGGAATCGTCGCATGCCCGCGCCCAACACGGCTTCGCGGTCGGTCGGATCCATGCCGTGGCAGTGCAGCTTGATGAATAGCCAGTCCGGCCTTCCCTGCACTGCGATCGCAGCTTTCTTCCAAAGCTCAAGGCGATGCATGCTCGGAGGATTCGCCCCGACCAGCGCCGCATTCTCGAAACGGGCAATCCCGTTGCGCGCTTGCCGGTCAAAATCTATCATCAGCGGCCCCTGCACCATCACCGGAAACGTTTGCAGCGAACGGCCCACCCGCAAATTCCGCCCTTCGCGATGCGCAGCCCGTCGGCTGAGCGGAGGGAGGCACTCGTACAACGCATTTACTTTACCGATCTGCGCGGGATGAAATGCGGCGGCCGGCATGGTGAAATCCGCATAGCAGCCCGTCTCGGCAAGAATCGCCAGCTCTGAATCCACGCCGCACCATAAGCCTCCGGCTGAATTCGCCAGCGCAAAATTTCCATGCACAAAAGCGTAACGCGGCTGGTCCGATCCTTCCACAAAACAAAGGCAACCGTGATCGCGCACCAGCGCGTCGCGGAACTCGACCAACTGCTGTCGCGTATGCTCGGCCGTGTCCGGGCTGTCTATGCCGTGATGCAGGTGAATCTCGACTTCTCCCCATCCGCTGTGGCAGTGCTCCGCCAGACGTTCCAGCAATCCACGATCGTATTGCTCCGCAGGATAAAAATACGTGTGCGCCAGCGGCTGGCCCTCATGGTCGCGCCACGCTCCTACAGCCTGCGGATACTCGATGCTCCAACGCTCCAGCCGCGATTCCTGTTCCGCATAGCTGGCCCGCGCCCGGCCATCTCCCGGCACAATGGCCGGCTCAAAATGATCGGCCAATGCAATGATCAGATGTACCTGGCCACGCGGCACCGATCGGGTCAGCCGCTGCCACAAGTAAGCGGGCAACCACTGTCCGCCCGAAAGCTTGCGCAGCCAGCGCTTGCCAACGCCGGCACGTGCCGGGGTCCCGAGTTTGACCGGAGGATTCGGTTGCATATCCAGTGCAGCGAGCCCGTAAGAATGAACGCTGCCAAAGAACCTCTTCGCTACTGTTACCGCCCCGGCGTTCCCTGGCCAACCAGGTCTTGATTCGCTGTCGTCCGCTGGGCAAGTTGCTGAAGTGCACTCTCAAACCGCGCAGCCACCGCGCTCCAGTCGTAACTGGCCGCCAGTTTTGGCGCCGCCAGTTCCAGACGCTTTCGCGCTTCTTCGTCGCTCAAGAGCCGGCAAACCGCGTCTGCAAACGCGGGGACCTCGTCCGCCAGAACGATATCCCGCCCATCATGCACATCCAACCCTTCGGCTCCCACGGAAGTGGAAACCACCGCTTTTCCCGCAGCCATGGCTTCATAGATCTTCAGTCGGGTTCCCCCTCCAATGCGCAGGGGAACGACCACCACCGCCGCATCCCGCAAATGATCGATAACCGACGGCACACGTCCCGTCACTTCGATGGACGCATCGGCCAACTGCTGCACCCGGCGAACTGGATTCCGTCCCACAATGCGAAACTTCGCTTCCGGAACCTTCGCCCGCACCATCGGCCAAATGTCCCGGCAGAAAAACTCGACCGCGTCCACATTTGGCTCCCAATCCATGGCCCCGACGAACACTACCAGTGGCGCGGGTTTGCGGTCGGAATTCTCCATGCGGTAGTGCGACAAGTCCACACCCGTGGGAATCACGGTGATCCGCGAGGCGTCCGCCCACGCGCTCATCAGTTGCTTGTCGTGGTCCGAAACGGCGATCACCAGCGGAAATCGCCGCACCGCCGACTGCTCATAGGCCAGCATCTTACGGAACTCCCGGCCGTAGACCCAGCGCTTTAGAGGATTGGACTCGGTCTCGGCGTGCCGTCGCCAGATTTCGGACTCCACATTGTGCTGAAAAAGAGCAATGGGAAGCGTGGTGGAAGGAAGATTCACCGCCGCATCCAGAAAATCGCAGACCGCCACGTCGAAGTCCCCGGTTGTGAACAGAGTCTTCAGCATCCGCTGCACTCGCGCTGACTGAAAACGGCTCACCGCATAGGGCGCCGAATCCGCCTGCTTTATGAAATAGTCGGCGGCGCGCCCGGTCGGGCTCCGCAACTTGCCGGTAGAAACCGCGCAGGCTCCGGGAAAATGCTGGTCGAGCAGCCGGGCGTAATGTTCATCCCGGGGACCGTCATAATAGGAGAAAAAGCAAAGCTCGTTGCGGCCGGCAAGATGGCGGGCAGTATGAAAGGAACGCAGATCGCCGCCGCTGTGCAAAGGCAGAAGCTTGTTGGCTTTGATCCAGAGAATTTTCATCGCAGCCCGGACCGGCTCCGCTGAAGTCTGAGCGCTGCCGGACACGCGCCGCCGCCCGGTTCCGCGCGTCGCCCCCGGCTATGATTCACTCCCGTACATGCTATCCCGCACACTGGCTGACCTCCTGTTGCTTGCCGGAGGCGCGCAGTTCAGCCAGCGCAGGCTTGTGGCCTTGCACCGCGATCGGCTGCTCGATCACTCTCAGATTGTCCAATCCGCAACTCTCAAACCAGCGGAACACTTCCTCATAGGTATGCTTGGACTGGTACCACGGTGAATACCAGTCGAACGTATCGAGAATGCGCCACTTGGCATCGGGATGAAACGCCATGGGAATTGCATACGCCAGCGCGCCGCTCGCCGGCCGCCCCACAAGCGGGATCTTCCGCAGCACCTTATGAATTCCATACAGCGGAACCACGCCGTAACAAAGCGTATGCAGCAGCCGAGGCGGCATGCGCCGGGTTACTTTGCGGTAGAGATCGCTCATCCGATACCAGGCGTTATACCGGCTGTAGAGCCAGATGGCGATCCGCCCGCCCGGCTTTAGCAAACCCGGCAAGACTTTAAAGGCGCGCTCGCAATCGGGAGTGTGGTGAAGAACTCCGATGCTGTAAATCAGATCGAAACTTTCCGGTGCAAAGGGAAGACGGAAAACATCCGCCTGGAAGAATGTAGCCTCGCGATCGGCCAGATTGCCTGCCGCGACCTCCGCAGCCAGGCTCAAGTCGATGCCCACCACATGCGCGCCCCAGCGGGTGGCAACCTCGGCGAAGCGGCCCATGCCACAACCCACGTCGAGTACGAGCTTGCCGGCCAGATCCTCGGGCCGAAAACCGGTGCGCTGCCGGAAGTCATGCTCTGAGATCTTGCTATCCGCCGTGTCCAACTGCGTTAGCGCATGCTTGTGCCACTGAAAGCCGAAGCTCCCGGCATATTGCTGCTCGTCCACGAAACGGATCACGCCGTCGATTTCAGGATAGGTCTTCCCGCAGCCGCTGCAGGTCAGCCCTTCGCCATGTTCGGCAAGTCTGCCCTGACACAGCGGACAGCGCAGCACAGACAAAACCCTGTCAGCGAGTCCGGATCGTTGGTGTTGCAGCGATGCTCTCATAAGGTACTTTGTAAATGCCCGGTGGTTCGGGGCTCCGCTCCGGGAGCGACTGCGCCTGCGCAATGCGCAGCAAGACGCAGGTGAAACCCACCATGTAGTAAGGATAAAATTGATATTCCGTTGAAGCAAAAAGCGAACCGGTAAGATAGGCCACCAGACCCGCCCAAAGAGATTGGGCGAATAACTGGAGTTCGGGATCCGATTGATACATCGGCAACTTCCGAAGGTCTCGAAGATTCTTGAAGGCGGCGCCGATGGCCATCAGAAACAGTATGATGGCGAAAATGCCTCCTTCCGCGGCGAGTTCGGTATAGGCGTTGTGGGCCACGCGCCATCCTGCATCGACCAGAGGGAAGCAGCCCGGCCCCACCCCGAATACGGGGTGCGTGGCCGCGGTATACAAGCTCTTCTTGAGCAACTCCACCCGTGCGGCACGCGAATTCTGGTCGTCCGAGCCTTCGATGTTGCCCAGGAAAATGCTCTCAACCCGCGCCCGATAGTGGGAGTTCGCAAGCCCAACGCAGCCGGCCAGGATTGCAATCAGCAGGGTCGCCCCGATCAGGGACCGCCGTTTCCCTTTTACTCCGTATTCCCACACGCAAGCCGCAATGCTGCAAATCAGGGCCAGCAGGCCGCTGCGCGATCCCGTCAGGAACACTCCATAGCATAAAACCGCCAGGCTGGCAGCCCAGATCGCCTTCCGCGGGCCCTTTGAACGCAGCAGGAACGCCAGCGCCAGGGGAAAGCTGATGGCAATATTGATGGCCAGATCGTTCGGGTTTTCCAGAATGCCTTCCTGCACGCCGGCCAGCCGGTCTTGCTGGAAGTGGCGCGTAGCAATGGAGAGAAACGTCACCAGAGCCACCGCGCTTACCTGAATCCACAGCAGCCGACGTACTTCCGACACCCTGACGAGCGCCACCGCGATCACCGTGGAGATGAGCACGCCCTTGGCAAGCGCGTCGAACACGGAGTGAAACGACCGGCCGGGCCATAGAGCGAAGGGAATACACAGAGTCAGCTGAATCACCATCACCCACAGCAGTTTCATCGCTTTGGGCAGCTTCACTCCGCCGCTGCCGAACATAATGTCCAGCATGGGCAGAACCGCGATGAAGCCCGCGATCTTGGCCAAAGGAATGTAGCCCAGGGGATGAATCAGATCCTCCGGCCGATAGTAGTAGATGAAAAAAAACGCCACCAGCGCGCCGAAAGCCAGGGGAGAAGGTTTCAGAGACGTGGCGTCCTTGGCTTTCTCAAGCCATTGCGGGCCACGCCCACGCTCCTTCAGCCATGCCGCTTGCATGCTCATGCCGTTAACCGTTCTTCACCCGGAACACTTACGGACGATACAAAACTGCACTGGCTCGCGCCCTTGCAGAACCGGGTCCGCGTCAGCGCGTCCATGCTACCCGCCTCCCGGTAACGAAATTGACCAACGCGACCACTGCCGCGCCATTCAGCATCACGAATGTGCCCGAGGCGTCGGCAATGCGCGCCAGGATGCCACGCCCCATGGTGTGGCTCAACGCCAACACGCTCAGCGCATAGAACACGAATTGCAGAATCAGCGCGACCCGGTAGAACGGACCGGTCAAAATCATGGACGACCCCAGCACCGCAGCCAGAGCGAACGGCACCGCCAGACGCATCAGTTTGTGACTGACAAATTCAAACCGGATTGGGTTGCTCCGGCTCAACAACCACGGCGCCAATTGCACGAGTTGATAGTTCCCGCTCAAGGTACGGACCTTGCGCGCGAACTCCCGCTCCGCACCCAGATTCGGACGATCCCAGGCGTGGGCTCGTCCGTCAAAAACTGCCCGTTTCCCCTGACGCACCACCCACAGCGGAAGGTAAACATCATCCAATATGGTTGTCGCAGGAAGCGTGGTGAGCAACTCCCGGCGCACGGCGTACAACGCGCCCGTGGCTCCCACCATCGACCCCGACGCCGCTTCCAGTTCGCGCACCTGCTTTTCCATACGCCAATACAGACCCACTCCCTGGCTGCTCTCGCCGTGTTCCAGATCCCCCAGCATCAACTCGCCGCTCACACATCCCACTTCAGGATCGGCAAAATTCTCCGCCAGCTTACGCACCGCGTCCGGTTCCAGCATCTGGCGCGCATCGGTGAAGACGACAATCTCTCCGTGCGCCAGTTGGAGCGCGTCATTGATCCCTGCCGCCTTGCCGCGCGACGTTGGACTCAGAATCACATGCACGCCAGCCTCACGCTCGAATTGCCGCAGAATCGTCTCGGTCCGGTCGGTCGATCCGTCAGAAACCACGATCAGTTCGCCGGGAGGATAATCGAGCGCCAGCAAATTCCGAAGTTTCGTTTCCAGAACCTTTTCTTCATTGCGCACCACCATGACAATGGATACGGAGGGAGTGCATGGGCCTCGCAGCACGGGTCGCGCGCGCCACCACAGGCGCAATCGCAACCAGCAGGCATACCCTGCATAGGTGTAGGCCATCCACGCCGCCGCGGTCCAAAATGCCCATTTCACGCCGGCTCTCCTCGCGGGTTCATCGCGCACCCCGGCCCAGCGTCACAATCTTGATGGTCTTGAACAAAATCAACAAATCGAGGCCAATGGATGCGTTCTTGATGTAGAACAGGTCGTACTGGAGTTTTTCCCGTGCGTCTTCGAGCGTGTTTCCGTACTTGTACTCCACTTGTGCCCAGCCTGTGATTCCCGGCCGGACCACATGGCGAACCCCGTAATAGGGAATCTCTTTGCTCAGCCACTCGACGAACTCTGGCCGCTCCGGCCGAGGCCCCACAAAGTGCATGTCTCCCTTCAGAACACACCAGAGTTGCGGAATTTCATCCAGCCGGGACAAACGCAGGAATTTTCCCACGCGCGTGATGCGGGGATCGTTATCCAGCGCCCAGGTGGCCCCGGTATCGGCTTCGGCGTCGCTCCGCATAGTGCGGAATTTATAGCAATAAAACGTCTTGCCCAGTCGTCCCACGCGAATTTGCCGGTACAGCACGTCACCGGGCGAATCCAGGCGGATCGCCAGCGCGACCAGCGGCAGCAACGGCAGCGTGGCCACCGCGCCCACCAGCGCCGCCGCGAAATTCACGATCCGGCGTACGATCCGGCGAAGCGTGTTCAGCTTGAAGCCGTCGGTAAAAATCAGCCAGCTGGGATACAGGTGGTCCACTTCGATGCGCCCGGAAATCTTCTCCAGCCACGAGGTAGCCTCCTCCACCTTCACCCCCGACAAGCGCAGGGCCAGCAATTCTTCCACCGGCAGAGTGCCGCGCCGATCCAGCATGGCCACAATCACTCGGTGAACGCCTTTTCCGCGCGTGCGCGTGACTAAGTCCATGGCCACGGCCTCGCGCGTCAATTCTCCCGCAATATCTCCCGTCCAACCCACGACTTCAACGCCCAGCATCTTGCTGCGCAATCCAACCAGCAGTCTCTGCGCGCGATCGCCAGTGCCAACCACGTAAACCCGCTCGCGGAAGAATGGCTGGCACACCAGCCAGCTGTAAGCGGAGCGCCAAAGGAACAGCGCCACCGCCAATATCAGCATGCCGGAAAGCGCACCGGGCAGGAATTCGGGGACGGCGTATATGACCACGGCCAGCGCCAGGGCCAAAACTCCAAGGATGACCAGAATGCGGAACACCTGCTCCGCCCGGGTGCCCATCTGCGCGGAATCGTACAAATCAAAAGCATGGGAAAGCAGCAGCACGACGCCGGTCAGTCCGAGGATTCTCAGATATCCGTCCTCGATGAACAATGCATTGTTCATCCGCAGCGGGCTGTCCAGGCTCAAGAGGGTGCCCAGGACAAAAGACAGACTTACGATCAGACCTTCCCCGACGAGAAGCACCAGGGTGCGGACCGGATAATAAACATTGAAAAGCCGGATCACCGCTCCCCCTAGGACTGGCTCTTATTGCCGTTTTTCTCGTACGCTTCGTAGTAGTAGCGCGCGTAGGGGACCACCCCTTCGCTGGTTCCATTCAAGACCACGCCTACCAGGGACTGTTCGGGAAACTCCATACGGGCCCGCCGCGCCACGTCCGCGGGGGTGGAATTGGACCGCACCACCATCAGCACTCCGTCGCAAGCCTTGGCCAGCACGCTGGCGTCGGACACCGGGATGGCCGGCGGCGAATCCACAATAATCCAGTCAAACAGCGGCTCCACGCGCTGCAACAGCACCTTCAACCGCCCGTTGCCGAGCACGTCGGCGGGATCGGCGAGATCGCTGCCGCTGGGCACGAAGAACAGATTTTCCATCGGTCCGCGCTGCATGATGCCGAACTCATCGCTGGTTCCCTGCAGATAATCGGAAAGACCAGGGCGCCCCGCCGTGCCCAGCATCGAATGCAGGTGCGGACCCCTGAGGTCGGCGTCGATCAGCAGCACGCGCCGCCCATGCTGGCGCACGATGACCTGAGCCAGGTTGCAGGCGGTGAACGACTTGCCCTCTTTGGGCAGAGCGCTGGTAATCAACAGGCTTCGCAGCGGCATCTTTTCCCGCAACTGGTACAGGCGGGAGCGCAGCGTCCGATATTCTTCCGTGCCTCTGGCGCTTTCATTGCCGTTCATGAACAGCGTGGCCGCCGGGTCGGGCTTCCACTCCAATTGCGGACAGCGAGCCAGAAGCGTGTCCAGACTGTAAGGCGCGGTGAAGGCCGGCATGGCCGCGGCGGCACCCGCATTGTCCGACACGCCGGCCGCAGGCTCGGAATAGACCGCAGGCTCGGGCGGCGGCGCGGCGACGCTCGATGGCGCCACCCCTCCCATGGCCGCGGCCCTTTCCTGCTCGGCTTTTTTTAGTGCTTCGTGAATTCGGCTCATAGTTTCCTTTCGGTGGGGAGGTCCTTCTCGTCTTTACGCAATCGATCGGCCAGGGTAGCAAGGGAACGCAATGCCTCCACCAAATCGAACTTCTCCCCGCCCCCAGCGGTTGCCGCACCTGGCGGGGCCATGGTGGTATGAATGTCGCCCAAATCGAAGTCCCGCGCCACCGCATCGACCACGCCGGGACCAATCGTCTTTTGCTGATCGACAAATGCACTGACCAGACAGTGCTCGCAAACCAGATTGATGATGCGCGGAATGCCGGCCGCATAGCGGTGCACCGTGGTCAGAGCCTCGGGCTCGAAAATCTGCTGCCCGTTCGATCCCGCAATGCGCAAACGCTGCATGATGTACGCCTTGGTTTCCTCCAGCGTCAGAGCGTGCGTTTTGGCGCGCAGCGTGAGCCGTTGCCGCAACTGCCGCAACTGCGGCTGTTTCAGTTTCTGTTCCAGCTCGGGCTGGCCCACCAGCACAATCTGCAGAAGCTTCTCGGTGAAGGTCTCCAGATTGGTCATCATGCGGATTTCTTCCAGCACTTCTTCCGACAGATTCTGCGCCTCATCGACGATCAACACGGCGGTCTCTCCCGCGCGATAGCGGTCGAGCAGCCAGTGATACAGGCGCAACAGGATCTGGCTTTTCTCGTTGGACTCGATGGGAATGCCGAAGTCGGCCATCATGTAGTCCAGAAACTGGGGCACGTTCATGCGCGAATTGAAGATGAACGCGGTTGCCACCTGCTGCAGCCGCAGCCACTCCAACAGCTTGTTGATCAGCGTGGTCTTGCCCGTGCCCACCTCCCCGGTGAGCAGCACAAAGCCTTTGCGGCTCTGGATGCCGTAGGTCAGGCAAGCCAGCGCCTCCTCGGTGTGCCGCGTCAGAAACAGATAACGCGGATCCGGATTGACGTTGAAGGGATTGGCCCGCAGTCCGTAAAACTCTTTATACATAGTCGTTGTCGCCGTCCGCCGCGCTTAGACGGGGACGGTGTGCTTCCTCTCGTCCGGCTTTTTACCGCGTTTCCAGAAACGTCCGCCGCCGTTACCCGCTTCCGCTCCGGCGATGCTTACCCAGGGCACCGCCACCAGCATGGGCAACTCCAGCGCTGCCTCGGCATCGGCCTCGTTGCGAATCGAGTTGTCGCGGAGCTCCAGCCACAGTCCCAGCGCCAGTCCCAGCGCCAGGCCGGCGCCCAGTCCGCCTCCGGCAAAGAACAGCCGGTTCGGGAAACTGGGCTCGTCGGGCAGACCCGCCTGATAGAGCGGATACATGCGCTCGCCCTGCGACTGGTTGTTCATCTTGACCGTCAGATCGGCGGAACTCTTCTTGACCAGCAGTTCCTGGTAGTCTTTCAGGGCGCTGTCGTAGCCACGGTTCAGTTCCTTGTACTTCTCTTCCACCTCCGGACTCAGCGAGAGCCGTCCCTGATATCCCGATATTTCCTGCTGCATCCGTTTCTGATCGCGCGTGAGGGCCGCAATCGCATCCGTATATTGGTGGACCTGCAGGCGCGTCTGGCGGATCTCGGGAGGTTCGGTGGCCGACGCTTTTTCCGTGGTCACATCGGGCGCATCGGCCGAGGCCTTATTGATCTCGGCCAGTTTTTTCTTGACTCCGGCAATGTCGGCCTTGGTCTTGATCACATCCGGATGATCGTCGGTGTAGCGCGCCTGCAATTGCAGCAGGACTGATTGCAAATCCGAAAGTTGTTTCTCCAGCGTCTGCGGATTGCTCGAGCCCTGCATCTGCTTCCAGGCCGCCAATTCCTGCGACAGCAAGGACTCGCTGTAGGTCTTGTCCTGTTGCATGCGATTCAGGTTTTGCGTGATGGCTTCGAGCTGCGTGGTGAGCCCGGCGAGGATCTTGAGGTTGCTGTCCTCGTCGCCGGGAAGTTGGCCGGCGTACTGCTTCTTGAATGCCGCCAGCGACTTATCCATGTCGTCCAATTTATTTTTGGCGTCGTCCACGCCGTTTTTGAGCACGTCGCTGGTGCCGGTGGCGATTTCCGCCACCGACTTCAGGTTCTGGTCGATCATCAGCGTGGTCAGCTCGTTGCAGATTTGCTGCGCCTCCAGCGCCTTGTGCGCGGTGTAAGTCACATAGAATCCCGGCACGGCGCTCTGGCCGGGCTTGGGCGGTTTGCCCCCCGTGCCGATCTCCGATAAAGTCGTGACCACCGGCTCGACCCGCATGTTCGCGCCGATCTGATCGATGAGCGCCGCGTATTCGCCTGAACTCTTGTTCGGATACAGCCGCTCCACCACCGGCTCAAGGCGGCTTTGCGCCAGCACCTCCTGCCGCAGCGTTTCCACGCGCTCGGCCAGGTCTTGGGACACCATGGGCTGCACCATAGTTTCCGGCACTTTCTGGCTTTCCACCAGGATGAGCGACGAAGAGGTAAATTTCGGCTGAAAGCGGTAGGACACCAGAAATCCTGCCGGCAGCGCGAACAAGGCGGGGATCAGAATGATCTTTGCCCGCCGGCGCAGCATGGCCAGATAATCGTCCATTTTCATTTCGCGATTCTGAATCATGTTTTTTCCTTCCGGGCCGCGATCGCTCTGCCGGCCCTCAAAATTAATCGATCCGTATCGGGCGCGGCAGCCAGTCGAGTCCGATGCTGATCACCTGCCGATGTCCAACGTGGCTGCAGGTCGGCTCCAGCACCGAACAATACGATTGGCCAAAGTTCAGGTAGTTGAATTGATAGCTGACGAACATGTGCAGAGTACGTCCAAAGGGGCGTTGCACAAACATGCCCGCAAAACCGGTGTCGTAGACGTTGGCCGTGGTGCCGGGGCACACCGGCTGGCCGGTGCCGCCGCAGGTATCCAACTGCAACTGACTCAGAGGCTGCAGGCGGCTGCTCCGCGAATACCCCACATCGACCCCCGCGCCCCATACCCGCGAGATTGGGCGGTACCCCGAAAGCCGCACCAGGTCGGTTTCCGCGCCAGCAAACACTCCCGAACCTTGCGTGTTGGTACGGCGGTAGTCGATTTCAACCGATGATTTGGTGAACTTGTAGTGCAGACGAGCCTGGGCTGCGAGCCCGATTCGTTGGTCGGGAATGGACCCTACCACCACTCCGGAGGAGTTGATGCTGCAGTCCTGGGGCGCAGTGAATACGTCTATAAAGCTGCAAGGCAGATGGAGTTCGGTAAACTGCGGGCCCGCCCCGGCCATAAAATCCATGCGCCCGGTGATCTGGTGGCCATAGATGAACTGCACAACCTGCGCGTGAAATGTGGAGTCCAGTACGGTAAAGTCGAATCCTTCGTAGGCGTAGGCGACCGCGACCTGGGTCTTTGAGGACAGCAGACGGTTGTATCCCACCTGACCGCTAAATTCTGAACTGCCAATGAAGGGCGTTCCCGTGGTCACATCGGGGCCGTAGAAATGCAGCACCGCGTAACCGGCCGTCGCCGTGATAGCGGACCTGGGCGTGAGTAGCTGCTCCACTTCCCCCACGCTGATATTGAGCAGGCGCGGCGCATCCCCCAGCGCTCCTAAGATGCTGCCTTGCGTCAATGCCCCATACGTGCTTCCCAGCGAGCCGATGCCCTGCGACCCCAGCGAGCCGAAGGAGCCGCCGAAGTTCCCGTCGGGCAGATAACTGAAGCTATCCCGCACCGAGAATTGGCCGCGCTTCCAGGTAATTTTCTGCTCAAAGTCCATCTGCTGCAGGGTTTTGATCCGGTTGGAGCCGACATCGTAATAAGCGAATCCGCCGATGTAGTCGAGCGCCAGATTGTAATGGCTCCAGGCCCGGTTGAGCAGCAGGCTTCCCATGGCCCGGCTGACGGAGTTGAACCCGGTGGCGCCCACGGTATTGTCCACATTCGAGTCGGCGGTTTCGCTGATCGTCGCTCCTGGCTGGATATAACTCAGCGGAGCCGAGTGCGGCTCGAGCGACGGCACGTCCAGTCCGGTCAGCGGCGGGTTTTCGTTAATGGGCGAGGCTCCGTTCTGCTGGCCATAGGCAGGCACGGGTTCCTGGGACTGCGCAGGCTGTGCAGGCTGGGACGGCGTTGTGGGCGCAGAGCTGTCGGGAACCGGAGTATCCTGCGCCCAACTCGGCTCGCACAGGGCGATCACGCCCAACAGCAAGCCCACTACCGCAAACATTTTCCGTCGTCGGGTCATCGTAATTCCTTACGGCACCACCACTGTGTCGCCTGGTTTCAGCACAATGTTTTGTTCCGGGTGGTTTCCTTTCACCACTTGCTTGTAGTTGAACGGCAATTTTTCTTGTTTGCCATTCTCGGTACGCAGCACATAAATCGCCTTCAAGTTGGCAAACTGACTGAATCCCGCCTGGGACAGCGCCTGCAGCATGGTCATGTGCGGCATCAGCGCCATCGGCCCGGAGCGCAGCACTTCTCCGCTCACAAAGATTCTGCGGCTGTTCATGCCCACAACCACGACCGTCACGCGCGGATCGTCAATATACTTCTTCAGCTTCTCCGTGATCGAGTCTTTTAGCTGCAGCGGAGTAAGGCCGGCGGCCACGACGTCGTTGAGCAGCGGCATGGAAATCTTGCCATCGGGACGAACCGGCAGCGTCTCAGTCATGTCGGGTTCTTTCCAGACCGAAACATGAAGCGTGTCATCGGCTCCAATCACATAATCGGGCGGCGCGCCAGTGTCGGCCACGGGGTCGGCGGCCTTGTCGGTCTTGGCAGCATCGGTCTTGGCGGCATCGGTTTTGGCGGCATCTTTGCCATCGCCCGCGCTGGGCGGAGGGTCGGATTGCGCCGCCAACGCCGCCGCAATCAACACCATGCAAAACAGAAACGCCAGTCGCATCGTTTTTTTCTTCATCGCTCTCTCCGGCACGGCTACGGAGTTCCGTAGCCTTCGTATCCAATTTGCTTGAGCTTATAGAGCAGCGCTTTATAGCTGATCTGCAATTCCTGGGCGGCGCGCCGCCGGTTCCAGCGGGTGCGCGTCAGCACATTGAGAATCAGTTCCTTTTCCGCCACGTGCGAAGCCGCGCGCGAAGCGGCTTTCAGCGAAACGCTGTGGCCGTTGCCCTTGGCCGGTGCTCGGTGCAGGCGAGCCCGCAACCCTTCCATGGCCAGTTGCTCATTCCCCAGCGCCACCAGCACGCGGGCGGCTTCGGCCAGTTCGTGCAGGTTGCCGGGCCAGGAATAATCCTGAAACAAGCGCAGCGTTTCGGCACTCAGATCGGGGACAGCGCTATGCAACTCGCGCCCGTAGCGTCCGAGAAAATGCGCTACGAACTGCGGGATGTCTTCTTTTCGCTGGCGCAACGGAGGCAGCCGCAGGCAGACTCCGCTGATGCGGTAGTACAGATCCTCGCGCAGCCTTCCCGCCTTGACTTCGACTTCCAGATCGCGGGAACTGCCGCAGATGATGCGGGCCTGGATGCCTCGCGCGGGGTCCTGCAACAGCAGGTCGCGCAGTTGCATCTGGCAGGCGGAATTCAGGTCCGCCAGTTCGTCCAGAAAGATGGTCCCGGCAGCCGATCCGCCTCCATGGGCTGAGGCAACCGCCAATTCTTCCGGCTTGAGTGTGGCGCAACTCAACCAGCAAAAGGGCTGGGCGCTGCGCCGCGACATCTGGTGAATCCGGCGTGCGGTGGTGTGTTTGCCTGCACCGGGCTCCGCCAGCAACAAAACCGGAACATCGCTTTGCGCGAGTTCTCGGATGACGGCTTCGACCGGCCGCATGCTGGCGCTTCCACTTTCCAGACAGAAGCCAGCCGGGTCGGAGTACACAGAAGCCTGCCCGCAGTTGTCCGGATTCGGCAACAATTTGCCCATACTTGCCCTTCCCAACCCCTGGGATCTTGATCCAGTGGATGACGAGCGAACGAACTGGATCGCCGGTCTCGATGCACGGGAATTGCCGCGTGGCCCGCTTCACCGTGGACTCACTCGCAGAGTCCGTATTACTCTATTCTTTCAGTAGGTTAGAACCCCAAACCGGCAAATGCCGAAGGGGCAGCCGCAAACGTGGATGTCTTAAGTACACACATTTTAGCAGAAGAAATGGGAAAAAGATTTCCCATTCTCCGCTTTCCGGCAGACCCCGGTCTCACCTCTGCACCATGGTTGCCGCACACCCGCGACCAAAATCAAAACCTTGTCTACAACCATAGTCTTGTCGCGGCGTTTCCCGGCATTACGTTCGTCACAGCACCGTTGGGTGCTCAACCTTGCCCACAAACCCCGACGCCGGACGCCGCCTCTGCGGCAAATGAGTGCCGCAGACTGGAGATGCGGACCGGAAATGTTTGCCGCGCGCGCCCCCGCGGCCAGCCCCTGAGGTGAAGCCGAAAGCTCCTCCTGTACCGAGTTTTCATTGCGTGCCACGCCGCTTTCGCTTATGCTCAAATTTCCCCTGGGGATTCTTCGAGTGCTAGCAAAGGAACTTGTGGGTCCTGTCGCGCAACCCGAGGCTTCTGCCGCATCCCGGGAATCGCCTCGACTGGCCTCCGTCCCCTATTGGCAGCTTGGAGTGCTGGCCGCATTAACGCTCTGGGTTTACTGGTCCACCCTGACTCATCTGGTCGGGCAATGGTGGACTGATCCCAACTTCTCCCACGGATTTTTTGTTCCCTTGTTTTCCGCCTTCGTGATCTGGCAGGAGCGCGATCGCCTCGCCCGGCTTACCCCTCAACCTGCCTGGTCGGGACTGGCCGTCATCGCGCTGGGGTTGGTTGAGCTCATGGTCGGCCAGATGGGCGCAGAACTTTTTCTCGCCCGTTCGTCCCTGCTCCTGTTGCTGGCAGGAATTGTCATCTTGTTTTTCGGTTGGAATACGCTGCGGGCGCTTTTCTTTCCCTGGGCGTTCCTGCTGTTAATGATCCCCATCCCGTCCATCATCTTCAACCAGATCACATTCCCTCTGCAGTTGCTGGCTTCTCGAGTATCGGCCAGCGTTCTGCCTCTGTTCGGAGTTCCCTGCTTTCGCGACGGCAACGTGATCAACCTGTCCTCGATGGCGCTGGAGGTGGCCGAGGCCTGCAGTGGAATCCGTTCGTTGATGTCTCTGGTCACTTTGGCCATCATCTATGGCTATCTGGTGGACCGGCGCGCCTGGGTGCGCTGGGCGCTGGCTCTGGCCTCGGTGCCGATCGCGGTGATTGCCAACAGCGTGCGCATCATCGGCACTGGCCTGCTGGTTCAATATTGGGACGCGGAAAAGGCCGAGGGATATTTTCATGCCTCCTGGGGATGGATTATCTTTGTCATTTCCCTGCTCATGCTTTACGCCACGCATTTCCTGATTCGACTGCTCTGGCCGGATAAGACCATGCCCGGCGCCGGCAAGCCGGAAAAGATACGCTCATGAATTACTCGACACCGCGTTTCCTGCTGACTGCCCTGCTGATCGCCGGGCCTGCGATCTTTCTGCAGATCCGGCCGCCCGGAGTCACCTTACCTCCGCACCTTCCGCTGCAAAACTTTCCCGAACAGATTGGGTCATCGACTGGAACTTGGACCGGAACGGACATTGCCATCGACAAAGACGTTCTCGATGTACTGGGGCCCGGCGACTTTCTGCTCAGAAACTACGAAAATCCGGAACCGAGTCAGCCCAGTTTGGGTCTATTCATCGCCTATTTTCCCAGCCAGCGCGCCGGCGATACCATTCACTCGCCGCAGCACTGCCTGCCGGGCGCCGGCTGGACTCCGGTGGAAAAAACGCGCATCACTTTGACGGTTCCGGGGCACGCGCCTTTTCCTGCCAACCGTTATGTTCTATCCAAGCGGGATTCCCGAATGTTTGTTCTGTACTGGTACTGGGCTCACGACCGCGGCGTGGCCAGCGAATACTGGGCCAAGTATTATCTGGTCGCCGACTCCATCCGGATGAACCGCAGTGACGGCTCCCTGGTGCGCATCACCACCGCCATGGAACCAGGCGAATCTCCCGCTGCCGCCGAACAACGGCTGCAGCCTTTTATCAGTAACGCCGTCCCCATGCTGAATGACTACATTCCACGCTAAGGCTCCATGTGCACTCCTCTCCAAGTCATGACTGCGGTAACTGTTTGCTGCTGGTATGCTGAATTATCATTGCTTGCCGGGATGCGAGAGCCGCTCAGCCCGCATCCCATCGCGGAGATCCAAATATGAGTCGCCCCCTGGCTGTGCGCGTGTTGCTGTGCTGCTCGCTGATCGCCCTGTTTTCCTCTTGCACCCGCGATCCTAACGTTCGCAAGCAGAAGTACTTCGACAGCGGCGAGAAATATTTCGCCGCCGGCAAGTATCGTGAAGCGGCAATTCAGTATTCCAACGCCATTCAGATCGACGCGCGCTTTGCTCAGGCGCATTACCAGCTGGGTGAGTCGTATCTGAAACTGGGCGACGCGAACCGCGCCTTCGAGCAACTGTCCCGCACGGTCGAACTCGCTCCCGACAACTATCGCGCTCGCACCGACCTCGCCAACATTCTGGTCACGGCGCACAACGCCGACGGCTCCCCGATCCAGGAATATTTGAAGCAGGCCAAGACCCAGTTGGACGTGCTCCGCAACCAGCAACCCAACAATCCCGAAACTCACGAAGCCTGGGCGAACTACTACGCTGCGCAGAACAATCTCCCGGCTGCCATTCAGGAAGTACAGCTCGCCATCACCCTGGCCCCCGGACGCTCCGAGTCCTACCTGTTGCTCGCTCTGCTTCAGCTTCGCAATAATCAGCCCGATCAAGCGGAAGTCAACTTCAAGGAAGCCACGCAGGCCGATGCCAAGGCCATGAACGCGCAACTCGCGCTCGGCGGGTTTTATCAGGGACACAATCGTCTGCCCGAAGCGGAACAACAGTTCAAGCATGCCATCGATTTGGACCCCAAGAATCCCGCGCCGCGAGCCGCCCTGGTTCGCCTGCTCATGCAGGAAGGCAAGAAGGACGAGACCGAAGCCTTCCTCCGTCAAACCAAGAAGGACCTTTCCGACATTCCGGAAGCCTACCGCATGCTGGGCGACTTCTATTTCGCCAACGGCGACCTGGACAAGGCCGTTGCCGAATACACCACGCTCTATAGCGATCATCCCCGGGACAACCAGGTCAAGAAAAATTATATTCAGCTGCTCATCCTCAAGAACCGCCTCGAGGAAGCCACCAAGCTGAATGACGAGGTTCTGAAGTCCAACGCCCACGACACCGACGCTCTGGTCTACAAGGGCCAAATCCAACTGCGGCAGAGTGACAACACGGGAGCGGTGAACTCGCTGCAGAGCGCTCTGCGCAATGATCCCGACAATGCCGTCGCTCATTACCAGCTGGGCATTGCCTACGCGCAGCAACACGATCCGTCGCGGGCGGAACAGGAGTGGCGCGAAGCGGTTCGCCTGCGCCCGGATTTGACCGACGCACACCGCGCCCTGGCCGCGCTCGAAATCAACCGCGGCGAAATCGATTCAGTGATGCAGACTGCGCAACAGATTATTGCCGCGCAGCCTTACTCGGCGGATGGGTACCTCCTCAAAGGCATCGCCGACCTGGCCCGCGCGAAATTCGCCGACGCGCAGAACGATGCTCAGGAAGCCCAGAAGAGAGCTCCGCAGAGCCCCAGTCCCTATATCGAGCTGGGCAACATCCAGCTGGCGCAAAAACATTTTTCCGATGCGGAAAAGTTCTATCAGCAGGCGCTCGACCGGGATCCCGCCTCTTCCGAAGGCCTTAGCGGATTGATGAATTCTTACGTCGCGGAGAAGCAGTTCGACAACGCCATCGCGGCCGCCAATAAACAAATCGCCAAATCACCCAACACCAGCAACTTTTACGACCTGCTCGGCACCGCCCTATTCAACGGAAAGAAGGATTATCCCGGCGCCGAGACCGCCCTGCGCAAAGCCATCGATCTGGATAAGAACAACGTCGATGCCATTGAAAAGCTCGGCAAAGTCGAAGTGCAGATGGGCTCCGTCGATCAGGCGCTGGCTCTTTACCAACAGTCCGTCAAGGACAACCCGCGCGAGGTCCGCTTCTATATCCTGGCGGGCGAGCTTTATGAAGCCAAGCAGAACTGGGATCAGGCCAAGACCATGTACCAGCAGGCCCTTAGTATCTCGCCCGATCATCCCCTCGCCTCGAATAACCTTGCCTACGTGATCCTCGAGCAGGGCGGGAATGTGGATATGGCGATGGGCATGGCACAAACCGCGCGCCGCGGCATGCCCAACTCGGCCAATGCCGCTGATACTCTCGGCTGGGCCTACTACCACAAAGGGGTGTATCAGTCGGCGATCAGCCAGTTCCAGGAAGCGCTTAGCCTGAATGAGAAAAACGGCGGTCCCGACGACGCCACCTTTCACTATCACCTCGGCCTCGCCTATCAGAAGGCCAATCAGATCGCGCTGGCCCGCCAGCAACTGGAGAAGGCAGTAAGGCTCAGCCCAGACAACGCCAACGCCAAAAAGGCGCTCTCGGCCTTGCACAGCTGAAACTCTCGCGCCGCAAGAAAATCGCAGAGCGATTCCCTATCCGGCAAGAAAATCAAAACCCCGCCTCGCAAGGCGGGGTTTTGCGTTCAAGAGGTCGTACGCTAGTTACACTTTCAACTTGCGCCGGATCAAGCTACCCAAACCGATCAGGCCGGTTCCCATCAGTGTCAATGATCCCGGTTCCGGAACCGTAGTACTGATGTTGGTGTCGCCGCTCGAAATCCGCGTGCTGCCGTTGAAGTATCCTTTGCCGGTATTGACGGTCAACTGCACGGTCACGCCGTTGACGCCAGCTCCCGAGCCGGTCGTGCCCGACAGAGTCCCGGTCAAGGTGTAGTTATGGGTTCCATTGGCCAGAGTGACCATGGTCCAGGTTGAAGGACCCGAGAACGATCCCGAGAACAGGGTTCCGTCGGGGATACCGTCCTTGCCGTTGCCAGAAATCGTGAACCATCCGCCATCTGCGAACGTGCCGCCGGTCTGCAGGGAGCCGCTGCTCAGCGCTCCCGTGGAAAAGCTTACGCTGCCCAGGTTCGTGCCCGTGATCAGCCCGCCCCCGTTCAGCCCATTCACGGCTACCAGCACTGAGCCGCTCAGAGTAAGTCCAGAACTCGAACCGGACAACGTACCGCCACTATTGGTGTAATCCGTGTTGCTGCCGGCAAAAACTGCCGTAGGCAGGGCCAGTGCCAACGCAGCAATCAACAAAAGCTTCTTCATCTTTTATTCTCCTAGGAGTAACTTCGCCGCGCTCCGAAATGGGGCGCGCAGCTTTCACCTTATGAGGGGAGGAGAACTAAGGCGCACCTTGTCAAATGCACCCCGCGTACCAATAAGCCATTTCGCGTAACTGATTGTTTAAATTTGAGTTAGAGTGCTTTTGCCAGGCTGGCGATAGGGCCAGTGTGAAAACATCTGCGCATCAATCCAACTTGTGTGGAAAACCTGGGCTTTCTATCTCTGCATGGATCTCGAAGTAACAGTTCCGAAAGTAACCAGCCTCGGCTCAAACTCCATTCCCCCAGAACGGCTTCTCTTGCCTCCTGCGCAGTTTTGCCCCAAACTCACGCTGTAGTGGTCAGAAGGGAATGCGAAGCTTGATCAGTTCGTCCCCTCCCCAGGAAAATTTTGGTAGTGTCCTGACTTCAAGATGTCATTCCGAACCGGCGCGAAGCACCGGTGAGGAACCTGACCTCAAGATGTCATTCCGAACCGGCGCGAAGCACCGGTGAGGAACCTGACCTCAAGATGTCATTCCGAACCGGCGCGAAGCACCGGTGAGGAACCTGACTTCAAGATGTCATTCCGAACCGGCGCGAAG
>Ga0302325_10001205_pt1 | contig 67382 bp, 67 predicted proteins | sample Palsa_T0_2_FD_201948 | JGI IMG/M metagenome (GOLD analysis project Ga0302325, IMG submission 201948) | Peat permafrost microbial communities from Stordalen Mire near Abisko, Sweden - Palsa_T0_2 | ecosystem: Environmental > Terrestrial > Soil > Palsa > Peat permafrost | place: Sweden: Abisko...
TCTCGACGCCGAGAATGCCGATGTGACCCACGTGGTGGTGGCCACAGGCGTTGATGCAGCCGGAAATGTTGACGTGCAGCCGCCCGAGATCCCGCGCGAGATCAAGATTGCGGAAACGGCGCGTGATCTCCTGAGCGATCGGGATCGAGCGGGCGTTGGCCAGGCTGCAATAATCGAGGCCCGGGCAGGCGATGATGTCGGTGATCAGATTGACGTTGGGAATGGCGACCCCGATAGCGTTGAGCGCGCGCCAAACCGCCGGCAGGTCGCGCTGGGCAACGTGCGGCAGCGCCAGATTCTGCTCGTGACCGACACGGATTTCGCCGAACGAATAACGGTCGGCAACGTCGGCAATCGCGTCCATCTGGCCGGCGGTAACGTCGCCCGGCGTGCCGCCTTCCGGTTTGAGCGAAAGCGTGACGATGGCGTAGCCGGGTACCTTATGCTTGGCCACGGAATTGCCGATCCAGGCCTCGAAACGGCGGTCGCCGCCGGGCGCCTCGGCAAGTTCCGCCGGACTATTCTGGAGTCGGGCATAAGCTGGATAACGAAAGCGGCTGGCAATGTCGGCGACGACTTCTTCATCAAGGGCAAGGGGGCCGTCCTTGATGCTTTGCCATTCGGCCTCGACTTCCTTGGCGAAGGCCTCTGCGCCGAGCTCGTGGACCAAAATCTTGATGCGCGCTTTGTAAATGTTGTCGCGCCGGCCGAACTGATTGTAGGTGCGCAGCACCGCCTCGACGTAGCTGAGCACGTCGCGCTTGTGCAGGAACGGCTTGATCGTCTTGGCGATAAACGCGGTACGCCCAAGTCCGCCGCCGACCATGACTTCGAAGCCGGTTTCGCCGGCGCCGTTGCGATGCATCTGCAGCGCCATGTCGTGGATGCGCAACGCAGCGCGATCGTGGCGCGAGGTGCCGACCGCGATCTTGAATTTCCGCGGCATGAACGAAAACTCGGGATGTAGCGTCACATGCTGGCGGATGACTTCCGCCCAGATGCGCGGATCCTCGATCTCGTCTGGCGCGACGCCGGCCCATTGATCGGTGGTGATGTTGCGCACGACGTTGCCGCTCGTCTGCATGCCGTGCATGCCGACGCTGGCGAGATCCGCCATGGCGTCGGGCAATTCTTCGAGCTTGATCCAGTGATACTGAATGTTCTGCCGCGTGGTGAAGTGGCCGTAACCGCGATCGTAACGCCGCGCCACGTGAGCAAGCATGCGCAGCTGCGCCGACGACAACGTGCCGTAGGGAATAGAGATGCGAAGCATGTAGGCGTGGAGCTGGAGATACACGCCATTCATCAGCCGAAGCGGCCTGAACTCGTCTTCGTTTAGTTCTCCGGAAAGCCGCCGCGCGACCTGACCGCGGAATTCGGCGACGCGTTCGCCGACCAGGGTCCGGTCCAGTTCATCGTACAGGTACATGATCGACCTTGGCCCTCAGCGCTTGCAGCGGCAGGTCGATTGTCGGACCGCTGGAACGGATGCGCTCCCGCAGGTTTCCCGGCCGCACACCGCCGTCTTCAGTCACCTGGACCGGCGCTACATAGGCATCGACGGCGTGCAGTCCGTCGGCTCTGGCCGCGGCCAAGAGATCTTGCACCACGGCCGCAGACGCCGTGACTGCGGCGCTGTCGAGTTTGGTCGTCCAGCCGCCTTCGCCGCGATAGACGACAGCGCCGTCGGCCAGCCGATTGGCGGTCACGACGACCGGTCCATTAATCTTGAGCTTTTGTTGAAGTGGCGAAGTCATGCCGCAACCTCCGCACGCGCACCGTCGTTGATCAAAGCGCGCCACGCGTCGGAACGCGCGACTGTCGGTCCGACCACCAACAAGCCCGGACCTTCACCGGCCTCGGCTGCCAATTCCGCCAAACCATCGAGCCGGCCGGCCCGGCACAGCGCATCCGGTCGCGTACCGCGAACCAGCACCGCCGCGGGCGTGGCCGCGTCGCGGCCGGCGGCGATCAAACCATTGCCAATCTCGGCGGCGTGACGAAGGCCCATGTAAATGACGACCGTCATCGCCGGATCGGTGAATTTCGACCAATCGGTCCGGATTTGGTTCCCCGCATGATGGGCGGTGACAAATGCAATGGCGGAAGCTTCGTCCCGGAACGACAGCGGCAGTCCCGCCTCGGCGGCGCAACCCAGCGCCGCCGTAATCCCGGGCACGACGACAACGGCAACGTTGGCGTCACGCAAATATTCGATTTCTTCGCCGCCCCGGCCAAACACGAAGGGATCACCGCTTTTCAGGCGCACCACATTCAGTCCCTGATGGGCGGCTTCGGCGAGGCGCCCGTTGATGATGTCCTGGGCCATTCCGGGCTGGCCGGAACGCTTGCCGACGAAGATGCGCTTGGCATCGCGCCGGGCACGATCCAGAATCTCTGCGCTGACGAGTTCGTCGTAGAAGACGACATCCGCGGCTTGCAGCGCTTGCAAGGCGCGCAGGGTCAAAAGATCCGCATCTCCCGGTCCTGCGCCGACGAGAACAACCAATCCGGATTGCCGGTTTGCACGGCCGGGATGCTCGCTCGCCCGTGAGAGTGCCGCCTCAGCCCAGTGCCAGCGGCCGGCGAGCGCCGCAACGCCGATCGGACCGTCGATCACCCTCTCCCAGAAGCGGCGCAGCGAAAGCTTGCCGGACTGCCTTTGCGCCACCCGCGTACGGAAGCGGCCCATCAGCGCCGCGAACTCGCCGATCCGCGCCGGCAGCAGCGCCTCGATGCGTTCGCGCAGACGCCGCGCCAAAACGGGCGATGCGCCGCCAGTGCCGACGGCGACGACGACGTCGCCGCGATCGATGATGGCAGGGAAGATGAAAGTCGAGAGTTCCGGACGATCGACGACGTTGATGGGCACGCGGTATCCGCGCGCCCGCGCAGCGATATCGGCGTCCCGCAGCTCGCCGGCAGCGCACACGATGGCAACAAGGTCGGAGAAATCCGCGCCACGCGGATCGTCGGAACAGATTTTCAGCAGGCCGGACTGAACATCGGTGGCGAGCTCACGGGTATCGAGTTCGTCAGCGTACCACCGCACGTGAGCGCCCGCGGATTGCAGCAATCTTAGTTTCGCTAACGCCGCCGGTCCGGAGCCGATAAGGCCCACCGTCCCTTGGGTGACATCGAGGAAAATCGGCAAGAAACGCATGCAGAGAAAATTCTCCTCTTGAAGACGTAAGTCCCTACAGGAACAAAGCAAGCCTTTCAAATAAAAGAATTTCCAACCCTTTTCGGCGTGGGAATTGGAAACAGTTGATCGCCAAAGGTGCAAATGCGGCAGGTCTGTTCGCCGCAAGGCTCCCTTCGGCTTTGCGCGCGCTGGAGCTTTCTCTTTATGATCGGCGATGACGAGCCCGGAGGGGCTCGTCGTTTGCGGCCACGTCGAGGAAATATCCACTAACCGCAGGCGAACAATCAATTCGTCTGACGCGTAGTTCGCGAAAGATCGTTTTATCAAATGACATTGCCGCGGGTCGAATATTGCATTTTGCGTCGGTCGTATTGCCGCCGAAGCGAGCAATGTCTTATTTGATGAACGTTTTTTATCTGATGGGTGCGCGCGCACCCGGCTCGCCGTGGAGAAATATAATGAGTGTCTCGAAATCGTTGGAAGCGACGAGCCCGTTGGAAACCAACAGCACCTCCAGCGCTTGGCGCGAGTTGTGGCTGAAGGAAGATTATTGGGCGATCTGGATCGGGCTTGCCACGGTCATTATCGCCTACCTTTTTTTTGCCAACGGCTCGAGCATCCGGTGGTTGGCGGTGACGCCGGCGAAGTGGTCGGACTTGTCGGCTCTCGGCGCGCATTTTCAGGCCAACTATCTTCGCTACATCGCGCAGTTTCTCGTCTTTCTCGTCGTGTTTACCTTCGCGCTGACCGCGCTCGGACATAAGGCACGCGACTTCGTCCCCTCGTTCACCATTCTTTATTTGCTGTCACTGGTGATCTTCGTGCTCGGCCAGTGGGACAAGGCCAACACTTACGGTTTCGAGCCGCCGCTCGTCGCGCTCGTTGTCGGCCTCATCCTGACAAACTTCGCCGGCTTGCCGCGCTGGCTGGACGCAGGCTTTCGCGTTGAGTTTTACGTCAAGATCGGCATCGTGCTGCTCGGCGCCACATTGCCCTTCACGTTGATCATATGGGCCGGACCGGTGGCGATCCTGCAGGCATCGATTGTCTCGATCGCGACGTTTGCGGTGATCTACTGGGTTGCCACGCGGCTCGGCCTCGATAAACGCCTTGCCGCAACTTTGGGTGCCGGTGGCGCGGTCTGCGGCGTTTCCGCGGCGATTGCCATTGCCGGGGCGGTTGGCGCCAAAAAGGAGCACGCGTCTATCGCTATAGCCACCGTGATCATCTGGGCGCTGGGAATGATCTTCGTGCTGCCGTTTGTCGCTTACTGGCTGCATCTGCCCGCCGGCGTCGGCGGTGCGTGGATTGGCACTTCGGAATTCGCTGACGCCGCGGGATTCGCGGCCGCTGAGACTTTCAACAGGCTGACAGGTAGCGATGCCGCCGGCGGCAGTCAGGCGGTATTTGCTTACACGCTGATCAAGGTGATCGGCCGCGATGTGTGGATCGGCATCTGGGCGTTCGTCTTGGCGATTGTTGCGACCACGCAATGGGAGCGGGCGGAAGGCGGCCGCAAGCCGGAGGCCTCGGAAATCTGGCGCCGTTTTCCCAAATTCGTTATCGGCTTTTTGGTCGCTTCGCTGTTCTTGACCGCCGTGACCGCCTCGTACAGCCTTGCCGATTTCAACAAGAGCGTGGGGCCGGGGTTGGTGGCGCCGGTCAAGGATTTGCGGACCTGGGCTTTCATTTTTTGCTTCCTCAGCATCGGACTGACCACGCGCTTTGGCGAACTGGCAAGCGCCGGTAGAAAGCCGTTCCTCGCTTTCAGCGCCGGCGCAATTGTCAACGTGGTCATCGGCTTTGTATTGTCCGCGTTCGTCTTCGCGGCGCACTGGGAGAATCTCACGCGCTGATCCGCGTCGATGGACGCGCTCAGGCGGGATGTCTCGAAAGAATGGCGAATGGACCCTAGCGAAGTGCCAGCTCGCGGACGCTGCGCGCATTGCGAGAGCTTCCGCGGCGACCCCAAAGACCTGGAAGCCTTGTTGCCGGGTTTGACGAGTTTAAGTTCGGCATATGCGTCGGTCCGGTCCGACGACGGCGTCTGCATGCGCCATGATCGATTTGTCGGAGCGCGATCGTCCTGCGCCGACTTTTCTCCGGTAGCGCTGGGCAATTCCCCTAAATAGCGGAGCGTATTGGCGACATGCGCGCGTCGTGCGCGCATGTCGCCGTTGACATCGGCCGCTTCCGGAACGAAGTAGCAACGAGGCGCTCAGCGCGCCGTGTTGGGGAGTGGCGAGAAAGATGCGACGCGCCGGAAGTGCCGACCTGCCTTTACACAACGGCCAAGTGCCGAAATGGCTGGCCGAGCGGATGGCGCGGCTCGGCGCGATCATCGCGCAGGCCGTCATCCAGCACTACGGGCGCGAAGAATTCCTGCGCCGGCTGGCGCATCCTTTCTGGTTTCAATCGTTCGGCGCCGTCATGGGGATGGATTGGCACTCCTCGGGTATCACCACCAGCGTTCTTGGCGCGCTCAAACGCGGTCTCGCTCCGCTCGAAGGCGAACTTGGCCTGCATGTATGCGGCGGCCGCGGCAAACATTCGCGCCGCACGCCGCACGAATTGCGCGCCATCGGCGAGCGCGTCGGCCTCGACGGTGACGGCCTTGCGACGGCGAGCCGGCTCGTCGCCAAGGTCGATAGCGCCGCCGTGCAGGATGGTTTCGAACTATACCTTCACGGCTTTATCGTCGCCGATGACGGCGAATGGGTCGTGGTGCAGCAAGGCATGAACGGCGAAAGCAAAACGGCGAGGCGCTATCATTGGCTCTCGCATGGCTTGAAAAGCTTTGTCGAAGAACCGCACACCGCGATTGAGGGACAGGCGCAGGGCGAAATCATCAATCTCACCGATCGGCGCGCCGCGCCGTCGCGGGGAAAGCAACTCGAACTTCTCGCTTCGCATGGACCGGACCGCATCACCCGCGAGCTGGCCGCGCTCGCCGCCGCGCGCAATCCGCCCGCGCAGGCGCAATTGCCGTTTCTCACCATGCCGGCGCATCACGACGTCCGCGCTGAAGACATTCAGCTGCGGCGGCTGCACGGCAATCTCGTTGCCGCCGCCGAGCGCGGGCCGGTCGATTTTGCCGAACTCTTGCTGACGCCGGGCGTCGGCGGTCGCACGGTGCGGGCGCTTGCGCTTGCGCTGGTCGCCGAGGTCGTGCACGGCGCGCCCTTTAGGTTCAGCGATCCGGCGCGCTTTTCGCTCGCCCACGGCGGCAAGGACCGGCATCCGTTCCCGGTGCCGATCAAGGTTTATGACGAGACCATTCGCGTGCTCAAATCGGCGGTGCATCAGGCCAAGCTTGGCCGCGATGACGAACTCGCGGCGCTGCAACGGCTCGATCGCGAATCGCGAAAACTCGAGCGAGCGGCAACCGGTCCGACGGTTGAGCAAGTCATCGCTGAAGAACGTGCGCAATCGCCGCAATACGGCGGTCGTAGCGTGTTCGGTTGGGAGCGCAAAAGCATCTAAGCCGGCGGTAACGCTGCGCCAGTTTAAAACTGAGGAAGCCATTGGCGAAATGCCGCGGGCGAGGGGACGAACGTGGCCGATGATGCGGACGTGATTATTATCGGCGCCGGCCTGGCCGGCCTTGTCGCCGCCGCCGAAATCATCGATGCGCGGAAGAAAGTCATTGTCGTCGATCAGGAAGGGGAGCAATCGCTTGGCGGGCAGGCCTTCTGGTCGCTCGGCGGCCTGTTTTTGGTCGACTCCCCCGAACAGCGCCGGCTGGGCATTCGCGATTCGCGGGCGCTGGCGCTTGCGGATTGGCTCGGCACGGCCGGATTCGATCGCGAGGAGGATTTTTGGCCGCGAAAATGGGCACAAGCGTATGTCGACTTTGCCGCCGGCGAGAAACGCTCATGGCTGCGCCAGCGCGGTATCCGCTTCTTTCCCGTCGTCGGCTGGGCGGAGCGCGGCGGCGGCAACGCGAGCGGCCACGGCAATTCGGTGCCGCGCTTTCATCTGACCTGGGGTACCGGACCAGGCGTGCTCGCGCCCTTTGTGCAGCGCGCGCGTGAAGGCGAGCAAGCAGGTCTTCTGACCTTTCGATTTCGTCATCGCGTGAATGAGCTCGCGACGTCGGCCTCTTCAGTCTCGATTGTTCGCGGCGACGTGCTCGCGCCGAGCGATTGCGAACGCGGGCAAAAGAGTTCGCGCGAGACGATTGGGACATTCGAGCTAAAGGCGGCTGCGGTGGTTGTCGCCTCGGGCGGCATTGGCGCCAATCATGAACTGGTGCGCGTAAACTGGCCGCAACGGCTCGGCCCGCCGCCGCGACGCATGATTGCCGGAGTGCCGGATTATGTCGACGGCCGGATGCTGGCGATTACGGAAGGCGCCGGCGGCACCGTCATCAATCGCGACCGGATGTGGCATTACGTCGAAGGCATCAAAAATCACACGCCGATCTGGACCGATCACGGCATCCGCATTCTGCCCGGGCCGTCCTCGCTATGGCTCGATGCCCGGGGCAGGCGTCTGCCGGCGCCGCTTTATCCGGGCTTCGATACGCTCGCCACGCTCAAATACATTATGGAGACCGGCTACGATTATTCCTGGTTCATCCTGACGCGCGCGATCATTGAAAAAGAGTTTGCGCTGTCGGGCTCCGAACAAAATCCAGATTTCACCAGCAAGAGCTGGCGGCAGGTCTTGCGCCGCGTCGTCAAGGGAATTCCCGGCCCGGTGAAGGCGTTCATGGACAAAGGCGAGGATTTCATTGTCGAGCACGATCTCGCCCGGCTGGTGGAGCGCATGAATGCGCTGACGGGCGAAGGGTTACTCAGGCTTGCGCAAGTCGAGAGCGAGATCGCGGCGCGCGATCGGCAACTCGACAACGCGTTCGGCAAGGACGCGCAGATCGCCGCCATTCGCGCGGCGCGCGCCTATATCGGCGACAAGCTCACCCGCGTCGCACGTCCGCACAAGCTCCTCGACCCCGCCGCCGGACCGCTGATTGCCGTTCGCTTGCACATTCTGACCAGAAAAACGCTGGGTGGGTTGCAGACGGATCTTGAAAGCCGCGTCATCGGCGCCAACGGCCGGCCCGTTCCGGGCCTGCACGCCGCGGGCGAGGTGGCGGGCTTCGGCGGCGGCGGCGTTCATGGCTATGCGGCGCTCGAAGGAACATTTCTCGGCGGCTGCATTTTTTCGGGACGCGCGGCCGGACGGGCGGCAGCGCACAAGGCCGGTTAACCTGCGAGCCAAATCAGGATAACGGCGGCCGCGACTGTGGCGGCAGCAAAGCTGACCAGCGCTCCGGCGCCATCGACGAAACGGTTAGGGAATGCACGCAGCACAAGCGGGGCAAACAGAAGCGACAATCCACCAGCGATAATCGCCGCGGACCAGGATGTCAGCCGCAGTGCCGCAATGGTTCCCGCGACCAGCGCCAGCAACGCTACACCGATTGAGCTAAACAGTATCGCGCGGCCTGACCGGAAGGCCGGTTTCGCGCAGTCGTCCCGCAGCGGAAAGTGGCCGCTTGCCGCCAAGCCCTGGAGGGTCGCGGCCGAAACCAGCAAAACCAAAAGCAATAGGGCGATCAAAGGGCGGTCCGGAAACATAGTTCGCATTCCGCGGCGCTTGACGTGCGAAAATCAAGCCCTCGTAATAAGAGCGATCCGGGGTTCCTCCCGGTCGTTGCATCTGTTGGTGCCGGCAATGAAAATCTATCAAGGACGGCGCACCATGGATGGGCTCGTCGTGACGGTCGACGGCCAGCCCCTGCCGGAACATTACGAAATCAAGCAATTCACCAAGCGCGGCTTCGAATGGACCTACAATGGGACCAGTCCGCGGCAACTGGCGCTGGCCATCCTGTTCGATTACCTGGGCGACAAAGAATGTGCGGTCGCCATGTCCGAACCGTTCATGGAAGACGTGATCGCTAACCTCGACAACGATTGGCAACTGACCAGCGATGAGGTCAACGATTACCTGCGCTACCGCGATGCGGATCAGTTGATCGCGGGACCGAAGGGCAAGGATGTGGTATAGTTTTTCGATGGCAGCCAAGCCGTCCATGCAGCGTGCAGGACGCGCGGCCAAAACGGGTGACGTTCGCGCGAGGAGAAACACATGATCAGCGAGCGGCAAATCGAATTTCGCCGGGAATATCGCTCCCGCATTCTCGGCTGGTATGACGGCTATATCCACGTACTGATCATTTACGCCATGGGGGCGGCCGCGTTCTACATCTACGTCGAACACATTCACGACGTGCACTGGTTCGAGTGGATCACTGTGCCGTTTACTTTCGTGTTCACCAATTTGTTCGAGTGGGCGGTGCATAAATATGTGATGCACCGGCCGGTGAACATCAAAGGTCTACGCGCGATCTACGAGCGCCATACGCTCAACCACCATCAATTCTTCAGTGATGAGGAGATGCGGTTTCGCGATCACAAGGACTGGCGCGTGACCTTGTTCCCGCCCTACGCGCTTGTCGTTTTCATCCTGATGTCGATCCCGCTGGCCGCAATACTCGGCACTCTGTTCTCAGCCAACGTCGGCTGGCTGTTCATGTCGACGACCACGGGCATGTATCTGATCTACGAATTCATGCATTTTTGTTGCCACGTCGATGAAAATGCTTTCGTGCGCTATTGCCCCTTCGTCAACACGCTCCGGCGGCACCATACCGCGCACCACAACGCGCGGCTGATGATGGAGGTCAACATGAACTTGACCTTTCCCATCGCCGATTGGCTGTTCGGCACTTCGGACCTCGACCGCGGAGTCGTCGGCACTCTACTCAACGGTTACGAGACGCGTTTTTTGAAGAAAAATCTGCGCGGCAAGCCGCGACTGCCCGATGAGGCTGCCGGCGTGCCGGTTGGCGCCAACTGAAAGATTTGGCGACGCTGTCGTGCCCAATGACGTAAAAGCGGTTCTCTCGGTGATCGTGCTGATTGTCGCCGGGGTGCTCGCCTTTTGGGGCGGTTCGCCGATCCATCACGATTTTTCGATCTTCGTCGTGATCGTGGCGGTGCTGATGGTCGGCGCGATGTGGGTGTTCCCCGAGGCCGCCAGCAGGAAGGTGAAAAGCTGATCGTCAAAGCGGGCCGAAACTTGACCGCTTCGCTTTTTAAGCTGCTTTGTGGCGCGCTATCTCAACTTTGATGAGACCGAGGTAACTTGTCGGTTCGGCGCGGCCACGACCCGGTCATGGCGGCTGGCGGCCGCCGTGCGCTTGAATGACCGCGCCGGTGATGTAGCTCGCGCGCGGCGAAGCAAGAAAAGCAATGATTTCTGCGATCTCCTCGGGCTTGCCGAGCCGGCCGATGGGAATCATCTTGCGCGCCGCCTCGATCTGCTCCGCGGTAAGGTCCCCGCGCACCGCCGGCGTGTCGGTCAGCCCTGGTGCGACGGTGTTGACTGTGACGCCGAGCGGCGCCGCCTCAAGCGCGGCAACCCGCACCAGATGGATGTTGGCTGCCTTCGCCGCGGAATAGGCCGGACCCGTCGGACTCTCGGGCACCACTCCGGACATTGACGCGACGGTGACAATGCGGCCACCGGCGACCGGCGCCTTGGTGCGGCGCTGGAGCATGGCGCGGATGCAGAGGAACGGACCGCGCGCATTGAGCGCTTCGGTCTTGATCCAGTTTTCCGTCGTCATGTTGACAATGCTGGGCTTGTGGCCCGGCGTCATGAACACCGCGCCGGCGACACAGGCGAGCGTGGCGACCGGGCCGAGTTTTCTCTCGGCCTCGTCGAATAGCGCTTCGACTGAGCGCTCTTCGGTGACGTCGGTGTGGACGGCGATATGGCCGCTTCCCGGCAGCGATTGGGCCACGCGCTGCGCCGCGGCGAGGTTGATGTCAGCCACAGCCACGCTGTGGCCATCGCGCGCGAGCACCCGCGCTGTCGCCTCACCAATACCGCTGCCGCCGCCGGTAACAATCGCAACCCTGCTCACGGGTGTCCCCTATTTGTTTCGGCGAGCATAACCGGATGGAGCGCGTCGCTCCACTCGCGACGGTTGCTCTTTCTCGTCCATCGGTGCGAGCATAACGGACGTGCTACATATCACGGCCTGCATGCATTCCCTCGGCCACGACGGGGCCGAGTCTGGCAGGCATAGGGGCACCATGAAGCCGTTTTCTGCGCGAGCATTGGCGTGCGCGAGCCTTGTGTCGCCCCCGCTATTCGCGATTCTTCTTGCGCTCCTGCTCGCAGCCAACGCCGCCGCTGCGACGTTACCGCCGGCCGCAAAAATGAATGCCTATGTCGAGTGCGTCAATCGTCTCTCCGAGCGCGCTTATGATTCACGCAAGCGTTATTTCAGCTGGGCCGCTCAGAGCGGCCCGACCGGCCGCGAACGCATCATCTACGGCACCTACACGATCTACGACACTTCCGGCTGCCGGAAGAACGTCGGGATGGCCAACGCCATGGAGCCGCACGACGCCGCGCTCGAAGCTGCCGCGACGGCCTATGTCGACGCGGTGAGCAAGCTTGAGCCGCTGCTCAAGGAGGCCGACGACTATTACTCCGCGGAGAACTACAAAGATGACAAAATGGCGAAAGGCAAAGAGCTTCACCCGCGCCTCGTCACCGCCTGGGATGCGTTCGCCGGCGCCGATCACAATCTGCGCGATGCGGTCGAAGTCATCAATGACAGGCGCGCGCTGGAAAAGCTCGCGGCTATCGAGCAGAGCGAAGGCCGCAAGGCGCATTATTACGTCGATGCGCTGATGATCTACGCCAAGCGCGTACTAGTCGCGGAAAAGGCGGCGGCTCCCGATGTTGCCGCGATCACGCAAGGGCTCAACGACTACGAGGAAGCGATCAAGGGCGCCGAGCAGGCGTCAGGCGCCGGCGGCGATGCCAAGATCGGCTCGATATTTATGAGTAACGCCAAGTCGTATCTGGTTACAGGCAAGCAATTGATGCGCCGTATCCGCGACCATGAGTCCTACAGCGCCGGCGACCGGATGATTATGAATTCCGGCAGCGGCTGGATGGTGGAAGGATCGCCGCAGCGTTTGCTGCGCGACTATAATCAGCTGGTCGATGCCTACAATCGCGGTCCCGGAATTTAAGAAGCAGAATAAATCCAGGTGACCCGCCGCGTCGCGGCTTGTACCGCCGTTATTTAGGTTTGATCTGATCGGCGCTTTTCAGGACGATTTGCGGCTTGTCCTTGTAGAGTTTGATCGGGCCGGTGATGTCGACGGTCTTGCCTTTGAGCGCCGTCACATTGGTGAATTTGCTCGTGTCCTTGGAGAAGATCACCGCCGCGAACGTATTGTTTGGAAAGTGGCCGCCCAGGTCGATGTAGGTATTTCCCGCCGGTGTCGTGTGCACGTTGTCGACCGTGCCCTCGACGGTCACGGTTTTGCCGACTTGCGCCTTCGCGTCGGCCGGCGCAATCGCCTGCGCGAAAGCCGGCGCGGTGACGATGGCGAAGCCGAAAGCCAGTATCAGCGTTTTCATAATTCCCCTCCGCTCTGGCCGGGGCCAACCGCCGCGGCACGGGTATCGCTAACTCGTCCTCGTTACGCGATGAAGGGCCTTACGCAGGCACAAACGCGGGCGCTCAAAGCCCCCGAATCGAGCCAATCGTAGCGTGCGGCGGTTACGAAAGGAAACGGTCCCTGCGGCAGCTTTGGCCTCTCAGCTAGGGCCGGAGGCTTCGGAGGGTGCGTCAGGACCGCCGAGTTTCGCCGCCCGCCGCGCTAAACCCGGCGGGAGGCTACGAGTCCCAGGATCAAAAGCACCACGAAGATGACGAGAAAGATATAGAACAAAATACGGGCGATATCGGCGGTCGCCACCGAAAGCCCGGTAAAGCCAAACAGGGCCGCGACAAGCGAAATCAAGAGGAATATCAGCGCCCATTTCAGCAATGACATAGAAGGCCTCTTGTCCCCAGATCCGCCGGTTCCGGGAGTGGTAAGCGCAACAATTGCATTTGGTTCCATTAAGGCGCGCTGACGGCAACCCCGGCTGACAGGGTAAATAAAAGCCCGGCGCGAGGCCGGGCTTTTTAAGAGGTTGGAAGCTTATTATTTGTTGTCCGGCATCCATGTCGTCGTGGTGCTGTCGTATTTGAAGCCCCGCGCGCTCTTGAGGCTGTCCTTGGTCGCGTTCATGACCAGGTACATCTTGTTGTTATCTTTCATGGTCGCGTGGACCGCCTCGAAGGGAACGGCGACATCCTTTTCGTCGATGCCGAGAAACCCGCCAACGCCAACAATCAGCGTATTGATCTTGCCGGACTTGTCGACGAGCACGTCCATGATCTCGCCGATCTTGGTGTTGTTCGGATCGTAGACATTCTGCTTATACCAATCCGTAACAGTGACCGCGCTCTGCGGTATGGCCGTTTGCATGGCGGCATTGGGAACATCCTGAGCGGCGTAGGCGGCGGCTGAGAACAGACCCGCCGCGACGGCTGCCGTAACTAATTTCAACATGAGGTTTCCTCCTTTAACGGATATGTTGGCTTAGGTGATTATCGCTGCCTCGCCGCCGTCTGACAGCGGAGCTTGAGGCAAGCTGTCTCTTGGCAAACGTGAAACGCCGACATTCGTTCCACGCCGCCACTTTGTTCCGTTTCGACAACCCGCGGACGATATTGCCCGCACGCAAATCTTCTTCCATGCTGCTCGGCTAACGGAGTCGTGAGATGGCAAAGTCAAACGCGAAAACCGCGCTTGTCACCGGATCGACCGACGGGGTCGGGCGGGAGGTGGCGCTGCGGCTTGGCGGCGACGGTTGGCGCGTTTTGGTGCATGGTCGCGATCGCGAACGCGGCAAGCAGGTCGTTGCCGCAATAGAGAAGGCCGGCGGCAAGGCGGAATTCGTCGCCGCGGACCTCTCCACACTCGCCGAGGTGCGGCGCCTCGCTGACGCGGTCCAGAAGACGACGCAGCAGCTCGATCTTCTAATCAACAATGCCGGTATCGGCAGCGGCGGACCACAGGGCGTGCGGCAGGAGAGTACCGACGGTTATGAATTGCGCTTCGCGGTGAATTACCTTTCCGGTTTTTTGCTCACCCATTTGCTGCTACCGCTCATCGAAAAGAGTGCTCCCACCCGCATTGTCAATGTCTCATCGCTCGGCCAGCAAGCGATCGACTTTGACGACGTGATGTTGACGCATGACTACAGCGGCATGCGCGCCTATCGCCAGAGCAAGCTGGCGCAGATCTTGTTCACGCTCGATCTGGCCCATGATCTCGAGGGCACCGGCGTCACGGTCACTGCCTTGCATCCCGCGACCTTCATGAACACGGCCATGGTGCGCCAGTTCGGTACGCCAATGAGCACTGTCGAAGAAGGCGCCGAGGCAATCATGCAGCTTGCGGCGTCAGGCGACCTGGAAGGCAAGACCGGTCTTTACTTCAACGGTCAGCGAGAAGCCAAGGCCGACGCGCAGGCCTACGATGCCGCGGCGCGGCAAAAGCTGAAAGCGTTGAGTCTCGAGCTCGCCGGCCTCAAAAAAGCGAGCGCCAAGTGATTTTGACGCGCCGTTTCGGTTACGATATTCAGGGCCATGCCGCCGCGGCGACGCGGCGGTCCGCACCATACCAAGAGCCGCAGCACAATTTCGCATGACCATCCGCCTGCATCGCGGCGATCTGCCGGACCTGTCGCGCTACACGGGCGCCGTGGCGATTGACACAGAGACTATGGGGCTCAATCTCGGCCGCGATCGGCTCTGCCTCATTCAGCTATCGCCCGGCGATGGCTCCGCGGATGTCGTGCAAATCCCCGAGCGACCGTCATCCGGTTCGACGCCCAATCTCCTAAGGCTGTTCGGCGATCGCAGCGTCCTCAAGATCTTTCACTTCGCGCGTTTCGACGCGGCCGTGCTTTATGACGCCTTCGGCGTGATGCCAGAGCCGATCTACTGCACCAAGATCGCTTCGCGGTTGGCGCGGACCTACACCGATAGGCACGGGCTGAAAGATCTCGTGCGCGAAGTGCTGGGGCATGACCTGTCCAAGCAACAACAATCGTCGGATTGGGGAGCCAGCGAATTGACCGACGCGCAAATCTCCTACGCGGCCTCCGATGTCATCTATTTGCACGCGCTCAAGGAACGGCTGGACGCCATGCTGATGCGCGAGGGCCGGGAAAAGCTGGCCGCGGCGTGTTTTCGCTTCCTGCCCGAGCGGGTGCGGCTTGATCTTGCCGGCTTCGCCGCCGAGGATATTTTCGCCCATTCTTGAGGCGAAAGGCCGTGGGCCGCGGGATATTACGGATATTGGAAGGGTTTTTGCATACAACCGGTGCGGCGGTGCGATGCAATTCCCGCCCGGCATCAGCCATATTCGCAGGCGACAATCGGCGGGCGGACGGGGTAAAAGCTCAAGCGGGCAAAGCCAATCGAGGGGAAGAAGCTGACCACGGCCTTTCCTGAAGCTACCGCGCGGCGAGCCGGTTTCACGGTGTCCCGGCGGGATGCCGATCGCATTTACCGGGCCGCGCGCCGGCACAGCCGGCATGTTCGCTGGCTTCGCATCGGCCTGCCGGCAATCATAGCGGCAGCGCTGTTCTTGGTCGTCGCTGTGAATTATATGCCGACGCTCGGGACGTTCCGGCTGCCGGGGGAACTGGGCAGTCTGGTGATCAGAGGCACCAAGGTGACCATGCAGCAGCCCAAGCTCTCCGGCTACACCGCGGATTCCCGTCCTTATCAATTCACCGCCAAAACGGCGGACCAGGACATCACCAAGCCCGATCTGATGGAGCTGCATCAGATCGAAGCAAACATAAAGATGCAGGACGACAGCACGGTCAACGTCGTGTCCAACTCAGGCACGTATAACGTCAAAAGCCAGATGCTCGCGCTCAACGAGGCCGTTCGTCTCGTCTCCAGTGGCGGCTATGAGGTGCGCCTAAACCAGGCCGTTATCGACGTACAAAAGGGCAACGTCGTATCGGAGCAGCCGGTTTGGGTGAAATTGACCAACGGCGAGATCAACGCCAAGCGGATGGAAGTGACCGAGGGCGGGGCCGTCATCCGCTTCTCCGGCGGCGTGTCGACGTCGTTTGTGCCGGCTCACGATTCCTCGCAGGCAAACGAAGAATGAGATACCGGTTTGCGCTTGCAGCCTTGTTGTTATTGTTCGCGCCAGGATGGGCGGCGGCGCAAGACCGCCATGCGGCCGCGGGTCCGGCCGCCGCTGCGGGCCCGGCCGCCGACGCGTCCGACAATCAGGAGCAGCCGATTCAGATCGAGTCAGCGACACTTGAAGTCCGCGACAAAGAAAAAATTGCGACATTCTCCGGCGACGTGCAGGTGGTTCAGGGCGACATGACCATAAAATGCCAGACGCTCGTCGTTTTCTACGGCGGCGGACGGAACGGCGGCAGCCCGACGGTTGCGTCTGCGACGGCGGGAGGCGCGAATGGCTCGCACCCGCCTGCGCAGCGGGCCAGCGTCATGCCGCAAGGCCAGCAGGACATCCGCCGGATCGAAGCGCGCGGCGGCGTGACCGTCATTTCCAAGGACCAGAACGCCAGCGGTGATCTCGGCGTCTACGATCTGAAAAAGAAGACCATCACGCTTACCGGCAACGTGGTCGTCAGTCAGGGAAAGAATGTCCTGCACGGCGATCGCGTCGTTGTCGATACCGTGACCGGCAACGCACACCTCGATTCCGGGGTCTCGAGCCAAAATCGGGTCCGCGCTCTCATTCTACCTAATAAGGGCGATAATGGCGGCGCGCCGAACTTCATGTCGATTGGCCCGAAAGCGAACTAAAGGGGCGGGGCCAAAGCATTCCCGGGAAAAAACCGCTAGAATTGATTTGTTGACGCGATCGGCGTGGTGGCGCGGAAATTGCCGCGATTCGAGCCCGATTTTGCGAGGAGCGCGTGCTGGATTTCTTTTCCTACTTCCGCCGGCGCCGTAATCCGGCGTCGCGCCGTAAGGCCACCGACGCGGGCGAGGTTATCGACCTCGGCAGTATGGGAGGCGCGATCAGCGGAAACTACGTCGATATTGCGAGTGTGCCGGCGCCAGCCCGCGCGCCACGCGACGCGAAGCTCGTCCGCCGCCCCCGCAAAGCGCCGCCCGAATTGCGCGCGCCTGAACCGGCGCCGGCCGAGGTGTTGGTTTCTGAACCGCCGCCGCCCGAGGTTTGGGTGCCCGAACCGGCACCGGAGGCGTGGGCTCTCGAAACTGCGCCAGAGGCGTGGGTTCCCGAACAGCCGCCACCGGAGACGTGGGCGCCGGAACCGCTGCCGGCCGAATTGCGTCCCATTGAACCGCCGCCAAAGCGCCGTGCTCCGGCGGCAGAGCAGCAGATTGCCTTGCAGGAGCGGCCGCAGCCGGCTCGTCCGCGCCGGCGCACCGACGGCAATCGCGGCGCGACCGCCGAACGCAAGGGCGTGATCTCGGTCCATGGCGTGGAGAAGAGCTTTGTCGGCCGCAAGGTGGTCAAAGGAGTGAGCTTGTATTTGCGCCGGGGTGAGGCGGTAGGCCTGCTCGGGCCCAACGGTGCCGGCAAGACTACGGTCTTCTACATGATGACCGGGCTTATCCACGCCGACAAAGGGCGCATCGAACTTGACGGTTACGACGTGACGGCGCTGCCGATGTATCAGCGGGCACGGCTCGGCATCGGCTATCTGCCGCAGGAGGCTTCCATCTTCCGCGGGCTGAGTGTCGAGCAGAATATTCGCGCCGTGCTTGAAGTGGTTGAGCGCGACCCGAAACGGCGGCAGCGCGATCTCGATGGGCTGCTGGAAGAGTTCAACATTACGCACTTGCGCAAGACGCCGGCCATCGCTCTCTCCGGCGGCGAGCGCCGCCGGGTGGAGATCGCCCGCTCGCTGGCCACACGGCCAAACTACATGCTGCTCGATGAACCGTTTGCCGGCATCGATCCGATCGCGGTCGGCGACATTCAAGCGCTGGTGCGCCATCTGACCAACCGGGGCATCGGCGTGCTCATTACCGACCACAATGTCCGCGAGACGCTCGGGCTCACCGATCGCGCCTACATCATTTATTCCGGGGAGGTCCTGATGGAGGGCCGTACCGACGATATCGTCAACAACCCCGACGTGCGCCGCCTCTACCTTGGCGAGCAATTCGAGCTTTAATAATATTTGAAAACGGTTGACGACTCCGCGCGTGGCTTGCGGTACATCTTGCTACAAGCAAGAATTGGACCAGTTCAAGCCCGGGTATCCATGGCGCTTACACAAAGACTGCTGATCCGCCAGAGCCAGGCGCTGGTCATGACGCCGCAGCTCATGCAGGCGATCAAGCTCTTGCAGCTCTCCAATCTCGATCTCGTCGCGTATGTCGAAGGCGAACTCGAGCGCAACCCGTTGCTCGATCAAAGCGCCGACGACACTGAACCTGTGGCGGAGCCCGAGGCGGCTCTGCCTGCGGAGTCCAATGGGTCGGACGGCGAAGGATGGGGCGAAAGCGAAAGCGTGCCGGCTAATGATGCCGTGGAACATCGCGGGGAAGCGGGCCTCGATGACGCCTTTACCGATGAAGGCCATTCGGACGGCGCGCGCGGCCCTGAGGGGCCGGCGGCATATTCGCAATGGGCTTCGGTCGGCGGCGGTGGCGGCGGTGCCGACGGCGACTACAATCTCGAGGCTTACGTTCCCGCCGAAACCACGCTCGGCGACTGGCTGCGGCAACAGCTTGTCATCGCCATCGCCCAGCCGTCGCGGCGCATGATCGGTCAGTATCTGATCGATCTGATAGACGAAGCCGGATACCTCGGCGCCGATTTGGCGGCGGTGGCGGAAAGGCTCGGCACCAGCGTCAAGGAAGTCGAAGCTGTGCTCGGCGTTCTGCAGACCTTCGATCCGACGGGAATATGCGCGCGCGACTTGGCCGAGTGCCTGGCTTTGCAGCTTAAGGAGCGCAACCGGTTCGATCCAGCGATGCAAGCTTTGATCCTTCGTCTCGATCTGGTGGCAAAGCGCGATTTCGCGGCGTTGAAAAAATTATGCGGCGTTGGCGACGAAGATCTTACGGAAATGATCGCCGAGGTTCGCCGTCTCAATCCCAAACCCGGCCTAGGCTTTGGCTCGGCCGTGGTTCAGCCGATCGTGCCCGACGTATTTGTCCGGTCCGGTCCCGATGGCGGCTGGATCGTAGAACTCAATTCCGACACCTTGCCGAAGGTTCTGGTCAACCAAAGTTACTACGCCGAAGTCTCGGCGGTGGCGCGGCGCGATACTGAAAAAACCTATCTCGCCGAATGTTTGCAAAACGCGACGTGGCTGGTTCGCGCGCTCGATCAGCGCGCCCGCACCATCCTCAAGGTCGCGAACGAAATCGTACGCCAGCAGGATGGTTTCTTCGCGCGCGGCGTCGAGCATTTGCGGCCGCTTAATCTCAAGACGGTCGCCGAAGCCATTGGCATGCACGAATCGACGGTGTCGCGCGTCACCGCCAACAAATACATGGCGACCAGCCGCGGCATATTCGAGCTCAAATATTTCTTCACCTCGGCAATCGCCGCGGCGCATGGCGGTGAAGCGCACTCGGCCGAGGCGGTCCGCCACCGCATCAGGCAATTGATCGATGCTGAAAGCGCCGCGAACGTTTTGTCCGACGATACCATCGTCGACAAGTTGCGCGTTGCCGGTATCGATATCGCCCGGCGCACGGTGGCGAAATATCGTGAAGCCATGCGGATCCCGTCGTCGGTGCAGAGGCGGCGCGAGAAACAGGCCGCCGCGGCCGCGGGTTGAACGCCGCTTTGTTCAGGCGTGCCGATTTTTCCGGGCGTTGACACCGCTCCGGGGCGTGCCTAGCTCAATTGGACGGGGCGCGTTTTGCCGTGGAGGCAGCCTTGTCGTTTCGCATTTCCGGGAAAAATCTCGATGTTGGCGAAGCATTGCGAGGACGCATCGAGGCGCGCATCGCCGGCGCGCTGACCAAATATTTTGACGGCGGTTATTCCGGCCACGCGACGCTCGAACGTGAAGGTTCCGGATTTCGCACTGAATGCGCGCTGCATCTCGATTCCAAGGTCACGCTGCGCGCGGAAGGCAATGCGCCGGACGCCTATGAGAGCGCTGATCAAGCGGTGTTGCATGTGGAAAAAAAGCTGCGCCGCTATCACCGCCGCCTGAAGGATCATCGGCCGCGCGCGGTGCGGCCGCCATCCGATTGAGCGGACGGAATCGCGCCGGCTGGACGGCCGCCGAAACCCGGGAAGGAACTTCAGGGGTGGTCAAGGGGGATATAAATCCGCGGCCGGATGCCCATTGACGCAATTCCCGGCGCTCCCTATGGTCCGCCGCCTTTCACGCATGGTTCCGGAAAACCTACCCCAAACGTGAGGCCGGGAAAGAGGCCGGTTTTCCGGAAGACATCATGCGCGACTTCAAAATACGCCAGGCTTGACGCCTTTCCAGGTTCTCGCTGATGCCGCTCATCGATCTGGTCGCGCCAAACGCGATCATCCCTGCGCTCAAAGTCAACAACAAGAAGCAGGTGTTGCAGGAGCTTGCTGCGCGCGCGGCGGCTCTGACCGGGCAGAACGAGAAGACGATTTTCGATACGCTTATGCAGCGCGAAAAGCTCGGCTCTACCGCCGTCGGCAACGGCATCGCCATTCCGCACGGCAAGATGGCGACGCTGAGCCGGTTGTTCGGATTGTTCGCGCGGCTGGATCGCTCGGTCGATTTCGAGGCGCTCGATGGCCAGCCTGTCGACCTGATATTTCTTCTGCTCGCGCCCGAAGGGGCCGGCGCGGACCATCTGAAGGCGCTGGCGCGCGTGGCGCGGCTGCTGCGGGACTCTGCGGTGGCGGATAAGTTGCGCGCCTCGGAAGACGCTGAAGCGTTATACGCGGTCTTGGCGATGCCGCCGGCAACCGCGGCATAACGACCCCCGGTCAGTGTACGCTCACGGTCTCCAGCTTCTGGCTGACGGCGTTGGCAATCGCCGCTTCGCGGCTGTCGGTGAGCATGATCGGCGTGCCGTCGGCGGCGTGTAGCGCAAAGAGCTTCAGGCCGGGCTCGATTTCCGGAACCTGCGGAAACAGCGTGCGGACGTCCTCGGAGCGGATAGTTTTGACATAGGCAATCTCCCCGTCGCCGAGCAGCGCCAGCGCTTCGGGTGATATGGCGATCTGTTTCATTTCGGGACGTTCCGGCGACATGGCCGTCTCCTTCTTCTTGGTAACGCTGCTCAAGCCTATCGGGTTTCTCACTCGGATTCTTTGATTGATATCGACTTTATGACGCGTTCGGGCTGCGGGCGGACGAGGTCGATCAAGAGCAGGCCGTTCTTCAAGTCGGCGCTGCGGACTTCCATCCCCTCCGCCAGGACAAAGCTGCGCTGGAACTGGCGGGCGGCAATGCCGCGATGCAGGTATTGGCGGGTCTTGTCGTCCTGCTGCCGGCCGCGAATAACGAGCTGGCTCTCCTCGAGCGTCACGTCGAGCTGATCTCGGGTGAAACCGGCCACCGCGAGCGTGATGCGCAGGCATTCCGGCCCGCCTGGGCCGCGCGCAATGCGCTCGATATTATAGGGCGGATAGCCGTCAGCGCCTTTGGCGACGCGATCCAGCACGCGCTCGATTTCATCAAAACCAAGCAGAAAGGGACTCGAAAACGATGAAATCCGCGACATGCCGTCAAAGCCCTTCGTCAAGCGACTTTGCGGGGCCCTTACGGCGCCCCTTCACGCTATATGGCAGTGGCCAACAGAGGCCGCAAGGCGAGCCGCCGCGACCGGCAGGCGCGGCTGCGGCACCCCGCTGCCGGGGGGGGGGAATTAACGGAGCTTCAGCGGGCCAGGCAGGGCGCGCTCGGCTTTGGCGGACAGCTCCGCTTCATGGCGGCCGACGAAATGCGCGCCTAGCGCGATCACCACCACCGCGGCAATGCCGATGACAATGACCAGCGGGCCAGCGACCTTCTCGATCTGGCGGCCGAGCAAAAAGGCGGCAAAGCCGAACGCGCAGGCCCACAGCACCGCGCCGGCGATGTTGGCGAGCATGAATTGCCGCCACGGCATGCGGTTGGCACCGGCCAAAATGCCGGCGAGCGCCCGCAACAGCGGCACAAAGCGCGCGATAATGATGATCTTGCCGCCGTGTTTCAGAAACAGGTATTCGCCGAGCTTGATGCGGCTTTCGGTGAGCCGCAGGTACCGTCCGTAGCGCAACAGCAGCCGGTAACCGAACTCGCGGCCGATCAGGTAGCCGCCGACTTGCCCAACCACGGCCGCGACCGCCGCTGTCGCCACCACCTCGTAAATATTGAGGTCGTGCTTGGTGCCGGCGAGGATCGAGGCAAGGATCAGCACCGACTCGCCGGGAAACGGCAAGCCGACGCTCTCAAAGCCGATGACCCCGGCCACCACAACCAAGCCGTAGACGTGAACGAGGTGGCCGAAGGAAACCATGTAGCTTGCGCAGGGAGACCTGAACTGAGGCGCCACGGCGGCGGGCGGGCGCCACTTATAGGGGATTTTCCGCCGCAGGCCATCCCGATTGACGCCGCAATGGCGAGCAAGGCGATTTGGGGTTAAATCGCACGCGCGGACGGGCGGTTAAGGAATGCGACAAAATGCCGAAGCGGCTGTGCGGGCCATTAAGGGGTGCGATACTTGGGCTGGCGCTCGTGCTTGGCGGTTGCGCGCACGGCTCGGGTTTCGGTGACGCCACGCCCGCCAACGACCCGGACATCAACGTCTATCCCGCGAATTACAAGCCCGACATCGTTGCCGCCATGCACGCCTATCTCAGCGACCCGACCGGCATCCGCGATGCCGGCATCGCCGAGCCGGCGCTAAAAACCGTGGGTGGCAATCTGCGCTATGCCGTGTGCCTGCGCTTCAATGCCAAAAAGCGCGGCGCTGAGTATGCCGGAACCAAGGAGCTGTTTGCCGTCTTCGTGGCCGGCCGCTTCGATCGCTTCGCCGAAATGCCCAAGGGCGAGCACGCCGACCACGACGAGCACGATCGCTGCGCCGGCGCCGCCTACACGCCGTTTCCGGAGCTGGAGAAACTTTCGCGGTGAGGTAACGCGATGCACCTGCGCCGCGCTAAGCGGCGCCGGTGGTTTCCGAGCCGGTCTAGGACTTCTTGCCGTACGGATTGGTGCTGGGATTGGACTGGCTGTGCATTCCGGCGAACGGCGAGGGGGCCGTGGCCCCGCCTTTCTTCTTGTTCTTGTCTTGCTTCGGTTTCTTCTTTTCCTTGTTGCTTCGCATCTGACCCTTAGCCATGGCCGCCTCCTGCGTTTCGCGGACGATTCGTCTGCGCAGAACGCAACCTAGCCCCGGCGGCCATCTTGTTCCAGACGCCTGCGGCGAGGGGGATCGATAAAATCGCGATCTTGTAAAAGTGCTTCCGGCGCCGCCATATCCGGCGCCGGATGGGTCTTGCGCGGCGAGCCTATTCCGCCGCCTGCGCCTGCTCGTTCACCATCGAATCGGCCAGTTCGGTCAGCGCGCCGTCGGTCTTCTTCTCCTCGTTGAGCGTCGCATCGAGGAGCCGCATCGCGTCGTCGCGGCCCATCTGTTCGGCCCAGCGCTTTAGCGTGCCGTAGCGTGCGATCTCGTAATGCTCGACCGCTTGTGCGGCCGAAATCAGGCCGGCATCGAGCGCCGCCGTGCCCTTGAATTCCTTCATGATCTCGGCGCCTTCCTCGATGATGCCTTCGATCGCCTCGCACTTCTTGCCCTTGGGCGCCACGTCGATCAGCTTGAACACCTTTTCCAGCCGGGAGACGTGACCTTCGGTTTCCCGCAGGTGCTTCTGGAAGGCGGCCTTCAGCTCATCGGAATGTGCGGCCTTGGCCATTTTCGGCAGCGCCTTGAGGATTTTGTTTTCGGCATAGAAGATGTCTTTGAGCGTGTCCTCGAATAGATCGTCCAAGGTCTTGTTTTTATTGCTCGCCATTGCGGTGTCTCCGGTTGTTTGACACCGCCTCAACTCAGCCTGGATGCCTTGGTTCCGCGACGGCAGTCGCGAAGCGGAACGTCAGCGCCGGCGCGGTTTCCAGCCGCCGCGCATGCCCGGCCGGCCGAGCGTCGAACGCGGCCCAGACGGCGCGCCGGGCGCTTCGCCGGATGCGGCCGACTTCTGCCCGGGTATCGACTCCACGCCCGGTCCCATCTCGTCGAGATTGGGTTTGCGCGGGGCATTTCTTGTTGTCCCTGCCGCGCCTCCGGCGCTCCCCGCCTCTTGGCGGTCTTTCGGCCGGTGCGGGGCGACTTCGTGATAAAGCGCGATGCCCATTTCATCGAGCGCGGGCTTGTGCACTTTGCTTCTGTCCCGTGTCATCCCACCCCGACGCGCTTTACGCGTCGACCCTCCCCCTCCGGGCGAGGGTGAGAAGAATTTCGCTGTCGGATCGTCGATCACGGCGAGTTCGGTCGAGCGCAGGCGCTTGATTTCGTCGCGCAGCCGCGCCGCCTCTTCAAAGTCGAGATCGGTGGCGGCGGCGCGCATGCGCGTCTCCAGATCGCCGATCACCGCCTCGAAATTATGCCCGATGGTGGCGGCCTCGGCGAATTCGCCGGGGCCGTCGCCGGTCGAGACCAGGACGTGGTCGCGCTCGTACACGCTCGACAGAATATCGGCGATGCCTTTGCGCACGCTTTCCGGCGTGATGCCGTTGGCGGTGTTGTAAGCTTCCTGCTTCTCGCGCCGGCGATTGGTTTCGGCGATGGCGCGCTCCATCGAACCGGTCATCGCGTCGGCATAGAGAATGACGCGGCCGTCGATATTGCGCGCGGCGCGGCCGATGGTTTGCACCAGGCTGGTCTCGCTGCGCAGGAAGCCTTCCTTGTCGGCGTCGAGAATGGCGACCAGCGCGCATTCGGGAATGTCGAGACCTTCGCGCAACAGGTTGATGCCGACCAGCGCGTCGAAGGCGCCCAGCCGTAAATCGCGGATGATCTCGATGCGCTCGATGGTGTCGATGTCCGAGTGCATGTAGCGCACGCGGATGCCCTGCTCGTGCAAATACTCGGTCAAGTCCTCGGCCATGCGCTTGGTGAGAACGGTGATCAGGGCGCGATAGCCGTTGCGCGCCACCTGCCGCACTTCGCCGACCAGGTCGTCGACCTGGGTGCGGGCCGGACGGATGTCGACTGGCGGATCGATCAGGCCGGTCGGCCGGATCACCTGCTCGGTGAACACGCCGCCGGATTCGTTGAGTTCCCAGGGGCCGGGCGTTGCGGATACGCAAAGTGTCTGCGGCCGCATGGCGTCCCACTCCTCGAAGCGGAGCGGCCGGTTGTCCATGCACGAGGGCAGGCGGAAGCCGTATTCTGCGAGCGTCGCTTTTCGCCGGAAGTCGCCGCGAAACATGCCACCGAGCTGCGGCACGGTGACGTGGCATTCGTCGACGAATACGAGTGCGTTGTCGGGCACATATTCGAACAAGGTCGGCGGCGGCTCGCCTGGTCTCCTTCCGGTGAGATAGCGCGAATAATTCTCGATGCCGGCGCAGGCGCCGGTCGCTTCCATCATTTCCAGGTCGTAGAGCGTGCGCTGCTCAAGCCGTTGCGCTTCCAAAAGCCGGCCGGCGGCATTGAGCTGGTCGAGCCGCTGTCTGAGCTCGAACTTTATGCCGGAGATCGCCTGCAACAGCGTCGGCCGCGGCGTCACGTAGTGCGAGTTGGCGTAGACTTTGACGAATTCGAGCTCGTCGGTTTTTAGTCCGGTGAGCGGATCGAATTCGTGAATCGATTCAACTTCGTCGCCGAATAGCGACACGCGCCAGGCGCGGTCCTCGTAGTGCGCCGGAAAAATCTCGACCGCGTCGCCGCGCACGCGAAACGAGCCGCGATGGAAATCGCCGGCGGTCCGCTTGTATTGCAGCGCCACCAGATCGGCCAGCAATTGGCGCTGGTCGAGCCGCTCGCCGCGCTTAATGGAAAAAGTCATTGCCGAATAGGTTTCGACCGAGCCGATACCGTAGATGCACGACACCGAGGCGACGATGATGACATCGTCGCGCTCGAGCAGCGACCGCGTCGCCGCATGCCGCATGCGGTCGATCTGCTCGTTGATCGAGGAATCTTTCTCGATATAGGTGTCGGTACGCGGGATGTAGGCTTCGGGCTGGTAATAGTCGTAATAAGAGACGAAATACTCGACCGCGTTGTCGGGGAAGAACGATCTGAACTCGCCGTAAAGCTGCGCTGCCAGCGTCTTGTTGGGCGCGAGGATCAGGGCAGGGCGCTGCGTCTCTTCGATCACCTTCGCCATCGTAAAAGTCTTGCCCGAGCCGGTGACGCCGAGCAGCACCTGGCTGCGGTCGTTGCGGCGCGCGCCTTCCACCAGGTCTTTGATCGCCTGCGGCTGGTCGCCCTTGGGCTCGAGATCGGATTTGATGACGAGGCGCTGCCCGCCCTCAGATTTTTCTGGCCGCGGCGGCCGGTGCGGCGTCCACAATTGGCCGTGAAATTCCGGCCGGCCTTCGCGCAATAGCCTGTCGAGCGATTGCTGACTGGCAAGCCCGGCGACGGTCCCGATTTCGCCGCGGCCGGAGCGCCGCAGGCGCAAGTGTGCCGGACCCATATCCGGCGTGATCACATTGCGCGAATCTACTTCGTCTTCGCGCTCGTCGATGCCGAGCGCGCGCGCGAGATCGGGATCGAGCTCGCCGGGCGGTATCGGTGTTTTGCCGGTATAACTTTGCTGCGCTTCGCCGAAGCCGCGCGCAACCGAGGCGCGGGCGCGATGCGCATTGGCGAAGTCGGCGCGGCGATCGAAGGAATTATCCGGCGCGGGCTGAATTCGATCGCCGAGATTTTCGATTCCGGCCTCGTCTTGTTTGGGTGACGTTGTTCGTTGTTCCCCTCCCCCTTGTGGGGAGGGGGTGGAATGGTATTGCGTCGAAGGAGTTTGCTTCGCGCGAGCACCCCCCTCCCGACCCTCCGCCACAAGGGGGGAGGGAGCACGAAGAGTCTTCGCGCCGCGCTCGATGCCGGTCTGAGACCCGACGCCGGCGCGTCCCTGGCCGATCGCTGGATTGAGCAAATCGGCCAGCGCCGGATCAAGCGGCGACGCATCCGGCCGCGCCGCCTTGGCGCGGGTCGGCTTGGCCGGATCTTTTTTCGAATGCTTCGCCGGATCGCGCACCTTCGGTGCGCCAGGTCGGTCGGGGCCTTTCACCATGCCCCCAATATGGGCCGAGTCTGTGGCCGGGAAAAGGATGGTTCCCGTCATTGCGAGGAGCCAACGGGCCGGGCCCGTTGGCTCGCAATGACGATTGCTTCAAGATTTCTTCAGGACTTGCGTGACGTGCTCGACCTGCGGCGCCCCGGCGAAATAATGGCCGACCAGCTTTCGCCATTCCTGAAAGTCGGGTGAGCCGCGAAAATCGACGGTGTGATTCTCCAGCGTCTCCCAGGAAACGAACAAGCGGTACTGACTCGGATGCTCGATCGAGCGGCTGAGTTCCATACCGTGACAGCCCTTGGCGCGCGCAAACAGCGGCAGCGCATTTTTCACGGCGGTTTCGAATGCCGACTCCATACCGGTTTTGACCTCGATGGACGCAATCTCGGTGATCATGACGCCTCCCGCCTCCCCACAAACGCGCGGACCCTAGCATCATAACGATGAGGTGGAAGGACGGCCACGCCGATGCAAGCGAGGCGCTCGCTCAGCCGACCGGCGCGCCAAATACGCGAAAGACGACCGGGCCGGCGATAAAAAATGTCAGCAAAGCGGCACGCCAGCGGGGCGCGCTGATACCCTCGGCAAGCGATAAGCCAGCGAGCGGCACGATTGCGGCAAGCGGGAGGTAATAGCGCGGATAAGCGCCGGCGAGCCAGCCGGTCGCCACGTAGTAGCTGTAGTTGTAGCCGACGAGGAACGGGACAATCGTGGCCAAGCCGAGCGCGCCGGCGATGACGATGACATCGAGCTTGGTTTCTTCCCGGCGCCAGACGCGGCGCACCGAAACGATCAGACCGGCGGCAGCGCAGAGCAGGGTGGCGACCGGAATGGCAAGCATGGCGTATTGGAAGGCGGTGCGGCCGGCGAGCGTGGGCATCCAATTAGCGATGAACTCGCCGCCGAAGTACATCAAATACCCGGCGAAGGATTTGCGCGGCAGATCGGCCCAGCCGAAATTGCGCACACCCTCCTCGACAGTCGCGAGCAGCGCGTGCGTCGGCGGCACCGGACTGCCGTACTGAACCACGTAGATCAAATAAGGTGCGGCGGCGAGGAGGAAGGCAAACGCCGTCGCCGCAAGCCACGTCAGCGGCGCGCGCTTGCGCCAGATCATATACACGACGACAGCGCTGATCATCGGCGCGGTCAGCACGAGCCCGGTGAGTTTGGCCCAAGCTGCGATAATCACGCCGCCGAGCGCCAAAGCGAACCACCGGCGCCGTCCGGTCGCGACCGTCTGCCAGGCGCCAAGCGTCGCGAGCGCGCCGCCGAGGAAGGCCATGTTGTCGTTGGTCACCGCGGCGGCGAGCTGCACCAGCACCGGAATGAACGCGAGCGGCACCGCGAGCGCCCAAAATTCCGGCCGGGAAAATTGGGCATCGAGCGCGATCATGAGCAGCGCCGCGAGCCCGATGGCGGCGAGCGCAACGTTGAGCATGCGATAGGCGAACACGGCCTGCGGATGGCCTTCGAGCGGCGGGCCGATGGCGGCGAGCAGCGCGTAATAAATGGGAGGGTGATCGAGAAAATTGGGAGTAGCGGTGAATTCAAAGGTCTTCGGATCGATCAGGCGCAAACTGTCCAATTGCGGCCACGGATTGCCGGTGGCCTTAATCTGCGCCGCGAAGGAGATGTGCTGCGGCTCATCAAATCCGGTGGTGATGCTCCTGCGTGCCGCGCTATCGGCGCAAGCGAATACGAAGACGGCGAGAATAGCCACGGCAACGAGCAGATTGCCGATCGCCGGAGCGGTTCGGTGGGCCATGACTGCGGGTGTGGCGGTGGTCGACACATGACTGAAATGCCGGTGGAGGGGTTAAATTTTCGCTAGAACGTGCGTAGATACGACCATATTCACCCACCGCGGCAGGCTGATCATGATTGACGTGCATTACTGGACCACGCCCAACGGCCATAAAGTCACGATTTTCCTCGAAGAGGCCGGGCTCGAGTACAAACTCTTCCCGATCAACATCGGCAAAGGCGAGCAGTTCAAACCCGACTTTTTGGCGATCGCCCCGAACAACCGCATTCCCGCCATTGTCGATCACAAGCCGGCCGACGGCGGCAAGGCGATTTCAATATTCGAATCCGGCGCGATCCTGCTCTATCTCGCCGACAAGACCGGCAAGTTCATTAGCCGCGATTTGCGCGGACGCACCGAAGCGGTGCAGTGGCTGTTCTGGCAAATGGGCGGGCTCGGCCCGATGGCCGGCCAGTACAATCATTTCGGCAATTATGCGCCGGATAAGATTCCCTATGCCATTGACCGCTATCGTAACGAGGTCAACCGCCTCTATGGCGTGATGAACAAAAGACTTTCCGACCGCGATTTCCTCGCCGGCGATTATTCCATCGCCGACATGGCGTCGTATCCGTGGGTCGTTCCTTGGGAGCGCCAAGGCCAGAACATCGCCGACTTCCCGCATCTCAAACGCTGGCTGGATGCGATCGCCGACCGCGACGCGGTCAAGCGCGCCTACGCCAAAGCGAAGGAGATCAATCCCAATCCGGGTGGTATTCGCACCGCCGAGGAGCGCGCCATCCTGTTCGGCCAGACCGCGCAGTCGGTCGAAAGCCTGGCGCGGTAATTCCCCGCGGTGTCCGGGCGGCGCCTATTGGTTGGCGCCGCCGAAGAAACCGGTAATCTTCCAGGCGCCGCCTTCTTTGACGTAGCACATCTGGTCGCCGCCGAGGCCGCCGATGGCCTCCATCGGGGCGAAGCCCGCTTTACCCGACGGCAACGCGATGTGCAGGAATGCCGGCTGGTTCGGATCCTGCGGCGGCGCGCTGTCGGACAATATGCGCACCATGTTGAGGCCGAGCTTTTCAACGACCGGTGCATTCGGCTGCGGCGCACCGCGAACTTCGATGCCGTCGCGCAGCGGATAGCCCCAGTCCAGCGCTTGGGTCTTGGTCGATTGGACCAGGGTTTCGAACGCTTGCTGATCGACAACGGGGTCCGCTGGTCCGCAAACGACTCCCGCGTGATCGGGCAGGGCGGTGGTTGTCGGATCGTCGGCCATATTGGCGAGCGCCATCCAGCCGGAGCCGTCCTTGGCGTCGAGATTAAGGGCGCTCGCGAGATTGGCGAGAGGCGGCTTGTGCTTGTCGGCCAAGTCCTTCTCTTGCATCCAGAAGAAACCCTGGCTCACCACCAGCTTGCCGAGGCCGTTGCGGTCCTTTCGCTTCGCGATTTCGCCAAGCTGCTTGTGAAATGCAATGTAGCTCGGATCGTTGTTGACCGTGGGTGGCGTCACCGCGAGCGGCTTGTAGGGTTTGATCGGAGCCGACGGCGGCGGCTTGAAGCCGCCGGACGGCATCGGCACCTGCGGGGGATTTTGCGCGCGGCCCAAACCGGGGGTGAGCGCGATGGCACCGATGACGGCGAAGACGAATGTCGTGGCGATGGAGAAATGGCGCATCGCTTGATCTCCGGTTGGGCTTATCGCTGCAATAACCTACAGAAAGACGTCAACGGTTACGGGCGAATTGCGACCGCCGTGCGGCGATTTCCACTGATATTAGTGGCGGCCCACCGCACAATGCTGCTGTCCGGACATTAGTGGCGAGAACGTCTCGTCTGGAACCAGCCTATTGGTTTCGCATTAATCGCCGGGGGGCGCGTCGTTTGTTTTTCGCGGCCCTCTCTGATTTCGCCCATCGGGCCGCCGTGCGGCGGCATTGGTGCCATGAACTCCTCGCTCGCCGCGCTCAACGCGCTGAATTTCTTCATGGCCGACGTGCACGGCGGGTTGGGCCCGTTCCTCGGCGTATTCCTGCAAGCGCGTCAGTGGTCGCCGGCACAGATCGGCATTGTGATGACTATCGGCGGCATTGCCGGAATGGTGGTGACCACCCCCGCCGGAGCGCTGATCGATCGCACGCGGTATAAACGGACGATCGTCATCGCCACCGCGATCATCATAACCGTCGCCTCGCTCGCGATCCTGATAAAGCCGGATTTTGCGGTTGTCAGCGGCGCACAAGTCATTTCCGGGATCGCCGGCGCTGCGATCGGGCCGGCGATCGCCGCCATCACACTGGGGCTGGTGCGTCAGAATGGCTTTGCCCACCAGCTCGGGCACAATGAAGCTTTCAACCACGGCGGCAATGTCGTGGCCGCGGCGCTTGCCGGAGGCATCGGCTATTTCGCTGGCCTCGGCGCCGTCTTTGTGATTCTCGCGGTCATGGCGCTTTTTTCCGTCGTCGCGACTTATTTCATAAATCCCCGCGAAATCGATCATCGGGCCGCGCGGGGCGCTGGAGAAAACAAAGACGACGGCGTGGCGAATTTCGCCGTCCTGTTGCGGTCGAAAGAGCTGCTGGTGCTCGGCGCCACGTTGACGTTGTTTCATCTCGGCAACGCGGCGATGCTGCCGCTGCTCGGGCAGGCCGGTGTTGCGCACGACGGCAGCAACCCGAGCGCGTTCACCGCCGCCACCATCATTGTCGCGCAAACGACAATGGTGCCGATGGCGCTTTTGGCCGCGCGGCTAGCCCAATCGCAAGGCTATTGGACTGTGTTTTTGCTGGCGCTGATTGCGCTGCCGATCCGTGGCGTCACCGCTTGCCTGGTGAGCGGACCTTTGGGGCTTGCGCCGGTGCAGATTCTCGACGGCGTCGGCGCCGGTATTCTTGGCGTTGCGGTGCCGGGGCTGGTGGCGCGCATTCTTTCGGGCACAGGGCACGTTAATGCCGGACTTGGCGCGGTCATGACCTTGCAGGGTGTTGGCGCGGCGCTCAGCCCTGCGATTGGGGGACTGGTGGCGCAGCGTTTCGGATACCCCGCCGCGTTTCTCGTGCTTGGCGCCATCGCCGCCGTCGCGCTGGTGCTGTGGCTTTTGGCGCGGCCGCTTATGGCGCCGGCCTGCGCCAGACCTCCGGAGGAGGATGCGGCCAAGGCGAAGTTCGCCGCCTGACGCCGCCTACTTCAATCCGAAGTAAGCCCGCCGCAGCGCGTCGTTCTCCTGCATGGCGGCTACCGTGCCGCAAAATCCGATGCGGCCGGCCTCGAGCGTATAAACGCGATCAGCCAACGCGAGAAACTTCACGTTCTGCTCGGCGATCAACAGCGCCAGCGTTTGCGAACGGAATTGTGCCAGCACGCCGATCACGTCCTTGACGTAACGCGGCGACAATCCAGACGACGGCTCGTCCATCACCAGAAGCCGGGGATTACCGGCGAGCGCTTTGGCAACGCCGAGCATCTTGCGCTGTCCGCCGGACAGGCTGCCGGCGAGCGCTCGGCGGCGCTCGGCCAGCGCGGGAAACAGGCCGAAAAGCTGGGCCATGCGCCCGCGCGCTTGCGCCCTGGGAATAAATTGCGCGCCGATCAAAATATTTTCTTCGATGCTCAGGCCGGGGAATCCCGATGTCTCCGACATAAAGACGATGCCGCGCTTTACGCGCTGATCGGTGCGCAGCCGAGTGATGTCTTCGCCGGCGAAATCGATGCGGCCGTTCCACGGCTCGACCAGCGACATGATGGTTTTCAGCAAGGTGGTTTTGCCCGCGCCATTGGCGCCGAGCAGCACCACCGTTTCGTTCTCGTTGACGCGCAGATCGACGCCCCACAACACCTGCATGCGCCGGTAACCGGCAGTGATGCCGGCGATAGCGAGCAGCTGCGGCCCCTCAGGCGGCATGCTCGTCTCCGAGAAAGACTTCCACCACCTGGGCGTTTCTGGCGGCTTCGGCCAGACGGCCCTCGAAAATCTCTTTGCCGGCATTCATGACAATAATGCGGTCGGTAATCTGGTCGATGAATCCCATCAGGTGTTCAACTACCAGCAACGCGATGCCGCTGCGCGCCAGTTCTTTCATTTTTGCCGCCACGCGCTCGAGCTCCGCCGGATTGAGCCCGGCCGCCAGCTCGTCCACGAGCAGGAGCTGCGGCCTTGTCGCCAGAGCCCGCGCCAGATCAAGCATCTTTTGCTGCGCGCTGTTGATCTCGCCGGCGGGTTTGTCGGCAAAAGCTGCAAGCTCGAGCGATGCCAGGATCGCATCGCCGTCGGCCGCGCCGTCGCGGCCGCCACCATACGCAAGCGCGATCTCGACATTCTGGCGCACGGTCAGGCTGAGAAACGGACGTGGCACCTGGAAAGTGCGGTTGATGCCGGCGTGCACCAGCCGATGTGACGGCAATCCACCAATGGGGCGGCCCTCGAAGCGAATGTTTCCGGAGTCGGGCGGGTAAAGACCGGAGATGACGTTGATGCAGGTGGTCTTGCCCGAGCCGTTCGGACCGACGAGGCCTAAAATTTCGCCGCGGCCGATGGCGAAGCTCAAATTGTCCAGCGCGCGAAATCCGCCGAAGCGCTTCACCACGCCGTCGACGTGCAACAGCGGCGCCGCGTCAGGGGACATCGATGCCCCGGCGTTGCAGGAGCGAGATCAGCCCATTCGGCAGGAACAGTACCAACCCCATGATCAGCGCTCCGTAGATGAGCTGAAAGTATTGCGGCGTCGAAATGCCGACGGCGTTGTAGATGCCGTAAAGCACGATCACGCCGAGGATCGGTCCGAGGACGGTGGCACTCCCGCCGAACAGCACGAACACGATGGAGAAGATGGTGAATTCAACGCTGAACACGGTCTCCGGATAAAACACCGACACGTACCAGGCGAAGACTCCGCCGGCGAGGCCCGCGACCAGCGCGCTCAGCAGCCAGGCGATGATGCGTTCGCGCACCACGTTGATGCCGGCCATGCCGGCGCTGATCGGGTCTTCGCGAATGGCTCGCAGCGCCATGCCGAAATGCGAGTAGCGGAGATAAATGACTAATCCCAACGTTGCGGCAAGGGTCGCAAGTGCCGTGCCGTAGGCGAAGGTCGGATTGAACACGCCGTTCAGGCTGATGCCGTAGGGACCTTTGGTGATGCTTTCCAGGTTCGGGTTCGACACCACCTGCAACATCGCCAGCGCCGCCGCGAGGTTGGCGATCGAGAAATACGCGCCGGACAAGCGAAACAGCGGGGTGAGCAGCAGCGCGAACGCGACGGCGGCGGCGGCGCCGGCCGCCAACGCAACCAGCGGCGGCGCATGTAAATGTATCACCGCCAGCGAGAAGCCATACGCGCCGGCGCCGAAAAATCCGACATAGCCGAACGGCAAATAGCCGGTGAAGCCGTAAATGATGTTCAGTCCCTGCGCCAGCGTCATGGCGATGATGAAGTTGAACAGCAACAGATGATTGCTGTAGATCGCCGGCAAGACGGCAAACGCCGCGATCACTGGCAGCAGGATCAGGAGCAAGTCGCGCGCGATTTTAGGCACGGCGCACCCGGCGTCCCAACAGCCCGCTCGGCCGTACCAACAAAATCGCGATCAGCAGCACATAGGGCAGAAGATTGGCCCAGCTGCTGAAGTAGCTTTGCATAAGCATGTAGCCGACGCCGTAAATCACTCCGCCCAGCACGGTGCCGAGCGGATTGCCGAGCGAGCCGATAACAATGACGGCGAAGGCGGTGATGGTGATCTCGGCACCCATCGCCGGGGTGATGCTGCCGAGCATGAACGGCGCGAATACACCGGCAACGGCGGCGAGCCCGAGCCCGATGCCGAACGCGATGGCGGAGACGCGGTGCACGTCGATCCCGGCGGCGACCGCCTCCTCGCGATTGTCCATCACCGCGCGGGTGAGATAGCCGAGCCGCGTTTGGTACAAATAAACATAGACCAGCAGCACCGCGCAGCCGCTGGCGATACCGCTGGCCACCCACGATGCCGGAAATGTTTGGCCGAAAATCTCGACCGGGCCGCCCTCGACCGCGTGTCCGGTGAACAAGCTCTCAACTGTCGCAATGGCCTGGCCGAGCTGGTTGCCCGGGATCGAGCGTTCGCTAGTGCCGAAGGCGATGGTCGTCACCGCTTCGATCACCTGCGCGAGACCGAAGAACAAGATGAACGAGAGCATCTCCGGGTCTTTGGCGCGCAGGAGCCGGGGCACCAGCAAATAGTAGATCGGCACGCCGGCAATGGCGAAACCGACGAAGGCGATGACAACGGCCGGAACCGGATTGATGGCAAACAGCGAGAACAGCCAAAACGCCAGGAAAGCGCCGAGCATGAGAAAATCGCCATGCGCCAGATTGACAATGCGCATGACGCCGAAGACGAGATTGAGCCCCAGCCCGATCAGCGAAAAATACAAGCCGAACAAAAGTCCGGCCAGCAGGCTGTAGGTGAACATGAGCCGCGGCTCCGCCGATCGGTCGGCTATCTGTTAGGGGCGCGGATAGACGGGTTTGCCATTAGCGAGTTCGTGCGGCCAGACTGTCACCAGCTTCTGATGATCGTCGTCGCCCGGAAGGAACTGGCCGAGTGGCGTGATCTCGCCGATTTGCGCGCCGTTAGGGTCGAGCTCGAACGTGCCATCCAGCGTCTTCAGGTTTCCCGAAAGCGCGAACACCGCCTTGCGCAGCTCCAGCTGGTCGAGGCTCTCCGCCGTCGCAAGCGTTTTTTCCAGTACCAAGCCGGTGGTGTAGCCGGCGACTGAGTTAAAGCCGAACTCGATCTTGCTGTCGGCGTATTTGTTATGCCAGGCGGTGCTGTAGTCCTTCAGCGACATGCCGAAGTTCGTTTCATAGGAGATTGCCGACGACGGAACGTAGGTGAAGACGTAGCTAAGCCCCTTATCGCCGACATTCTTCTCGAGCAGCTCGGTCTCCAGCCCCGGATAGATCGCGAACAGGAATTTGAACTTGATGCCGCTGTCCTGGACGTTGCGCAGGAAAGCGATGTCGTTCGATGCGTAGCCAAGGTGAATGACGGCATCGGGGTTGGCGGCGCGGATGTTGTTGAGAAGGACGGTGTAGTTCGACGTCTCTGTCGGCACGCCTTCGTCGAATACTAACTCGACGCCGGACGTCGATTCCTTGATGAACTTGCGCACCGCGTTGGCTTGCGTGCCGGTGAAGTCATTGGTGGCATAAAGCATGGCGACGCGTTTGATGCCGAGACCCGGGCCGTCATGGGTGAGGAAGTCGGCAAGCGGCTTCGGCCAGATGGTCGATACCGGATCGGACATCAGTGCGATGTAGGGATTGTCCGGCGTGAAGAAGGTCGCGCCGGTGCCGGTCTGGTCGAACAGCAACATTTTGTGGTCGCGGGCAATTGGCACCGCCACCGAGGTGAGTACCGATCCGCAATCGGAGATCAGGATGTCGACTTTGTCCTGGGTGATGAGCTGATTGTAGAGCGTGGCCGCGGTGGCAGTGTTGCTCTGATCGTCATAGGCGATGAGCTTGAGTGGAATTTTTTTGTTGAAGGCTTTGAGGAAGGCGCCGCCATCGGCGTTCATCTGATCGATCCAGAGCTTCAGCCCGTTATGGACCGGCAGCGAGATGCTGGCGTACCGTCCTGAGGAGGCGTAGAGCGTCCCGAGCTTGATCTCGGCCGGTGCGTCGGCCGCTTGTGCGGAAACTGTCGCCGTCGCGGCTAGCAAAGCGGCCAGTATCGAAAGCCGGATCATGGGCGTTCTCCCTGAATTTTTCTTGATGCACGCTAGGACATTGGACTTTTGCCGGCAATGCACTTTGACGGGGCGGCTTCGCCGCCGCTCTTGAATGCGCCGTCAACGGTGGCGCCGCTGCGCAACAGCGCCTCAAGCTCATCCGCTTTCACGCCCGCATCGCTAAGGATCGAGATGCTGTGTTCGCCCAAAAGCGGCGCATGGCGGGTGATCTTCAGGCTTTCCCCGTCCCAGCGACTGGGAATGCCGGTATAGCGGACGCGGCCCTCGGTCGGATGCGTCAGCGTCTGGAAGAATTCGACCGACGCCAGATGCGGATCGTCGATCAGTGCGTCGAGATCGTTCATCGCTGCGCAGGGGATGTCGCAGCGATCGAACAGCTCAAGCCACTCGGCGGTCGTGCCGGTGCGCAAGATGTCGGCGACGATGCCGTAGACTTCGTTGTAGTGCTGCGCGCGGACGGCGTGGTCGGAGAGCTTCGGATTGGCGGTGAACTCGTCGGGCCGGCCGATCGCGGTGAAGAATGCACGCCAATGCTTGTCGTTATAAATAAGCGCGCAGACATGGCCGTCCTGCGTCGCGTAGGGGCGGCGGTTGGGCGTAAGCAAGCGCGCGTATCCGGGCTCGCCGAGCGGCGGATCGAAGGTGCGGCCGCTCAGGTGATCGCCGAGGACCATTTGCGCCATGGTTTCGAACATCGGCAGCTCGACCGAGCAGCCTTGACCGGTGCGATGGCGTTGCAGGAGCGCGGCGAGAACGGCGTGAACCGCGTAAATGCCGACGATGCGGTCCGACAAGGTCAGCGGCACGTAGCGCGGCTCGCCGCCGCCCGCTTCGGCGGCAAGCGCCGGCAGGCCGACCGCACCCTGGATGAGGTCGTCGTAGGCCGGCTTGCCGGCATACGGGCCGGTCTCGCCATAGCCGAACAGGCTGACATAGACGAGCTTCGAATTCGCTTTGCGCACTTCGGCGTTGCCGAGATCAAGCCGCCGCATCGCCGCCGGGCGATTGTTGTGGACCAGCGCGTCGGCGCCGGCGCAAAGCCGCAGCAGCGCTTGCCGCGCCACCGGCTGTTTTAGATCGAGCATCACGCTGCGCTTGTTGCGATTGAGCTGCAAGAACAACGCGCCCATGCCGGCGTGCTTTTGTGCGCCGCCGGTACGCATCAGGTCGCCGCGCGGCGGCTCGACCTTGACGACGTCGGCGCCATAATCGGCGAGAATTTGCGTGGCATAGGGGCCGAGCACCATCGAGGTGAGGTCGATGATGCGCAGTCCGTGCAGCGGCGCTTGCTCGGTCATCGGCGCCTTCAATAAGACTTGGGCATTCCCAGCACTTTCTCGGCGATGAAGCAGAGAATGAGCTGCGGCGACACTGGCGCGATGCGCGGGATCAGGCTTTCGCGCAAATAGCGTTCGACGTGATATTCCCTGGCGTAGCCGTAGCCGCCATGGGTCATCACCGCGGTCTGGCAGGCTTTGAAGCCGGCTTCGGCGCCGAGATATTTGGCGGCGTTGGCGGCGGGTCCGCAGGGAATTTTCTGATCGTATTGCCAGGCGGCTTTGCGCACCATCAGTTCGGCCGCTTCCAGCTCCATCCAGCATTCCGCCAGCGGATGCTGGATCGCCTGGTTTTGACCGATCGGCCGGCCGAATACCACGCGCTCCTTGGCGTAAGCGGCGGCGCGTTTGAGCGCAGCGCGGCCGAGTCCTATCGCTTCCGCCGCGATCAGGATGCGCTCGGGATTCATGCCGTGCAGAATGTATTCGAAGCCGCGGCCTTCCTCGCCGATGCGATCCTCCGCGGAAACTTCAAGCCCATCGATGAAAAGCTGATTGGAGTCGACGGCGTGACGGCCCATTTTGTCGATGACGCGCACTTCGACGTGGCCGCGATCGAGCGCGGTGTAGAACAAAGTTAATCCATCGGTCGGCTTGCGCACCTTTTCGACGGGTGTGGTGCGCACCAGGATCAGCATCTTGTCGGCGACTTGCGCGGTCGAGATCCAGATTTTTGCGCCGGTGATCACGTAGCGATCGCCGCGGCGTTCGGCACGGGTCTCTAATTTCCCGGTCTCGAGTCCCGCATTCGGCTCGGTTACGGCGAAGCAGGCTTTTTCCTCGCCGGCGGCGATTGGCGGCAGCATCCGCTTTTTCTGCTCGGTGGTGCCATAGACCGCGACCGGATTGAGTCCAAAGATGTTCATATGCACGGCCGAGGCCCCGGAAAAGCCGGCGCCGGAGGCGGCGATGGTTTCCATCATCACGGCGGCTTCGCCGATGCCTAAGCCAGAGCCGCCAAAATCTTGCGGGATGCAGACGCCGAGCCAGCCGTCGGCGGCGAGTGCGCGGTAAAAATCTTCCGGGAATTTGCCGTCGCTATCGCGCTTGAGCCAATAATCGTCACCGAAACGCGCGCAGATTTTCTCAACCGCGTCGCGCACCGATTGTTGCAGCTCGGAGAAGGCGAAATCGATGGGCGTCACTCCTGACGCGAAAGCCTATGGGTGCGTCGCGCCGCCGTCGACGGTGAGTTCCTGGCCGGTCATGAACGCGGACGCATCGGAGGCGAGGAACAATACGACGCCGAGCAAATCTTCCGGCACTTGCGGACGCGTTATCGATTGCATGCCGATAATACGCTCTTTTTGCTCCGGCGTGACGGTCTTGCGCGGAATTTCGGTAAAGGTTGCGCCCGGCAGGATGGCGTTCACAGTGATGCCGTCGCCGCCGAGCTCGCGCGCCATGGAGTGACTCATGCCGGCGAGCGCCGCCTTCGAGGCGATGTAGTGCAGGTAATTCGGGCGGCCGAGCGTCACCGCTCCCGACGCCATGTTGATGATGCGGCCCCATTTGTTCTTACGCATCAGCGGCACCAGCGCGCGTGAGCATAGAAACGGCCCGGTGATATTGACGCGCAAGACCTGCTCCCACTCGGCAAGCGGAATCTGCTCGAACGGCCGCATCTCCAGCGTCGAGAACATTGCGGCGTTGTTGATGAGCACGTCGGCACGGCCGAAGTTCTGGGCGACGCGCTCTGCCATGCGCGCGACCGATCCCTCGTCGGCGACGTCGGTTTCGACGACAATGGCGTGGCAGTTGCCGGCGGCGATTTCGCGCTCGACGTCGCGGGCTTTTTCGACGTTGCGCTCGGCGATCACGACCTTGGCGCCGCCGGAAGCAAAGGTCTTGGCGAAGGCGCGGCCGAGGCCCTGGCCGGCGCCGGTGATCACCACGATTTTGTCGGTTACGGAAAATGTGTCGGACATTTGAACCCCTAAACTTTACTTGTCATTGCGAGCCAACGGGCAGTCGCGCGTTTACGCGCGGGACGCGCTATTGCCCCGAAGTGGCCGGCCCGATGACAAGCTCCGCGAAGCAATCCAGATTTGTTAGCTGAACGCTAGATTGCTTCGTCGCTATTGCTCCTCCCAATGACAATGAATTATCACGCCGCTTCGGCCAGCGTGGCGAGCGCCGCGCCGGCATCGGTCGGCCGCCACCATAGTTTAACGCCGAGATCGCGGGCGATAATGCCGGCGGTAATATAACCGGCGCCGCCGGAAATGGCGCCACCCGGATGCCCGGCCGAGCCGGCCATGTAAAGATTCGGGATCGGCGTGCGGTAGCCGAAATGGTTGTACATCACCTGTTCGGCGTTGAACGCACCCATGAAAATGTCGCCGCGGCGCATGTTGATCATCTCGGCGGTGTATTCCTTCGCCGTATAGGCATATTGCCCGATGATGTTGTCGCGGGTCAGGTTCGGGCAATAATGCGCGAAGGTGTCGATGATCTTCTCGGCGAATTCGCGCTTGAAGTCTTCGTAGTCCTGGCCGCCTAAATCCGGTTCGAACGGCATCACGTGCCAGCAATAAGTGGTGTGCTTGCCGGGCGGCGCTTGCGTCGGATCGAGCAGGCTCAACGGGCCGGAGCCGAATTGCACGATGCGCGGCACGCGTCCGGCTTTGACGTCTTCATGGGCTGAGAACAGATCCTCCATGGTCTCCGCGCCAATGCTCCATTTCAAAGTGCGGTCGATGTTCGGATCGAACGAGGCTGCTGCAAAGCGCGGGCTTTCGTGCAACGCGAGGTGCAGCCCGAACAGCGTCCAGTTGGTGTACTGGAAGCTGTCCAGTTTCTGGAGAAACGCCGCCGGCAATTGCGTCCGGCCGATCAATGTCTCGAAAGTCTGATGCACGTCGAGGGTGGAAGCGACGAAGCTCTTCGCCCGCACCGTGCGGCCATCGGCAAGCACAATGCCGCCGGCGCGGCCGCCTTCGATCAGAATGCGGTCGATCGCGACTTGCGGCGCAAACGTGCCGCCAGCGGCGATGAATGTTTCCATAAGCCCGCGCGCCAGATTGAACGATCCGCCCTGGCAGAGCTGGTAGCCGGTGTCGAGATCGAAGGCACGGATCACCGATCCCATTGGGCTGGTTTTCGACAGCGTGTCGGTGAGCCAAGTGCCGAACAGCGAGACCTTGAACAGGAACAGAAGCTTGACGTGATCGTTTTCGAACAGCTCTTGCACCACGTCGAGTGGCTGGCGGCGGCTGATATCGAGGAAGTCGCGCCCGATCGCGGTCTTCGCCAGCAACGCCTCGCGTTCGGCTTGCGGCAATGGTTCGGCATAGCGTTCGGGCATCAGGATGCGCGCGGTGATCTCTTCGGCGCGCCGGTTCCAGTCGCGAAAGGTTTCGGCGTCGCGCTTGGAGAAGCGCGCGACATTGGCGATGGTCTCTTCGCGGTCGCGGCCAAACACCAGCGCCGTGCCGTCGCTATGCGCCTGGCCGAACTCGTAGCGCGGCGTGATGTAGGTGACGCGGTCTTCAAGGCCCAAATCCTTGAACCACGGCGTTTCCGAAATATGGAAATGATTGATGGAGTGGAGATTGTGATAAAAGCCCGGAACGGTGACCTCTTTGGTGGTCAAACCGCCGCCATACTGAAGCCGCCGGTCGACCAGCAGGATGCGTAAGCCGGCTTTGGCCAGATAGCTGCCGAGAACGAGGCCGTGATGGCCGGCGCCGATAATGATGCCGTCGTAGGTCTTTTCCAGCGCCTTGCTCACGCCGTCCTCCCCGCTGTGCTCTTTCGGTTTGTTGTAATGAGGCCGCTTATTCCCGCGCAAGCGGGAATCGGGCATGGCTGGTAGCTTGGAGCTTTAAGAGCCTTGCATGACGCTGCCGCTGCGAATGCCGTTTGCTCCGATGGAAGCGCTGGCGGTCGACGCGATCCCGGCCGGGCCGCAATGGCAATATGAACCGAAATGGGACGGGTTCCGCACGCTCGTCTTTGCCGACGGAAAAAAGCTCGAACTGCAATCGAAGTCGGGCCGCTCGATGACGCGGTACTTCCCGGAAGTGGTCGAGGCCTTGCGGGCGCTGGCGCCGAAAAAATTCCTGCTCGACGGCGAGATCGCCGTTCCCTCCGGCGGCGGCTTTTCCTTCGACGCATTGTTGCAGCGCGTCCATCCGGCGGCGAGCCGGGTCCGCAAGCTCGCGACGGAGACGCCGGCGATATTTATCGCGTTCGATCTTCTGGTCGATGCCGACGGCCGCGACCTCACCGCCGAGGTTCTGGCGGAACGGCGGCGCGCGCTGGAAGTATTCTTCCGGCGCTACGGCCGCGGCGCGAAACTCGTCCGGCTGTCGCCGGCGACGACGCGGCTGGCCGACGCCAAAGGCTGGCTCAAGCGCGTCGGCGCCACGCTCGACGGCGTCATCGCCAAGCGCCGCGACTTTGCCTACCGCTCCGGCGATCGCACCGGCATGCAGAAGATCAAGAACTACCGCAGCGCCGACTGCGTGGTCGGCGGCTTTCGCTACAACGCCAATTCGCCGCTCGTCGGCTCGCTGCTTCTCGGGCTCTATGACAGTAAGGGCCTGCTGCACCATGTCGGCTTTACCTCCAGCATCAAACGCGAGGACAAACCGGCGCTGACCAAAAAACTAAAGGCGCTGATCGCCGCGCCGGGCTTCACCGGCAATGCGCCGGGCGGCCCAAGCCGCTGGTCGACCGAGCGCTCGGGCGAATGGCAGCCGCTCAAGCCCAAACTCGTGGTCGAGGTTTGCTACGACCATTTCTCCGGCGACCGCTGCCGCCACGGCACACGGCTGCTGCGCTGGCGCCCCGACAAGGCGCCGCGGCAATGCACGCTCGACCAGGTGAAGCAGAAGAAGGCGAACCTGCTCGCGCTGCTTAGTTAGTTGTCATTGCGAGGAGCAAAGCGACGAAGCAATCCAGAGCGTTAATCCCGAGCCGGATTGCTTCGCTTCGCTCGCAATGACGGGTACCATCGGCCATGACTGAGCCGAAAATCCTGTTCATCGGCCCCGGCGCCATCGGCGGATCGGTGGCGGCGTGGGTGGCGGAGCATTATCCCGCCACATTCGTGATGGGCCATGGCGCGACGCTGGCGGCGCTGCGCGACAACGGCCTCACCATCTACCGGTTCGACGCGCCGGACGCGACGCGGCGCACGGTGCGGACGACCATCGTCGAACGGCCCGGCGCCGTCACCGACGCCGCCATCGTGGTGCTGGCGGTCAAGAACTACAGCCTCGAAGCGGTGGCGCGGCAAGTGAGGGACGAGCTCGGCGACCGGCCGATTGTCGTTTCCATCGCCAACGGCATCGACAACCAGCTCATCCTGCCGAAGCTGTTCAGTAAAGTCGTCTACGGCATTGCCAGCTACAACGCGCGGCGCGAGGCGCCGGGCGTGATCGGCTATCAGCACAAATTGCCGCTGTTAATCGGCACGCTCGACAACACGCTGGGCACGGAGGTGGCTCTGGTGCAGTCGGTTCTCGCCCGCGGCTGCCCGACCGAAATCGCCGACCGGATGCAAGACGCTATCCACACCAAGATCGTGGTCAACCTCACCAACGCGCTCGATGCGCTGGTCGGCCGCGGCACGCGGCCGCTGTCGAACCCGGCGATTTTTCAGCGGTTGTTGACGCAGACGCTGTGGGAGGGCGTGCGCACCATTCGCGCGGTGGGCCATCGCGAATATCGCGTGCCGGGCATGCCGTCATTTGCTCCTGCATCTCACCGCGACGCTACCGGATTGGCTCATCCGTCCGTTATTTCGCCGCCGGCTGCGCGCCATGCGGATGTCGAGCATGACGCAGGACGTCTTGCAACATGGCGCGCAAGCTACCGAGCTTGAATCCATCACCGGCTATATCGTCGATCTTGCCGCGCAGCACGACGTGCCGGCGCCGTACAATCGCGCCATCCTGAAACTCGGCCGCGAAAAATTCCGTCCGGGTTTTGCGCCGGTCACTTGCGAGGAGGTGCTGGCGGCGGTCGAGCGCGAGGCAGTGGCGTAATGCTCGTCGTCATTGCGAGGAGCGAAGCGACGAAGCAATCTAACTTGTATGCTTGGCTACTAGATTGCTTCGCTTCGCTCGCAATGACGATGGCTACGCGGTTGACCGCTCGCTAATCCCGCCCCGCTCTCATAATCGCATCCGCCAACAGCTTCGGATTGGTGAAGCACAGCTCGTGGCTGCCCGGAACCTGCACCAGCCGGAACAGCCCGAGTTTCTGCGACAGCCGCGGGTGCCAAGGATAATGGTGCGGTAGCGAGGTGTCCTCGGTGCAATTGACGTAGGATTTGGCGATCTGCATGTCGCCCGGATTGGTCTTGAGCGAAATCTTGTCGCTGAACGTGGCCAGCGGATGCGGATTGAGAACGTCGTAGGCCTTCTGCGCCAGTTCGGCGTCGGCGTCATTGATAAAGACCTCGCGCCAGATCGGAAACGGCAGCACCACCGAGCCGTCGCCGCGCCGCGCCGCGATCTGATCGAACAGCTCTGCGTAGGGTGGCGGCACCATGTCGTTAAGCGACTCGCCGTTATTGGGAACGAACGCGTTCCAATAGACCAGACGGCGGATGCGGTCGGCGGCGCGATCGGCCACCCCGGTGATGATCATGCCGCCGTAGCTGTGGCCCATGAGAACGACGTCGCGCAAATTGTTGCTGGCGAGATAGTCGACAATCGAGTTGATCGCCTCGTCGAGCCCGGTCTTTTTAGAATCGCCCGGCCGGTTGCCGGCGATGGTCGGCGTGTACACTTGATGGCCGGCCGCGCCGATCGGCGCCGCCGTCGGTTCGAGCTCTTTGCCGGTATGCCAGGCGCCGTGAACCAGTACGTAAGTCGACATCGTCGTCCCCTCCCATAAAAGTTTTGTCTTTTTAAAACGCGGCGTTTTCGCCGCGCTTAGTCAATCTCAATCTGCCCGACGCGTAAAGCGAAGTCCGGCACGCTGCCCGCGGCGGCACGAATCATCGGAGTGCGGTCCTAACGGTTCGCATCGCGCGCGAGCAACGCGAGGAATTACAAGTACTTGTCACTTCTTTATTGACGCTAGCTTTTGCGCGATGGTTTTAGGGGTCAAAATAGCGATGGCACATGATGCACTCGTTTTGGCGTCTGAGCCAGGTTGGCCCTGACAATCTCGGGCTCGCTTGTTCTGAAGATGGCTTGCTGATCGGCCGCACACTGCTGATCGAACGGCGCGACGGGCGCTTTGTTGTCCGCGAACGCGCCGCGATCGAAAAGTTGCTGAAACACGTTCGTCCGAATGGCCACCGGCTGATGCCGCGGTTGGCCGCGGTCGCATCGGCCTTGAATGCAGACGATCAGTGCTGGCGCACATTGCGGCAGTTCACCTGAAAATCTCAGACCTGCCAAATTGTGCCGCACGTGACGAAATCGAGCTTTTGGACGTCCTTATAAGATCGGCTGACTGGAATCCCGACCTTCATCCACGCACTGGAACGCCGCCGAATCCGGGTGGTTCGCTCCGACGGGAGGTTCGGACGATGCAGCATCGCCGGTCCAAACGGCGCAAAACGACGATTCGACGGTCCAGTCGGATGCGTCTCCCGGCGCTGGTCAAGACCGGGCCCGATTGCCGCCGGGTAAGCGAATTGATGAACTCGGTGACTTTCTCGAATGGCTGGCAAACGCGACGCCCGCCGACGAGAAGGCAATACGCGCCGAGATCAAGCGCTACTACTACGACGTTGGCGATACCATTGGAGGCAACGCGCTCAACGCTGCTTTGAGCGATGTCCTCGATCCGGACGTCGATCAAAGAGCGCGTCAGGAGATTCTCGATGGTATTGCGCCTTATGCGAACGCGGATCCGGCTGAAGTCGCACAATTCCGCAACCTCATTGTCGGCAGCTTTCTCCTTTTCCCGGGTTTATCGCCGACAGCGTCGATAATTGATGCGCCGTCGCAAGTCTGGAAGCTCGGCTGGGCGGCCCGAGGCATTTATATCAGCGAGGAGCTCGGTGCCGATTTGCCTCCCAATTTTCCGGTAGTCGACGGTTGGGCGGGTGGAGCGGTGACGAGCATCAAGTCAATCGACCTAAGCGCCGCAACCTATCAGGACGCAGCTAGGCTAACTTATCGGCTCAATCGATATATTGATCAGTTAGCGTCATACGAAGGTGGCCAAATGGGCGTTTGGGAAATCGAATCTTCGGCAATTAGTGATCGCGTGCTCAAGGTGGCGATCCCCGAGGGAAGCGTGACGTCGGCCCAGCAAGGAGCTATCCAAGCCGCTCAAGCGCGGGCGCAGGCGTTCGATGTCGATCTTATCTTCGTGCCTTTTTAGGTCACGCCATGAATTGTCATCTCTACCTCAGAAAAGGCATTCTGTACGTTCCGACAATGGGCAAGATGGACGAAGGCTTTTACCGCGGAGTTGAGCCTGTCGCAGTGATTTCTGTGTCGAATTCTGAAGGGGTACGCGAATGCCTGCGGGCGGCGGTCATCCGCGGAAATCCTGCCGTTCCTATGTTGCCGCGACGGAAAATTCCGCCTCCGGTTTTGCTCAAATACGCCGGTGTCAAATCCTGGTCCGCCTTCGAAAAAGGCATGTTGGCTTGGACTGTCAAAAAGCAGGACGGCGCTTTCCGGATCGCCGGGCAAATAAAAAACCCCGACCGAATGTGGCGGGATGATCCGGATCAACTTGTGAACTTTCCACCCGGAGCGTCAGTTGATGAAGTGGTAGATCGCATGATTGCGATCTTGCACGACACGGTGCGAAAGGTTTCCTAAAAAACAACATGGCCGGCGCGAGGCCGGCCATGCGTAGTCGCAAAGCCCGATGAGGGGCGTCTTATTTCATCGCGTCGTAGACGGCGTGCGTCCAAGCGCCTTCCGGCTTCTTGGTGATGACCGGATCGGAGCCGCCGGAAAGAAGTTCGTTGACAGTGTGATCGGCATCCTTGACGTCGAGCTTGCCGTTGTCGTTGCCAAGGAGTTTCGCGATCTCGCCCATCATCTGCTCCTGATGGTGCAGCGTCTGTGCGCCGGTGGTGTCGGCCGCGATCACGATCTTGGCGGCTTCTTTGTCGTTCTTCTTGGCCCAATCCCAGCCCTTCTCCGAGGCTTGGACGAACTTTGCCAGCTTGGCGACGAAAGCCGGGTCTTTCAGCTTCGGCTCCATTGCATAGAGGCCGTCCTCGAGCGTGGCGACGCCTTCGTCGCTATACTTGAAGACCACGAGCTGGTCGGGCTTGTAGCCGGCGTCGATCACCTGCCAATACTCGTTGTAAGTCATGGTCGAGATGCAGTCGGCCTGCTTCTGCAACAGCGGATCGACGTTGAAGCCTTGTTTGATTACCTTGACACCGCCCGGCGAGCCGTCGGTCTTCAGTTTCAGTTTCGCCATCCAGGACAAGAACGGATACTCGTTGCCGCCGAACCAGACGCCGAGCGTCTTGTTCTTGAAGTCGGCCGGCGTCTTGATGCCGGTGTCCTTGCGGCAGGTCAGTTCCAGACCCGATCGCTTGAAGGTCTGCGAAATGTTGACCAGCGGCACGCCTTTCTCGCGCGAGGCGAGCGCAGACGGCATCCAGTCGATGACCACGTCGGCGCCGCCGCCGGCGATAACTTGCGGCGGGGCAACGTCGGGACCGCCCGGATTGATGGTGACGTCGAGGCCGGCGTCTTTGTAGAGGCCCTTCGCGGCGGCGACGTAATAGCCGGCGAATTGCGCCTGCGTCACCCACTTGAGCTGGATGGTCACTTTGTCGGCGGCATGAGCGCCGCTGGTCGCAAAGACGCCGCACGCGAGCGCCGTTGCCAACAATAGTCTCTTTGTCATTGTGGTCCCTCCACGCGTTTAAGTTACCGAGTCAACTCCGATACGACGGATGCCACGAGGTCGTCGCCCGCTCGGCAAGCGCGATGATCCCGTAAAAGGCCATGCCGGCGACGGCGGCCAATGCTATCTCAGCCCATACCATATCGAGCGACATGCGGGCCACTTCGATGGAGATGCGAAAGCCGATGCCGTGCAGAGGCGTACCGAAGAATTCGGCCACGATGGCGCCGATCAGCGCCAGCGTCGAATTGATCTTCAGGGCGTTGAAAATGAACGGCAACGCCGCCGGCAAATGGAGTTTCAGCAAGGTTTGCGCCGGCGGCGCGGCGTAGGAGCGCATCAGGTCGCGCTCGATCGGGCCGGCGACGGCGAGCCCGGCCAGGGTGTTAACCAGCATGGGAAAAAAGCACATCACCGCCACCACGGCGGCTTTCGAGGGCCAATCGAAGCCGAACCACATCACCATAATCGGCGCGATGCCGACAATTGGCAGCGCCGAGACGAAATTGCCGAGCGGCAGCAGTCCGCGTTTAAGGAAATCGCACCGGTAGGCGATAATGGCGACGACGAAGCCGGCGGAACAGCCGATCAGGTAGCCGGCAAGCACGCTGCGCAACACGGTCTGCACAAAATCCTCGCCTAAAACCGGCAGCGACGCGGCAAAGCGTTGCGCCGTTGAAGTCGGCGCCGGCATCAGCACCGGCGGGACGCCGAAACCGCGCACCGCGACTTCCCACAAGTAAACAAGGAACGCGCCGAACAAGACCGGGATGGCCAGGTCCTGCAATGTGCGCGACGTGCGGTCGGTGGCTCGCAGCGCCGCAAGCCGCGTCAAGGTCAAAGCCGCGCCCAGCCAGGTCGCGAGCACCAAGAGCCAATAGCCCCACGACGCCTCGCCGGCGATACCAGGATCGGCGAGCAAATACAGCGTCGCGGCGCAGCCAAGCGCCGAGGCGATGATGCTAAAAATCGCCGACAGCGCCGGCGAGCGCGGCGCTAGCGCAAACAAAAGCGCCGCAACAACAACAGCCGCGAGCAGCGGCGGACGCGAGATTACGGGGAGAACCGCGTCGCCGGCCAGCGGCAATGCCAAGGCGGCGAGAAGCGCGAGCGCGGCGAGCCAAAAGCCGATCGCTTGCCCGCGCGGGATCACGCCGATGCTCCCATGCGCCGCGCCGTCAAGCGCGCGACCACGTCGATGATGGCGATGAGTATGGAGGCGATGATGGCGGCGGCGACAAGCGCGGCCCAAATTTGCACGGTCTGGCCGTAATACGATCCGGTCAACAACCGCGCGCCGATGCCGGCCTGCGCGCCGGTCGGCAATTCCGCGACAATGGCGCCGACCAAAGAAATCGTCACCGAAACCTTCAGGCTGGTGAACAGGAACGGAATGGAAGACGGCCACCGCAGCTTGGTGAAGACCTGAAGCTTTCTCGCCGACCAGGTGCGCATCAGATCGAGCTGAATGGGGTCGGGCGAAGACAATCCCTTGACCATGCCGATGGTGACCGGGAAGAAACACAGATAAGCCGAGATGATCGATTTGGGAAAAAGCCCGCGGATGCCGATGGCGCCGAACACCACAATGATAATGGGCGCGATCGCCAATATCGGCACCATCTGCGAGCAGATGATCCACGGCAACAGGCTCTTTTCCAGCGTGCGCATGTGCACGATCAGTACGGCCAGCACAATGCCGAACAGCGCGCCGATGGCGAAGCCGACGGCGGTTGCCGAAAGTGTCACCCAGGAGTGATAGACGAGGCTGCGCGGTGAATCAGGCGGATAGTCGAAGACGGTTTCAACCAGGTTTTCCACGACCTGATGCGGCGCCGGGACGAGCGGCCGCTCGGCGCTGAGCGTTCCGGCAATCACGTCGCTCAACGTATATTTGATTTCGTTGCGCTCGAAGGCGTCGCGCACTTGCGCAGCGTTCATCAGAATGGCGGCGAGGTACCAGAGCACAATAAGAATCGCCACCACGACCACGACCGGGATACGCTCGGTGACGAAGGCCGGCGGCCACGCCGGCCGTGGCAGAGCGAGCGCGCTACTCGTCATACGAATGACCCGAACGCAGCCCCACGCGCACCCGCTGTGCGATCTTCAGGAATTCCGGAGTTTCACGGATCTCCAGCGTCCGGTCGCGCGGAAAATCGCAGGGAATAATATCGATGATCCGTCCGGGCCGCGGCGACATCACTACGATCTTCGTCGACAGAAAGACCGCCTCGGGAATGGAGTGGGTGACGAACACCACCGTTTTGCCGGTCTGGTCCCACAGCCGCAGCAATTGCTCATTGAGGTGGTCGCGCACGATCTCGTCGAGCGCGCCAAACGGCTCGTCCATTAACAGCAGCGCCGGATCGAACGACAGCGCCCGGGCGATCGAGGCGCGCTGCTGCATGCCGCCGGACAATTGCCAGGGAAATTTGCGCTCGAAACCCGACAGATTCACCAGCTTGAGGTAGCGCTCCGTGCGTTGGCGCCGTTCGCGAGCGTCAAAGCCCATGATTTCCAGCGGCAACATCACGTTGCGCTCGATGGTGCGCCATGGATAAAGCGCCGGCGCCTGGAAAATGTAGCCATATTGGCGGCGCAGCCGCGCCTGTTCCGGTGTGACGCCATTGACGAGAATGGTGCCTTTGGTTGGGCGCTCGAGATCGGCGATCACGCGCAACAGCGTAGTCTTGCCGCAACCTGACGGTCCGATGAAAGAGACGAAATCGCCGTCGCTGATCTGCAAGTCGACATTGGCGAGCGCTTGAACTTCGCCGTCGCGGGTGTGAAATGTCAGCGAGACGCCGCGCGCATCGACGGTCAATGCCGGGGAGCGCGCGCCGCGGGCGGCGGTTGCCTTTGCTCCTGCATCTTCGTTCGGATTGATCGACGCTTGAGGTGAAGGGCCGACGTCCACTTTTTGCTCCGCCGGGCTCGGCCGCCTTACCACGCGCTGATCCATCCTAAAATACTGACAGAACCGCGCGTTCAAGGCGCGCGCAACCGTTACTCAGGCTGCGAGAATATTGGGCGCGGTGCTTCATTTCAATTGCCAATTGTCGGCTGAGGAGCCGGCGTCGGCCTGGCTAACGTTTTGACTCGCGCGATGTTTTACCTATTTTGATCGCTCGACTTCGTCCCATTGAGAGACCGACCGCGCAACCGCATGAAACCCGCGCCCTTTCGCTACGTTGCCGCTCAGAGTGTCGAGCAGGCTTTGGCGCTCAAGGCCGAGCACGGCGACGAGGCGCGTTTCTTGGCTGGTGGTCAAAGCCTTGTTCCAACGATGAATTTCCGGCTGACCCAGCCGGCGATGCTCATTGACATTAACCCGCTCACGGAACTTGCCGGCTTAAAGAACGGTGCCGGCGACAACGTTCGCATCGGCGCGCTCACGCGCTACCGGACTTTGGAGCGCGATCCGACGGTCGCGGATCGCCTGCCGCTTATCGCCGAAGCCTTGCCGCACATTGCGCACCCGCAAATCCGTAATCGCGGGACCATCGGCGGCAATCTCGCGCACGCCGATCCGGCCTCGGAAATGCCGGCCATCGTGTTGGGCCTCGGCGGCAGATTGCGCGCGCAATCGGTGCGCGGCGAGCGTTGGATCGACGCATCGGATTTTTTTATTGGCGCCCTGACGACGGCGCTCGCCGCCGATGAAATGCTCATGGAGCTCGAATTGCCGGCCGCGCCGCCGCGCTCCGGTTCCTGCTTCATGGAAGTGTCGCGGCGCCGTGGCGACTTCGCCATGATGGGCGTTGCCTGCACCGTGCGCCTCGACGCGGACGGACGGTGCGCGCAGGCGCGCATCGCGCTCTGCAATGCCGGGGAAGGGCCGGTCTTCGCCGCGCAGGCGAGCGAATCTCTCGTCGGCGGCGCGATCGACGCGGCGCGGATCGCAGACGCCGCGAAACTCGTTCAGGGGGAAATCGAGCCGGGCGGCAGCATTCATGCCAGCAAAGAATTTCAACGCCACCTCGCCGGCGTGCTGATAAAGCGCACCCTGACGACGGCCGACCAGCGGGCACGGCGTGACCACTGAAACCCACGACATCGCCGTCACCGTCAACGGCAAGGTCTATAAACGCACGGTCGAAGCGCGGTTATTGCTCAGCGATTTTGTGCGCCACGATTTGTTGCTCGCAGGCACGCATGTCGGCTGCGAACACGGGGTCTGTGGCGCTTGCACTATTCTGTTCGACGGTGTCGCGGTGCGCTCCTGTCTGATGTTTGCCGCGCAGGCCGACGGCCACAGCCTCGAGACCGTGGAAGGATTAGCGCCCGACCCCGAGCATCTCCATCCATTGCAGGAAGCGATGCGCGATTGCCACGGCCTGCAATGCGGCTACTGCACGCCCGGCATCTTGATGACCATGAAGGCGTTTCTCGAAGAGACGCCTTCGCCCGACGAGGCGCAGGTGCGCGAAGCGCTGTCGGGGAATCTGTGCCGCTGCACTGGCTATCAGCACATTGTCGATGCCGTGCTGCTCGCCGCCGAACGGGCGCTGGGGTCATCGAAGTGACGACGCGAAGTTTCGGCGCTCCGGTCACCCGCAACGAGGATGCGCGGCTCCTGAGCGGCCGCGCGCTGTTTGTCGACGATGTCGAGCTTCCGGGAATGCTCTACGCGGCATTCCTGCGCAGCAACGTCGCACATGCCCGCATCAATTCCATCGACGTATCGGAAGCGAGAGCGCGCGACGGCGTCGTTGCCGTCTATACTGCCGAAGACCTGGGCGATTACTGGGCGCCGGGGCCGCTGCTGGTCCCACCGCCGCCGATCAAGGACGTTATCTTCAATCAGCGCACGCAGGTTCCGCTCGCCAAGGACAAAGTGCGCCATGTCGGCGAGCCGTTAGCGGTGGTGCTGGCCGAGACCCGGTATCTCGCCGAAGACGCGCTCTCCGACATCGCGCTCGATCTCGAGCCGCTGCCGGCGGTCGTCGACCTGGAAAAAGCGCTGGCCGATACTTCGGCCTGCGTCCACGACGGCGTGCGCGGCAATCTCGCCGCCTTGGTGCGCCAAAGCCGCGGCAATTATGCAGTTGCGCGCGCCCGCGCCGACCGCATTATCAGCCGCCGCTTGCTGTACGATCACGGGGCGTCGTCGCCGATCGAGACCCGTGGCGTCGTCGCCACCTGGGACGATCGGGCGGCTCGGTTGACCGTTTGGGACACCACGCAAGCGCCGGTGTTTTTGCGCAACGGGCTCGCCGGCATGCTCGGCTTGAGCGAGCGGCAAGTGCGGGTGATCGCGCCGTTTGTCGGCGGCGGCTTTGGGCCGAAGATCATGCTGTTCTATCCGGAGGAAGTCGTCATCCCGTGGGCGGCGATGAAGCTCAACCGGCCGGTGAAGTGGATCGAGGACCGGCTCGAGCATTTCTTCGCCACCACGCAAGAACGCGGCCAGACCCACGATGCCGAAATTGCGCTTTCGGCCGACGGCCGCATCCTCGGCGTCAAGGATATTTTCCTTCACGACACCGGCGCCTACAACCCTTACGGCTTGACGGTGCCGATCAACAGCCAATGCACGCTGCTCGGCCCCTATGTGATCCCGAACTACGACAGCACCTTCCGGGCGATCTTCACCAACAAGCCGATTGTCACGCCGTACCGCGGCGCCGGCCGGCAGCACGGCGTCTTCGTCATCGAACGGCTTCTCGACATTGCCGCGCGCGAACTCAATATCGATCGCGCCGAGATCAGGCGGCGCAATCTCATTCCGCCCGACGCCTTCCCCTACGACAACAAGATCATCTATCAAGACTTCGCGCCGCTCTCCTATGACAGCGGCAATTACGAGCCGATCCTCGACAAGGCGCTGGAGATGATCGGCTACCATCACTTCCTCGCCGAAGAGCAGCCGCGGCTGCGCGCACAAGGCCGCCATGTCGGTGTCGGCGTTGTTTGTTACGTCGAGGGTACCGGCATCGGCCCTTACGAAGGCGCCAAGGTGCAGGTGCAAAACAACGGCAAAGTCAGCATTGCGACCGGGATCGGTACGCAGGGGCAGGGACATTTCACCGTGTTCGCCCAGGTCGCCGCCGATCAGCTCGGCGTATCGGTTCGCGATATCGATATCGTCACCGGCGATACCGATCAGTTCTACTGGGGCGCCGGCACCTTTGCGAGCCGCGGCGCGGTGGTCGCCGGCAACGCCGTCAACGAGGCGGCAAAAGTCGTGCGGCAGAAAATCCTGAAACTCGCCGCCGAACATTTCGAGTGCGCCGAGGAAGATTTGGAAATTGTCGACGGCAAAGTGTCGGTCGTCGGCGTACCCGGACAGTCGATCAAGCTCGGCGAGCTTGCGGCTAGGGCCAATCCGATGCGCGGCGCAGTAAAGCCCGGAACCGAGCCTGGACTCGAATCGACGCAATATTTCGGACCGTCCGGCGGCGCCACGGCAAGCGGCGTGCACGCCATGATCGTCGAAGTCGACCCGCAAACCTTCACGCTCGAAGTGCTCAAATACGTCGTGGTGCACGATTGCGGCACCGTCATCAACCCGCTGATCCTTGCCGGCCAGATTCACGGCGGCGTCGCTCAGGGCGTCGGCAATGCCTTTTACGAGCAGCTCGTGTTCGACGAAGAGGGGCAACTGCTGAACGCCTCGCTCGCCGATTATCTGTTGCCGACGTCGCTGGAGGCGCCGCGCACGGAAATCGGCCACACGGTTACGCCGTCGCCGCTCAATCCGCTCGGCGTCAAAGGCGCCGGCGAGGCCGGGGCCATTCCGGTCGGACCACTTTTTGCCCAGGCGATCGAAGACGCGCTTGGACTGGCCGAGCGGAAGATCGAGCTTAACGAGATTCCATTGAGCCCGACGCGGCTGTTCGAGCTTGCTTCTCAGCAACAATGATCCTGGTGACCGGCGCCGCCGGCAAGACCGGGAAGGCCGTGGTCGAGGCGCTGGCAAAAAAGGGCGGCCACGTGCGGGCCATGGTGCGCCGCGGCGAGCATTTCGCCGCGCTCGAGGCTTTGGGCGCCACAGAGTGCTTTATTGCCGACTTCGAGGATGAAGAATCGCTTCGCCGCGCCGCCGACGGCGTTCGCGCGGTCTATCACATTTGCCCTAATGTCAGCCGGGAGGAAGTGACTCACGCCCGGGCCGTCGCCGCCGCGGCGCAGGCGCAGGGCGCCAAGCGCTTTGTCTATCATTCGGTGCTGCACCCGCAAATCGAGGCCATGCCGCACCATTGGCGGAAGATGCGCTCGGAAGAGGTGCTGTTTGCCACAGGTCTCGATCTGACCATCTTGCAGCCGACCGCTTACATGCAAAATATCCTCGGCGCCTTCCCCGGCATCATTACCGAAGGCGTGTTTCGCGTGCCTTATCCGGTCACGACGCGCCTAAGCCTGGTCGATTTGCAGGACGTAGCCGAAGCCGCGGCGTTAGTCCTGACCACTGACGGGCACGTCGGCGCCACCTACGAACTTACCGGTACTGAACCCTTGAGCCAGGTCGAGGTCGCCGCCGCTATCGGCACGGCACTGAACCGGCCCGTGCGCGTCGAAGCCGAAACCGTCGAATACTGGCAGGTGCGAATGCGCGCCGGAGGTATGGGCGAGTACGAATGCCAAACACTTGCCGCCATGTTCCGCTATTACGCGGCCCACGGCCTGATTGGGAATTCGCACGTTCTGGCGTCGTTGCTGGACCGGAAGCCTAACGACCTTGTTGCGTTTTTGCGCCGCAACGCAGCACAAGGCGAGGGCTAGCGCCTACTTACAGCTCGATCTTGCTGTAAATCGTAGTGTTGAGGCCGAGTTTTTCGCTCGACAGCGTCACCGCGGCGGTCACGGTTTCATGGCCGTGGATTTTTCCGCTGGCGAGCGCGGCACGAACAATGCGCTCGACTTCGCGTTGCGTGGAAAAGCTGATCTTTTTGACGAACCGCTCGACCGCCGCCGCAATGGCCTCGTCGCTCATGGCGCATCCCCGAACCGTGGCTCGCTCGATGAAAAGAAACTGTGACATCCGAAAACAAGAAATTAGTTAACGATAGCCATCGGGCAAAAGCGTGGCTGAGTGGTTGGATTTTACCGATCCAAGTTTGGTTTTTGCTCGGCCGGATTTTTTGCCGCGGTGTTATCGATGTCCGCGAGTTTTTCTTTTCAGCGCGGCCGGTTCGGATTACGCTTTTAGGAAGTGGGGCTGGCGGGCATTCGCCGGTCGTAAAGCGTTGTGAGGAGGAAACATTGAGCTACTTTGCTCCTGCCAAGACCGGCCGCGAAAAGATGGCGGCCAGCGGCGCTACCGGCGACGTTCGGCCGGACGAGACTGCCGCGCCGAGAACCTCGACGGATTCGGTTTCCACCCTTGGTCCCGGCATCGTCATCACCGGCAACATCATCTGCGAAGGCTCGACGCAGATTTTCGGCCGCGTCACCGGCGATATTGTGGCCGCGCAGATTGTCATCGGCGACGGCGCGCGCGTTGAGGGCAACTTGACCGCGTTGGAGGTCGCCATCCACGGCGCTTTCAAAGGCACCGTCCATGGCAACACCGTCAGGCTCAAGGGCGCCGCCACCGTCGAAGGCGAGATTTTCAGTAAGTCATTGGCGGTCGAGGAGAATGTGCAGTTCGAGGGTGTGTCGCGAAAGCTCGAAAAGCCGATTGATTCATCCGCAATTGCACGGACGCCGACCGTAAAACCCGTCGCCGGCGCCACGACGACGGGCCCGGCCGCCGCGGCGGCAGCTTGATCGCCGTAGAGAGCGTCGCCTTAACCCCTTCGGCTGGCGTCAGACGGCCGCCTGCCAGAAATTGGCGTGAAGCGCGGCCGCCTCATCTTCCAGTAACGGCCCGATCACCTCGACTGGCCGCTGACCGGCGGCAAACACGGTCCGGCAGGGCAAATCCAGTGTCGGGTTTTCCTCGTGTGTGCCGGCGATCGTCTTGAGCCGGTGTTCTGACAGGCCGTAGACCACGCGGCCGATGCCCGCCCAATAAATCGCCCCGGCGCACATTGCGCACGGCTCGGCCGACGAATAAATCGTGCAATTAGCGAGGACGTTCGCGGCGAATTTCTTTGACGCTTGCGTGGCAAGCAGGCGTTCGGCATGGCCGGTCATGTCGCGATCGGGCAGGAAGCCGTTTTCAATTTCCAGCAAAACCTGGCCAAGCCCACTGACCAGAACGGCACCGAACGGATGATTGCCGTTGGCAACCGCGCTTCTCGCGACGTCGAAGCTGCGGCGCAGGAATGTCTCGTCGGCCGCAAGCAATCGGTCCATGGGCGGTCACTTCCTCACTCGGCGGTGCCATATTTTTCCACGATTGCCGCAAAAATACGATCCGGCTTGAACGGTGTCTGGCAGAAACGAATGCCGGTGGCGTCGGCGAGCGCATTGCCGATGGCGGCGTTGATCGGATTATACGGGCTCTCGCTCATGGATTTGGCGCCGAACGGGCCAAGCTCGTCCGAAGTCTCGGCAAACAAGACCTCGGTTCGCGGCACGTCCCCAAATTGCGGCAGATGATAGTTGCGGAAGTTGGGATTCACCACGCGTCCCGCCTCGTCGATCACCATTTCCTCATAAAGCGCAGCGCCGAGCGACTGCGCCACGCCGCCCTCGATCTGCCCTCTGCATTGCATGGGATTGATCACCGTGCCGGCGTCTGCCGCGTGCACGCTGCGCAGAATCTTAATCGCACCCGAGCGCTTGCTTACCGCGATCCGAAACGCCTGCACGTTGAAAGCGACCGAGCGGGGGCTGCCGTCGGCCCTCGCGGTGGCGGAGAGCTGACGTCCGGCCGCGGCCGCGGCGGCCGCAAGTTCCGCGAGGCTGATGCGCTTTCCCGTGCGCGTCGCCGCGCCGGCGGTGAGTGCCCAATCCGATGCTGCGCCACCGTTGCGCTCGGTGGCAAATTGCAAAATCTCCTTACGCAAGGCTTCGCAGGCAAGCTGCGTCGCGCGTCCCGCAACAACCGTGCCGGTCGAGCCATAGGCGCCGGTATCGTGACCGCCGTTGTCGGTGTCGGAGCTCAGCACGCGGATGTGATCGGGCGTCGTGCCGAGCACGCTTGCCGCGATCTGAGAATGGACGGTGGTGGTGCCGTTGCCGAATTCGGCCGTGCCGACCGCAAGCTTGAAGGTCCCATCGGCACAGAGCCTCGCGCCGACGTCGGCGAAATGTCCGAACGGCGGCGCCGTGTCGATCATCCCGAGCGCCATGCCCTGGCCGACAAGCCACTCGTCCGGCGGCGGCGCCGGCAAGCCGCCGTCGTTGCCGATCGCGTCCCTGATCAGCGCAAGGCACTGATCGAGACCGTAACTGCCGTATTGCACGTCGTGTCCTTCGTCGGAACCGACGGAAATCATCGGATCGCCCGGACGCACCACGTTGCGCGCGCGGAATTCAACAGGGTCCAAGTCGAGTTTGCGCGCCAGTTCGTCCATAGCCGACTCGACGGCGAAATTTGTTTGCGGCAGGCCGTAGCCGCGAAACGCTCCGGCCGGCACGGTGTTGGTGTAAACCGCGTACCCATCGATTTTCTTGTTGTCGCACCGATAGACACCGAAGCATTCCCCGCAGGAGTGAAACAGCACCGCGGGACCATGATTGCCATACGCGCCGGTATTGGAGATCACGTGCATCTGCATGGCGGTGAGCCGCCCGTTACGGCTCGCTCCGACCTTGATGCGCACGCGCATGGGGTGCCGCGTGGTCGAACCGATAAACTGTTCCTCGCGGGTGAATTCGAGCTTGACGGGCCGGCCGGTCCTGAGCACCGCCAGCGCGACGATGTCTTCGACCAGCATTTCCTGCTTGGCGCCGAAGCCCCCGCCGATGCGTTCGCAAAACACGCGCACTTTGGCCCTGTCGAGGTCGAACAGCCCCGCGATGGCGCGCCGCGTCAGGAACGGTGTCTGCGAACTGGCGCGAAGAATGAGACGACCGGTTTCATCGAGCCAGCCGATGGCGCAATGAGTTTCCAGATGAGCGTGCTGAACGCGCTGGGTAACATAGGTGCCTTCATATACGACGTCGGCTTCGGCGAAGCCGCGCTCCGCATCGCCGACGTCGCCGTGGACTTCGCCGGCGATATTGCGTTGCGTATCCCGGATACGCGTTTCCGCTCCCTTGTCACCGTGGATCGCGGGCGCGCCAGGCCGCATAGCCTTTTCGGGATCGACGACCGCCGGCAAGACCTCGTAGTCGACGAAGATTTTGCGGCAACCGAGTTCAGCCTCCGCTTCGGAGTCGGCGACCACCGCGGCAACACGCTGGCCGACGAAACGCACGACCCGATCGAGCAACATTGTGTCGTCGGGATCGCCGGTTTCAAATTCATGCCGGGCGGTCGAATAAAGTTTCTGCGGCGCGTCCTCATAGGTAAAGACTGCGCGCACGCCAGGCATAGCCAACGCTGCTCGCTTGTCGATCGACCGAATGCGGGCATGCGCGTGCGGCGAGCGCAAAAGCTTCAGATGCAGCATTCCGGCCGGCGCGACATCGAGCGTGTAGCGCGCGGCGCCGCTGATTACTGCGGCGGCCGCGGGCGCCGCCACGCTGCGTCCGCATGCGCGGCCGGCTTCGGCCTCCTCCACAGCGCGCACCCCGCGGATTGCATTTTCGATCGTGCCGTAGCCGGTGCACCGGCAAATATTGCCCTTGAGCGCCCACGGCAGATCTTGCTTCTGCGCCTGATTAAGGCTGGCTGTCGTCATGATCATGCCGGGCGTACAGAAGCCACATTGAAAGCCCTGGGCTTGCAGAAAGGCCTGTTGCATCGGATGCAACTCGCCATCCTTGGCCAGCCCCTCGATGGTCGTGACTGCGCGTCGGTCGGCGCGGAAGGCCGGAAAAATGCAGGAATGGACCGGGTCGCCATCGATCCACACCGTGCACGCGCCGCAGTCGCCGGCGTCGCAGCCTTTCTTCACGCCGAAATAGCCGAGATCGCGCAGAAAGGTGCGGAGGCATTGGCCGGGCCGCGGCGCAGCCGAGCGCTCATCGCCGTTGATCAGAACCCTCATGTCGCGCTCGCACCGTTGCCGCCGAGCTCGATGCGGATGTCTTCGGCAAATCGCAGCGTCACTTGGCGCCGCCACGGCGGCGTTCCATGAACGTCGTTGTAGTAAAATTCGCGGGGAATCGCGGCTTCGAGCGCGTCACGGAGCGCTGTTGGTGACGGCATGCGGGCAAACGCCAGCCGGATGGGACGCGGCGTTGACGCCGTGACCGTCAGCGCGACCGAGCCGTCGTCGGGCGAACGCGTGCCGATCAACAGCGCGCCGGAGCGGCCGAGCGGGCTTAGTGAAATCTGGCGGAAAGCGGTGCGCCGGCGCAGCGCTGCAATGGGCAGATCGATGGCGCGCAGGAGCTCGCCGGGCTGAAGCGCGCTGCGCTGCGGCGCTAAGACGAAGTCGGTGACCGCGACGTGCCGCTCATAACCGTCCGGCGCCCAAATCGTGCACACGCCGTCCAAGGCAGCGGTGAGCGAAATCATGGGCCCGGCCGGCAAGGCCATGCAGAGATTGCCGCCGACGGTCGCCAAGTTCCAAATCTTGAATGATGCCAGAAATGATCGGCAGCATTGATTGACGAGCGGCGAAGCGGTCCAGCTCGCCGGAAAAGCCATACCGTCCAGCTCGGCGATCTTGCAGGTGGCCGCGATACGCAAGCCCTGCTCCGTCACTTCCAGGGCCGGCCAGCCGAGATCGGCAATGTCGACGAGCCGCGAAATTTTCGCTTGCGGCTCAGAAAACAACCAGGTTCCGCCGGCAAGCCAAGCGTCGCCAGAATGCCATGCGGGCAGTTCCGCGCGGCTGCGCGGTCTGGCAATTTCGGTGATGCCGTTGAGGTCCATCGCATAGCTGTGGTGCACGATTCATGCCGCGCGCTGCGCGTTGGTTGCGACGCCAAGTGTACGGAGTAACGGTCATTTAGCCGCGTTAACGGATTGCCGGGACGATTGGCATAACCTGCGGCTTAGTTTATTTGTTGTGCGCGAATGCTGTTTCGCTAGGCAGAGTTTTGCCGCCGGAATGAACAGAAAAATCCTGCAATTTTTGCGTCGCGGCCGTACGGTCCGCCTCGCCGAGTTTTCCCCTCGCGCCACCGTTCTCGACTGGTTGCGTTTGCAGGAGCGTTCGGTCGGCACCAAAGAGGGCTGCGCCGAAGGCGACTGCGGCGCTTGCGCTGTTGTCGTCGTGCGCGAGCACGATGGCCGTCTGGTCTACGAGCCGGTCAATTCGTGCATCACGCTGCTCGGCCAGATCGATGGCGGTGAGTTGATCACCGTCGAGGACCTCACCGACAACGGGGTCTTGCATCCGGTGCAGGAAGTGATGGCGCGCGAGCACGGCTCGCAGTGCGGCTTTTGCACGCCCGGCATCGTCATGAGCCTGTTTGCCCATTACCACGGATGCAACGGCGCGACCACGCGCGACAACATCAACGACGCGCTGGCGGGAAATCTCTGCCGCTGCACCGGCTATCGGCCGATCGTCGACGCCGCGCTCGAAGTCTGTACCGGCGCCGACGATCAGTTCACCCGCGACGCCGCCGTGCGGCGGCGGGCGATCGCGGCACTCAACGACAAGGCCGACCTTTTTGTCGGCGATGAAAAGGCGTTCTTTGCCGCGCCGGCGAGCGAGGCCTCGCTGGCGCATCTCTATGCGCGCCATCCCGACGCGACCATCGTCGCCGGCACGACCGATGTCGGACTCTGGATCACCAAGAAGCTCATGCCGATCGACAAGATCATTCACGTCGGACGCGTGAGCGAGTTGTCGAAGATCGAAGAGACCGAGGAAGGCCGGGCGTTCGGCGCAATCGTGTCGCTGGCGCGTGCCATGCCGGTGCTGGGCACAATCGATCCCGACCTTGCCGAAGTGCTGCGCCGCTTTGGTTCGATTCAGGTGCGTGCGTCGGGCACGGTCGGCGGCAGCATCGCCAATGCGTCACCGATTGGCGATTTGGCGCCAATGCTGATCGCGCTCGGCGGTGGCATCGAGCTCCGTCACGGCGACAACATCCGTCGGCTTCCGCTGGAGGACTTCTTTCTGGATTACGGCAAACAGGATCGCGCCAAGGGCGAATTCGTCCGCCGGCTGCTGGTGCCGAATCTGTCGCCGGCTGCCCATTTCCGCGCCTACAAGATCACCAAACGCTTTGACGAGGATATTTCCGCGCTGCTGGCCGTATTCTGTCTGACCGTCGACGACGGACGGATCAGCGAGGCAAAGGTCGCGTTCGGTGGCATGGCGGGAATCCCCAAGCGGGCGAAAGCCGTTGAGGAGAATTTGCGCGGCCTGTCGCTGACCGACACGCGGCGCTGGCAGGCGGCCGCGGACGCTGTGAAAAACGATTTCACGCCGCTGACCGATCTGCGCGCCAGCGCCGGCTATCGCAGTCGCGTCGCCGGCAATCTCGTCATCAAGGCGCTCGCCGAAATTGCCGGCGTCGCTTCCGACGTCACCCGTATTTCCGATCGCCGGATGCCCGCGCATGCCGCCGATTGAAACCGCGATCGAGGCGCCGCTCCGCCATGTGCACAAGGCGCTGCAGCACGACAGCGGCGCCAAGCATGTGCAGGGCTCGGCCGAGTATATCGACGATATGCTGGAGCCGGGCGGCACCCTGCATATCGCGCTCGGCGGTTCGCCGGTCGCGCGCGGCGCCATCCGCCACGTCGATCTCGCCGATGTCTTGAGCATGCCCGGTGTCGTCACCGTGATCACAGCGGCGCATATTCCGGGAAAGAACGATATATCGCCGGCGCATGCCGACGAGCCGGTATTCGCGTACGATCGCGTCGACTACCACAATCAACCGGTATTCGCCGTCGTTGCCACCACGCGCGATGTCGCGCGCCGCGCCGCGTTGTGCGGCAAGATCGAAATCGCGGTCGAGATACCCAATGTTTCGGTCGAGCAGGGCAGGGCCTCCGGCGAGCGCGTGTTGCCCGACTATGCGTTCGTCGGCGGCGATGCCGGCAAAGCGATCGCGGCTGCGCCGTTTCGTCTGAGCGGCGCGATGCACATCGGCGGCCAGGAACATTTTTACTTGGAAGGCCAGATCGGGTTCGCGATCCCGGGCGAGGATGGCGCGATGCTGGTCTATTCCTCGACGCAGCATCCGAGCGAAGTGCAGCACATCGTCGCCCGCGTGCTGGCGCTGCCGGATGCTTTCGTCACCTGCCGCGTGCGGCGCATGGGCGGCGGCTTCGGCGGCAAGGAAACGCAGGCGACGCAATGGGCGGTGATCGCCGCGCTGGCGGCGCGCGCCACCGGCCGGCCGTGCAAGCTCCGGCTCGATCGCGACGCCGACATGGCGATAACCGGAAAGCGTCACGACTTTGCGGTCGAGTATGCGGTCGGTTACGAAGCCAACGGCCGAATTCGCGCGCTCGACGTTGACATGGACGCGCGCTGCGGCTGTTCGGTCGATCTCTCGGTCGGCGTCGTCGATCGCGCCATGTTCCACGCCGACAACGCCTATTTCCTCCCGGAATTCAAAATCCTCACGCGCCGCGTCAAGACCAACACCGTGTCGAACACGGCGTTTCGCGGTTTTGGCGGCCCGCAAGGCATCATGGCGATCGAGCGCGTGATCGACGCCATCGCCTGGGATCGCGAGCTCGATCCGCTCGACGTGCGCAAAGCCAATCTCTACGGCCCCGGCCGCCAGGTCACACCGTATGGGCAGACGGTCGAGGATTACGACATCGCTGCGCCGTTGATCGACGAACTTGAACGAACGTCCAGCTACCGCGCCCGGCGCAGGGAGATCCGGGCGTTCAACGAGCGCTCGCCGATCATCAAACGCGGAATTGCGCTGACACCGGTCAAATTCGGCATCTCGTTCACGCTGACCCATCTCAACCAGGCCGGCGCGCTAATTAACGTCTATCAGGACGGTTCGATCAGTCTCAATCACGGCGGCACCGAAATGGGCCAAGGCCTGTTTCAGAAAGTGGCGCAGGTGACGGCGGAAGAGTTCGGCGTCGGACTGGAGCGCGTGCAAATCACGGCGACCTCGACCGACAAGGTGCCGAACACCTCGGCCACGGCCGCTTCGGCGGGCACGGACCTCAACGGCATGGCGGCGCAGATTGCCGCGCGCAAGATCAAGAAGCGGCTGACAAAGTTCGCCAGCGAGAACTGGAATGTGCCGGAGAATCTCATCACTTACCGCGACGACCGGGTGTTTATCGGCAACGAAAGCATCGGGTTCGGCGAGCTGACCAAAAAAGCCTACCAGGCCCGGGTGTCGATGTCGGCGTCGGGCTTTTACAAGACCCCGAAGCTGCACTGGGACCGCGATAAGGCCAAAGGCCGACCGTTCTTTTATTTCGCTTACGGGGCCGCGTGCAGCGAAGTCGCCATCGACATCTTGAGCGGCGAAATGAAGGTCCGCCGCGTCGACATCCTCCATGACGTCGGGCGCTCCATCAATCCGGCGATCGATATCGGACAGATCGAGGGCGCATTCGTGCAGGGCATGGGCTGGCTGACCACCGAGGAACTCGTCTACGACGACAAGGGCCGGCTGCTGACGCATGCGCCCTCGACCTACAAGATTCCGGTCGCTTCCGACGTGCCTAAGGACTTTCGGGTCGCTTTGTTCGCCGGCAGCAATCGCGAAGACACGATTTACCACTCGAAAGCGGTCGGCGAGCCGCCGCTGATGCTGGGGATTTCTGTATTCGCCGCCATCGCCGATGCGGTACATTCGGTCAATCCCGGCAAGCCGGTTGCGCTCGACGCGCCGGCAACCCCGGAAGCGATCCTCAGGGCGGTGGGCCCGGTCGATGCCGTCGCCGCGTTCGCGCCGCTGGTCGGGCGCTGATTTGTTTGACGCTCCCCTCCACAAGGAGGGATTAGATAACGTGGGCAACAATGGCGAAGGTTTGGGCCCGCATCCGAGAAACGATTGAGCGGCACGGCAGTGCCGCGCTCGTCAGCGTCGTCGGCGCTGCCGGCTCGGTGCCGCGCGAAAGCGGCGCCCGTATCGTGCTCCAGCCGGACGGCGGCTTTTTCGGCACCATCGGCGGCGGCCAGCTCGAATACGCGGCGATCGCCACGGCGCGTAACGCGCTCGCGGGAGGCCGCGGCAACGCGGAATTCCGCGATTGGCCGCTCGGTCCAAATCTCGGCCAATGCTGCGGCGGCGTGGTCAAGACGCTGACTGAGACCTTTGACGGTAACGATCTTGCCGCGGTGCGCCGGCTCGAAGCGGCCGAGCAGACGGGGGCCTTCGCCACCCATAGCCAACTCGACAACGAGGGCCGGATCGCGCGGACACTCGCGGCGGATGACAGTGGCAAAAAGGGAAGCTCGCCGGCGCCGTTCGCCAAGATGGCGTTTCACGAGCAGTTCGGCGAAATCTCCACGCCGGTGCTTTTGTTCGGCGCCGGTCATGTCGGCCGGGCTGTGGTGTTGGCATTAGCGCCGCTGCCATTCGCCGTGCATTGGATCGATAGCCGGCCGGATCAATTTCCGCAGCACGTGCCGGGCAATGTTGTGCCTATCCGCAGTGAGCATCCCGTGCAGGAGCTTGCGCGCGCGCCGGGCGACGCCTTCGTCCTGGTGATGACCCACTCCCATCCGCTCGATTTCGACATCACAGCGGCGGCTCTACAGCGGGAGACTTTTGAGTTCGTTGGTTTGATCGGCTCGGATACCAAGCGCGCGCGCTTTACGAGCTTCGCGCGGCAGGTCGGCGTAACCGCGCGCCGGCTTGACCGGCTGGTTTGTCCCATCGGCATTGCCGAAATCAAAGGCAAGGAGCCTGCGGTGATTGCCGCCGCGCTCGCCGCGCAGCTTCTGGCCGTGCGCGAGCACGCCTCGACGCCGCAAGTGAGCCCGGCGACCCAGCCGGCGTAACCGCGTTTCGTGTAAAGGGCAGCGGCATCCGATTGAAAGCCGCTGCATTTGCGCCGATGCTATCGCCAAGACCGGGGCTCGTTTGCGAGAGGGATCATCACGATGAGCGCCAATCCGACGGTCATGGCCGAGCTTCGCAAGGAAGCGACGCTCGGCGGTATGGGCGAAGAGGTCGCGCGCGAGATACCGCGTATCGACATGGCCGATTTCACCGCACGCAAATCCGAAATCGCTGACCAAGTTTGGCAGGCGTCAACCGAGATCGGTTTCTTTCAGGTGTTCAATCACGGCATCGCGCAGGCGGATATCGATCGCGCCTTCGCCTATGCCGAACGCTTCTTTGCCCTGCCGCCCGAGGTCAAGGCGCACTATCCGCTCAAGGGCGGCACCAATGCCGGTTGGGAATTCAAGGCGCAGGTGCGGCCCTCGACCGGCACGCCGGATAACAAGGAATCCTACCAAGTTACAGTGCCGCGGATGTCCGGCTTGTGGCCGCAGGAAAACGAAGTGCCCGGCTTCAAGGCGGCGATGCTCGATTTCGAACGCCGGAATTGGGAATTGAGCATGCGTCTGCTTTCCTGTTTCGCGTTCAAGCTCGGCTTTGATGGGGATTTCTTCGCGCGGGCACACGATCCCTCCTCGCCGGGCTATCAATCCACGCTGCGCATCATTCATTATCTCGGCATGGAAGACGCCAAGCCTGAGGATTTTACGTTGTGGCGCGCAGGCGCGCATTCGGATTTCGATTGCTTGACGCTTCTGCATCAGCGTAAGGGGCAGGGCGGCTTGCAAGTCTGCCCTGGCAAAGACGCTGATACTCTGCAGTGGACCAGCGTCGAACCGCTGCAAGGTTACGTCACGTGCAATATCGGGGACATGCTGATGCGCTGGAGCGACGACCGGCTGCAGTCGACGCTGCACCGGGTGCGTATGCCGCGCGCTGACGAATACCTCGGGCCGCGACTGTCGATTCCTTTTTTCTGCCAGGCCAACAAAGAGGCAGTCATTGCTGGCCCGCTCGGCAAATATGAGCCGATTACGGCGGACGCTTATTTACAGCAGCGCATCGCGGCGAATTACGCGGGGGCGGCGAGGCGGAAAGGCTAAGTAGGGGTTGTAGTCAGCAGGCGCTTATCAATAATAATCGCCCAGCAGCGTGCCGCCGTGCAGCGAAGATTGGTGCCAGTAATTATCCTCGGTCACGGTGACTGAATCGGAGCCTGGCTGGATGAAAGAGGGCGGCGCCCGGGCTTCACAGCCAAAGTCTTTTGGGCGTAAAATCTCTTATGGTCGAGCCGGCGTGGAACGCTGCGCGCGTAAAGGAGCGTGCCCGGGAATTGGGTGCCGATCTCGTCGGTATTGCCAGCGCCGCGATGCTCAACGCATTTCCGCCCGATCCGCGCTGGCCGCAGACACCTGAGCGCATCTCTCCTTATTGCCGCAGCGTCATCGTGCTGGTGCAGCGTATTCCTGCCGGAGCGTTTCGCTGCAAAAGCAATACGCCGGTGCAGTACATCGACATGCTGGTGCTGCGGAAAATGGACAAGGTCGCCTATCGGCTCGCCGAGGAGCTCGAAGAGGCGGGCCATCCTAGCTTCGTCACCGCGGCGCAAGAAACCGACTGGAGCTACAAGCGCGCGAGCTATGGCCGGCTCTCGACC